>Ga0315899_10001238_pt1 | contig 29488 bp, 15 predicted proteins | sample LakEriMetagenome_2_FD_203518 | JGI IMG/M metagenome (GOLD analysis project Ga0315899, IMG submission 203518) | Freshwater fungal communities from buoy surface, Lake Erie, Ohio, United States - Buoy 4 MA112 | ecosystem: Environmental > Aquatic > Freshwater > Lake | place: USA: Lake Erie, Ohio... | reverse complement strand
CCCCTTCCGGACCTTCCTGAGACGAATTACCAACCAACAAGCTTATCATATTGTTGGGAGTTAGGTCCCAATGGTGAAAACCTCCACCTAATCCAGCATTCTGGTAGGTCCAGCCATGAACGTCATAGGATTCATGCAATCGTTGTGAGTCGGGCAGTAAGCTTGCCTGAGTTAAGCTGGCCGTCTCAAGTTGCTGGCGAATTTCTCGGGACTCCGTCAGCTCTTCACCCAAAATCGATTGCTCAATTTCGTTCATAACGCGGCCGGCGGCCAAGTTTGCTACTTCGATTTGCGTTGCCGAATACCCGCGGCTCTCCTCGGACCAAAACCACAAAGTACCATATGGCATGGAAGGAGAGCCGATCGGAACCACAATTGCCGAGCCGTAGTCCTCAGGGCTTGGCCACTCCGGCATCATCTCGATATCGCTCAGCAGAACCGCGTTGCCCAATAATGCTTCTAAGTCCGCTAATGCACCTTTAAGCGGACGGGCTGAAATTGACAATCGGCTAGACGGTAGTCCAATGCACGATCTCATCTTAAGATTGGTCGTTTCGTCATCCAGCAAGTAGATCGCCGCAGCGCACGCACCTATCGTACGGGAGGTGCTGTCCAAGATGGACTCTAATCGATCCGCGATTTCTCGATCACGATCTTTGCGACTCGATAGCCCTACTGATGTTGCAAGCTCAGCTTCTTGTCGACGAACGGTGTCTTCAGCGCTTTCAAGGCGATCTACAAGTCGTTCAACCGCATTGAGAAGCTTTTGTGCTTTCTCCATCGAGACCGAGGGCAAATCCAGCAAATCCGACTCGAGCGATGAGTCTTGGTTCGTGCCCTCAATGAGACGCCATCGCCGCGGCCTCAACCCTGTCAATAAATGGGGCTGCGGGTTTCCGATTACCGTATCAACATTGAGCCTTTGTGAGATACCCCAGCTGGTTGCCTCCGCAAAACTAGCGAGAAGCTCTTGGACTTCGTCCTGAACGAGGCCCATGTTCCTTCGTTTGGAGGCTTCTGAGGGGGATTGCGTATTATCCTCGGAATGAAGCTTTAAATGAGAGGGGTACCGTCTTTTCACGATGTTAAGCGTTGCTGTTAATGGATGGGGACAACGAAAGGTACCCGCAGGCTAGATCGTTGGAGCGGTAGCCATTTGCGAGTACTTAAGCTGTATCGGAGAACCGTCTGTCAGAGGTGACGAAGAGAGTTTGACGGCTACGAAATGCTTGCAAATCCCGTTGGGTTTGCCGATTATGCGGAATTTAATATGGTTTTTAGGTAGAGACGGTCGGAACGCCCGCGTTGACCTCCAGTAGGCTGGGCAGGTAAAATCTACACACGCTTTTCCTCCGGAGATCCTATGTTTCGACTCAATTTACTTTGCTTGACCCTAGCTCTTGTGGCAGGTTTTGCAATGACTCCATCGATCGGCTTACCCCAACAATCTGGTTTGGATGGTTTGCCACAGTTTGGATTGCCGTCTCAATTCGGATTGCCGTCGACCGGTGGTGCAAACCAGCTGCCTTGCCAGTTTTCGGCTTCATTCGAAGTGGAAAAAGGAACGCAACGAGGGACGATACGCGTTACAGCGACCCCGGATGATGGCTATCACATTTTCTCAATCACCCAGCCTAAGGGAGGCCCGCTCAGGACTGTCATAAAGGCCAAAGGAAATGCGTTCAAAATATTGGGCGAATTTGAGTCTGACAGTCAACCACATGTTTCGGATACCGAAGAAGGTTTTGAAGGTATCAAGGTCGAATCGCACCAGTCGCCAGTGACGTGGACTGCACTAATCGAGTTTGCAGAGCCATTGAGTGAAACCCCGGATGGCATTTCTGTCAGTTTATCGGGGCAGGTATGCACGAATGATGCTGGGCAATGTATCCCAGTCCAAGGCGAGGTGGTGGAAGCGAAGTTCTCGGGTTTCTACGAACCGGTTCGCCCCACAGCAGATGGGGCAATCACTACGCTTCGCGAACAAGACTCCAAATCGGAATGGAAAGTATCTTTATCGAAAAGTATCGCAAAAGCAGGAGACACGATCGAAGTCGTAATTAGGGGTACCCCAGACGCATCGTTTTATTTGTACAAGTACGACCCAAATGATCTGGAAACATTGAGCCGCACCCTAATTGTTCTTAAGCAAAAAGGAGGGCTTAAAGCTGGAACGCCCGTCGTCAGCAAGCCTATTAAGTCAAAAGATCTTGCAGGAGAAAAAGTCGAATACTACGAGGGGGAAGTGGAATGGAGGATTCCGCTCACTATTGGCCAGGAAGTAATCCCCAATACCTACCCAATTGTTGGGCTTGTCGGGTATCAAGCGTGTAATGAAAGCCTGTGCGATCAACCACGTGGTTTGGAATGGCGAGCGGAATTAACGATCAGCAGCACCGAATCAAATTCGGAGCCCAGCATTGGGGTCCTCAAGCCTGTCACCTACGAATCTATCGCCAAGCTATCTAATCGCAATGGTTGGATCGATTCTGCGAAAACACATGCATTGACTCTTTCGGCGACGGAGATCCTAACAAAATTCTGTTTAGCCATGCTTGGTGGATTGATTCTTAACGTCATGCCGTGCGTGTTGCCAGTGATAGGTCTAAAAATTCTTGGCTTCGTTACGGAAGCTGCTGGAGATCGAAGAACTGCATCCAGGTTGACGCTCGTGTATGCGTCGGGAATTATTGCTTTGATACTAGGGCTAGGCGTCTTGTCGGTTGTCGTTCGTGGAATCACCGGTGAAGCATATGGATGGGGCCAACAATTCGGCTCTCTAACTTTCCGAATCATCACAACCTCGTTCATGTTTGCATTGGCCTTGAGCTTTTTGGGTGTTTGGGAGATTCCAATTCCTGGCTTCGCCATGAGCAAGACGAGTACGGAGTTATCCAACAGAGAAGGCTATTTGGGGGCCTTTTCCAAGGGGCTAATAACAACCATCTTGGCTACTCCCTGCAGTGCCCCATTTTTAGGGGGCGTTTTTTTGGTAGCCCTTAGCCAGCCAGTTTGGGTCGTTTTACTAATCTTCTTTGGAGTCGGACTTGGCATGGCGCTGCCTTATCTCGTGCTCGCAGCGCAACCACAATTGTTAAGTTTTATGCCTAAGCCTGGGGATTGGATGGTTACCTTTAAGGAATTCTTGGCTTTTCCAATGCTTCTTGCCGTCGTCATGTTTGTGAACGGTTTTGCTGGCGATGATAAGATTGCCATGATGGCTGCCTTGATCTTCGTGTGGTTCGCTTGTTGGATGATTGGCAGAGTTCCCATTTGGCTTGAGTTTGAGGCCAAAATGAGAACGTGGGGGATCGCAACCTTAGTCGCGATTGCTGGAGCATGGGGATCCTTTTACTTTATGCAACCGAGTCCCCACAAATTGGCTTGGAAACCCTACGATGAAGCTGCGTTGAACCAAGCTGTCGCGAACGGAAAAACAGTTCTCATTGATTTTACGGCAGAGTGGTGCCAAAACTGCAAGTTCAACTTGAACACGGCCCTTGAAACCCGCAAAGTCAAGGACTTGGTGGAGAAGAATGACGTTATTGTCATGGAGGCCGATATGACGGACTATCCTCCCCACATCAAAGAGAAACTCATTAAATTAGACAGTATTTCCATTCCAGTTTTGGCAATTTATAAACCTGGAGATACCGAAAACCCTATAGTATTGCGAGATATACTTCAAGAAGCACAAGTCCTAGACGCATTGACTCAGGCGGGACCCAGTGTTAGCAAGACGTCTCATCCAACTTCCGTTCAAAGCGAACAATCTCAATCGATCGACTAACATCTGCCAGAGGGCTCAATGGACAAATCATCCCAGGTTGCAAAACAGGAAGCTACCGAGGGGCAGATCATTTCGTATCTGGCAACCATGCTTGGAAGCACTCCTTCCCCTGACGATTCGCTTGCCTTGATTGGCGTCGATTCGGTCGCCATGGCGGAACTGACCTTTGAGCTTGAGAAGCGTTTCTCGATTCAAATCGACGATGATGTGCTCGATGTTGATACCATACGAGAGCTTACCCATTACGTTATTTCTCGTATGCCAGCCTAGCATTGTTCTACGAGACTGCATTAGGTTTGCTAATTGATGTGGTTTGATGTCAGGCTGATACGGTTGGGTATTATGCAGAGGTCTATCTCTGGTTTCAGCTCTGCGGTTCAACTTTTAAGTATGACGTTGGCCTTAATGAGCGATGTGGGTTGGTTCTATCAGAATCTCAGGTAGGATAATCGGTACGTCAGTTCGAATACCGATTGAGACTATCTATGAGCCCTATGGTTAAGCGTGCCGGTTTTGCACTTTTTGGTTTGAGTCTTAGCTTCACTTCGTTTGTCGTGGCAGACGAGGGTATGTTTCCTTTGAGTGAGCTATCCAAACTAGATTTGAAATCGGCAGGGATCGAATTGGCCCCGGACAAGATTTTTAATCCAGACGGCGTGGCGGTCGTGGATGGGATTTGCAGAGTCAACGGCTGTACTGGATCATTTTTGTCATCCGATGGCTTGATCGTTACCAATCACCACTGCGCGTTTGATGCGATTCAGAAAGCTAGTTCTAGTCAGAATGACTATTTGAAAAATGGTTTCGTTTCGAAGAGCAGATCTGAGGAGATTCCCTCGCCAGGTTATACGGTTCGGATAACCGAGTCGTACCGTGACGTATCCAAAGAGGTCCTGGCTGTTGTTTCGGACAATATGGGTTTCTTGGATCGGTCCAAGGCGATCGAAAAGCGGCGCAAGGAGATTGAAAAAGAAGCCGAAGCGGCATCACCTGGTCTTCGGGCAGAAGTGGCGGAGATGTTCACTGGAAAAACTTATGTATTGTTTCTTTATACGTATCTTAAAGATATTCGGCTCGTTTTTGCTCCACCTGTAGGAATCGGCGAATTTGGGGGAGACTTCGATAACTGGGAATGGCCCAGGCACACGGGTGACTTCTCGTTCATGAGAGCTTACACCGCTCCAGATGGAAGCTCCGCCGAGTATTCACCAAACAACATCCCATACAAGCCGAAGCAGTTTTTGCGAGTTCAACCGAGAGGGGCAAACGAAGGCGAGGCGGTGTTTATACTTGGCTATCCTGGCCGAACTCTTCGTCAAAGAACAGCGAGTTATTTTGAGTATGAGCAAATGGTTCGATTGCCGAAACTCGTTGAGCTCTATGCATGGCAAATGCAGGAAATGACGTCAGCCGGCGAGAAGGATCGCCAAGTGGCAATCAAGCATGCAACGCGATACAAATCCCTCGCCAATGTCGAGAAGCGATCGCGTGGTCAACTCTTAGGACTCAAACGGACGAATTTGCTTGACGAAAAGCGAAAAATGGAAACCGAGCTTCAACGATTCATTGAGTCTGATCCTGCTCGAAGACAACGCTACGGCTCAATTCAAAAATCTATTGCCGAGGTGTACAAACCGCAAATGGTTTTAGGTTCCGGAGAAATAACCCTCCAAGAATTTCGTCAAGGTTTCCGCGCGTTGTCGTTCGCAATGACACTTTACGAGTCTGCAGTCGAACGAGCTAAACCTGATCTCGATCGGGAAGCTCCTTACATGGAACGGAATTGGCAGCTGACCAAGCAGCAATTGAAGCTTGCCGTTGGTGATTGGCATCCAGACACCGACAAGAGGCTATTGGTTGGGTTTGTTCAGCGACTTCGTGATTTACCTAGCGAGAGCTTGCCGGCAGAAGTTACCTCCTGGTTGAGTCGTCTAAATTTGGACAAAGATTATCTTCATCAATTAGTGGATCAGACATCGGTTGGCAACTGGGAGTGGGTCGACTCGCATCTAAATCGAACAGCCGAAGAGCTGGAGGTGTTGAATGATCCGATTCTAAAGATGGCAGTCGACCTGTTCCCTGTTTTTCTTAAATTGAGGGAATTGGATAAAGAACGATCTGGTGAACTGAATCGATTGTATGGGGAATTGCTGGATGCAAAACAAATGCAAAATCCTGATCGCTTTGTTCCGGATGCAAACGCCACGTTGCGAATAACTTACGGTCAAATAAGGGGCTATTCACCTGCCGATGCAATCTACAAGCAACCGATTTCTACCGTCAAAGGTGTATTGGAAAAGTCAACCGGCGTAGAGCCTTATTCAACTCCACAAGCCTTGTTGGATGCCTACAACCGAAAAGACTTCGACATGTATTTGCACCCTACGCTGAATGATGTTCCAGTAGCAATTCTATACAACACCGACACAACCGGGGGCAATTCAGGGAGTCCAGTGCTCAATGGAAAAGGGGAGTTGATAGGCGTTAATTTTGATAGAACTTTCGAGGCAACCATCAATGATTTTGCTTGGAACGAAAGCTACAGCCGATCGATAGGAGTCGACATTAGATATGTGCTGTGGGTGACAGGAACTGTTTACGGCGCACAAAATACGATTCAAGAAATTCTGAGAGAAAGTAGATAGAACCCTTACGCGAGGCACTGCTCGTCATCTAGCTGGTACAATCCGTGCTAGGATTTTGAAAATTACCCATCAGCAGAGTAAGAGAAGGGAATCGCCATGAGAATTCTCGTCACAGGTGGCGCTGGTTTCATTGGATCGAATTTGATAAGGAACCTGTTGGTCGGCGGTCACAAGGTTTTGAACATAGACAAGCTAACCTATGCTGGAAATCGCGTTACCGTACAGGACCTAGAGGAGAATCAAGCTCACCGGCTTGTTGTGGGGGATGTGTGTGACCAACTATTGGTCGAACGTTGTTTTGATGAATTTAAACCGCACGCCGTGATACACTTGGCTGCCGAGACCCATGTTGATCGGTCAATTCTCTCCTCATCAAATTTTATCAATACGAACATTTTCGGAACTTATGCGCTCCTGCAGGGAGCGTTGTCCTATTGGCGGAAATGTGAATCTACGATCCATAATTCCTTCCGTTTTTTGCATGTTTCTACAGGTGAAGTCTACGGTACCCTAGGACCGTCTGGCGCATTCGTCGAGGAGTCCAGATACGCCCCTAGATCACCGTATTCATCCAGTAAAGCAGCGTCCGACCATTTAGTGCGAGCATGGTGGCATACTTACGGATTTCCGATACTTGTTGCGAGTTCTTGCAATAACTATGGTCCGTTTCAACATCCTGAGAAGCTAATTCCAACAATTATCTTGAGAGCAATCTGCAACGCTCCCATTCCGATTTACGGCAAAGGGGAGCAAGTTCGATCTTGGATTCATGTTAGCGATCATTGTCAAGCTTTGCAGCAAATCTTAGAGTTTGGCGTTCTCGGAGAGACCTACAACATATCAGCTGAAAGTGAGTTGTCGAATTCGGCTATGGCTCATCGAGTGTGCGGGTTGTTGGATTCAATTCAGCGTATGCGCGAACTCAAAGATGATCCTCAGCCCGTCTTGCAGGAGTCGTTTAAGTCATGGAAGAAGCTCGGGACTTACTCCAAGCTCATCTCCTTTGTTGACGATCGTCCGGGGCATGATTTCCGACACTCGCTGGACTCTTCAAAATTACAGTCGACTCTGGATTGGAAACCGATGGTTTCACTAAACAGTGGATTGCACGAAACCGTGATGTGGTACGTCCGCAACCAAGCCTGGTGGGAATCAGTCAAGAAGCGAACTCAAACTCAATAACGTAGCGCTAGAACGCAAATGATCTGTAGCGTCGGAGTTGGTCGAGGAGAAATGACTCGATGAACTCACAGGTCTTATAGAGATGCCTGTCGTGCTGAGTGGGGATGATAAAATGGGCTTGGTCGCGACTGGGCTCAATCCATTCGTCGTGCATCGCACGTGTTGTGGTTCTGTATTGCGTAACAACGGACTCCAATGTTCTCCCTCTATCTTTAGTGTCTCGCATTATCCGCCTCAAGACTCGTTCGTCTGGACTCGCCTCCAAAAAGACTCGCCAATCAAGCAATTCACAAATGGACGGGATTGCTAGGATCAAGATCCCCTCGACTATAAGTATGGGTTTCGCCTCGACAATAGAGGTCGAGGATTTTCGACTGTGTGTCGTGAAATCGTATTGAGGCGACTCGATCTGCCTTCCCTTTTTCAGATCCAGTAAGTGCCTCACAAAGAGCTCGTTGTCGATCGATTCTGGATGATCCCAGTTGTTCGAGTCCCTTATCATCTCGGGCATATCGGTATAGTTGCGATAGTAGTCGTCATGTTTAAGGACAGAAATGAAATTGCCAGCCCCGCTGTTAATCAACCCTTCCACAAGCGTCGACTTGCCCGATCCTGATCCACCTGCGATACCGAGGACAACTGGGGTAGATGATGTACGACCAACGGGTGTTTCCATGCCCATGAGATTTGAAAATGCCTAGCGATTGAGTTTTGTTATTGCGAGCTCCAACTATAACTGCGATCTGAAAACCTAGGAATTACTCCGTCGGTAACATTTTTTGGGCAATCGAGTCTAGAAATCTGATTGCCTCCATATTCTCTCGGTTTTTGTCGTGTTTCATTGCCCCCTATCAACAGTTTTCGGCTATCCGATTACAATCCGATGGCTAGGTGATAATTCTTACGTTAGTTGATTAGGATTGTAGATCATGTTCCCTAAGTTCATTCTTCCAGCGGCGATGGAAAGCGGGCTAGATGGCAGAGTCGCGTTTGCTTTGAGGCTTGCGACCGAAGCCAGCAATACAACGTTGAAGTACTTTCGAACGGATCGTTTCAGTGTAGAGCGAAAACGGGACAAGTCTCCGGTCACCGAGGCCGATAAAGAGACCGAATCCGTTGTAAGGCAACTCATTTTAGAACACTTCCCTGGGGATGCTGTTATCGGTGAGGAGATGGGGAATGTGTCTGGAAGTACGGATTACGAGTGGATTGTTGATCCCATCGATGGAACGAAGAGCTTTATTTCGGGGGTTCCGCTTTACTCAACGTTGGTTGGGATGACTTATCGTGGCGAGCCGACGATTGGGGTCATTGCCATTCCAGCTTTGAGGGAGATTGTTATCGCGGCCAAGGGGTTGGGGGCGTGGTACGGAACTGTAGATTTGCAAAACAATCCCTTGCCCATGACAAAGGCACATGTCTCCCGGCAACCTGCGCTTGAAGATGGGCTGCTGGTGACCTCTCAAGCGGACAATTTTGCACATAGAAACGCTTCGACTGCTTTTTCCAAGTTGGAAGCTACGGCCTATGTCACGAGGACGTGGGGGGATGGTTACGGGTATCTGCTCGTGGCCACTGGACGAGCTGAGGTAATGGTCGATCCCATCGTGAATCCATGGGATGTGGCTGCCGTGGCGCCGGTTATCGAAGAGGCTGGCGGACGTTTCAGCAGTTGGGATGGAAAGTACGATATTCGCGCAGGTCACTGTTTGGGAAGCAATGGATTGGTGCACGACGCCGCTTTAAATGAGTTGCGGCCATTTGCCGGCTAGCTTTCAGGCGGGAGGATTACTGCCGCTTTACCGTCTGTTGGGGGTTTTTCGCCGCGTCAGAATGTTGATCAGGCGATGGCAAAAGGGCTGGTTGTAGCGTTTGGAGAGATTAAATGGTCAACGTCAGCCTATTTCTCGGTTGGAGCCTGGGACCTGGTTCATCTGGATGGGCAGTTTGCGTAGAATGGGGGGAGTTAAGCAGTCCCATGTTTATAACTTGAAGCAACAACGGAACGTACCTGTGTTTCCAAACCAACCATCGTTCAGCGACCTAAAAAGTAGGCCGATCCGATGGGTAAGGCTGCTGGCCACGTTCTTATTTTTCTTCTCGCCTCTTATGGTTGCTGCCTCTTACGGCCAGCCATCACAGCCACCGGCTACGCCGTCAGGCTTGAATAGCTTGCCTCCTGGACTGCTCCCGGATGCATTGTATTACCAAAATGAAAACGGGGATTGGGTCCGACTGCTTGTGGATCGGGTCAAGGAGTTCGAGAGTTTTCTTCGTTTGAAAAGCGATCCTACTCCGGCCGTGATTCCTTCGTTTCGACTTGAAGACACGTCTTTGGACTTCATGTTAGACGGTAAATTGGTTCGAATCAAAGGTACTCTGACTGGTGAGCTTGAGCAAGCGGCTGAGAAGTGGTTCGAAATTCCCATTGGATTTTCCAATGTTCAAGTACTACCTGCGGAGCAAAGCGAGCTTTCGCGGATCGTACCGGCAACGGGAAGTGGTTATGTTTGGAGGCATGGACCGGCCTCTCCAGGTCGACTGACTCATTCCTTTACTGCCATTTCTAACGTTGCACCTTCGACCGATGGCGGTTCCGTTAGGATGGATCTTCCCAATTCACCTTCGCGGATTCGTTTTCCTCTCTCTCCTGCTGATTGGGATGTTTCCGTTTCTGGCTCCGGTGGCGAGGTCGTCGAACCACGATTGGAGGACAAAAGCTTTATCGTGCGTGTTCCCGGTGGTGCAGCGGTCATTACATGGACTCGTAAAGCTTCTACAGATAGTGTGCAAGCGACCGAGGTAACGAGCCAACTGCGGGTTAGTTTAGATACTAGTAAAAACGAGTTCACGGTTAATTGCCGCATGACCATTCAAGGTCCGCGTCGATTAGGCGGGAGAAGTTTTTCCATTGAGCTGCCTCCTGAATGCATGTGGAAGAGTCGATTGTCATCTACTGCTTTACTTACGGGATACAGATTGATTCCGGTATTGGATTCACTGAGGGAGCAGATTGTTGAGATCGACGATTCTATCTCGCAAAGTGAATTCGAAGTCGCACTCGAGTGGATCGGTAAGCTACCTCAAGATACCTCACCAATGGCAATTGAACTGCCTCGTGTGAAAGAGGCCACGAAGCATTCCGGAAACATAATGATTAACTTGAGTCGATCGCAGTCTCTTCTTTGGGAGCCACAAGAAGGGATCTTGTTTAGCCGAACGATCTCGACGGATTCTGCTGAATCGTTGTCGAATAATTTCTACTTGCAAGATGCTTCATTGGTTTTGAAATGTCGCATAGCGAAAGAGCAGGCGTTGCCCGCAATTCGGGCTGACCATCGTGTTCAAGTTTTGTCGGACCAAATATTTTTGACCGCAGTCATTGAGTTTAAAGAGGATGTTCGAAATCTGCCCTTTTTGCAATGGGAAGGCAAGGGTTGGTCATTGCTGAACGCAGTCGTTTTGTCCTCGGGAAAACCTTTAAATAGCAATCAACAGGCTAAGCCTGGCGATGAATCAGCCGTTTTACCCATTCCTATAGCGGATTTAAATGACAATGTGGATGCGACGGCGAGTTCGGTTGTCGGTGAGGCGATTGTAGGTAAAAGAGTATTGGTGCAATGTGTTCGGCCGATCGCGAATCTAGGTGCTTCGGTAACAAGTGAAGCGACGGATCCATTCGATATCGATTTGAATGTTCCGGTTGTTTCTTGGTTGGATGAGACAACTCAGTCCCGTCGAATATGGAGTCCTACGGGAATTGCCCGTTTCGAATCCTCCGTCTATCAGCTAAGAAACCGCGATGCAGAAGTCGAGAATGTACCGTCGATTAGTCCAAACGGCTCGGCTGTAGCATCCTTATTGGATGGTGTTTCCAACGATTCTAGGTTAATGCCCTTCGGACGAATGAGTCCTCGATCAACGATAACAGCATTTTCGAGGGGGGATCAAAGTTCGCATGAATGGAAGATTTCCGTAAAACCATTGCAACCAGAAATCGAGTCTAGCGAAACCATTCGGATCATGTCTGGTAGAGGAGTGCGAGGGTTCGAGCAAGAATGGTTGTTAAAGTCAAAAGGAGGATTTCCTGCACGTTTGCTCCTAGCTTTACCCAAGGATTGGGTACCATCGGAAGTGGCAACAGCAAATGCGGCGAACAGCAACACAGTGGCTTCCAATCCAGGGCTGGAGTTGTCACTAAATGGAAGTCAGCTCGGAGCATTAGAACATGTATCCGAAGATGAAGCTTCGCGGCTTAATTTCCGTGTTCCTGCAAGTAAACTCGAACATTTTTGGGTTAGTGTTAACGTTCCTGACTTTTTAAGGTCGCAAATCTCTGAAGATACCCCTTCATTGTTAACTTTACGCAGACTCGATGACACATTGAACGAATCAGAGGATTTCGACTCACCTGTGTCCGTCAAATATAGTTTTGCACTGTTGGATTCCGGGGTAGCAAAATCTCATATTCAACAGCAATCAAGTGTATGTCTGGTTCTGTCCGAGCCGGACAAGAGTTTGGTCATTGAGAACGTGGCATACTCAACTAGTTCTACTGAAATTCGGATCGGGAACGATATCTGGAAGCAAACTCGGCTTGATATGCCTTTCGATAGCGTAAAGATTAGTGGTTTTCTGGTTGCACAAGATCCGAGTAAGACCGGGTTGGTTCGAATGGAAAAAACTTGGGTGCAGTCCGTTGTGCAAAGTAATGAGATCCGGCATCGAGTCGTGTTTCGTCTATTCACTTCGGAGCCAACGGTTCGCATTCGATCTAAGGTGCCGTTTGGTTCGGAAGTGGAGGTTAGTGTCAATGGTGTGCAAACTACCTCAAGCATTTCATCGGAGAACAATGATGAGATAGTCGTTGGGGTTAACGTTAAGGGGGCCGAGCAAGATGCTGTAGTTAGCGACAAAGACCCGATAAGATCGGGTGATCACACACCTGTGATAATCGAACTGTTTTATTGGGAGAAGATAAGCGGGTCGTTTTGGCAAGTCTTAAGCATGCCAAATTTGGAAATCATGGGGCAAGGAGATTTAAGTACACCTGTTTTATGGCAGGTATTAACACCCAAGACACTGCATGTTTTTACATCTTCAGAGAGTCTCACCCATCAGAATGATTGGAAATGGTCCAAGTTCTGGTTCTCGAGATCAGATTCTAGAGATCAATCCGAGATGGAGTCTTGGATAGGAGCATCCGAGCAACCGTCTTTGGAACTACCTTTGAACCAATCTTCGATCTCGGCGATCGATTCTTCGCAACCTCGATGGGTTTGCTTGGTTCCGGTTTACGTGGTGTGGTTCCCAATTGGTTGTGCAACCATATTGTTTTCTGGATTGCTATTTCACGTTCACTGGATGAGAAGTCCATGGGTGCTTTTGGGCTATGTCATCCTTTTCATAGGGTTGGCATCCTGGTGGCTCGATATCATGATTTTGTTTGTCCAGGTTGTAATCACGACTGGAGTCTTTTCGGTTGCCTCGATGTTGATCGCATGGATGCTCGATCGAAGCACCCGTCGTCGAACGGTGCTAGCTGGACGCGGAACGACTATAGGGACTTCGCCCCAGAGAACAAATGGCAAGTCGGATTCCAAAGTCGATTCTAAACAGGATGTCAATGCGAACCAAATTGACAATCTTCCTACGACGATTTCTCCCAATATTGATATCGTCCGCAGCACAAACGTAGATCTGGATCGTAACGGTCGATCTGTGGACCCAATGAGTGGCGGGTCAAGCGTAAGGGGAACGGTGAGATGACAGCTCACTTAGGGACTTGCTTTTTGGTGTTCTTCATTTTTCTGCATAACGCTTTCCTGTTATCGCAAGAGCCAGACGAGAATACAAAGCCGGAGCGTTCTATCGTTCCTTACCAAAGGGTTTTTTTACCTTTGGAATTGGTGGGGCAACTTACCGATCAGCTAAGGAATTATGATTTGCTCGGGAGGCCAGAATGGGAACAATTATTTAATCCCTTTTTGGTTGATGATGAAACCGCGAAAATTTTCGATAGACCTCCAGAGATATCGCACGTCTATTTGTCAGCAAGGCTGGATGGATCTAATTTGGTTTCAAATTCTTCGCGGATTCGATTTACAAGAGGATCTTTAACCGCGGAGTCTTATCGTTTGGAACCGTGGTCGCTAGCGATTAACACCAGCCGTCCTGGGGAAAGTTCTGCAGCGAGTCGCATTGCGAGGCCTGGGAACGATGGTGTTTGGGGCCATGATCGAAACGGTACTCCTGTCATAAACCTGCATCGATCGACCGTTGAGAGTGCAGTACAACCACTCGATGTAGTTTTCCCGTGGACATTGAGGAGTTTGGCTGCGAGCAAGCCAACCAATTTGCAGTTTAGCTTCTCCTTTCCTCGTGTAAGTGATTCGTGCTTAGTACTGTCTTTACCTAAGCAGGCGACCATTGTTGACGCGGATGCCGCAGTAACCAAGATCGAAGATTGGAGTTCAGAGTCCAAGAGGCTTGGGGAGTGGGGGGAGCAGGCGGATTTAGAGTTGAATCGAGCCAATCTCGCAAGCGATGCTCGTTGGTTAATTGAGCTTTCTGGGGTAGATCGATGCCGATTTACGATAAGTTTCGACGAGGCTAGCGGAGTTGGTACGAGTGCGATTAACTCACTCGATTACCTAGTTCTAGAGCACATTACCGAACATGATTTAAATCGATTTGCGATTACCAGTTCCACCAAGCTTGAAGTTAGTGGTGATCGAAATCTTTGGGATCGACCTTTCAAATTTCAGTTACCCGTCACGTCCCGCATTCGTTCCTTAACTGTTGCGGGGCGTGAGGTTGGATGGCGATCACAGGATGGTATGATTGTAGTGTTGGCTGATGATTTGCGCAGAATCCCTGCGACTCGCGAATCGACGACGACCGTAAAGATATCCTATTTGACGTTACTCGGGGACATTGACTCCAGTAAAGCAAATTCAGTTGTCGAGGCAGAAGTTCCTGTCGAAATTGGCCCAACTAAGCTAGTTCTCCCCCTCATGCAATTGGATAAGTCCTTTGTGATCAAAGGTCTAACGACGGTAAGGAGAGCGTTAGATGTTCAGTTCTCTAAAATCGATACATCGGCCAAGTTGAGGCCGTTTGAGAAAGACCACGAGACCACGTGGGAATGGTCCGGATATGGGCCAGATTTTGGGATCGAGATTGGGCCGTCGAGTTCAAAACGCGAAATTCGGGCTGTCACGAAAGTTTCAACACAGGGTGACGAGCCCAAGATCATGGTGCGAATCATGGTGCCTGGTAGCCAGCGATTTCCCTTAGCTCTAGAGTTGCCAAAATCATGGAAGAACATTTCTGTCGTCCCAGGTGTAAACTCAACAACGAACGCATCAACGCCAAGCACATGGAGCGTTATAAAAGATCTGCAATCGAGTACGAATCGATTTTACATCTATGGCGGAGCGGTTGAGTCTGTGGGGACTTTGGATTTGCAGGTGCAGCATGTTGCAAATGATTCTCTTTCCCAGATGGATTTTGACGCCAATTGGCTGATGGTTGAAGGTAAGACGGTACCCAACAAACTTATTGTCGAATCGCTACCGGCGGATTGGGAAATACTCGGTCTTCGCTCGAGTGATGTTTTGGCGATTAACCAATTACTTCCCGACGAGAAATCTTTTGCGACTGCGCCTGATGCCGCAGTGGTTTGTTTGATAAAGAACTACGCTTTAAGTTTGGTAAAGACTAAGCCTCGGCAGTCGGCAAGAGCATCTATGTCCGCGTCGCTGAAGAGAGTTGGCGAGACACTCGTTAGAGCCGAATACCATATGAAAGTTGACAGCAACTCTTCAAGCAATTCCATTCGCGTCAAATATGACTTAAACAAGGCCAACGTCGTAACGTTGAGACTACTTGATAAGCAGGGAGAGTTGATAAAATCCGATGCTCAATGGGGCTACAGCGATTTAGATCAGTCATTTGATATAGCGAAGATTGAGCCGAATGAGACCATTGTGATAACGGCTGATCTCTCCATTGAGGGCGGGAAAGTTGGAATTCCAGTACCGCGAATTGTAGGAGCTGGGTCGTCCTCACTAGAGCTTAAGGTGGATCCGTCACTTGCGATTGCAGACACAACAGAGGGAGTTTGGGAGTATCGAAACGATGGTGAATTGATCGTTAGCATTCCCAGCGAAACAGAGAGTATCGGTGTTGTTGCAGAAAATGGGATGCTAGATCCGAGATCATTAGCCGATGAATCGATTGCTGCTCACTACGACTTAACCGTCGACGGGCAAGGAATATCGCGAGCATTCTGGGTGCTAAAGCTGTCACCTGCGTTGGATAAAGAGTATCGATTTACGGTCGATGAAGGCTGGGACTTTGAATTGAAAAATAATGAATTTTCGTTCGAGGAGTGTACGGCTTGGATTGATCGTAAATCCGAGAAACCTGAACTTTGTATTCGTGCTAGTTCGGCTCTTTCACGTGAGAACGCGGCAAAAATCGAATTCGTTACAAGAAGAAGAGCATCGCTAGCTACCCCTGAAGGTCTGCAACCTTTAATCGTACGTGCACCTCGCCTATACGATGGGGGAGGGCAGCCCATCGATTCTAAGGGGGCAGTCTGGTTTCCGAAAGGCACAGGATGGAAGCCAAGAAAAACTGACAGCCATTCGTTTGGTATTTCGTCGTTTCCAGTTTTCAAAAGCCACATCTGGGTTTGGAGACCGTGGGATGGCTTGATTCACTCTGAAAACTCGTCATCAATGGAGTCCGTTGGCGAAAGGCAAGTGAATGAGTCCACCGAAGTTTTGGCAAACTCATGGTTGAGTGAGACCAATCTAGATGTTGGTTGGGAAAAGTTGATGGATATCAAAAGTGTGGACGAGGAATCAAGTATTGTTGTGGTTGACGTTTCTAAGCTAAAGAAGTTGCAGGTATTCTCGTTCTGTATTGGAATTTTCCTCGGTGCAATTATTGTTCGTTGGTCTAAATGGGGATTCTGCTTTTACTTTATCATTCTGTTTTCGATAATTGCTCTAATTCGAACGTCCAATGCGGAATACATTTTGGCAATAGCGGATGGTCAAGTTTGGGGGGGATTGCTCGGAGCCACGCTTTGGCAGATTCGAAAAGCGATCGTCCGTGACCCGATGACACCGATACGTCCATCGACAAACTCTACGATTTGGGAGATTGGAAAGGGAGGGCGTAGCGATAGCCTCATCAGAGTTGTTTTCGTTCTTGTTGGCGCAGGTTTGGCATTCGGGTTTTCGAAAAATGTTCACGCTCAAGATAGCGCGGCATCCAGTTCTGATTCGGTACCAAGCATTTTTATTCCATTCGATTCCAAAGAAGTCGACAAGGTTGATCAGGTTCTCGTCCCAGAAGATTTGATCAAGCGAATTCGAGGTAATCCCGGAACTCCTTATACGTTAAAGTCCTCACGGCATCAGCTTAAGCTCAGCTCCCGTGGAATGACGGTTGAAGGAGTCGATCAACTCGTTTCAATCTATGAGGTTTATGTAAACGAGCCTGGTGCGGCGATCGAGATACCATTTAAACCCAGCTTGCAGAACTTTAGTCGACTGCTTGTGGATGGTCGAGAGGTTACCATCGTTCCTGCGCTCGTATCGCAAAGAGAGTTTCTTACCTGGACCGCAGATCGCGAAGGGTTACGAATCATAACGGTTTATCAAGTTCCTAGATGGGTTAGTCGGCCCGCCGCAACGGTTGGCACGATTTCGCTTGATTCGCGGGAAGTTGATTTATCGATACTGCCAGCGTCGAATGCTATTCTGGAGGTTGATTCGGATCCAACAGTTGTGTTCGATGTTGAATCGCAAGGCGCTGTGCTAGACAAAGAATCTGGACGATATGTCGTCCATTTAGGGGCCATGCCGTCAATTCGAGGCAAGGTTAGATATGAGCCAAGCACCACGGCTGCAATGGCTACACGATCGCAGTCCGATTTGACGTTTGATATAGATTTATTGCTGCAAAGTAAAACGGTGCTCGCCCGGACCGTTCTTAAGGCCGTGGCTGGTAGTTCTTTGGATAAACGACTTACTATTGAAGCTGACAAGATGTGGGAGCCTGTTGGAGCGAACTGGGGTAACTATCGGCTCGTGGAAACTCGGAATGGACGTTTGCAATACTTGAGGCGGTATGTGTTTGAATTGGCAACCACAGGTACGGAGCGAGCGGAAACAGAGTCCATCATTTATTGGGCACTAGCAGACAAAAAGGCTACTGAAGCAAGATTGTTATTTGCAGAGTGTGTAGAGCCAGTGTTAAGGCCCCGAACGCTTAGGTATGCTCGGGTTTTTCGCTCGGAGTGGAATATTGAGCAGATAACGAATTGGATCCCCGCCATCAGCGAAACTGAGTCTTTGAATTGGCCAGATCTTAAGTTGATCAAAGCCGATCAACGCGCAACTTCATTGCGAGTGCCGCAAACTGGAGGTGGAAGTTTAACGCGTTCGATCGCAGGTAAAAGTCTACAAGCGAGAATTGCATCAAGATGGGTGATCGAATCTGATAAACAATTGCTAACCAGTCGAATCGAATTCTTCGGTACGTCCAATACCGATCTATTGGAACTGGAGCTTCCGAATGGGTTTTCTGTCGATGAAGTAACCAATCGAAATGCAAACGCTAAAGTTAAGGTCAACGAGAGAGAAGAAAACGGAATTCGTTATGCACAACTAGTTGCTGAACGCATCAATTGGGAGAACTACGACTTTGCAATTCGTCTGGTGAAACGCGACTTGTCGATAGAGACCAGTATGCCTATCCCTTGGTTGGGTGTATTTGGCTCTCAAATTATGGAACAGTCTGTAGAGGTCGCAGCATCTAAGGTTTGGCGTGTTGAGCTTGTTTCTGCCTCTGCAACGGAGAGGATTTTGCTTGGGCAAGGTGAAGAAACGGGATTGGCTACACTGATGCCTGGCGATCAAATTCGATTGATACCTAGAAGCCCTACAGCAAAAGGAGAGCTGTCTGTTAGTCAGCGGGGGGCTCAAACAGAGGGACGCGTCGAAGTTGTTGTCGCAGGGGATTTTGAAGTTCCAAAAGATAGCGTGGCGGTCGCGATTTTCGAAATTCCTCAATTGCTCAACAACCGATGGCGCAGCGATGTGCAGGTGCTTCCTGCGCCGTGTCCCATTGTCAATAAGTCATGGCTGAAGATCCCCTTAGATCGACGCACTGATGCTGCGGAAAGCACACAATTCGAATTGAGTTTTTCTTTAACATTAGAAGAATTCAACCAGTTTCAGGCATCTGCCGATTGGTTGCGTCTGGTGAATCCATCGGAAATAGATGTGTCAGAAAGCCTTTCGGATTTGCTGGTTCAATTAGGGCTAGAGGTTCCAGGCAGTAGTTTGAGTCCTCCATCTGACAGTGGGCATTATTTTTACGTGAACAACGGGGCTGGCACGAGCCCCTCTGGGGCTAGATTTATTCGATACTGGTTCGATTCTGCTGGCAAATCGTTACAAGTAAAACTTGCTCCGAAAAGTGACGTGAATATGGTTCGATGGAACGGCAAGAGAGTGGGGTGGAGTCAAGACTCAGAGCATGTGACGATCCAGTTACCTGCGTGTCCAGTTGGGCAGTGGAATGAGATTGAAATTAGTTTGGCTCCGATCGAAAGTTCGAGTGGTGAAGTAGATCCTTTGTTTTTTGAGGTTGTTGGAAAAAAAGTACCTGTTTATGAGATCGGTGCAGCCGATAGTTCTGATTCTGACTTGCCATCGCGTTTGGAGAATTTCGCTAGAGCAGTAAAAGCTATATCGACAGTTATGGAAAGTCATATGGGGGAAAACGTTGTGGTTGGTTCCGCTGCCGCAGTTCACTCAGAGTTCTGGGTCCGAAGATTGTTGGAAATGTCGCAACAATTTGGTAACGTATTGTCCGGCTCAGGCCAGGATAAACTCGTAGAATCACGATCCAGGATTGATGCCGCTTTAAACCGACTTCCGAAAGACGTTGATTTAGCGATGTCGGAGAATGTCGAATTGATTCCGAGAGTGGTTGAAACGGAAGCAACGCAATGGAATGCGATGGCTGGTTCTCTGTTTGTGGTGATACTGACAATGGGAGTATTGTTGTTCACCAACAGTAAGCGTTTTCCTTTAGTGACCTTGGTATTGGCTGGCGGCGCGGTTTGGCTTTTGACAGGGTTGTGGCCAATCTTTGCGTTTATACTCGTTGTTGTAGCCGTAGTTGCTATCGACATGATTTGGATTAACCGCTTGAATCGAAGGCTGGTTCGCTGAGAAGATTGCCATGGGGTGGTTGCAGAGGGAGCGATGAGAATGATTCGGGAATATGTCGAGGTTAACATCGACGGAATGATTGGCCCCTCTCATCATTTCGGTGGGTTGGGGGTAGAAAACAAAGCCAGTGAGTTAAACAGCTCGAAAACGTCCAGTCCTCGAAACGCAGCTATGCAAGGTCTCGAGAAGATGGAGTTGCTGGCGAGCTATGGAATTCCACAGTTTTATTTGCCACCGCCTGCTAGGCCTGCATGGAAATGGTTGGAGTCACTAGGCTTTAACGGAGAAAGGGGAGGCATTCTTCGAGATTGTTACCAAGAGCAACCAAAGCTCCTATCGGCGGCATATAGTTCGGCGTTTATGTGGACTGCCAATGCCGCTAGCGTATCGTGTGGCAGCGATACTCGCTCGGGAAGATCTAAGATTAAGTTGGCCAATTTGAATGCGAATTTACATCGTTCCATTGAGGAGTCTGAACGATTGCCTCAATTGGCAAAGATGTTTGAGGCCGTCGAACGCGTGGACGTATTAAGAGGGCTTTGTTCCTCGAGACCTCTAAGCGATGAGGGGGCGGCAAACCAGATGAGGTTCTGTACCTGGAAAGGCATCTTGGGAGTGTATGCTTTTGTCTATGGAGGCGAGGTTTCTGGAAGCGGAGTCGCAGAAACGAACAGCAAAAAAACGGAAGTGACCAAACGTAGGCAGCCTAGGCAGACTCGCGTGGCGTCAGCGATGGTGGCGAGATCGCTAGATTTGGAGCCAGACGATTGTTTTTTCTTCCAACAAACGAGCGATGCGATCGATGCAGGGGTGTTTCACAACGATGTGATCGCAACAAGTCATGAAAATCTATTGCTTTATCATGAGTTGGCGTTTCACGATTCCGAGGAAGCAGTTGCTCGAATACGCAAACGCTTTTTGGAAAAGACAGGGCAGACGCTTGAGGTTAGTGTGGTGGTTTCGTCGGATTTGCGATTGGATCACGCCGTAGATACTTATCTTTTCAATTCTCAGATTTGCACCGATAGTGAGGGGGGCTGGCGAATGTTTTTGCCGGACAATTGCAAGCAGTCCGAATCGGTTCAAAGGACGCTTGATCGACTTAGGTCGCAACACCCGAGGCTTCGTTCGATCGACTATTGCCCGTTGGCCGAGAGCATGCGAAATGGTGGAGGTCCCGCTTGTTTGAGGCTTCGGATCAGTCTAACCCCTAATCAAATCGACAAGATTTCTGGTTCGATGAGAATCAGCTCGTCCACATTGTCCCAGTTGAGAAAACTGGTGGAAACGGAGTATCCCGAAAAGGTCGAACCATCTGATTTCGCAAATCCGGATTTCGCGGAACATTGTGAACGAATATCAATGCAAATTGCTCAACTCTGGGATGCAAATTCAGGTGTTAGCCGATGACACTTTTGGCGTATTACGATATGCTCATGGTTCCCGAGAGGGTGGCTGCGACGAGTAATTTCATAGTTAAAGCGAACAGTTCAGCCGGCACTTCTCTTTTCAACTTCCTGAAACGTAATTCCGTGTCCTTATGATTGATATTGTTGTTCCTTCGGTTGGTGAGAGCATTTCCGAGGTCCAGGTCAGCAAATGGCTCAAAAGCGAGGGCGAGTGGGTCGCCAGCGGCACCGATATAGCAGAGCTGGAGACGGAAAAGGCGTCGGTTCAAGTTTCTGCACCCGAAGACGGTATCTTGGTTAAGATTGCAAAGAAAAGTGAAGAATTCGCTATGGTTGGCGAGGTTATCGCCACTTTTCAGCCAGCTGCCAAGCCGGCTGGTGGGGGTGGGGCTCCAGTAGCCACTGCTTCTGCTGCTGCGGGCGTTCCGGCGAGTGGCGACGCTCCGAGGGTAATGCCGGCTGCACAGCGTGTGCTATCCGAAAATCAGCTAAACGCTTCTCAGGTTCCCGCGTCTGGCCCCGGCGGGCGACTGCTAAAGGAAGATGTGACCAAGTTCGTTTCTCAAGCCGCAAATGCGATTGGTACAGCTGCCTCAGCGGTCGGTTCGGCAGCAATAGAAGCAGCTAAAGCGATCGTGCCGGAGGTTGTCGCGGCAGCTAAGCCCTCCTCTCCTGCACCGACAACGAGCACGGGGCTGGTTCAACAAGGATCTCCAAACCGGAGCGAAGAAGTCAAGCCGATGAGTATGATACGCCGAACGATTGCGTCTCGGCTCGTACAAGCTCAGCATTCCGCAGCACTTCTCACCACCTTCAACGAAGTGGACATGCAGCCCGTTATGACTCTGCGAAACAAGTATCGCGATGCTTTCCAAGAGCGTCACGGTGTCAAGCTCGGATTTATGTCCTTTTATGCTAAAGCAGCGTGCGAAGCACTTCGCCGGTTCCCATCGGTTAATGCGGAGATTCGCGGCAACAACATCGTGTATCGAAACTATTTTGATATTGGAATTGCCATCGGCGGAGGAAAAGGTCTGGTCGTTCCAGTCCTCAGAAACGTTGAGCGAATGAGCTTTGCGGAAATCGAAAGAACCATTGGCGACTTCGCTGCTAAGGCTACGGCAAATAAACTGATGCCTGAGGATCTAGAGGGTGGAACGTTCACGATAAGCAACGGAGGAATCTACGGTTCCTTGCTTTCTACTCCGATCGTGAATCCGCCTCAAAGTGGAATTTTGGGTCTGCACTCGATTCAGGAAAGGCCAATCGCTTTGAATGGACAAGTGGTGATTCGCCCAATGATGTACTTGGCTTTGACCTATGATCATCGAATCATTGATGGCCGAGAGGCCGTAACGTTCTTGAAGACCATCAAAGAGGTTATCGAGGATCCGTCTCGATTATTCTTGGAAGTTTAATCTCGTTTGGATCGCGAACGTGGCCATCGGCACAGAAAGATGTGGCCATCGGCACAGAAAGATGCAGTGAGGATAGGGCACTAACATGATGCAACTAGGATTCGTTAGCGCGATTCTTCCCGACCTCTCTTTGGAAGAAGTTTTGCAGACTGCTTATGGGATTGGCTACAAATGCGTCGAAGTGATGTGTTGGCCGCCGAGTAAGGCGGAAAGGCGTTACGCTGGCGTGACTCATGTTGACGTTCTTTCGTTAACCAAGGAGTCGGCCTCGAGGATTGTTGCCCTTCAGAAGTCTATCGGTGTTTCGATTAGTGCTTTAGGGTACTATCCGAATTGTTTGGCTCATGATGAATCGGAAGCAGAACGAAGTGTTGAGCACTTAAAGCAAGTCATCTCGGCTGCTCCAAAGTTGGGAATCACGACGGTCAACACGTTTATTGGCCGTGATCATACGAAAAGTGTGGACGAAAACTGGCCTCGCTTGCTAAAGATATGGAAGCCAATCGTTGATTTGGCGGAATCCAACGGCGTTCGTATTGGAATTGAAAACTGTCCAATGCTTTTTACCAAGGACGAATGGCCCGGTGGAAAAAACATCGCGACGTCTCCTGCTATTTGGAGGCGACTCTTCAGTGATCTAGGTAGCCCGAATTTAGGTCTCAATTATGATCCGTCTCACATGGTGTTTCAGTGTATGGACTATCTGAAACCAATGCGTGACTTTATTGATCGCATTTTTCATGTTCATGCCAAAGACGTTCGTGTTGATCAGCATAAGCTCGATGAAGTCGGCGTTTTTGCATATCCGAATCTATACCACACCCCCAAGCTACCTGGACTCGGTGATATCGACTGGGGGAAGTTCTTCTCAGTATTGGGCGATGCCGGTTATCAAGGTCCCGTGTGCGTTGAAGTAGAGGATCGGACTTATGAGGGTTCTGTAGAGAATCGTAAGGAATCTCTTGCTCAAAGCTATCGATACTTGTCTCATTTTGTTGCTCGCTAGGTAGAAAAACGTGCCTCATTCTCAGATCGGCCCTATCGCAGTTCACTTTCCTGAAAAAGTAGAAACGAACGAAGAGCTTCAAGCACTCAATCCCGATTGGGATTTGAGTTTGCTCGCGAGCAAGACGGGGATCTACTCTAGAACCCTTGCTGCTCCCGATGAGACAGCCTCGGATCTCGCGGTGAAGGCCAGCGAACGGTTGTTTTCAGAAAACAACATTGATCCGGCGTCTATTGACTTTTTGCTCTACTGTACTCAAACGCCAGACTACGTTCTTCCAACGACTGCATGTCTAATCCAGGACCGATTGGGACTGCGGACCAATTGTGGAGCCATTGATTACAACCTGGGATGTTCTGGTTTTGTATATGGAATGTCACTGGCTGAGGGGCTGATAGCAAGCGGGCAATGCCGAAGGATTCTATTGCTAACAGCGGAAACCTATTCGAAGTATATTCTGCCGGATGACCGTTCCATCAGGCCCATTTTTAGCGACGCAGCCGCTGCGACCTTGATCGAAGCTGGGCCTGAGCAATCGGTGTTTGGTTTCGAATTTGGAACCGACGGCAGTGGAGCTGATACTCTGTTTGTCGAGGATGGAGGGGCAAGAAAGGCACCGTGTACGATTCGCCCTCGAAATCGGAAACGTTGGAAAAGCCGACTCTACATGGATGGGCCTAGTTTGATGAGTTTCACTGTTGGGGCCATTCCGCAAATGATCCGAGATATGATCTGCAAAGCGGGGCTCACAGAGCGTGATATCAATTACTATCTCATGCATCAAGCGACCCAAAAAATGCTTGAACAGCTGCAGATTGCGTTGAAAACGAATGATGAGCAGCTACCCATAAGGCTTGCAAATCGTGGAAATACAGTTTCATGTACACTTCCAATATTGATTCACGACTTGCGCCGAGAAGGTAAGCTGGTTCCCGGAGAGACGTGTACATTGGTCGGTTTCGGGGTTGGCTGGTCTTGGGCTGGTTGCCTTTGGAAGTGTTAATGGGATCGTTCTACATGCAAACCCCAATTTCCTTTTGTGAGTAGCGATCGATGATCGAAAATGCTCCCTATATCCAGGTTGCTGATCTGACAGTCGCTTATCAGCGCAAGCCAGTTCTTTGGGAGATTAGTCTCGATATTCCTAAGGGTGCTTTGGTGGGCCTGGTCGGTCCCAATGGAGCAGGGAAGAGCACGCTTTTAAAGGCGATGTTAAACATGGTTAGTCGAGTGAGTGGTGAGATCACACTCGAGGGGCTGCCCATATTAGAGCAACGAGAAAGAATCGCTTATGTTCCACAGCGTGAGTCGGTTGACTGGGATTTTCCTGCATCGGTACTCGATGTAGTCACAATGGGACTCTATCGAAAGATAGGTTGGTTTATGCCTGTGCGCAAGCAGCATAAACAACTTGCATTGCAGGCGCTCGAGCAAGTTGGGATCGCGGACCTAGCGAACCGTCAGATAAGTCAGTTGTCAGGCGGACAGCAGCAGCGAACGTTTTTAGCGCGTGCTCTCGTACAAAACGCTGATCTATATCTTATGGATGAACCCTTTGCCGCTGTGGACGCGGCTACCGAGCAATCGATCGTGTCGGTGTTGAGATCAATGCAAAGCAACGGCAAGACAATGCTCGTCGTGCATCATGATTTGCATACCGTGCCAGAGTATTTTGATTACCTGATTCTGCTGAACGTACATGCGGTGGCGTTCGGGCCTATGCAGTCTACATTTACACCAGATAACCTCCGTAAAACTTACGGAGGTCGGTTGACGTTGCTAGACGAAGTGACCGAGGCTATTCGCCGTCGGCACACTTGATTAGCTCGCGTATCTTCAGCTCCATTTGTAGAGCGTGAGAGCCTTTTGCGATCGAACGATTACCTGATTGTTCAGGACGGCGACGTGTGCCCAGGCTTCCTCGTCGGTTAGCTTTCGTTCAGAGATTAAGTCGTATTTTTCTGGGTTGTGAGCAATCAATCTGAGATCACCTGTTTGGTCAAGTGCCAGGATGTTCTTCCCGTCCGAAACCATGCTCCAGTATTCACCAAAAGGTTGCGTTACCCACGCTTCTTTACCGTTGGTGAGATCGAGGCACGCGAATCGTTTGTTTCTCAAGTGCATGTACAGGTGATTGCCGATAACGATCGGTGAGCTCATGTAACCTTCGAGTTTGTTCTCCCAGACGGGTTTTGGCTTTTTGAGATCGCTAACGTCGATCAGAATCGACTTGCCCCCGTAGCTGCTGGTAAAGAGCTGGTTATTCCAAATCGTAGGAGTGAGAATATTCATGCCACGGAAAGCTTCGATTGGAGTCGACCAAAGTATGGCACCCGTTTCGCGGTCAAGGCCAGCTAGCGTGGTTCGAGATTGAACAATCAATTGTCGGACGCCGTTGATCTCTCCTATGATTGGACTTGAAAATGCGCCGCTCGACATGATGTCGCCTGAGTCTTGCATCGACGACCAAACGATTTCCGAGTTCCCACAGTTTACTTTGTGGACCCCTTTACCTGCTTGGATGTAGAGGAAGCCATCTTCGATGACGGGTGAGCAGACCATTCCGAAATCCGGGACCTTACCAAATTTAGCTGCAAAGTCGACTCGCCAATTTTCCTGGCCGGATTTGGCATCAAAAGCGCAAAGCACGTCTCGGATACCGCCAATGTAGAGCTTGGTCCCATCGGTAACGGGAGTCGCACGAATCCAGTTGCCATTTCGTGCCGCAAAAAACGGAACGTTGTGGGCCCCTTTCCACGTTTGTGTCCATACGTTTTCGCCGGTAGCTAACGCATAAGCCATGGCGGATTCTCTACCCGATTTGCTCTCCGTAGTGAATACTAAATCGTTTGTGCAAACAGGGCCAGAATAACTGTCTCCCATTGGCTGAGTCCATGCGACCGTTAGGTGCGACTCGTCCAGAGAAGTGGGCCATGGGGCTCCTTCAACTAGTCCTGTTCGATTCGGACCTCTCCAACCCTGCCAGCTGGCAGCTTTGTCCTCTGCTGCAGAGTTTGCATTACTGGTTCCTGCATTCAATAAAGGTGCGGCAGCAAAAGCTGCTCCAGTAGCAGAAAGCCCTCTAAGTAATGATCGACGAAGCATAAGTCCCAAATCCTTAACTAAAGCCATGAAATATCACAGGCACTTTAGGGGTGCGGGAGCAGGAATCAAGCCACTAAAACCGCAATTCGCGATAGTTAATCACTGAAATTTCGGAATTTGTTCCATGATTGTTGAGCGATGTTTTTTGGGCGGCTGCGGAGGGGGGAAGCCCAACTAACAAGGAATCCGGGTGGAAAAGCTAGCACGGATGTCGGGGATTTGCCCGCCGGCCTGATTCGTTTCAGAAATCGGTGTTTTTTTGTCGATGCTTCGAAAGGTAACACATTTCATAAACCCGAAGCAGCCAAAAATGAAAACTCTGTTTAACAGCGATAACGGCCCAAGTCCCGTAGAATACTCAGTACTAGTGACAATTTTGGTCGTCGTATGCTTGGCAGGAATCAGCTACGTTCAGAAGTCAACACCCCCCTATCTTACCCAGATTCCTACTACCACTGTCCGTTAGAAATATTCAAAAAAATCTGTTCTGGTGGATGGGAGAGTTTGTAACGCTTTTGTCCCTTAGTCACCGGGGAACATTTCCAAAAAATCGGGCTGCGGCGTGGTCTCGATATCTAAATAGCAGGCAGAATATCTTCTCAGGAAGTTATTTGATCCATGGAATGGAGCGCACGATGCCTGCTACTGCTCTAAGACACCGGTTTTCGACGCTAGTGTTCGCATTTGCCTTTCTAGGAATGATGCGAACCGATATCTACGCGACATCCGGTTCCCACTCGATTCGTTTTTTAACGAGTGAGACGGAAGCCTTGTCAACCCGTTTGGAGCTGGTCCAAAGCGCAACGACCTCCATATTGATTGCCACCTATCAAATTCGAGATGACAACAGCGGCGGGCAATTGATCGCTGCCTTGGTCGATGCTGCCAGTCGCGGAGTCGACGTTCGGCTATTGTTGGATGCTCATCCCAACAGTAACAATCTTCCCAAACCACTTATGCGATATCTCGTCGAGCGTGGACTTTCATTGAAGGAACGGCCTTTCGATGTCCGCTCAAAAGTCGAGCTTGGTAGGCCACGATTACACGACAAGCTGTTTATCGTGGACTCAACGAATTTGATTATAGGGGGCCGAAATCTAGAGCAGGATTACTTCGGATTGGGGAATCGCAAGTACATTGACTTCGACGTCGCTGTTGCAGGGGATGTCGTGTGCGAGATCGAGGCGTATTTCCATGAACGTTGGAGCGAACCTGAGTCAGCGACTCCCAAATTAGTTGGTCGTGAGGAGCCTAAAATGCTGAAAAAACAAGTTCACGCTCATTGGAACAATCTAAGTTATTGCGAGGTTGTTCCTGCAATAGATGCTTGGCTCGCCGAGCTTAGGGGCAGCGAGCTTCAAGCATGCGATTTGCCATGTCGAAGCTTTCATAGTACGGAGTCGCACGACTCCTGTTGTGTCGAGTTCTTGCGCGATTTCTCAAGCGGTTCGAAAAGATCACCAGAAGCGATTTCAAGTCGCATGATCGATGAGATCAAGTCTGCTAAGCATAGCATTTCCATTTCAACCCCTTATTTCGTCGTTCCGATCTATCTGCGAAACGCATTGATCGCGGCTTCTAAACGAGGAGTTAAGGTGACCCTGCTTACCAATTCTCTTGACTCAACCGATCAAGTTGTCGTTCATGCGGGGTATGCAAATGTACGAAGAAGTCTCATTCGAAATGGCATCCGAATTCACGAGCAGTGCGGAGTTGATCCTCTCCATGCCAAGCTCATCGTGATCGATGGCTGTAAAACAATCGTTGGTAGCCACAATCTCGATATGTTATCTATGAAGAGAAATTCCGAAGTTGGATTGCTTGTTGATAGCACAGCGTTTGCCGATGAAGCGATGATGCTGTATCAATCTTTGATCGTGAATTCCAAATGCATCAATCATGAGAAGTTGTTCCGATACGAATCCAGAAGCCATGATAATCATGACGATAAGTTGGAGGATTTTCAAAGGTTGAGGTTTGTCGCCCCTTTCATCCGTAGATATCTCTGAAACACAACGTATGTGTGTGTTTAAACACATGAGTTGCTGAATTTTTGGGCGAGAACATTCTTGACAGCGATGGTTGCTGCAGAAAACAATACTTCCGGCGTTTAGGTTTTGATTTCACTCAACCAGCCTTAAGCAGGAAAAACATGCGCACGCACATGGCCCCCCGCAATGGGTTACTCAAGAGATGGAATGTTGTTTTTTCGATTGGGATGATTGGTTTTGTTTTAAGCAGTCCGGGGTGGGCTCGACAGACTTCACAAAGGGCGGAAAAGGGATCTGACAAACACGCACCCCCAATTGACTCGTTGGCCAATGGTGTGGACGTCGTTTCCAAAGTCAAATTGACAGGTACCGTCAGAGACGAAAAGGGAAATTTAGCGGCAAACGTTGCGGTCCGGATCATGTCTCCAGATCAAAAAGAAAATGTTCAATCGAAAACGGATCAAACCGGACGATTTGAACTTCTTACGACTGTAGATAAATCAAAGGCCCTCAATCTCTTATTGAGGGCTGAGTTGGATGATGGCTCGTTAATTGGTTATGGTGTACCAAAAGTTGAAACCAGTCTATTGTTAGAAGGGATAGGAAATGTTGAAGTTTGGCTAAGTCCACCTCGCGACGTAGAAATTAAGATCGTCGATGATAATCAGTTTTCTGTCGA
>Ga0315899_10001235_pt1 | contig 29516 bp, 19 predicted proteins | sample LakEriMetagenome_2_FD_203518 | JGI IMG/M metagenome (GOLD analysis project Ga0315899, IMG submission 203518) | Freshwater fungal communities from buoy surface, Lake Erie, Ohio, United States - Buoy 4 MA112 | ecosystem: Environmental > Aquatic > Freshwater > Lake | place: USA: Lake Erie, Ohio... | reverse complement strand
CAACGCCATCTGCAGCACGACCAGGATCTTGCCGAAGAACGACATCGGTAACTACTCCTCGCGGTGGTCTTCTGCGGGGCAGGGTGCAAAAAACGGGGAAAACATCAAAACCAATCCAGTCCAACGACGTCGCAGGACTCCGCCCTCGGCAGAGCCTCAACCGCGGATCAGGCATCCCGGGAATCCGCCGCGGGCTCCGGGTCTTCGAGCGCGTCGTCCAATACTTCTTCAGACTCCGCGTTCTCATCCTCCGAATCCTCCAGCATCGGCTCGTCGGTCATCTCGGGTTCGGAGTTATCGACTTCATCGGCACCCCCGCCATCAGAAGTTGCTCCACTTTCTGCCTCAGCAGCCTCATTCGCCAAGGGACTGGTGCGAACCGCACCGGGGACCGCCGAGCCACCGTCAGCCCGGGGACGGGCTGGCGGCAGTGTCTCTTCATCCACAGCGGGATCATACGGCTTCGACTCGCCACGCCCCAGCGACAGCTTCAATGTCTGATTGCGCCGGGCCGCCCGTTCCAGCACTCCCCGGGACTGATTGAGCAGATCCCGCAAGCGGGCGACCTCTGCCTCGGCCGCCAGCCGCTGCGAGAGCAACTCTTCAAACTGGGCCTGCAGACGGACCACCTCTTCGCGACGGGCTTTGTCTACATCCAGCTTTCCCTGTGCCGCCACGGCAGTCGCATCGTTCTGCTGGCGGAGCTTCTTGTCTTCCGCTTCCTGCTGGCTGGAATAGGTCTTCAAGACCTCCGCCTTGGTGATCATCGCCTTCTGGTCGACATCGATCGCCGCCACCACCAGCGGAGTCTGCTGTGCGTAATTGGCCGCCTCAGTCTTATAGACATCAATCTTGGCTGCCAGTTCCTGCGTCTTGTTCCGGGGATATTCGTTGGCTTTGACCTTCCAATCGGTCCGGGCAACGCTGGAGACCGCAGCCGCTCCCAGGAAGGCCAGCGACAGTGCCGTGACAAGCACCGTCAGAACCTTGCTGATCGTCGTCGTCATGCCAGAGACCAACTCGAAAGGGGGAACACAAGTCAACTGAATGTGAGCCGCGGCACTGCCGTTGAGAGGCTCACCCTGTCTGGAAAACCACGAGAAAACCGAGTTTTTTAACGCCTCGTCGAGTATACGAGCCGTCAAAAACCGGTGTCAATTCCCAGTTTTCCCAAACGCACCAAATCTCCAGGGGAACAGTCTGTCGTCCTGTCGACCAGCAAACGCGACGACTGACAACCAGTTCCCGATCGCCACCGGAGACTTGGACAGTCGCTTATCGGTTCAGTCCTCGGGAAGTCACCTGCCGATGTGCTGTCGACTCGCCAGATCTCAGCGGGTTGGCACCCACGGGCTGGAATCCCAGGCATCCCCCGCAGGATCGGAAGTCCCTCGGGACGGGAGAATCGCTTCAGCCTGCCCAGCCGCACCCAACGATTTTCTGTGCTCCCGCCGGCAAATCGATTACACTTGGCAGAAGAGGCCTTCACACCCGCTCAGGAGTCCCCTGTGGACAAGACGCGCCTGCCGATCCAGTTCGAGGCCTCCCGGGACTTCGTTCAGCTGACACTCAGTCCCGAAATCACCCAGGTCCCCTGGAATGTGGTGGAAGAGTGCGGCGACAGGGCGATCGCCAAACTGCAGGAATGCCGGGCGACCTCCTTGTTGGTTGACCTCTCCTCACTCGAATACCTGGGAAGTGCCCAGGTGGCCTTGCTGGCGCGCATCTGGAAGGCCCTCTCGATCCAACAGGGAACCATGGCGGTTCAGACCGCCTCTCCGGTTGTCCGCGAGGTCTTGAAGACCGCCGGGCTGCATCGTCTCTGGAAACTGGTTGACAGCCACGAACAGGGCCTGCAGAAGCTGGGTGTGAGCGCCACGGGAGTGCATGTCGTTCCCGCACGCTGGACCATCGGTCCTGGGCTCACCGCCATCGCCTGCCTGCTGCTGTCGACACTCACCTGGAAAGGCCCCCCCGACTGGAGATTCTGGTCGGGCTGGGGTGCGATCCTGCTGGGGAGCCTCGCTGTCTTTTTCTCGCGCCGGGCCATTGTGCGGGCGGAACAGGGCCAACGCGCCCTGGGGGTGTTGTCGCTGCTCGTTGGGCTTGGCTCTGTCGTGGCGGGGGTCTTTTTCACGTGGCCCCGGTCGGATGTGGATGCCAGAATCGTCGATCCTGAACGGGCGGCCGGGGTTCGAGTCCGGGATCCCGAGGGGTTCGGTGAGGCAAGTCCCGCTCCCCACGAGTCACAGCCCCCGCTCCCCACACCGCTTCGGCTTCCTTCCGATATTTCCCCCACACCGGGGAGACCTCTCCCCACAGGTCTTGCCCCGGAAGTTCAGAGAAGTCCCCAGCCGCCGGTTGATTCCGCCCGCGGGGCGGGCACTGATCCGGTCCATGCGGATTCGGCCACCGCCCCCCCCGTCCCCCCACCACAGAACGACTCGGACGGCAAGCCAGCGGAACCCGTCTCCCCCAACCCCGCGCCGGAAACTCCTGCAGACGATCCGCCCGCGCGTCCCGAATCCCCTGCCGAACCAACCGATGAGCCGGCCAATCCCCGGACGGTTCCGCCGGGATTCTGAGCGGCTCAGACCGATCGGCCGGGTCTCCAATCATTCCCTTTTCGTCAAGAGCTTCGTCATGTCCACGGCCGAGTCGAACAATGCCCATCTGCGGCAGCGGGCCCTGCAGGAAGAACTGCGCGAATTGCTCGATGTGGTGGGACCGGCGTCTCTGGTGGAACTGCTGGTTGAACGGGCCTTTCAGCTGCGGGCCACCGACATCCATCTCGATCCCCTGGAAGAGGGCCTGCGAGTACGTCTGAGGGTGGACGGCATCCTGCACACCATCCTGAATGTTCCCGCCAACGCCGCCTCGCAGATGATCTCACGTCTGAAGCTGATGTCGGGTATGGACATCACCGAACGACGGATTCCCCAGGATGGACACATCTCCCAGACGTTCGCCCAGCATGTCCGCGATGTCCGCGTCGGCAGCGGCCCGTCTTTGCTGGGGGAACGCCTGGTCCTGCGGCTCATGCCCGAGCCGGGGGGACTCGAAACCCTGGAATCCCTGGGACTGCAGTCCGATCAACTGCAGACCCTGCGGGCCTGCGCGCAAAAGCCCTATGGCCTGATTGTGGCCGCCGGCCCGGTCGGCAGCGGCAAGACTTCCACGGTCTATGGCTGTCTGGGAGTTGCCAACGATCCCTCGAAAAGCGTGCTCACCATCGAGGACCCCGTCGAACGCCGGATCCCTGGGGTCACGCAGATCCAGGTCGATACCCGCATCGATTTTGGCTTCCCCCAGGCACTCCGCGGAGTCTTGAGGCAGGATCCGAATGTCATGCTGATCGGGGAAATCCGGGATGCCGAGACGGCACATATCGCCGCCCGGGCGGCCCGCGCCGGGATCCTCGTGTTCAGCACCCTCCATGCCAACGATGCCACCGCCGCCATCGATGTGTTCCGGGATTTTGGCGTTCCCCCCATGTTCCTGGCCGACAGCCTGACAGCCGTCGTCGCCCAGCGACTCATCCGCCTCGTCTGCCCGCAATGCCGAATCCTTCGCCCCCCCTCCCCCGCTGAACGGGAATTCCTGGGGGTTGATCAGCCACTTTCCGCCGATCATCAGATCGCCCAGGCGGTCGGCTGCGACCATTGCTTTCACACCGGCTACTCGGGACGCACCGGCGTGTTTGAGATACAGACCTTCGACGACGAATTCCGCCGTTTGCTGCTCGCGGGAGCGGCCCGCGACCAGATCCTCGAACGGGCGCGGGCCCAGGGAATGGGTTCGCTGCGAGCCTCGGCGGCGAGGAAAGTCCTGTCCGGACACACGACGCTCGAAGAACTTCACCGGCTGCTCCTCAGCGAACTCGACTAAGCGGTGGTCCGATCACCGACAGCAGCCCCCCCGCTTCAGACTGCGACGCCGCACTGGACGGCGAAATCCTCCCGGCGCCTTGCGCCGTCCCTCCAATTCCCCAGACAAGGTCTCTCCCGCCGATTCCGCTCGCCATGTCAGTTTTCCTCCATCTGGTCCCGGGGCTGGTCCTGCTGCTGGGGCTGCTCTCGTCACTCACCTTCTCCGCCGAACAGCAGCCGTTTCGAATTGAAATTGTTGACCAGGCCACCGGCCGCGGGGTTCCCCTGGTCGAACTGCGGACGGTGAATGAAGTGCTGTTCGTCTCGGATTCGGCGGGGCGGGTCGCCATCACCGATCCCGATCTGCTGGGGCACGAGGTATTTTTCCATGTCTTCAGCCATGGCTACGAGTTTCCCGCCGATGGTTTCGGCTATCGCGGTCGCCGCCTGACATGCATGCCCGGCGGAAATGCCCGCCTGGAATTGCCGCGCATCAATCTGGCGGAACGGCTCTATCGGGTGACGGGCGGAGGCATTTACCGGGACAGCCTGTTGCTGGGCGATAACCCTCCCCTCGTTCACCCCCTGCTCAACACCCAGGTGCTGGGCCAGGACAGTGTCTTGCAGGCGCGGTTTCGGGGCCGGCTCTACTGGTTCTGGGGAGACACGCAGCGCCCCGGCTATCCGCTCGGAAACTTCCATGTCCCCGGAGCCACAACGCCGCTCCCCGGCCCCGATACAATGGATCCCAGCCGGGGGATCGACTTTGATTACTTCCCGGGACCCGACGGTTTTGCCAAACCAACCGCGCCACTTCCCGGCAGCGGCCCCACCTGGCTGGAAGGGTTGACCGTGGCCCGGGACAGCAGCGGACGAGAGCGGCTGTTCGCCGCGGCCATGAAGATCAAACCACCCCTCGAGGTCAGCCAGCGCCGCTTCGTGGAATGGAAGGACGACAGTCGCGAATGGCAGGCGGGAACCGAAATCCCCCTCACCGCCCCTCTGTATCCCACGGGCCATCCCTTCGAGGTACGGATTGGCGACAGAGATTTCTTCTATTTCGCCACCCCCCTGGGCCTGACCCGGGTCCCAGCCCAGGCCGAATCGCTGCTCGATCTGGGCCAATTCGAGGCCTACACCTGCCTCGTCGGTGGCACTTCATTGACCGCTCCCCAGATCGATCGCAACCCCGCGGGAGAGCCCCAATACCGTTGGCGCCGCGATACTCCGCCCCTTACGGCACTGGAGCAGTCCAAACTGGCCGGTCAGGGTCAGATGCATCCCCACGACGGTCTGGTCCAGCTGCGCGATATCGAATCGGGTCAACCCGTTCTCGTCCATGCCGGCACCACCGCGTGGAATTCGTGGCGCCGCCGCTGGATCCTGGTGGCCGTGCAATGGGGAGGCACATCCAACCTCGGTGAGGTCTGGTACAGCGAGGCGGAGAGTCCGCTCGGACCGTGGGCCTGGGCCCGCAAGATTGTCACCCATCAGCGCTACAGCTTTTACAACCCCCGGCATCATCCCCTCTTCGATGAACAGGGGGGACGACGGATCTATTTTGAAGGAACGTACGCGGCGACCTTTTCGGGGAATTCCAATCCAACTCCGCGGTACGACTACAACCAGATGATGTATCGTCTCGACCTCGATCATCCCGGTCTGGCAGTGCCCGTGGCGATTGGTCCTCGCGGGGGGGATGGCTCCCCGGCCGTCAAACTCGGAAAGCTCCGGCCCCGTTCGTGGCACCTCGAGAATTCCTCCTCCGGCGAGGAGGGCGAATCTCTGCCTCAAATCTGGCGCGGCATTCCGTTCTTCGCTCCCGATCAGCCGGGGACGCACCTGTTGCCGGTGGTCTTGCAAAAACAGACAGCAGGGGATGAGAAATGGGAGGTCAAACCGGAGCTCTCCGAGACGGCCCAGCCCTGCTTTTATGTCTGGCGAGGGGCCAATCCGCCACCAAAGTCTACGGTGGAACTCTGGCAGTTCCGCCATCCCGAGCGGGGCTGGGTCTGGGAACTGCGGCCCAGTGCCGAGGCCACAGCGCCTCCAGCAGGGCCCCCGGGAGAGTACCTGGGTCGGGTCTGGCCCAATCCTTGGCAGTCACCGCAAGCTACCCAATCGGAACAGATTCCCGCCCCCTGAGGTTTGAATTGGGAACCGCGTTGTCCCATCGCGCAACAAAACTGGACATCAAGGTCTGCCGTACAGGGGACATTGAGCCCCAGGGCTGACATTGATCAGAAAAGATGCTATCCCTTCTTGCGGTTTCTGCCGACGCCATGGAATCCCTGTCACCCCGGGGGTTTCGTGATGTTTCAGAGACCAGCGGTCCGTGAATCGGGTCCAGTTCTGGCACCCATGCGGATGCAGCGATCACTCAACCAGAGACTGAATCAGCAGGGAGGCCGACGATGGGTGTTCCTCTTTCCCAGATGTGGACCGTGGCGTCCTATGTCCTGGGACAAAAACTCCGGGGCAACAAACGGTTCCCCGTGGTGTTGATGCTGGAACCCTTGTTCCGTTGCAACCTGGCCTGTGCCGGATGTGGCAAGATCCAGTATCCGGCCGACATTCTGAAACGGCACCTCAGTCCCGAGCAATGCTTTCGCGCGGTCGAGGAATGCGGCGCACCCATCGTGTCGATTCCGGGGGGTGAACCGCTGTTGCACCCGCAGATCGATGAAATTGTGGCCGGTCTGGTGGCCCGCAAGAAGTACATCTATCTCTGCACCAACGCCCTGCTGCTGGAAAAACACCTGCATCGGTTCCAGCCTTCGAAGTATCTCTCGTTCTCTGTCCATCTCGATGGCCCCCGCGAAGAACATGACCACGCCGTCTGCCGGGACGGCACTTACGAAATCGCCCTGTCGGCCATCCAGAAGGCGCTGGCAGCCGGTTTTCGGGTCACCACCAACACAACCCTGTTCGATACCGCCGATCCCCAGCGGTTCGGCCCGTTTTTCGACAAGCTGATGGCGCTGGGAGTGGAGGGGATGATGATTTCCCCCGGCTACAGCTACGAGAAGGCTCCCGACCAGGAACACTTCCTGAAGCGCCGTGGGACGATCAACCTGTTCCAGCGGTTGTTCGCCGGCGCGCCCCGCCGCTGGAAGTTCAACCAATCCCCCCTCTTCCTGCTGTTCCTGCAGGGGCGGTACGACCTCGACTGCACCCCCTGGGGCAATCCCACCTACAACCTCTTCGGCTGGCAGAAGCCCTGCTACCTGATGCAGGAGGGGTATGCCGCCACCTATCAGGAACTGCTCGATTCCACCGAATGGTCGCACTACGGTCGGGCCAGCGGGAATCCCAAGTGTGCAGACTGCATGGTTCACAGTGGCTATGAGCCGACGGCGGTCTCCGAGACCTTTGGCACCCTGCGCGGTTTCCTGACGACCGTGAAGGCGACGCTGTTTGGGACGTCGGGCCCCCGGCTGCCCACCCCACCGGCGATCGAGGTTCGGCCTGAAGAGCGGCTGCCGGTGGGACTTCCCGAATCGCCGGCCCGGGAACGCCAACTCGCGGCCGCCGATCTGCCGATTGTCCAACTCGATCGCTGACCAGCTCCGGGGAGACAGGGATGCCGAACTCGCTCCTGGAGATTCCCGAGCTTTCCCGGCTGGAAACCGGACAGGGGCTGATTCGCATCCCGGACCAGCAGGATGTCCCGTTCACCTCGCGGGTCCGGTCGCTGGTCGATACAGCGGAGTTCCGCAGACTGGCTCAGATCAGCCAGTTGGGCCTGGTCTCGCGCATCTATCCCGGCGCGATGCACACCCGCTTCGAGCACGCCCTGGGAGTCTTCCACAACGCCCTCCGCTACCTCGCGCAGCTGGCCCGCGATCCCCGCTTCCGGGAACGGGTCGACCGACACACGGCCGAGTTGCTGCTCTGCTCGGCCCTGCTGCACGATCTCGGCCATTGGCCGTTCGCCCATCCCATCGAAGACATGGGGCTGGCCGAACTCCCCGCGCACGAATCGCACGCGGCCGAGTTTCTGGCCCCTCACCGCGAGTTGGCAAAAATCCTCCGCTCGGAATGGCAGGTGGAGCCCGAGGAGGTGCTCGATGTGCTTTCAGCCCGCACCGATTCGCTCCCCCTGCGGTTGATCCGCTCGATCCTGTCGGGCCCCATCGACATCGACAAGATGGACTACCTCGAGCGGGACAGTCTGCACTGCGGCGTCCCTTATGGCCGCAACTACGACAAAAACCGGCTGATCCAGTCGTTGGTGCTGAATGCCGCGGGGGACGGCTTGGCCCTCTCGTACAAAGGGAAGACGGCCGCTGAACTGATGGTGTTCGCCCGCTATGTGATGTTCGGAGAAGTCTACTGGCATCACGCCGTCCGGGCGGCGACCTGTATGTTCGCCCGGGGATTCTATGAAATCCGCCACCGTTTGAAGCTGCGAACGCTGCTGCTGGGGACCGAAGCGGAAGTGATTGCCACGCTGCGAGAAGAGTCCCGGGGGACCACGGCGGAACCGCTGTTCGAGGGAATCTTCGGCCCCCGGCGTCAGATCCACAAACGGGTCTTCGAGGCAACTCCGCACCAACAGTCCGAACTTTACAAGCGTCTTTCCCGGCGTCCTTTTGAATTCCTCGTCCGGTGCAGTGAGCGCATCGCCGAGGCGCTCAGCCCGCTGGTGGGGCGCCGGCTGCAGCCGTGCGAAATCCTGATCGATGCCCCCCCCAGACACCGGGAAGTGGAATTCAAGGTCGACATCTTTTTCCCGAAAGAAGGTTGCTATCGCCCCCTGCAGGAAGTGAGCCCGGTCGTGCGGGCCCTCGCGGGAACCCAGTTTGACGACTACGTCAAACGGGTCCGGTTGTTCGCCCCCCCCGATGTCGCGGGAGCGATGGCCGACCAGCCGGAATGGATCACCTGCCTCACCGAGGCCATCGACGGTCTGAACACCTGAATCCAGCCAAGATTCTCAGGGAAATCGGTCGATAACATTCGCAGCGAAGTGAGATCTCACGATCGGGAAATCGTTGCGTGAGACCGCTTGACACCTGAAAGCGACCAGAACTAGGATTCGTCGGAACAGCAGGCCGCGACTGTACGCGGCCCCAGCACAAGAGAAGAGGTGGATTGTCATGGCCCATGTCGTTGCGGAACCTTGCTTCGGTTGCAAGTACACCGATTGTGTCGTTGTGTGCCCCGTGGAATGTTTCTACGAGGGTGAGCAGATGGTGTACATCCATCCCGAGGAGTGCATCGACTGCGAAGCGTGTGTTCCGGAATGTCCGGTGGAAGCCATTTTTCACGAAGACAATCTCTCGGAAGACTGGAAGCCCTACAAGGATCTGAACGCCGAGATGGCTCCCGCGTGCCCGGTCATCAAGGAAAAGAAGGACCCTCTGGTCAAGCCTGAATAGTTCCTGTTGCGGGCTCAACTCCCCTGAGCCTTGCCCAGTGAAACAGATTGGCAACCCCGGTTCTCCTGGAACCGGGGTTGTTTTTTTGGTACGCCGGCAGGTTGATCGCAGTGCGGGAGCAGGCAGCCTCGGCAATCAGCCCCTCGCCCGTCGCGTCAAGGGCCCAAGGGAGGCTGTTGGGTTGCGAACTCCGCAATCCGAACCGCCAACCGCCGGACATGCCAGCCACTGGCGCGAAACTCCTCCACCAGGCGATCCTGAGTTCCCGGTCCCCACGCCGCCGGAGCCTGCTGTACCAGATGCTGAAACAACTGCTGGGTGAATGCCGCCGTTACCTCGGGACTGGTTACCAGAAACTCGGCCAGTTGGCGACTCCCCTGGAACGGCACAACCTCCCCGGTCCGCGACGTGTAGGTTCCCTCTGCGTTCACAGGCCGCCCCCGATCCTCCCGACGAAACCGACCGATCGCGTCGAAGTTTTCGAGGGCGAAACCCAGCGGATTGATCAGCGCATGACAGGCCGCACACGCCTCCGGTGAGGTCTGCAGCAAGACCCGCTCACGGGTCGACAAATCGGGCTGGACCTCGATGGGAAGCGGAGTGACCGCTTCCGGAGGGGGTTTGAGCAGTCGCCCCAGAACACCCCGCGCCAAAAAAACCCCACGATGAATCGGGGAACTCTCATCGGTCCGGGCCAGCCGCGTCATCAGGTAGGGATGCGTCACGACGCCGGCCCGTTGCTCACCCCGGCGAACTACAGGTTCAAACTCACTCCCGGCAGGCAGTTCCTCCCCGTACCAGCGCGACAACCGGTCATTCAGCCACAGCTCTTCGCCACTCAGCAACTGCCGGAAATCACTCGCTTCCGACCAGACCACCGCATCCCAGAACAACTCCAGCGATGTGCGCAGATCGCTCAGCAGCGAGTCGTCATATCCTGGGAAGAGATTCTGGTCTTTGACCACCTCCAACGGCAGGTCGGCTTTCAGCCAGACGAACACAAACTCCCGCAATTTGGTCCGTCCCCGGGGATCGGCCAGCATTCGCTCGGCCTGCGCCCGCCGCTGTTCCTCCGTTGCCAATTCGCCGCGTGCGGCCGCTCCGCGCAGCAGGTCATCAGGAATGGAATCCCACAGCGCCCATGCCAACCGGGCCGCCACGTCCCAATCATCTCCGACGGGGCGAAACTCGTGGTACAGAAACTGGGGAAACTTGAGGACGCGCAGCACCGACTGCCGCACCGCCTGATCCGCATCGGACGCGGTGGCGAAGGGACGACTCACGAGAATCTCACGTTGACTGGCCGAAATCGGCCGCCGGAAGGCGCGTTCGGCGAATCGCACACAGAACTCCTCCAGCTTCGCCCGTCGATCTTCGGCATCCTCCTTCGTCCCAGCGAGGGTGTCGAGATGCGAGAGTATGTAGTCGGCCGTCTCAAGCGCCGCCGCCGTCGTGGCCTGCTCCCACCCCTTGGAGACCGCATTGCCACGTTCCCATCCGAAGCTGCGATCGTCCGGAGGGAACGATGTCGCACAGACAAACGACTCCGGGGGCCTCGCCTGACTCAACACACGGGACGGTACGACGGCAACCGACTGCTCATCCGGCCGTCGCCACAAGAGCGTCATGCTTGAGGGCTGCGACTCCTGCTTCTTTTGTTTGGCCGAGTCATCGACCCCCTGCTTCCCTTTGGTGTATTCCACCCGCAACGGATACGGTCGGCCCGCCAGCAGGAAAATCGTTCCACGGTACTCGGTCTCAGCCCCCGATTTGACCCAGGCATCAATCAGCGGAGTGGCGTTGCCGTTCAACCAGAGCCGGGCGGCATGCTCGGTCCGGATCACAAACTCATACTCCCCGGTCACCGGGGCCCACAGCGCCCCTTCCCACCGGATCGAGAACTCCTGCGGCTCAGTGATCTCGGGAACCGGGGCGGCGGTACCGAAGTCAAACGCAATCCGGGGATCGCTCCGCTTCAGCACACTCTCTTTCTCTCCCGCGAGCCGGCGTCCCTGGAAATACAACCCTTTCAGACCAGGTTCTCCACGCTCGGGCAATGCGGGGCCAAAACTCCCCACCAGATCGGCCACGGCGTACCGATACTGGCGAGCCGTCAGCCGGGACAGCTCGACCCGCGGAGGCCGCAGCCGCTCGCGCGCCACCGGCGAATAAAACGCCTCGTGGATGTAGGCCGCCACATCCCGCGCCTGCTCCTGCGTCAGGCTGCCGGGATCGTCCTCGGGCATGGTGCGCTGGATCAAACGGGCCAGTTCACCAACCGAGAGATCTCCCTCCAGTGCCCGTTTCCGGTCTCCCGACCCTTCCCCCTGCATTCCATGACAACCCAGGCAGACCCGGGCGTACAACGCGCGCCCCGCTTCCACCTCCCCCGCGGCCAGGGGCGTCACCCAACCGATCGCACCCACCAGGAAGAGAACCACCAGTGCGGTGCGCATCAGCAAACCCCAACAAGCCCCCAGTGGCGGTCGTGGCCAGCGACCAGCCCAGCCCAGATCAGATCCCCGATCCTTTCGTAGTGAATGTGGCGGAAGGCTCATGAGGATCGCTTCAATCAACGGGTGCCAAAACAGTACAGGTTCTGTTTGCCTCGAATCAGCAGCCGGCCATCGACCACGGCGGGGCTGGCAATCACCGAATCGTCGAGCTGGTTGGTCGCCAGCAGTTCGAATTGCTTCGCGGCGCTGAACACGAAGACCGTGCCGTTCTCAGCCGCCGCATAAATCCGACCGGCCGCCATCACCGGAGACGAGTAGAAGGTTCCCTCACCCAGACGCCTGGACCAGACCTGTTCTCCCGTCTTCCCCACGTAACACGCGGCGACTCCGGCATCATTCACAAAATAGATGTGTTCTCCCCGGGTCAACATACAGGGAACATACGGAAACAGCTTGTGGGTTTCCCACGCCAGGTTGGTCTCGGTGACATCCCCCTGGCCGGACAACTTCACCGCCGCCACCTGGCGATCCCCCGGACCATTCCCCCCGCTGAAGACCACCAGGCCATCGATCACCACGGGGGAACCGACCGCCCGCAACTGTTTGGTGTTCGACTTCCACACCCATTTCCACGTCTCCGAGCCGCTGCGCAGATCATAGGTGGCTGCCCCGGGGGTTCCGGCAATCAGAATCTCGGGAATTCCCGCCACCCGCTCCACCAGCACGGGAGTGGCATAATTGGCCCGGGTCGGAGTGCGGGGCGTTTTCCAGATCACGGCCCCCGTCTCGGCATCCAACGCCACGATCTCGGCGGTGCCATCCTGATCATTCGAAAGAATCACCTTGCCATCGACCAGAATGGGCGAATGACCGGCGCCATGCTGGCTCGTGAAGCTGCCCAGCCGGTGTGACCACTGCGGCTCTCCATCCAGCGAGAAGGCATGCACCGAGATCTCGGTTCCATCCCAGAACGGCATCACCACCCGACGCTCATCGGCCGCCCCGGTGCACGACGCCAGACTGCTCTTGGCGTGGGTATGGGCCGACTTCGCCGTGATGGCGCGGGCCCACAGCTCCTTCCCATCGGCCAGCGACAGGCACCGCAGCCGGCGTTCGCTCCCATCTTCATTGGCGGTCTGCAGAAAGATCCGCCCCTGCGAAACGATCGGCGACGAATTTCCCGATGCGAGCGGCACCTTCCAGAGCAGGTTGTCCTGCTCACCAAACTGCACCGGGACACCGGCGTCCTCCACAGAGCCGGTCCCATTGGGCCCCCGGAAGCGATTCCAGTCCGCCGCTCCCCCAACGCTGCCCAGAGCACTCGACAGAAGGCAGCAAAGAGCAATCCAAGGAATCTGGCGGGGCATGACGACGCTCCTCGTTTGAAAGGGAGGTGGACAACATCCGCGGCCCCACGGGAAGCGGCTCCCGTCCCTCCGTGGCCCCGGCGCGGAATGGCGATCCGGGAACGCCGCTTCTGCCGTTATAAAGCCCCCCCTCACTGAAAGAAAGTCCCGGGGGATTGCGACCCCGCCACCCAGTTGACAGAATCGCGGCACCTCTCCGGTGGAAGGAGTGTGTCACCGGACGCTTCCCCGGATTTCCCCCCCAAGACGAAAGACTGGCGCAATGCGTGTTGTGACGTTTGGCGAAGTGATGCTCCGTTTGGCTCCCGAGGAGTTTCTGCGGCTGTCGCAGGTCTTGCCCGGACGTCTGGAGGCGACGTTTGGCGGGGGGGAGGTGAATGTGGCCGTCTCCGTCGCCCTGCAGGGGGGAGAATCGGCCTATGCCACCGTCCTTCCCGACAATCCCCTCACCGATGCCTTCGTCTCGGAAATCCGTCGCCTGGGGGTCGACCATCGCCTCGTCCAGCGCAGTCCCAAAGGTCGCTTCGGGGTCTACTTTGTCGAGACCGGCGCCAACCAGCGCGCGGGAACCGTAACCTACGACCGGGACGCCAGCTGCATCTCGCTCGCCGGTCCGGAGACGTACGACTGGAAGAAAATCCTCGACGGAGCCACCTGGTTTCACATCACCGGAATCACCCCGGCCATCAGCGAACAGGCGGCACAGGCGGCGCTCGAGGCGGTCCGCCAGGCTTCGCAGCGCGGAATTCCTGTCTCGTGCGATCTCAATTTCCGTAAGAAACTCTGGCGTTGGCAGGCGGGGAAGACCCCTGTCGAACTGGCCCGCCAGACAATGCGCGAACTCGTAAAATACGTCGACCTCGTCATTGCCAATGAAGAAGATGCCGACATGTGCCTCGGGATCCAGGCCCCCCACAGCAATGTGGAGGCGGGCGAGATTTCGCTCGAGGGGTACGGGCAGGTCGCCCGCGAGATTGTCCGCCAGTTCCGCAATGTGAAACGGGTCGCGATCACCCTGCGCGAGAGCATTTCGGCCAGCCACAACAACTGGGGGGGCATCTTCTACCACGCCGCCTCCGACTCGGTGCACTGTGCTCCGGTCAATGCCGCCGGCCAGTACGAGCCGTATGAGATCCGCAACATTGTCGACCGGGTGGGAGCCGGCGACTCGTTCGCGGGTGGTCTGATTTTCGCCCTCAACACCCCGGGCCTCAGCGAGCCCTCCCAGGCCATCGCCTACGCCGTGGCCGCCAGCTGTCTCAAGCACAGCATCAAGGGAGACTTCAATCATTCCAGCCGCTCGGAAATTGAAGGCTTGATGAAGGGGGGAGGCTCGGGACGAGTGCAGAGGTGAACTGAATGCCCCGGCGATCGCGGAAGACCCAGGATCTGGCCACGTGGCTGGGGACCTCGCAGACCCCCTTGTTCGTGCTTGACGCGGAACGCCGGATCCGGGTGTTCAACGCGGGACTGCAGGCACTCACCGGCTGGTCCGCCGCCGATGTCGTGGGGGAAGTGTGCCGGTACGCACCCGAAGCCCCCGGTCAAACCGGGGCCGCCCTCGCCGCCAGCCTCTGCCCTCCGCCGGAGGTCTTCCAGGGGGCCGAGCGGGTGGTCCCAGGCCAGATCCTCACCGCTGCGGGCGAGCGGCTGTCACGGTCGCTCCATTGTTTTCCCCTCCGCGATTCCGAACTGGGAATCACCGGGGTCCTGGGGCTGGTGGGGCCTCCGCTGCCCCCTGCCGAACTGGAATCGACCCCCATGGCAGTGCGGCTCCATGCCGAGCTGGCGTCGCTGCGCAGCTCGCAGCGGCAGCGATTTGGATCGCACACCATCGTCGCGGTCAGCCGCCCCATGCGGCGGGTGCTGGCCCAGGTGCAACTGGCCATTCCCACCCACAGTTCCGTGCTGCTTCAGGGGGAACCGGGAACCGGACGCGAGCACCTCTCGCGCGTCATCCACTTCGCCGGCCCGGGAGCCAGTCGCTGGTATGTCCCTCTCGACTGCCAACGGCTGACGGCGGGAGAACTCGAGCGGGTGCTGACCCGCTTGCTGGAAGTCCACGCGGGAACAGCCTCCGCAGGAGGTACTTCTCTTCCCGGAACGCTTTACCTGGCGGACATTGATCACCTGCCGCGCGATCTGCAGCAGCGCATTTGCCGTCTCTGTCTGCCCGTCGTCGACCGGGATCTGCCCCCCCAGATCCGCATCCTGGCATCCACCACCCGCCCCTGGAAAGAACTGGTGGCCCAAGAGCGATTGCTGGACGAACTGGCGCTCCACCTCACCCCCCTGGTGATCGAGCTTCCCCCCCTGCGAGAGCGACGAGAAGACATTCCCCTGCTGGCCCAGCACATCCTCGAAGAGTGCAATCGCCTCTCGTCCCAGGAGGTCTCCGGGCTGACGGACGAGGCCCTGCAACTTCTGCAGGCTTGGCCCTGGCCGCGCCACATCGACGAACTGGGGGAGGTGTTGCGGGGGGCCCATACCTCCGCCACGGCCCCGCTTCTGGGGGTCAACGACCTGCCGGCACGCCTGCGGACCCCGCCCGAGGCGATCACCCCTCCCGCACAGCACCCGCAACTCAACCTCGACCAGATCCTCATCGAAGCCGAACGCCGCGTCATCTCCCTTGCCCTCCAGCGCAGCCGACAGAATCGGACGAAAGCTGCCGCTCTGCTGGGAATTCACCGCACCCGCCTCATTCGGCGACTCGAGGTGCTGGGGCTGGCGGCCCCGGGCACGACCTCAGCCATCAACCTCCCGCAGTCCGGGACCGAATCCGGAGGAGACGACGATCAGGAGTTGGCCCCATAAGACGAGACAGAAGTCTCTTCAGGGTAAACCGCCGCCGCATCGTCCGCGCGATGTCGGCACCCACAGTGAACTCATCAGTGCCAGCGCTCGGATCCGACCGTGGCCTGCAACCCGAAATCCATCATCCGGCCGTGATGGTGTCGTGCCGAGAGCGACGGTTCACACCCCGCCCCGCCCCCTGCGGGCCAAATCGACTTCGCCCCGACCAGTCCTCCTGCCCGACTACCCTTCCTCGGGAGCTGACTCTTCGGCGGGCTCTTCCTCAGCCGCAGACCGGGCTTTGACCAACACCACGCGATTGCCCCGACCGAAATATTCAATCGAGGTCATAAACGCCCGCATCAGGTGAATACCACGTCCGCAGGGGCGTTCCAGGTTTTCGTCGGCGGTTGGATCGGGAACATCCCCCGGATCAAACCCCTCCCCTTCATCCTCAATCTCGATCACCACCTGCACATCGTCAACACACCACTGCACCCGCACGTTCTTGGCGGGGTCCAGACGGTTGCCATGCTTGATGGCATTCACGAGCGCCTCTTCGAGGGCCAGTCGGACCCCGAACAGATCCTGATCGCCAAACTGCAGATCCTCCAGTTGCCGGAGGATCTGTTCCTGCAATGCCTGACCCGCCACCGTGTCGCTGGGGATCGTCACTTCCGCTTTGACTGGCTGGCCTGTGGTCACGGGAATGGCCCGAATCAGGAACAAAACGCACGACTGTCTCTCGGTGAACTCCACTGCCATTGCGGTGAAGTCCAGGTCGACCGGCGGTTCAATTCGTGGAGGAATGCCTGCCAGGACATTCTTCTCCATCAGTTGGGCCGCAGTTGGGGCGACATCACTCATCACTGCGGCGTTCACCAGCCACCCACCACCCGGGGAAAACCATCCCCCAATTCCCCCTGGGCCCCAGATCGTGCTCACTGACTGAGATCGTTCTCCCAGTCGACATGAACGCAATACTAGAAACCCGCCAACGCCTTTTCACGCGTCTCGAAAATCTTGAACAGTTTGTCGAGCTTGGTGATCTTGAACACCTCGAGGATGTCCTTGCGAATCGTGCAGAGCCGCAACTCTCCCTTGTCGGCCTTCACCTTCTTGTCGAGGGTGATCAGCTTGCCCAAAGCCGCACTCGACAGATACTCCACCGTCGCGAAGTCCAGCACGATCTTCTTGCGGTGATCGTCGTCAATCAGGCTGAACAACTGATTCGCGATGATCTGGATGTTGGTCTCATCCAGAATCTTCTTGTCGGTGAACTTGGCCACCGTGACGCCATTCACCTCTTCCACGTCAATCTTGCGAGTCGACATCGTGCTCTTAAGCCCTTCTGCGTCTTGATGAAAAGGAGAAACCAACCCCTTTTGTACAGTCATCTTCCGCCCTGTCCCCGGCCCTGTCAAGCCCCCGCGAACCGCTCGCGACGCACCTGACAATCCCCATCCCCGCAGCATATCTTCATCGTCCCAGCCCCTCTTTCCCGACTCGCTCCTCCCGGCGGCTCACCCCAACCCGATCCACATGCCACTCCTCATCGGACTCGATGAAGCAGGATATGGTCCGAACCTCGGCCCCCTGCTGATCGCCGCCACCGTCTGGGAAGTTCCCACCGACCCCACCCGCTGCGACTTGCACACCGAATTCGCCGGTATTGTCCGCCGCCCCGACGAAGCCCAGCCCCACGCCATCACGGTGGGAGACTCCAAACAGGTCTACAGCGCGGGCCACGGACTCGCGGCACTCGAAGCCCCGTTGTGGCACGCCCTGGCCCTGCTCTCCTCTCCAGACACGGCCCCCCCCGCCTCATGGAACGATTTGCTGCAGACGGTTTTGCGGGGCCCCGCTCCCGATCCAGCCCGGGAACCCTGGTACGCCGCGGGACTCCCCCTTCCAACCGACCCGGCGTCGCATCACCTGCCCCGGCTTGGCGACTGGCGGGCCCGATGTGCCGAGCGCGGCATCCACCTGCGCCAGCTTGCCGTCGACCTCGTCTCCCCCAGCCGCTTCAACGCCCTCAACCGGCAGACCGGCAGCAAGGGGCGGTCACTTTCTGAATTGTCACTGCAGTTGGTGGCCCGCTGCGTGTCCCAACTTCCCGAGTCCCACTCCCCAGTCCTTGTTCTGGCCGACAAGCATGGCGGACGCAATCGCTACCACGATTTTCTTCCGATTGTGGTGGGCGACACCTTTATTTCCTGCCTCGAAGAGTCGGCCCGAATCAGCCGGTACCGTGCAGGCCGTTTCGAGTTCCGGTTCCAGACCCAGTCCGAACGGCATCTCCCCACCGCGCTCGCCTCGATGCTCGCGAAATACCTGCGGGAACTGGCCATGCGGCAGTTCAACGCCTGGTGGCAGGCCCAGGTCCCGAACCTGAAATCCACCGCCGGCTACCCCGTCGATGCCGCCCGCTTCCGCCGCGACATTGCCGTGCGGCAGGGGGAACTCGGCATTTCGGATGACATCCTCTGGCGCGAGAAATAGGTCAGAAGCCCGGGGACTTCCTCCCCTTTCTTCCGCCAGCGACCTCGGCCAAACTATTTCCCGGCGGCGGTCGCGCCCCGGGTCAGGTCGGCGGTCAGTCGTGCCACCGCAGATTGATGTCGCGCCAGAACCTCGGCCGCCTGCTTGGCCGCCGCGGTCGCCCCTTCGATCGCCTTCAGCATCTCGGGGGTGGGATTCATCTCGGCCACCGCTTTGTCGGCCGCCGCCTTCAAGCCGGGCAAGCCATCGACCGTGGCCTTGTGCTTGGCCTGCAGGTCAGCCAGCTGCTTGTCGGCAGCCGCTTTGTTTCCCACAGCCGCTTCGGCCGCCTTCGTCGCGGTGGCGAGGTCTTTGTCCTGGGCTTCGACCGCTTTGCGGCCCGCTTCAACAGCCGCTGCGTCATTGGCCTTCTCAGCCGCTTCCAGATCGGCCTTGGCCTTGGTCAGCTGGGCTGTAATGGTCGCCACCGCCGTCTCGGCCGCCTTCACCAACTCGGCCTTCGCGGGCAATTCACCCTCGACCTTCTTGATCTCCGCCGCCAGCACCGGAACCGAAGCCTCGGCATCGGCATGCGCCTTCACCGCCGCCTTGGCAGCCTCTTGCTTGTCGGTCACCTGCTTCTGCAGCGCGGCCAGTTGATCGGCCGTTGCCTTGGCCGGGGCTTCGGCCGCCGCCAGGGCCGCCTTCGCCGCCTCCAGCCGCACCGTCACCGGCCCAGGATTCGTGACCAGACTCCCCAGTTCCGCGCCGTTGGCTGCGGCGAACACCTTCACCGTGCCGGTCCAGTCTCCGGCCAGCACCAGCCCCAGCGGTTCCGAGAACGTCGTCTTCAATCCCAGATCCGGCAACGCCGCCAGTGCGAGTTGTTGGGCTCCGTTTTGATCCCAGATCTTCGTCACGCGGTCGCGGCCCGTCGACACCAGCCGCCCGTCACGCAGGAAGGTCACCGAGGCGGCCCCCGCCCCGTGCGCTCCCCACGACTTCACCTGGGTCCCATTGGTCATCTCCCACAGCCGCACAGTGGTGTCTTCACTGCTCGTAGCCAACACGTTGGAGTCGACCCGCCAGTTGACCGATGTAACCGCCGCTCCATGTCCGTTGAGGGTGTAGAACTCACGCCCCGTATTCGCCTCCCACACCACCAGCCCGTTGCTGCGATCACCCGTCGCCAACAGCACCCCATCGGGGCTGAACTCCACGGTGGTGATCCAGTCGGTGTGCTTTTTCATCTCATACTGCAGTTCGCCATCGGCAGTCGAATAGATCCGCACCATCTTGCGGGGGCCCCCCAGGGCAATCTGGCTGTGATCGGGCGAAATGTCGGCTCCCAGGACCACCTCGGTCTCACTGCCGATTTCAAACGCCCGGTTCCCCGTCTTCACATCGAAGACCACCACCCGCCCCGACTGACCACCCCGCCCCCCCGCCGCCAGCAGCAGCGATCCATTGCGGCTGAACCGCAGCACATGCACAGTCCCCTCGGGAAACGGCAAGGCCCCCGCCAGCGTGAAGTTCGTCAGATCGTACAGCAGCACCTGCTGGTGACCGGCCACCGCGGCGAGCGGTGCCCAGGGACTGGCTGCCAGAGCGGTCACGGCGTTCCCCCGCTTCGAGACCAGCAGCGGTTCGGTCCCGAGATTCTCGGGCATCGCCGGAGGCCCCTCCGGTTTGTCTGTCGAGACCGCGGTCGTCGACAGGGCGAACGACGCCTTCTTCTTGGCCTTCACCACGCTGTCTTTGTTCTCGAGCGCCCCCCCCTCGATCCACTTGCGAATCGTCGTCAGGAACTCGTCCGACATCTTCGGCTCTTTCGGAGGCATCGCCGGCTGCTCCTTGTGCGACACGAGGTCGTACAGCCGGCTGGCGTCCACATCCCCCGCTTCCACCACCGCTCCCGAAGCCCCCCCCTGCATGGTGGCGCCGTAACTCTCGAGCACCAGCCCACCCTTCGCTTCACCGGCACTGTGGCAGGTGCCGCACTTGGCGCGGAAGATCGGCACCACGTGATCGACGAAGGTGATCTTCTCGGCCGGCTTCTCCTCGGCCCACGCCGTGGAACAGGTCAGTCCCAACAGGAACAGGCAGAGCAGGCGAGTCAGACGGAATGCAATCATGATCGACACAACTTCGTGGAATTCGGCAACGGCGGACACGCAATGCCAACCGCAGGATTCAGCTGGAGAAAACGGACCGGCAGGAAAAACGCTCCCCGCCAAACCGGGTTCGCATCAGTGGTTGAACAGGAACTCGCGGCTGTTGAGCAATGACCAGAACAGGTCATCCAGCACCGGTTTCGGGTCGGCCCCCGCCGGGAAGAGGGGCTGGAACGCCGCCACTTCCTCAGCCGTCGGCTTGCGACCCACGCAGGCCACATAGAGCCGCTCGACAATCTGCAGCGGCTCGACCTTCTCACCCAGCCACTTGGCGATCAGCCCCCCCTGCTGGATCTTTCCATTGACGGTATCGCCATTCAGCAGGTGCAGTGCCTGCGACAGCGTTGGCTCCATCTTCACTTCACAGCTGCAAACCGTTTCGCGGTTCGCCCGGCCAAACGTCGTCAGGAAGTAGGTCGAGGTGTTCCCGTCGACAATCTGCACCGCCCGGGCTCCCACCGGCAATCCGGGGAACTTGTCCTTCGTGCCGGTCACCTGGCTGATGCAGTCGAGCAGAGACTCGGCCTTCAACCGCCGCAGGTTCGCATGGGCGAAGTTCTTCTCGTCGGTCTTGTTGCTCTCGTTACGGGCTGTCGAACGCTGGTAGGCGTCGCTGCGGCAGATGTCGCGGACCAACTGCTTGAAGTTGTAATTCGACTCGGTGAACCGCTTCGACAATTCGGCCAGCAACTCCGGATTCACCGCCGGATTGCTGATCCGCACGTCGTCGACCTGATCGATAATTCCCCGGCCGAAGAAGTGGGCCCACACCCGGTTGGTGAAGTTCTGGGCGAAATACGGATTCTCGGGCGATGCCAGCCAGTTGGCCATCACGACCCGACGGTCCTGCCCCTTCAGATCGGGCTGCGCTCCGCCGAGAAACTTCGGAGGCATCTGGCGCCCACCCACCGGATGTGCCACCTCTCCTCCGCCGCTGTTGAAGATGATCGCCTCGCGGTAGTCCTCGCCCCCCTTGCGGCCAATTTGCGAGAAGAACGCGGCAAAGCTGTAGTAATCATCCATCGTCCAGCGGTCGAACGGATGGTTGTGGCACTGGGCACACTGGATCCGCATTCCCATGAAGACCTGGGCCACGTTCTCGGCCACCTTCAGGATGTCGGTCTCGTTCTGGTAGTAGTTCGTCTGGGGCACCTTGAACGTGCCGCCACTCGCCGACAACAACTCCTGCACCATCTTGTCGAGCGGCACGTTCCGGCCAATCTGGTCAGCCAGCCAGTTGTAATACAGCAGGGCCGCCTTCGGACTGATCACGTTGTTCGACCGGATCATCAGCCATTCGGCCCAGTACTGCACCCAGATCTCGGTGAACTCCTTGCGCTCCAGCAGCTCATCAATCAGTTTCTGCCGCTTCTGCGGATCGGGGCTCGGAACAAACCGCTGGTAGTCCTCGGTCGTCGGCAGCGTTCCGGTCAGGTCGAGGTAAACCCGCCGCAGGAACGTCTCATCGTCACACACCGCCGAAGGGGCCATCCGCAGCTTCTGCAGCTTGGCGTTCACCAGTTCGTCAACGTAGTTCACCGGCGTCTGCGGGGGGAACGAAAACTTCAGTCCCTTGGGCAGCACGATGTACTGCGAGCCGACGGTGTGCGTCGCAAAGCGGGCCATGATGTAGGCCTCACCCCGCTGACCGGCCGTCACCGATCCCTCGGGATTGATGGTCGCCACACTGTCGTCGTTCGACAAAAACAGCGACAGTGACGTCACGTCCCGCGTGGTCCCGTCGCTGTACTTCGCGATCACCGTCACCTGCTGCTTTTCCCCCTCACCATCCAGCACCGCCTGGGTGGGATAGATCGCGATGCTCGTGCAGGTCGGAACCGTGGGAGGATCATTCGGGCAGTTGGCGTCGATCCACCGCTCCAGTTCCTTGCAGATCTCGCTGTCCGCGGTGAAGCGCTTGCCCCCGGTATGGGGCACCGCCCCCACGGCTTTCTCGATCAACAGGCTCTTCGAGGGGACCGCCAGATCGAGCCGCCGTCCCGACAGTTCCCGCGTCAGCCGGTAGTGGTCTCCCTCGGGGTCATACCCGAACAGCGACAACCGGAACCCATCCTTGCCGCGGGCCGCCCCATGGCAGCTCCCGGTGTTGCAGCCGGTCTTCATGAAGATTGGCATCACGTCCAATCGGAAGGAGATGTCGCGGTTCTCGGCCGCCTTCGTCACCTTCACCGGCACCGCCTGGCTCTTCCCCCCGAACGAGACGGTCAACTGACCTTCTCCGTCGGCGGCAGGATACAGCGTCGCCCCTTCCTGTCGCACCAGGGCCGCGTTCGACAATTGCACCTGCGCCTGCGAGGTGACATCCCGGGTGATCCCATCCGAATACACCGCCTGCACCACCAGCATCTGCCGGGAGCGCGACGTCTCGAGGATGATCTCCGGGGGGTAGACCCGCAGCGAGTCCACTACGGCTTCCTGGGCGATACCCAGGCTGCTGCCCGCGCACAGGATCGCGGCAAACAGGGCCACTGTGGCCTTCAGAATTCGTCGGGAGGCATCCATGGCAGACACACGAGAGGAAACAGTCAACTGGGTCAACGGCTGGGTTCGGTTCCGAACAACGGTCAGCAGATTCATTTCTTCGCCCCTTCCTTCTTCGCCTTGTCCCGCTCCTGCTGCTCGAGCCGCAATTGCTCGAGGCGCGTCAGACGCTTCGGAGGTGGCTGGTCAGGAGTCGCGGCGGGCATCGGGGGAGGTGCAGCCGGCATGGGTTCGTTCTTCTTGGGAGGCAACGGCACATCGATCCTCAGCTTGCCCGTCCCAATATTGTGAATCACCGGCTCTCCATTCTCGGTCACCGTGATCCGGCAGAACAACGCGTTGTGGTTCCCCGCCGGCGACGCGGCCGCGGTCACCACCTTGAACACCAGGTCGGTCGAATCCTTGGTCACTTCCAGGGGAGTGGTCGTGACCTGCGCTGGCAAACCCAGCAGTTCCACCTTGGCATTCCCGGGGAAGTCGGCCTGTTTGGTCATCTTGACCACCACCTCGGTCTCCTTCCCCTGCTCCACCGCCGCCTGGTCGAACGCCAGGGTCATGTACATCTCGGCCACCTTCAGGTCGCAGAACGGCGTGCAGACCATCACGTTCCCCGCACCGGCGTTCGACTCGCCGCGCACCGCGATCTTCCAGGTCGCCAACTCGGCGTTCCCCGCGGCGTTCATTGGAATGACCGCTTCATTCTGTCCCTCGGCAATCGAGATCGAACCACTCGCCCCCAGTCCCGGCGGCACCCACAGCATGTCAATCTTGATCGGCGCCTTGAACCCCTCCTTGCGGGTCGCCACCACCTTCAGCTCCATCTGCCCGTTGCGGACGATGGGCACCTTCGGCTCCACAATCTGGATGGAATACGGCGCCTCTTCGGCGACCGCCACCGGCAGCTTCGACGTCTGCTCGGTCCAGACAGGAATGTTGTTCTGCCCCCGCACCAGCGTCATCGGCTGGTTCACCACCCCCTCCACCTTGAGATTCGGCTGATTGGGGTCATTCAATGATGCGATGACTTCAGCCAGCTTGCCGCTCACCTGGGCATCGGCCGTCGCATGGAAAATCACCGGCACCACGCTCTGCCCGGCGGTCATCCCCGGGGTCTCCATCGTGATCCCCGCAGGCAGGTTCTCGGCCCGCAGCGCCAAAGGCCCGCCAAAGTCGACCCGGCTGGCGGTCAACACCACTCCAAACCGGTTCCCCTTCGGCACCGCCACCGTCGGCTGCACATACTGCACGAACTCAGCCACCCCCAGCGACAGGGCCGGCTTGATCGGTGTCAATTCCACCCGGTACGCGTAGTGGGCCCCACCATTGCCCAGGTGGTCCCGCACCTGCAGCACATAGTCGCCATCGTTCGGCACCCCGAAGCGAATGTAGGCATCGGGCCCTCCGTTGTCGTCATTCGCGGCAATCGCCCCGCCCCCCGCGGCGAACAGCGTCAACACCGGATCCAAGGGCGAACGAATGCTGCGGGCATGCACCCGAATGTCGTACGCTTCCCCCTTCTTGGCGGTGAACCGGAAGCTGTCGGAATCGCCCGGTTTGTCGATCACCCCATTGCACGCGGCCGGAGCCCCGAACCGGGTCGCATTGTCGTGCGTCTCATTCGGTTCCGCTTCGAGCGTGTTCGCCAGGTCCGAGATCCGGAACCAGGTCTTCGACGGCGCGATCCCCCGCTCATCCTTGGCGAACAGGCCAAACGCAGCCGAGGGGGACGAGGGCAGCGTGATTGACTCGGTCTTCTCTCCCAGGGCATCCCCCAGATACTTGACGGTCAGAGCCTCGCCCGGGCGACCGCCGGAGGGAATCACCGCCAGGGGACGCGGAAAGGTCCCCACGTGCACCCGGTAGATGCACGAGCCATTTCCCTGGTACGAACTCTCACGCACCTGGATGTAGTACTTGCCATCCTCGGGGACGACGATCGACGCCGCCCCGTCCTGCCAGACGAGAGCGTTGTCATCACTCGAAGCCAGCTCAAACCGGGCCGAGTTCAGAATCGCCACATACGGATCGAAGAACGTGATGCCCAGGCGAATCCCCTCGACCTCGGCGGTCAGGCGATCCCCTTTCTTGGCCTCGACCACGTAGTAATCGACGTCTTCGTAGTCGGCCACCCCGGTGACCGTGACGTTCATGGGAATCGCCTGAGGGGTCGAGAACTCGCTGTTCGGTTCCTTCTCGGCCACCTCCGGCAGCGCCCCGACGAAAAACGGACGCAGCTCAGTAATTCCCGTCGCGGTCCGCAACCGCAGCCGGTGACTTCCCAACTCGGCCTCGGGCGAGATCTTGAACATCGCCTTGACCGCCCCGGCATTCACCACCTCGAACTTGGTGACTTCAATGCCGGGCTCGTAAAACAGCACTTCCTGCGCATCCTGAAGCTGCCCCCCCGAGAGGGTCACCTCCACTTCCGTCCCCCGCTGGCCACCGCGCGGGCTCAGCCCCCCCAGCGAGGGAGAAGCTCCCCAGGCCAGTGTGGCGAACTGCAGCAGACAGCTTCCCAACAACAGGCTTCGAAGCAGCCACAGCCGCGCGGACAGATCAGATTTCATGGTTGTCAGGTCCTGGAAAGAACACCCCAGCATGGGGTCCTCAGGAAAGGCGGGAATACCGGTGGGTCTTGGGGGACCGGCAGGGCCTGCGGGCCGTCAACGGACACCCCGATGCCAACCCCTGGCCAAGCTGGATTTGATCTGGCGGAATGCCATCACGACGGGCGCTGCCTGATGGTCAGATTCGGCCCCGGCATACCAGCGAGGCATCACCAGCCCCGGAATTCCATTTCGTAAGGGCCGGCCGGCAACTCAGTCTCTGCATGCAGACTGCCCGGCGCGGTCACATCCCGTGCCGCACCGGGCAGCTTGTCTTCCACGAACCGTTAAGACAACAGTTCCTTGCGCACCTGGCCGCCGTCGATGATCTCGATCGGACGATCGCCAGGAGCCATCAACTCCTTGTCACCCACAATGCCCAGCGTGTGGTACAGGGTGTAGAACAAGTCCTCGGGGCCAATCGCGTTCTCTTCTGGCTCAGAAGCGGTCGCGTTCGACGACCCGAACACGCTCCCCCCCTTGATGCCGCCACCCGCCAGCACCACGCTGAACACCTTCGGCCAGTGGTCGCGGCCGGCGGTCGCGTTGATCTTCGGCGTCCGTCCGAACTCGGACGACACCATCACGACCGTCTCCTTCAGCAAGCCGGTCTGTTCCAGATCGCTGATCAGGGCGGCGAACGCCTGGTCGAACGCGGGCATTTGACCGCGGAAACCGGGGACAATCGCGTTGTGCATGTCCCAGCCGCCGTAGGTCAGGTTCACCAGGCGAACCCCCGCCTGAACCAGCCGGCGGGCCAGCAGCATGCGGGCCCCGGCGGTGTTGCGGCCGTAAGCGTCACGCAACGCGGCGGGCTCGGCTTCGATGTTGAAGGCCTCGCGGGCCTGCTGCGAACTGATCAGGCTGTAGGCCCGGTCGTAGAACGTGTCCATCGCCGTCAGCAGGTCCGACGCTTCCTTCTTCTGGAAGTGCTGGTTCACTGCCGAGAGCATCGTCCGCCGCGTCGAGAACCGGCTGTCGTCGATGCCACCGGGCAAGCCCAGGTCCTGCACCTTGAAGCCCCCGCCCGCCGGGTCGCTTCCCAGGCAGAACGGCGAAAAGGCAGAACTCAGGTAGCCGGTTCCGGCATAAATGTTGGGCAACGTCGGAATGCAGACGTAAGGCGGCAGGTTGTTCCGCGGTCCGAACTCGTGACTGATCACCGAGCCAATGCTGGGGAACTGCAGCGCCGGGCTGGGGCGATACCCAGTGTACATGTTGTGCGTCCCCCGCTCGTGGGCCGCCTCGCCATGCGTCATCGAGCGGATCACGCACAGCTTGTCGGCCAGGGCCGCACTCTTGGCCAGCGTGTCGCCGAACAGCACACCCGGCACCTTCGTCTGCACATTCCCCATCTCACCCCGATACTCAATCGGAGCGTAGGGCTTCGGGTCGAACGACTCCTGGTGAGCCATCCCACCGGGCAGGAAGATATGGATGATCGACTTCGCCGTTCCCTCAAAGTGGGCGTAGTCCTTCTTCTCCGCCCGCGCTTCACTCCGCAGCAGATCGGCCAGCGTCAGGCTGCCAAACCCCGCCAACGCTCCCACCGTCAGAAAATTGCGGCGATTGACCTTGCGGAAATGGGCGGGATCGTCAGACCAGGTCCCGGTAATTGGACGCGGGGGAGTATCCATGTGGAAACACCGACTCCAGAAAGGAACAGAATCTGTCAAACTTCAGGGGAATCACAACGAACGATTCTCACTCAGCATCGACAAAATCGAAGGTTGGGGTCGAATCGGGAAGCGGCGGGGCTGTCAGGCGGGTACGCGCAGTCCGTCCAGTCCTTGGGCAACACATGAGCGCTTGGTGATACGATAGAGAGCCCCTGTCGACAATGTCAAGTATGCGGGGGACGACCGGGGAATTCGCCTGGCGTATCAGTTTTGCCGATCTTGAGGGTAAGCCTTCACTCTCCTCCGCACGACTCACACCTGTCCAGATCCCTCACCATCATGAACACCGACCCTGAAGTCGCGCGGCTGCAAGACCAACTCGAGCAACTGCAGCACCAGTTGCTGCGAGCCCAACGCCTGACGTCGGTGGGAGAACTGGCCTCGTCGATCACGCATGAGTTCAACAACGTGCTCACGACCGTTATCAACTATGCCAAGCTCGGACTGCGGCATCAGGATGCCGAGTCGCGGACCAAGGCGTTCGAGAAGATTCTCGCCGCCGGTCAACGGGCCAGCCGCATCACCACTGGCCTGCTCGCCTATTCCCGCCGGGGGACCGAACGCCGCGAGGCGACCGATCTGGGGGTCCTCATCCGTGATGTGTTGCTGCTGGTCGAAAAGGACCTGGAACACCACCGGGTCCGGCTCGAAACCAGCCTGCCAGCCCATCCGGTCTGCAGTGCCGTCAACGCAGGCCAGATCCAGCAGGTCGTGCTGAACCTCGTGGTGAACGCCCGACAAGCGATGCCCCAGGGAGGGGTGTTGACGGTGGCCCTGGCGGCCGACGTCGGGCAGAAAATCGCCGAGATTCGGGTGCAAGACACCGGCACAGGCATCGCGCCCGAGCATCTGTCCAAACTGTTCCAGCCGTTCTTCACCACCAAACAGGCGGATGAGAAGGGCCAGGGGGGGAACGGCCTCGGGCTGTCGCTGTGCCAGGATGTGATTCAGTCGCACGGTGGTGCCATCCGGGTGCAATCGGACTTGGGCCGGGGAACGCGGTTCCTGGTGACCCTGCCGCTCGAAAGCCTCTCCGCCCCGCTCTCCCCCGCGGCCGCCGTCTTGCAGCAGCGGGCGCAACAACTGCCCACCCCGGCCGCCGCCTCTCCCGCCAACCCCCCTGCCCCCAAAACCCCGGCGCTGACAACCGAAAAACGCCCCCGCCCCCTCCGCACGCTGAGCAAAAAGGGGGGCGAGTGACCCCCCCGTGGTGACAGACCTCCAGGTCTGTCAGTCAAAAACCATCCCTCACCAATTCGACCAACTCATCAATCTCCAACACACGCCGCCCAGACACCAGTTCCGCCGTCCGGCCGCGTCCCCGATCTCACGCACAGGCTGACTAGCCTCTTCCACGCCCCCCCTCATGGTGACAGTCCTCCAGGTCTGTCGGTCCATTCGAATCACGGCTCGCCCCTCGGTTCTCCCTTTTCTTTTTCGTTGAACAAGTTCCACACAACGGACGTCGCGATGAGGCCACGGCGGCCACCGCCAGTTTTTCATCCCGTTTGCTGGCATACCAGCGAGCCGTAGCCACGGTGCCACTTCGACAGGTCATCCCTTCGCCTGCAATTCCCGGGTTGGTCTTCATTCGCTGACAGATTCCAGTTCCGGCATCGGGACCGCTCGAGGTATGACCGGCACTTGCGGGGACCCGGCTCGCCGATCCCAACAGCCTCAGTGGAACTGCGGGGCCCATCACCAGAATCGTCTACAACCCCATTGGCCTCGTCAGCCACACCATCGATCCTCTCGGCCAGACCACGCAATACAGCTACGATCCCCACCGCAACGGGCTGCCGCAGGTGATTTCCCCGATCGTGACGGCACCATCGGGCCCGATGTCGCCCCGGCGTGAACTTCACCTATGACGTCGGCGGGCGGCGGTTGACGCAAACCGACCTCCTGGGTGCGGTCACGAAGTACGAATACGACGCCAAGAGTCGGGTGACCCAGGTCACGCTCCCCGACCCCGATGGGGCCAGCGGTGATCTCGCGCCGCAACAGACTCTCGACTACGACCGGGCTGGGGCGGGTCGTCGCCACGACCGATCCCCTCGGCCGGGTCAGTACCGCGTCCTACGACGCGGGTTCGCAGTTGGTGGCGGTGGCCGATCCGTTGGGGAACCGCACGCAGTTCGTCTACGACGCCGACGGCCGGCAGACCCAGGTGATCCTCCCCGATCCCGACGGCACCGGGCC
>Ga0315899_10001234_pt1 | contig 29546 bp, 26 predicted proteins | sample LakEriMetagenome_2_FD_203518 | JGI IMG/M metagenome (GOLD analysis project Ga0315899, IMG submission 203518) | Freshwater fungal communities from buoy surface, Lake Erie, Ohio, United States - Buoy 4 MA112 | ecosystem: Environmental > Aquatic > Freshwater > Lake | place: USA: Lake Erie, Ohio... | reverse complement strand
CGCGATGCCATAAGATTTCTGGGTTTACTTGGACGCGGGAAAATGGTATTTCGCTACTACCGCGATGCAGCAACTGCCCCAATGTCGAGCCGTCCGTAGCTCGGGCAAAGAGTATCTTCAATTTAACATCACGGCGTCAACACCATTTTTTCCATTTTTGCTAAAGTCCACGTCTATCAACAGTTCCCACTGTCTTTTGCTTGAGATTCGCAGCCCCCAGACGGGCGGGAGTGCGAAAGCTCTCACTCTGTAATGACTCGAATTACCCCAGCTTTAAATGCTATCAAGGGTAATTTTCATCGGATGAAACCGGTGAGCTCCACTCCCTTGAATCCAATCGTTCCCAACCATTCGGAGTCACCAAAGCATCAACCACCCGTTGCGGTGTTTGATCCGTAATCGAAAGCTCTTCTCCTCCCACGCCTACACCGAGCGCAAGCATCGTTGGCGACTGAACTGAACTCGAAAAAGTAGGCTTCGGAACGCTATGCAATCCGCCGATCTGCTCCTGCGGGATCGATCCGACCTGCAAACCGCTTTTGCGAATCTCAACGTCACCAGGTTCACTCCAAGTGACGGCACCATTGCAACTCTGAACCACTAACATCGTTGGAACATCGCGCACCCCCGCGCGATCGACAGGACCCTTGCTAGGAAAGAGTGTTCCTTGCCCAGTTATCAAATAAAAATTTGGCTCATGGTTCGCCCAAGCATCCGGCGAACGAACTGAGCAGTATTCCTTGGGCATCTGAGCAACAAGAGTTGTGTTCGCAGGACTATCCCAAGGCTGATCAAGCTGAAATGAGTCGTAGAGCTCTTGATAGCCGAGCTGTGGAAGGATCAATACGCGCCAAGAGTACAACTGTCGACCTGAACCATCGCGCACAACCGGATCAGGATAGCTTCCATAACGCTCGTAGTACGCATCGAGTGCATAGACGATCGCTTTCATGCGTGCGTAATCCTCCCGAATCGCCTGAAAGCCAACCAACCGTCGGAATTCCGTAAGACCGAATGTCACCGCAAATAGCAACACGATAAGAGCTGAAGCCGCCGAGGCAATTAGGATCCATCGGCCCGTGGGACTACCAAGCACTCGCGAACCGCTCGCATCGACTGATTCAGACGGACTCGCAGGGCTTTGTGAGCCGAAACTGACTTGTGCACCTGAAGGCTGCTGGGACTGAATTCCAGCGATCAAGCGTCCTGATGAGGATCGAGTGGGCATAACCACTTGTAATCCGCATTCAATGCACGGACCTCGTTTGCCCAAGTACTCATCGGAAACCGTCGATCGATGCGAGCAGTAAGGGCAAGTGAACTCGAACATCGCGGTAACCCCAAGCAGTGGTTAGGCTCAAGCGGATTTACGGCCGATGAATTGGTAGTACGGAGTTCGAACCAGAGGCATGTAAGGCACCTTGGCTCGTTTCTCTTGCAACCAAGAGGCTTCAAAGTGTCGGGCTAGAAACGGCAAATGATCTGGGCTTGGAAAGACGTTGTCGCTCGAAAACCACAAAGGCCAAAACGAACGAGTTGACCAACCGTGCCGAGTATGACCATCTTGTGGGTATTTGCGAGAGACATAGAAGTCAATCACACCAATACGACCACCGGGCTTAAGAATCCGCTTCGCGTTCTCAATGGCAGCGAACCAATCGGGAATCATCGTAAGAGAATACGAAAAAGTCACGACATCAGCGTAACCTTGATTTGTTGGGGGAGTCCAAGTTGTCGCATCAGCAGCGACACCTTCAACATTGGTCCAACCATGTTTGGCAACACGTTGTCCGACGACTCCCAAAAGCGACTCCGCCAAGTCCACGACGTAGATTTTGTCGAACTTTCGAATCGACTCCCCGATGAATTCCAAGTTCGCTCCGGTCCCGCCACCGAAGTCAACCCAAGTTCCTTCACACTGCTCGCCGAGTTTACGATAAACGTCTTCACGGCCTTGTAAAAGGCGTTTGCGAAAGTCGTCGTAATGTGCGGCTTGACCGGCGTAAAAATTCTCCATTCGCTGCGCATGGTCTTTCCCGCGAACAGGACGAAGAACCATGTGATAGAGAATATTCAAGTCGTTTAGAAAGGACATTGCGGGATGAACCCTCCGGTTGCACGAAACAAAAAAACCAGGCACTTACTTTGGAAGCGCCTGGTTAAATAAGATAGCCGTTGCGATTGCATCGAGCCAATTAGAATCCCTTGAACGGGTGGGAAGCCGTATCCTTTTGGGCGACCATTTCTTCAGCGGTCGGCAAGCCCTTCATCGCGTTGGCGATGGCATCAAAGGTCGCTTGGTAGTTGTAATCATAGATCTTCTTATCGTCGGCAGCGGCTGGGTGGATGAACACTCCGCAAACGATAACCAACTTCTCAGCTTGATCCTTAGGAATCGTGCCGTTAGCAACGCTATCGGCTACGGCCTTTGCAACTGCAGCTTGGGCAGGGCCAAACATTTGAACAGCTTGCTTCATACCCTTGATCGTCACCTTGGTGATCATCACGGTCGAAGGCTTAACAGCAACGTTAGGAGCCAAGACTGCGAGCAAATTGGAGTGACCACTGCTTTGGGTTGCCAAGGCGTTGGCGAAAGCCACCCCAACTGGCCCTTCTTTGCTACCGATCATCAAGTCGATGTGTGCAATTTCATTTCCATCGCCGACCAACGCTTCGCCAACATACATAGACATGGAGTGACTTCCCTCTTCGAATTAGAGACCTCGGTGTTTTTGCGCGATGCTCACGCATTTCTGAACACTTGAAGGTAGCAAACCGCAACATTCTTGCAACGCAATCCGAGAAGCCTTTTTTGTAGAAGAAGTTTGTTTTTGACGATTGCGGTAGCTCTGACGGCGTTTTTATCCGAAAAACAATGGATTTTTCGATCAAACCGATTACGCTGACGAGGGTTGGCGAGCATCTTTTTTCGAATGGCACAGAGATTGCTTGCCGAATAACGACTAGTTCGAACAAGTCCGTGAGTCGAATTCCAACAGTTTAGGTTCCCATTCAAAGGTTCCCTGCGATGAAAACGCTTTTCCGCCGCCTCGCTCTTTTATTGGCTTTTGCCCCTGTTGCAACTCTTTTGGGGGAGCCAACCCTGCAAGCAAACGAGAACGCGGAACCTTCCAAAAACGGGAAAACCGTTGCAGTAGCGGGTAAAGCGAAGAAGTCTGGGCCGGCGAAAGTTGGCGAAGCCCGCACGGTGGAGATGTTTGAAGCGATGGATCAAGGGTTGATCCAAGTCGATTACATTGGAAAAGATTCCACCCAAGCGAACTTGATTTTCAAGAACAAGTCAGGGGAATCGCTCGACATCGTCCTTCCTGAAACCTTTGGTGCGGTTCCTGTCGTAGCTCAAGGCATCGGCATGGGTGGTGGCGGAATGGGTGGCATGGGCGGTGGTGGCATGGGCGGCATGGGTGGCGGCGGAATGGGTGGCATGGGTGGTGGTGGAATGGGTGGTGGTGGTCAGGGGATGGGCGGCGGCATGGGCGGTATGGGTGGCGGCGGAATGGGTGGCATGGGTGGCGGTGGAATGGGTGGCATGGGTGGAGGTGGAATGGGTGGCATGGGGATGGGCGGTATGATGCGGGTAGAACCAGATCGTCCTCGCAAGTTCGCTGTTGCGACGCTTTGCCTTGAGCATGGCAAGCCTGATCCGAATCCGCGCATGAAGTACAAAGTAGTGCGACTTTCTGATGTGAATGCGAATCCAGAGATTGCAGAGCTATGCAAAGCGTTAGCGAAGGGCCAAGTCCCACAGAACACAGCGCAAGCGGCAGCTTGGCACATCGCCAACGGGCTCAGTTGGGAAGAGTTAGCTAGCAAGCCTCGAAAAATTTGTGACTACACCGGAGTAGAGATGTATTTCTCCGGAATGGAGATTCAGAATGCGTTGCGAGTGACTTCGTTGGTTCGCAGTGCTTCGGAATCGGCTCCGGAGACATCGAGTCCGGGAGTTGTGGGAGGATCGACAGGAGAGTCAGCGTTGTACGTCTCGCCGGGCGACGCAAAGTAAGTTTGGGATTCGGCTGGTCGCTTCGTTGCCGATCGACCGCATCTGCGGTCACGAGGCCTTCGAACGTTCTCGCAAGCAATGCAGTCAAATCAGAGGTGCGGAAGCGAATAGCTTTCGCACTTTTTTTTGCGCCGTACTTCTTATGCGTGATCTGCTGCGATCCGAAGCCATTCACGATTCGCTAGCAATACCCCCAAAACCCTCGCAGGTTCAGGGACTGTCCCCAATCGCGGCTACAAAATAATGCTAGCATTACCCTCTAAAGCCCCGCGGGTTCAGGGACTGTCCCCAGTCGAAGCGACAAAAAATGCTAGCATTTCATGCGAGATGCTACTCTGGATAGGCTACTCCGAAGCAACAATGGGCAGACAAGAGCAACGGTTTTGAAAGTCTCCCATTTATCGGGATTCTCGGTCGGCTCACCGGCAGAAACCTACCCGACCGCCTAGCCTATCACCACCGCTTGGGCACCGCTGATCCGTGATTCACCACGCTCCGAAGCCACTCACGCAATTCGCTAGCATTACCCCCAAACCCTCGCAGGTTCAGGGACTGTCCCCAATCGCGACTACAAAATAATGCTAGCATGACCCTCTAAAGCCTCGCAGGTTCAGGGACTGTCCCCAGTCGAAGTGCCAAAAAATGCTAGCATTTCATGCGATATGCTACTCCGGAACAACCACTGGGCAGACAAGAGCAGCGGTTTTGAAAGTCTCCCATTTATCGGGATTCTCGGTCGGCTCACCGGCAGGAACCTACCCGACCGCCTGGCCTACCACCACCGCTTGGGCACCGCTAATCCGTGATTCACCACGCTCCGAAGCCACTCACGCAATTCGCTAGCAATACCCCCAAAACCCTAGCAGGTTCGGGGACTGTCCCCAGTCGAAGCGACAAAAAATGCTAGCATTTCATGCGGTAGGCTACTCCGGAGCAACCACTGGGCAGACAAGAGCAACGGTTTTGAGAGCATTGCACCCAGCGGCAAATTCGCCGGCGCACTCGCTCCTACTTACTTCACAGCACAACTCCGCCACAAACACGCAATGGGACGGCTAACCTTCTTCACTCCGAAAGCCTAAGCTTTACACTCCCCACTCCCACAACACGCCGACTTTTGAAGACGCCGACGCAAATTCAACCCATGCGCGAAAATTAACAACGCTCCTCCCACCGGTGTCATCCAAGGCTGTAAACCCGCTACACCAGCCATCAATGTCGGACTCTTATCTACACTTCCTTCCACTTCATGATCATGCCCGGCATGATCGTGGGCAGAGTGATCATGGGCAGAATGATCGTGGGCAGAATGATCGTGCGCCGCATGACCATGGCTGGTATGATCGTGCCCTGCGTGATCACTGGCAACGTGATTATGGCTGGCATGGTCGTCCTGGCACCCTTCGCCCGTTTCGCAACATGCGGATGGACCCGACACCGATATCAAACTCGCACCCGTGAATCCAGCTAACGTTGCTCCCTCACCTGCCAAATTCTGCTGACAACACCGATCCGGCAACACAAACGCAGCCAAAACAATCAATCCTAATCCTGCACTCGACAGCGATAGAATTCGGTAATCGCGAAACTGAAGAAATGCCGGCCAAATCGCCATCACTACCAACGCACAACATCCAATCGCCGCAATCTGATGAAATAAAGGACTAGCCATCCACTCGGTGAACTTCAACGCAGGTAACGTCGCTATCAACACGGGCGTCGCGGCGCAGTGAACGGCGCACGCTGCCGATGCGAATATACCTAATCGATCCTTCCACGGTTCCATCTTCAATGGTCCAATTGCCTGAGGTGCGTCTGTGTAGTACTTCTTGTAACTCGTGTCGTCCTTCGTCATTTCATTCTAAACAAAACAATTCTATTTGCAATCCAATTGCGAAAACATTCTATGTACCCCGAGGATCCCTCACAAATCAACCCTTTCCTGGATTTCCCCCTTACTCGCCTCGCGGAAAACTTAAGTTCAGTCCATGACAAAATCGCAATGGCTTGCTCTAACTCCGGACGCCCCTCTCACGCAGTAACCCTCGTTGCAGTCACCAAAAACGTTCCTCCTGAAGTCTGCAACTCACTTATTTCCCTCGGTTGCTACGACCTAGCCGAAAACCGCCCCCAAGTGCTATGGGACAAAACCGCCCGCGTTCCTGAAAAAACCAACGATTCTGTCCGCTGGCATTTCATTGGCCACCTGCAACGTAACAAATCGGCTCGAACCCTCCCCCTACTCTCCACACTCCACTCCCTGGATTCCCTTAGACTCGCTGAACAAATCGCAAAGGACTTGGCCTCCCCAGCCACAACTTCACGCCCAACTCCTCCCCCAACTCCACCAAGCTCAATCCCTGAAAACCCGACGAATGATTCCGCCAACCTAAGAAATCAGAAGAAACTAAGGGTCCTCCTCGAAGTCAATTTGACCTCCGACACCTCAAAAACCGGTTTACTCCCAAACGACGCGATCGAAGTTCTAAAACGCTACGCCTCATCCCCCGACTGGCAGAACCGCTGGGACTTGTGCGGTCTGATGGGAATGAGCTCACTCGAAGGTACCTCAGACCTGCGACGCTCGCAATTCGCTTCCCTACGCTCCTTGAGAGACCTTTGGCAAAATGAGTTCGGTTTAGACTTACCCGAATTGTCGATGGGAATGAGCGACGATTTTCAAGCAGCAATTGAAGAAGGTTCAACCATGGTACGAATCGGATCACTTCTCTACCGCTAATCTGAAACACTAATCCAAGTCTTGTTTCTCCTACAAGCTCAAGCGGGCTATACTGTACCGACTTGAAGACCGGCTTGAAGCGGCGATCGAATGATCTACCCGACAAGCCCACTACTAACCAAAACGATAACTAAACCACTCACGATTCCAGAAATACGAAGACTATGAAACGACTCAAGGCGGGCGGGGGCTGGCAAGCCATACGCTACACGTTTCGCAAAGGATTTGAATCGGGCGGCATCTGGAAGATGTACAAAGCCCTCCGCTCGCGGAACGCTTGTAAAACCTGCGCCTTAGGGATGGGTGGCCAACATGGTGGTATGGTCAATGAGCATGGTAGATTTCCGGAAGTCTGCAAAAAGTCGCTCCAAGCCATGGCAGCCGACATGCAACCGGCTATCACCGCTGACTTCTGGACCAAATACTCGGTTCCTCAAATGAGCCGCTGGACCCCACGTCAGCTTGAAACCAGCGGGCGACTAATCCAACCGGTTCTCTACGAACAAGGCAAGTCGCACTACAAAACCATTACGTGGACGGAAGCATTCACCAAGATCTCAGAAAAACTGCGAGCACTCAAACCCGAAGAAACGTTTTGGTATTTCTCCGGGCGATCAAGCAACGAGGCGGGATTTCTCCTGCAACTCTTTGCCCGTGTCTACGGGACGAATAACGTTAACAACTGTAGCTACTACTGCCATCAAGCTAGCGGCGTCGGCCTTCAAACTACGCTTGGCACCGGCACCGCTACCATCGTGCTTGAAGATCTCGACAAGTGCGACACGATCTTCATCATCGGAGGGAACCCTCCGAGCAACCACCCTCGATTGATGACATCTTTGATGCACATGAGACGTCGAGGTGGAAAAATCGTCGTAATCAACCCTGTGAAAGAACTTGGACTCGTAAAGTTCAAGGTCCCCAGCGATCCGATCAGTATGCTTTTCGGAACCAAAATCGCAACGCACTACGTGCAACCACACATCGGTGGCGATTTAGCTTTGATTACCGGTATCGCCAAAGCTACAGTGGAATCCGGTGCTCATGACCCTGAATATCTCAAACAACATACGAACGGTTCGGAAGCTTATCTCGCTGACCTAGCCGCCCGACCTTGGGCCGAAATCGTCGAGAAGAGTGGTGTCGACGAAGCAACCATCCGGGAACTTGCCAAAGTCTATGAGACGAGCCAAGGATCCGTGTTCGCTTGGACCATGGGAATCACTCACCACACAAACGGAGTTGAGAACGTTCAGTCGATCGTCAACTTGGCTCTGCTACGCGGCATGATCGGTCGAGAAGGAGCAGGGGTGATGCCCATTCGAGGTCACTCGAACGTTCAAGGCATCGGCTCCGTTGGGGTAACACCAAAACTCAAAGATGAGATCTTTGAAAATCTAGAAAAGAGCTTTGGCGTTCAATTACCAACTACACCTGGACGCGACACGCTCGATTGCATTGAAGCAGCTCACCGGGGTGACCTTAAGTTCGGTTTGTGCTTGGGCGGAAACCTTTATGGATCCAATCCCGATGCCCAGTTTGCAGACGAAGCACTTCGGCAACTCGATATGCTTGTCATGCTCAACACAACGCTCAACACCGGACACGCAAATGGACTTGCAAAAGAAACAATTGTTCTACCGGTTCTAGCGCGAGACGAAGAACCTGAACCAACGACTCAGGAATCGATGTTCAACTACGTGCGGTTGAGCGATGGCGGACCAAAGCGACTTCCGGGGCCACGCAGCGAAGTACACGTCATAGCGCAAATCGCCCGAGGGACACTCGGTAAGTCTGCTGCGATCGACTGGGAACAAATGGAACAAACGAACACCATCCGACATTGGATTTCAAAAGTCGTTCCTGGCTACGAAGCGATCGATTCGATCGCGGAGACGAAACAAGAATTTCAGGTCACCGGCCGCACATTCCACAAAGCCCGTTTCAACACAAAGGACGGCCGCGCTCAATTGGTAGTCCACGAACTTCCAGCGATCACTCCACTCGCCCAAAACCAAGTGCGATTGATGACCGTTCGAAGCGAAGGCCAGTTCAATACCGTCGTATACGAAGACTACGACTTGTACCGCCATCAAGAACGCCGAGATGTTATCTTGATGCATCCCGATGACTTAGTGCGACTTGGACTCGAACACGATATGCTTGTGACTGTTACAAGCTCAGCGGGACAAATGCATGACATCCTCGCTCGCGGATACGAAGACATCCGCTCAGGAAATGCACTGATGTACTACCCTGAATCCAACGTGCTCGTTCCGCGTGTGGTGGATCCGAAATCCCGGACGCCGATGTTCAAAAACATTATCGTTACCATCACGAAAAAACCGGTCAGCTAAACGATTTTAGGGATTCGGTGGCGAATCTTCCGGTGGAGTTTCAGGTCCTCCACTACGCTCCTTCCAAATCGGCTTTCGACGCCGAGCCTTGGGATGGTGCGAAGGATTGAATTGATCGATCGTCTCTTCTTCCAACCGAAAGCTCAAGGGCTTTCGTGGCTCCTGGACGATCGTCGCTTCGAGTTTCTGCTGATTGATTCGAAGCAATTCATCGATTTCAAATTCAACATCCTGACCGATTCGAATCCACTTGGGATTGATATTCGTCAGCGAGGAAAAATGAAAGAAGACATCCTCGCGAAAATGCTCGCTTCGGATGAAACCAAATTTCCTGTCAGTGACGACCTTGACTATTTGACCAATGCGCATGGGGATCCGATCACGGACAACTTACGAGGATCTGGGATTCGATTGGATACGTCCAACACTGCTTTGAAATATTTTTCGACGTCTTGCCACCGCTTCTGCGGCACGAGTATCAGCGGCGGACTCTTCGGCTGCTTTAGCCTTGGCCTTCAAGTCTTCAAGGTTTGCTTGGCAGTACCTACATCCAAGTGTTTCGATATGGAACTGGATGTATTGTGCGTTCTGATCAAGCATTGCACCGAGGAGGAAGCTACCTAAGGCTTCGCGGCTAGGGCAACTGAGTCGGTGTCGCCGCCAGATATCCCCGATGGAATGGACTCCGACATCGCGTTGGGCAATCAGCTGTGTGAGCCTTTGGCGTAATTGCGGTTCATTGCGAATCGCAAGTTCCACTTCGACCATCTTTTCGTTGGCCAGTGATTCATCGAGATAAGCAAGGAGAACCGGGTCGGAGATCATGGGCTATCCGCTGTTGCGAAGTGATCCGACGGCGAGCGTAACATTCTGACCACCAAAACCGAAGCTATTGTTTAGCGCGACGCGAATCTTCGACTGCCGAGCGACATTCGGGATGTAATCCAAATCGCAGTCTGGATCAGGGTTCTCTTGGTTTATCGTTGGGGGCAAAATCCCGTCACGAATTGCCAATAAGCATACAATCATTTCGGTTGCCCCCGCAGCAGCGATCAAATGCCCCATCATGCTCTTAGTACTCGAGACGGGTGTGATTTTTGCGCGTTCGCCAAAGACACCTTTACAAGCTAGGGTCTCCGTTCGATCGTTGACGGTCGTGCTCGTCCCGTGTGCGTTGACGTATCCAATTTCTTCCAAGCTCAATTTTGCATCCGCGATGGCTTGTTTCATACAACCGATAGCGCCACGGCCTTCGGGGTGAATGTCCGTGATGCGATACGCATCGGCGGTGCTACCGTAGCCGAGGACTTCTCCAAAAATCGGTGCGCCACGGCGTCGGGCGTGCTCGTATTCTTCGAGAATAACGATTGCCGCCCCTTCCCCTAGTACGAATCCATCGCGATCGCGATCAAAAGGTCGAGATGCTCTCGTTGGATCATCATTGCGTTGCGAGAGGGTTGTTAGCAGACTAAACCCGGTGAGTCCAAAGGGATGGATCATCGAGTGACACCCCCCGGCAATCATCGCATCGGCATCTCCGGCTCGGATCAACTCGGTGGCTTCGCCGACCGCTTGACTGCTCGCTGCGCAAGCGGTCAAGCAATTCGAATTGGGGCCTTGAGCATCAAAGAGGGCCGCTAGGTGTGCGGCTGGCATGTTCGGTTCTTGTTCCATCTCTTCGCGTGGGTTCATCAACTCGAACCCACAGCGTAGAAAGTTTGCCATGTTGAAGCTTGGTTCTCCAACCGCAGCAGCTACCATCTCGGTGAAGTTTTTGAAGTTTTGGTTTCCTTCGCCTGCACCCAAGTAGACGCCGATTCGGGTCGGATCGATCTTGCTGTCGAAGATCCCTGACTGTGCGATGGCTTGCTTTGCAGCACCGACGGCAAATTTTGTGTGCCGTCCGCAGTGAAGCCAATCTTCGGGTGATTCACCAGCCTTCGACACATCCCAGTTTTTAACTTCGGCAGCGATGGTGGTAGGGTATCCAGATACGTCGAAGACCGTAATTGGTCCAACTCCGCTTCGGCTCTCTTGGAGAGCTTTCCACATCGTCTCGACGTCATTCCCGAGGGGATTGATCACACCTAAACCGGAGACGACAACACGTCGACGCATGAATCGAAACCCTTCGAGTAAAATCGTTTATTATGCATTCCTGTGGGTGCTCATCAGCTTCGGGCAGCTTGGCGCAGTACCTGCGCCGCATTGCGTTCGGCTTCGAGCATGTGCGGAGGCGGGTCTATTTTATTCCCATCCTTATCGACCGCAACTTCGTAAAACCTAAGTATACGCAGGGTCCGCAGAAGATCTTCCGGGGGAAAGAGTGCGGAGCTACCGAAACTCTCATCGAGGAATGCGAACGAGAGTTCCAGGTCGGCTACGGGCTCCCCGTCAACAGTGATTGTCCCAAAGACAATAGCACCACTGGGTTGCTTATCCTGCAAAACAGCTTTAAGCTCGATGCGATCACCCGGACCGACAGTTCGGTAGAATATCGCTTTGGACACTTTCGCCAAAACCGTTTTACGAACGAATCCTTCGGGTTCTGAGACGAGCAGTCCACCTGTTTGCGCCATTCCCTCGATCATCAACGAATGAGGGAAGTGGGGCAAACTATGGGAATACTCGTCGAGGGGTTCCTCGCCGAAGCAGACGTTCTTGATGGTTCGTGCGTGTGAATCGCGTACGAACTCGACAAATCGATCGATCCAAAACCAACGCACCGAGAACGCCTCTACACTGTCTGGAGAAAATTCGTCCTTAGGACAACTTGGCTTGCACGTAGCGGCACAAGTCGCTGACGGTTAGCACATCGCCGAAGTCTTGAACGCGTGGGTTCGACTCGAACTTGGTCAAATCAGCCCAAGGCATTCGCTTCTTCAATTCGGCCAAGCCATTCGCGTTAACTTTACCATCATTCACGTAGCTACCCTCGGTGAGGATATCCTTCGGAAAGAGGTCTTCTGTCTGGATCTTAATCCCGAACGCCTTCTCAAGCTTGAAGACGATATCGAGGAAATCGATCGACTCAGCACCAAGGTCACCGACCATAGTTGCCGAAGGAGTCACATCTTCTTCGTCTACTCCGAGAGCATCGACGAGTGCGGATTGGACTTTGGAAAACACTTCTTCATTCACTGACATTTCGACGTTCCTCGATCAAAAACGAACCTTCGTTTCCTGGTCTTGAAGGGGAATAGGCGGGGCAGGTCAAGCCCGTTCCATGGGCCCATTTCTTACCCGCAACCGGAATATTTTACCAGCCCCCAACGGGGCAACCTACGCGATTCTATCGGGAACCGAGCCTCCGGGCAGAGAGCAGTTTCAGGGGTATTTCAACTCTTTTCGCAGTAATTTTGTCTGCCCCACGGGCCCGACAAAGCTTGTTCCCTTTGTTTTCAAGGTATTACTTCGCAGCTCCTTCAGCCGGTTCTGCCGGGATTTGCAACCAATCTTTCCACAACCCCTCCTGCTTGTCGGTCGGAGACTCAATGCGAACAAGGTTCCAAGAAGGAGGCTCAACTGCGGATTTTCCACCTGCCCCACCCTGTTCTTGAGAGTCTTTGCCTCGCGATTCCTGATCTCTAAAGTCCAATTCCCTTTCGAGAATTTTCCCTCGTCGGGCCACTAGCAATTTTACTCGATCACCCTGCCGAAGTGTCCCGACCAGGTCGCCCCACTGTTCTTGCGACGCGCGGAATTCTCCGAGTCCAAGAAGTTCGTCCCCAACTTGGATCCCTGCGCGGCTCGCTACCCCGGAACGCAAGACTTTCTCGACCATCGTCTTGCCAGCGGTGGTGCTAAGCTCCAAGCCGACCTGTGCCGCTGTGACGGTGTTGGGCTGCGAAACTGCAGCGTCGGTTGTTTCTTTCGGTTTCCATTTCAATCCATACGACTCAAGCAATGGGCTGTAGTCGAGCTCTTGCGTCGATTCCAATTCCTGCTCCAGCCAACGCGATACTTCCTCGCCTGCAACTTCCGAAACGATTCGCAAGAAATCCGCATTCTCGTACCCGCTCTGGTGATGCCTCTCCCAAAGCAATCGCATGCAATCATCAAGCGATTTCTTGCCGTCGCCTTGCGAGCGAATCCTCGCATCAAGCAACATCCCGATCAATGCACCTTTAATGTAATAACTGATCCGACTATTCGTGGCGTTCTCATCCGGACGATAGAACTTGATCCAAGAATCAAAGCTGCTATCGAGCACATTTTGGACGAGCCGACCAGGCGAGTTTTGGTACCCTTGAATCGTCTTGCTCAGCCGCTCCAAGTATTCTTTGGGAGTGCACAAACCTGCCCGAATTACGAACAAGTCATCGTAATAACTGGTTAGTCCCTCGGCGATCCACAACTCACTAAAGTACTGTTCTTGGTTGTAGTCGTACTTCTGCAAAACCTTAGGCCGCAGTCGCCGAACGTTCCAAGTATGAAAGAACTCGTGCGAAACCAATCCTAACCAATCGACATACTTTGCACGTTGTCGAGGAGCCCAACGACTGGTCATCAAGACGGTGCTATTGTCATGCTCAAGCCCTCCACCGGACTCGGTGATCAAGTTCAAAAACCAATAACGCGTGTAAGGGACTTCTCCCCAGAACTTTTGCTCTACTTCCACGAGCTTCACCACGTCGGCCATCGCTTTTTCGGTATCCCACCAAGCTTCTGAACGGTTTGCGGCAAGCCCCGATGCTTGAGGAGTGGCTGGATCAAACGGTGCGGTTGCTAAGTAATGCTCAACGCCACCGATGGAGCGACTGCGGATATCGATGGTCCCTAGCACTAAAGGACTATCGATTAGCTCATCAAAATTCTCTGCCCGACGGACCCAAGGGTCTTGGCTGTTGATCGGTGTCAGCGAAGTTGCAATCTGCCCCCAACCTTCCCTCGGCTTGCACCGCACTAAGTGAGGGCGTTCAAGCATATTCTCTGGGGTGATAAAGGTTGCAGCACCTGTGATAAACGCGAAAGCTTCTTCGATCCAATTCGTTCGAACTCCCATCTCGCGACCGTAAAGCTGGTACTCGACGAGCACACGATCAGCCCCTTTGCTCTCTACCGTCCAGTGATTCTTGTCGATCTTCTTCACCGCTCGCGGAGAACCCTTCGCATCCCTGGCTTCAATTCTCTCAACCTGCCTTGCATACTCGCGAACCATGTACGAACCCGGCGTCCAAACTGGCATCATCAGTCGCACGGAATCAAGCCCTTCGGCGGGCAAATCCAACCGGACTCGCACCACATGCAAGTGCGCGTCTTGAAAATCTAATTCGTATTCAACAGGTGACGACTCACCCAGCTTGGCTTGTGCTTGCACGAACTTCTCCAAACCAAATAACATCAAAAATAAAACCAAGGAGCGAAACAATCCAAACGATCGACAACGCTGCTTGAATCGCATCCAGGTTTTGATCCAAGGGCGAGTCGAAGGGGCTGGTAATTGTTGCATTCCTACACCTTGAAACTTTCTAGTGTGCGATTCGATCTGTTCATCTGTAGGGGTATCTCGATCTTGGTCGATCACCGCACCGACGAACTCCCCTTTGGTTCGCTCGATCGGAAAAGGGCGACAGAACTCCCCTACATAAGAGTATAAATCGCTGTGAACGATCAAGTCATTTTTAAAACGAGGATAGATCACTTCTCTTAAAAATACTTGATCGACCCCTTTGCGTTCCCATAAACCCCATTGATCAATCAACGCCTCCATGTCAGGAATGGCACCACCAAGGCACCCCCACATGCCAGCCATAATGATTACGCGGTGTTCGGGATGATCCCTCATGATATGGAGCGACTTGCCACTTGCCAACCATTGCTCAACCGCACTGAATTCCCGCCGACTCGGCCTTGAATCCGTATCGCGAAACACAACCGCTTGAACATCGTTATCTCCAGCAGCTAGGAAACGCCAAAACGTTCCGTCGAAAGCTCCTCGGCGTTTCGCCCGCTGCACTTGAGCACCCGCGTTTTCTAGCCGCTGGACAACACTCTGGCTGATTTCATCCGAAACGTAGAAGCGAGCCACCCAACCTTGGTAGACGTCGGGTATCAAGTCCGCGTTCCGCAGTGCTCCTTCGATATACAAAGGTTGATTGCCATACAATGAGAATGAAACGATTTTCTTAGACATGACTCACCTCGACCTCCGTTTCACAATTGCGAATTCGATGGTAAGAACACGCACCGTGATCATGCGCAGGTACGTGAAGCATTAGCCGGCTGCCAATCGACCTGCGGCGTAATCGATTTGATTCCAAGCCAACTGCGTCGCTGTGCCCAGAGGTCTGTCTGGATAGCGGAAATTGTGATAGTAAAGCTTCGTACGATTGATATTGAGCGATTCGATCATGCATCGAATGGAGCTTTCCATGCAATGCACCTCTGAAGCTCGCTCAAGCAACAAGCCGAGATGAAAGATGCTCTCGGTGATATCATTGCGAACAATCGGACAACGAACGGAACTTGTTTCGATGCGAAAGCCACGCGAAGCATCGTCATGAACGAAGGCATACGCTCCTTTCGGAGCAAGCTTTGCAAAGACTCGCTCTTCTTGCTCGTAATCTCGCTCCCAATAACAATGTGAGTAACGCAGCGAGTAAGGCAACCCAGCTTGCATATAAAACAACTCGTCAAAAAAACGCCTGGGATGGCGTTTCTCCAAAGCCCTCAACGCGCGATGCCCAACCGAGAGAAAGTTCCAAGTACTTCGCTCGCGAAGCACTCGCTGTACCTCCGGGGCTTCACGCTCTCCTTCTGGGATCGCTTCAAGAACAATTCGATCCTCGTCTCGATACATCCACTGCGTCATCTCTAAATTGCGTTCTTTGCAAAAGACATGAACGCAACAATCATGCTCAAGCTTGCTCAGTAAAAACCGAACCATACCATTCAAGTGAATCATGTCTCCAAGACCCAGATGATGGTAAATGTACAGATCGCCACCGAGATCAATCTCTTCGATATCTTTCGAGGGAATCGGGAACATGATTGAGATTGGCAAGACCATGAACGAGCGCTCCTACAACGTTATTAAATTCGTAGCGGTATTACTCTCGGTATTACTCTTTGGGGGATTACTCAAATCGGTAAAGACAAAGGCCAACCGAATCGAATCGACCTTTGGTCCACCAAGCGTTCTTGCGGTGTCCCTCAAGCCTAGCGAGGAGCTTCCATCGGGGCGATTGCTCAAAATAAGGTCGCACTTTCTGTGCCTTAATCGAGACGATCTTCTTATTAACGCCCCCAGCCTGCTCCCAATCATGCATGGCAAATAGACAACCTGGTTGAATCCAACTCTCCAAGCTTTGGATGTCTTCCAAAGCCAAATCCGGTATCTCCGGCCCGTCAAAAAAGACGAAGTCGGGGACCACGCCATCTCGTCGCATCTGAGAAATCAACTCATCGGAGCGAACCGGATGGTAGTGCAGCGTATTGCGAAAGCGATTCAAGAAATCCTCTGGAGGCCGTCGCAATGGATCGCAAGTGTGCAGTACTCCACCGAATTTCTTCAGGGCTTCCGACATGTAGAAAGTCGAGCCGCCAACACCCGTTCCAACTTCCAAGACAACCTTTGGATGATGCTCGGTCATCCATTGATAAAGCCTCAATCGCTCCACCGGTAACATCTCACCCGGATAAGGATTTTTCGGCAAATGCTTGGCAATAACCAACTTGGTCAACAACTTTCGAATCATGGCGTCCTCCTTGAACCTCCATCGCGATGCTTGTACTCCTTTGCATCTATAAGAAATCTTTTAGCAAATTCCCCTAAGAGAAATCAAGCCGGATTTAATTTGGGGGGACTAGGTAGCCGCAACGCCAATTTTTCATTGAGTATTTACCCTCGCTTCTGACCTTTAGTTCACTCTGGCCCCTTTAGTTCACTCTGGCCCGTTTAGTTCACTCTGGCCCGGGCTGCCTAAACCGCTCTAGACATCGACGAATCACTTTTGTTAAACCCAACCCTGATCGGCACAAGTCCCGCATCGCACACATCCCTTCAAGGAATAGCGACATTATTTCGTGACGACTCATTTCGCAGCTAACACCACGCGCTTTGAACCAGCGCCACGCAATTCCCAGCCATCCATGAAACAGACTCGGCGCCGAAGCAGAAAACCAAGATTCTATTGGGCCGAACTCGGTTTCCTCTTGCTTGGACTCATCGGGCTGCGACCGGAGATCATCACGGAATTATTGCCCACACGTCGCCCAGCATATTCAACAAATACCGGGTATCCAACGAATACCGGGTATACGACTGGCTCCGTTCAACATTCCACCAACCCAACTCAATACTACTACGCTTCTGCGCCGCAATACTCTGCGCCAGCTCCGCTGTACCAAACCTCCGCGCAGCATCCATACAGCGTCTCCCCTCAACAGCATTACGGGGCTTCCTCACCGCTTTACGCATCAAACTCCTATCCGGCAGCCACCTATCCCAGTACGGCTTATCAACTCGCGAATAATTCTCCGCAACAAACTTTCAGCACTCCTCAATCTCGCATCGCTAATCTACCGACCAACCAAACCTACTACCCTTCATCCTCAACTTACCCTACCTCAAGTTACCCTACGTCAACGGCTTACCCCACCTCCACAGCTTACTCGTCGACCACCGCTCAACCGGCAACTTTTGCGCAAACAACACCTACTCAACAGCCAACTGCCTCTGGGCTCCCTCCCGTGGTGTGGCCCGAAGGCTATCAGCCGAATGCTTTGCGACAAGCCAGCTATCCTGCCGGATCGACTTATCAACAAGTAACGCCTCAAAACTATCAGCAGGGTTATTCGCAGAGCTATACGCAAACAAATCCGCAGACATATCCACAGGTTTACCCTCAAGGTTACTCAACAGGCATCCCGGCAGCCAATGCAGTAAGCTACCCGCTGGGGCGGTACTAAGGGAGTGTGAGGGATGACCAACCCCTGCTTGTCCACCGCATCTATCTCAAATCTGCACAAGCGCGCTGAGCTTTCGCGAACTTTGCGAGAATTCTTTGACGCACGCGGATTCATCGAAGTACAAACGCCGATCCTATCGCGCTACTGTGTGATCGATCGCCACCTTGATCCAATACGCGTTGCATCCAGCAGTGTTGGGGTCTCTATGCAGGACGATCCCCACACCCGAAAAAAATCCAACGCCACTGAGGAGTTCTGGTACCTTCAAACGTCCCCTGAGCAATCGATGAAACGCTTGCTGGCCTCAGGGCTCGGAAGCTGTTATCAGCTCGGTCCGGTATTTCGCTCAGCCGAGTTCGGCCAAGTTCACAATCCTGAGTTCTCGATGGCCGAATGGTACGACCTGAACGCAGACTTCGAACACGGCCTGAGTCTGCTTGACGAACTCCTACAAGCCCTTCTCAATACGCAACCAGCGAAACGAATACGCTTTGCCGATGCCTTTCACGATGCGACTCAGCTACCACTTTTCGATACTTCCGTCAAAGACCTAGCCGAATGGTCCGTACGGCGAGGACTAGTCGATAAACAGACTTGGTCGCACGACTGGGATGATTGGGTGAACTTGATTTTCTCTTTGGTGGTTCAGCCTACCTTGGGGCTTCCCACATTTGGTCAGCCCACATCTGGTCAGCCCACATCTGGTCAACGCACAACGCGACAGTCCACAACACAACTGCCCACAACACAACTGCCGGCCTTGAAGCCTGTAAATGAACCTGGCCACCCTGTGTTAGTCACCCATTTCCCGGCCTCCCAAGCCGCCTTGGCAAAACTCGATCCAACCGATCCTCGTACCGCCGAGCGCTATGAAATCTTCTACCGAGGTGTGGAACTCGCCAATGGATATCACGAGTTGCTCAATCCGGACGAGCTTGCCAAACGAGCTCGGATTGCAAATGAGCAGCGGGTTGCCGACGGCAAGTTTCCATTGCCTGAAGACAATCCGCTGATTGATGCTATGCGGATTGGGTTTCCATCCTGCTGCGGCTGTGCCCTGGGTTTCGATCGCGTGGTAATGCTCGCTTGCAACGCCACAAGTCTGCGGGAAGTCATCCCCTTCCCCGCCGACATCGCTTGACCTGCCAATCCCGCACTTGCTTGCTTTCTCAAGTCTGCTATATCTCTTTCCAAGCCGAACCTTGCGAGTCGCATCGAATTACACAAAGGATTCGGCATCACATGCGGCGATGCGCTGACCATTGTTTACGTTGCATGTATTTGTGTTGCATTTATTTTTTCGATTGGAATTACTTCGATGTCCAAACATCCAGAGCTTGAACTTACCAACTTCGTTCGCGCGATTCCTGATTTCCCAAAGCCAGGCATTCTTTTTCGCGACATCACCCCGTTGCTCGGTGATCCGAAAGCGTTCGCGGAGACCATTGAGCGAATGGCGGATTTGATCCGTGGCGAGAAAATCGATGCACTCGTGGCCGCCGAAGCTCGCGGATTTATCTTCGCAGCCCCCCTAGCTCTCGCGCTCGGGGCTGCTTTTATTCCGGTTCGAAAACCAGGCAAGCTTCCTTATGAGACCCACTCGTACTCCTACGACTTGGAGTACGGCAGCGACACGCTTCAAATGCACACCGACGCGTTAAAGCCCGGATCGAAGGTATGGATCGTAGATGATCTTCTTGCAACCGGAGGCACGGTTGAAGCTTGCATCAAGCTTCTGGAGAACTTCCGTGCAGAAGTTGTCGGAGCGCTCTTCTGCATCGAATTGGAATTCCTCGATGGTCGCAGCCGACTTGCACCTCATCGGGTAGAAGCCCTTTTAAAGTACTAAGTTAACGTCCACCTTTGCGTGGTCGCTTCCAAGTCGATCGTTTTCCAGCAACTCTCCTGGCGTCCGAGACTCCGAACTCGGCGCTGGGCTCTCCTTCGCTCTGCTGACTTGCATCCTGGCCGTCGATTCCAAACGTCCCATGCGATGAGCCTTCGGAATCTTGGGAATCTCGCAAAGGTTCAAAATCGATTGCCTTGCGTTTGAATAATTCAGGATTGAGTTCCCGTTTCATCTCTAAATTGACGTCTCGGTTCGGAGCCGGTGCGGCAGAAGCTCTACTCGAACGCTTTTGAGGGGCTTCCGACAACGGGTCCTTGATCAACAACCGATTGATACGTTGCTCGATGTCGGTCAACCGATCCCCTTGGTCTTTCGTCACGAAAGAAAAAGCAATTCCGGATCGCCCCATCCGTCCAGTTCGTCCAACTCGGTGTACGTAATCGTCGACTTCGTCCGGCAAATCGAAGTTGATAATGTGGGAGATAGTCGAAACATCGATCCCCCGGCCAACGACGTCGGTCGCCACCAAGATATCGAGCTTTTGTTCACGCAAAGCTCGAAAGACGGTATCGCGCTGCGGTTGGCTCATATCGCCATGGATGGTTCCGAGTCGCAGCGTGCTGCTCGGCTTGCTTGCGAAGTAATTCTCGAGCCGTCGATGCAGCTTCGCCGTCCCAATCTTTGTGCGGCAGAAAATGATCGTTTGGGGTGGTTTTTCACGTTCCAAGAGTTCGAGCAGCGTGTCCATTTTCTTTTCGGTTGCGACGCTGATGAAACGCTGCTCGATCGTCTCGACCGCGACGTCTTTATCAGAGCAATCGATCACTACCGGCTCGAACAAGTAGCGGTTCGCAAGTTCGCGAATCCGTTCGTCCAACGTGGCGCTGAGCAGCAAGGTTTGGCGATTCTCAGGACATCGACGCAAAATCTTCTCGATGCTCGGTCGAAATCCGATATCGAGCATCCGGTCAGCCTCGTCGAGGACCACACACCACAACCCGTGCAACCGCAACGAACCGCGCTCAATGTGATCGATCACACGACCCGGTGTCCCTACCACGACCTGCACGCCCTTCTCCAAAGCCGCCAATTGGCGACGCATGTGCTTCCCCCCCGAAATCTCAAGGACCTCAGTTGGGCAACCAGTTGCAAGACGTTCGAATTCCCCGTGGACTTGGGCAGCAAGCTCTCTGGTAGGAACCAGGACCAACGCTTGCGGTAACGGTGCTTCACGCAAAGGATCGAGTTGTTCTAAGATCGGGATCGCAAAAGATCCCGTTTTTCCCGTGCCCGTTCGGGCTTGACCCAAAACGTCATAACCTTCCAATGCGTACGGTATGACTCGTGCTTGAATCGGGCTCGGTTGGTTCCATCCTAGTTTCCCTAGGGCCCTCTGCATCACTGGCGAGAGGGACATCTCGGAGAAACTCTCCGGCATAGCTGGCGTCATAAACTGTACTTTCCTTACAAATTCTCTACGTCTACCATACCTTGTAATTACCCTTTTGACAAACCAAAGAATCGCAATTGTGATGGAATTCCCACCTATTGACTTCTCCCCAGAACACAAACTCTGGACAGATCACTGCCTTGCAAGGCTCGAACTTGCCCTAGAGAACCCTCATGAGAAAGCCGTAAATCTACGCTGGCAAGAACCGGACGAATGGCTGCCGACTCTGCTGCTCGCCGAACGAATCGTGGAGTTCGAACGCTCTCACCGAGAAGAACTTCTAGCTCTGGCCACCCAAGTTCCACCCTCCACAACACCGGCCCAGGCGATCCTTCAAGAGTCGCTCAGCACCCTCGGGCGCTGGCTGTACCAACTCGTGCGAACCAGCACAGCCACATTCGATGACGACACCGCTCGATTTATCCAACTCCTCGCCGCACAAAAAGCGTCCGAGTGCTACGTCGTTTTCAGAAAATACAATACCGAGAAGTGCTTGGGACTGTTCCTGCAATCGATGTTTCTATCCGGACACTCCATCACGGTCCGACTCGCAGTCGACTTGCTGGTCGAACAACCCCCGGAACATTGGACCGACGTAGCCCAAGCTCTCTCGGTACTGATGCAATCGACCAATTGGAAAGTCATTGACGTATTTCCGAAGATCTTAGAGACGACCCGACCAAGCGTCCTTGCTCCGGCGTTCGATCTTGCGAATATGCTGGTGCGCAAACAAGGCTTAACGCCCCACCCAGCCGCCGAAAAACTAGACACCTTCCTCTCTCTCTTCGGTAACGTCACACAGCAACTGCTTTCCCTCGAAGAGAACCCAAGGAAATTCTCCGATAGTGTTCCCGTCGTTCAACGCATTCTCTTCGATAGCGTTTCGCTCCTAGTATCCATGTGCGATGCTTTTGCTCTCATCGGCGACCCGAAAGCCATCGGCAAACTCAATCAAGCTATAGAACTCAAGCACCGTCGCATCAAACTCGAAGCCGCATTCGCGCTTGCGAAACTTGGTGAAGCTCGCGCCATCGACTTGATTGCCGAATTGCTCGCCGATGACTCCTCACGCAACCGCGCTGTGGCTTACCTACAAGAACTCGGCTCCGAAGAGAAAATCAAGCCGGAATGGACAAGCTCACTATCGAAAGCTAAATCGGATCTCGCGCTGTGGCTGAGCCAACCCGAACAGTTCGCCATCCCACCGACCCGCATCGAACTCATCGAACAACGCACCCTACCCTGGCCCGGCTTCGACGGCCCTCAAGAATGCTTCTTGCTCCAGTTCGAATACGGCCTCGGTGAGAACAGCTACTCTAACGTCGGCTTCTCCGGGCCATTTCCATACGCCCTGTCACTCGATCTCAAAGCCCTCAACAACGACACGGCCTTCGCTATCTTCCTGGGCAACGACGTCGATGACCCTTCCGAATCTCGGATCGCTTGGGATTCCCTCACCGAAGCACATAAACATGCACTCCGGCCATGCCTCGATGCCCTCGATGAAAAAGGCTTTCTCAATATCGAACCCCTCGCCAAGATCCTTTCCCTCGGTCACGAAGCCATCCTGTGCAGAGCACAAAGCGACGAAGCAACCCATTGGGGTGTGATCTCCGACGGCCAGTCCGTCATCCGCTGCCCCTCCGGACCACAAACTTTCGAAACCCTTTTCCTTCAATGGAAAGGAATGCTTGCATTGGAGATTCTTGGCGAAGGATAAATTACGTTCCTCGTTGTTCAAGCTAGTCACAGCGAAGAACCCTCGAAGTGGGCTTTGCCCGTCACGATCCTCAAAGTTTCCCTCAAGGGCACAACGAGAAAATCCGATAAGCCAGAAAGATTCGGTCGAATCGATCGCTTCGGAAACAGCTCTAGTCCAACGACGGAAACATGACAATGAAAAAAGCATTCTCCTCGAACCTGGATCGCACTCGACTCGGATGGGTCGCCCTGATCGCCCTTTGCTGCTTTGCAAATACGGGTTGCCAAGTCCACGTTGCAGGTCAAACGCTTCCAAGCGGCTACTACTTGACGGACGACATCCAGTACTTCCCAGCCGGTTCCGAGAACAAGCTCGCGAATGAAACCGCTGCACTCAAAGCGGATCGCGAAGCGGCTCGCACACGTCGCTAGAACGGCCTGCCCACCCCACCGCTTCGAACTCTCAACGCTAGTTGCACTGCTTGAGATACATCGGGGATGGAGAGACATCGGGGAGTAAGAGAGCGCGAAATGTAACGACGTTAAACCGCTGGGAATTCCATGCGGACGCTCGTTCCAATTCCCTCTTCGCTCGACCAGTAGATCTGACCGGCATTTTCTTCTACGAACCGACGTACGGCGGCTAACGAAACGCCGAGCCCACGCCCAGCTTCACGGCCACTATAGTACAAGTCGAACGCCCTTCTAGCGGCTTGAGGACTGACTCCAGGCCCGGTATCACTGATTGTGATACTTACTAAGTCTCCTTCGCGCTCTACGCCCCAGCGAATCGAATCGCGTCGGCGGGTCGCTTCGATGGCGTTTTGCGCCACAAGCCGTATAGCTTCTTGAACACCCTGCCCGCATACGACACTGTGATATCGATTCTCGATTTGCTTAGCAGTCATCGGTTTAGATAAGGTACGGCTCGCGTTGGATTGTGCCTGAGGAGTAGCTTGCAAGCCTTGGGGTTCAACCCATTCCCAACGAATTTTCTTTTCTTCAGCCAAGCCAGCCAATTGGTCGAATTGCGATTTTGCCAATGCCATCAGGTCAGTTGCAATACGCTCGACGAGACGAGGCTGCACCACTCGCATCATCTCGGCGAGCAGTTCGTGGGCTCGCATCGATTGATCGAGAATCGTCGCTAAAGCCTTCCGATCCATCGGATCGATCGCTTTCGACAGTAACAATTGAGCGCGAGCGGCAATATTACCCAACGGGTTGTTGATCTCGTGCGTCAAGCCATAAGCTAGTTCATAGACTTGACGCCTTGCGGAATCTTCGATCGCTTGCGAGACAGAACCACATGTGCTCAAGAGTGAAATGGCGCGATGCAAGCTATCGCGAAGCACTGCAATGTCCTTTGCAACACGAGCGTCAGACTCGGATTTGGAGCGAAACGCAGTTTCGAGACCCAGGCCGAGACCTATGCCGAGCCCAAGGCGAGGATCGGAGAGTTGACTGTAGATGGTCGTTAGTCCTTCAAGCAACCCAGTAGGCTCGATCGGCTCTTGGGCTGGCCAAACCGGCAATAACCTCTTCAGCTCCCCGCAGAACTCTTCGAGTTTCTCAGCTTCCCAGTCCGCCAGTTCCTGATCAGAAGTCGCAGAGCAGAACGCACCGGTAGAGCTCGCGCGTCGATTCCAGAGATCGATCGCGGCGGCAAGGATTCGGTTCGAGAGACTCTCGATGGTTGGCTCACTCATTGGAGAATTTCTTGAGAACGCAACGTTGAACTTCGATGATGCAGGGGAGTAGTATACAAGACTTTCACAAAAATCCCATTGTTTCCAAGGGTTTGCTTTGGGCAAGCCACGAATGGAAGTTCGATAAAACATTGACTTTTGTTCGGATTTCAGGTTAAATGAGGGAGTAAGGATCGTACAGCCTCCGGACCTTACATCACACACACTGGCAAATCGAAATCGGCCGAATTTAACAATCGCACTCGTCGCGTTCCAAGACTTGGAATCGCGATGCATTTCGGATCGTTGAGTTCGACCTTCGATTTGTTCTTCCTTTTCTTTTCTCGGTTCCTGTTCGCTTCCTATCTCCTCCTTGAAGCTCAAAGGCGATTCCATGATGAGGCTCTCAATGCGCTCCGTCCGTGATGTGAAAGTATTCCTCACCAAGCGATCTGGGATGACGTTGATCGAAGTCCTCATCGCAACCGCGTTGACGATGCTGATCATGCTTGCGCTAGCCCAAGGCTTCAAGTCCCTTAGCCAAGGTGTTACAGCCGGCCGCTCACGCTTGACCGGCAGCGATCAACTTCGCTCCATCATCTCACTTCTGCGATCCGATCTTCAAGGTCTGACCGTCTCGACCAAAACCCATCCGCAAAGTATTCAGTCCTCCACCGGCTACTTCGGTTACTACGATGGACCGCTGTCTGACTCGACTGCCATGCTTTTTAACTACAAGACAAGTGCGACAGAAATCGAAGAGAAGCTATCGGCAAGCCGATGGTCAGACATCGATGATGCCATGATGTTCACCTCGAAAGCCCGAGACGGGCAATGGTTCTACGGTCGCGTTCCGCTCGCATTGATGAAAATCCACGCTGCGAATCGAGGCAACGTAGCACCGACGCTCAGCTTCGACGATTGGCTTACCGATGTAACGATCGCGTCGGAATACGCTGAAATCGCTTGGTTCATGCGACCACTGAACGAAGTCGGTATGCTCAACGGCCCCGAAGCACAAGTCACCGGCAATAACGGTTCGTACCCTTACGCTCCTGTCTCCACACCGGTCAACGATGTCGCTCCAGTGGTCGATCTCAATGGCGATGCCGTGCCGGATCCCGATGGAATGCCCGATCGCGTTGCTCTGTGCCGACGCGTGCTATTGATCCGTCCCGACTTGATGATCTCCCGAGCAGATGTCGATGGATCGAGCGATCCGCAGTTGTATGCGGCTCCGATGCCGGTTGACACCGGTGACATCAACTCATTCCGGTATCAGATGCGATTCGCTTACCAACGCTCCGATCTTTCCGTCCACAAAGATTGGATCGGAAATCGCTTCGTTCTGAAAACCAACTCACTCTCCGACCTACAACGCCCCGAAAATCGCTTCGCACATTTCTGTATCCCAACCCGAGATGCAAACCTCGGGCTCGTCTCTTCTCTTCCGATTTTGGCGCTGACTTCCGAAGCTGACTCCAACGGCAATTACTTGAGCATGGCAAACCTAGCTTACGGAAACTTTCAGCCTAGTAGCGATCGCGGTTTCGTCCCCGCTGCCTTCTGCCGCACAAACTTGGTCAAGTCCGACACAAACAAGTACACATCAAGCCACACCATGGAAGAAGTCGTTGCTTCCAACGTTGTAGGCTTTGACCTACGAGGCTACGACACGTCCGCTGTTCAGTTGTACACCCCCGGGGTCGACGGCGTTTGGGGTGTTAGTGACACGAACACCGCTGGTGATCCTGGATCGGATGATTTGATCGTCGGTCCAAGCGACCCTGGGTATGCTTTTGTTCTAAAAAATGGGCCGATTGTTCAAGCGAACTCAGGAACGTTTGTTGACCTCTCTTGGGGATTTCGAGTCCTTAATCAACTTCGCGACTCGACGCAGTCCCGACATGGCCTGACCGTCGGGACGAACAATCCCACTATTTGGGGAAGTTCTCTTTCGGGGTTCGAACCACTTTCCTCCAATGGAGTTGCTGCCATTGTCGACTCCCTCAATCGATCAGGGCGATTCAATGCCAACTTGGCAATCCATCAACCCTATTTCGATTCGTTTACCGACTACTACGAATCTGATGGCAACCTACAATCCCTCGGGCTCTCGGCCAACGGCATGATTCCATATGGATTGAACGGTTCGACCAGCAATCCCAACCCCGATCGCGGTATCGATGGAATCGATAACAACGCAAACCTCGTGATCGACGAAGACGCGGAACGCGATACATCTCCACCCTATCGCTATGCGATGCCAGCGATCCAAATTAAGATACGGGTCCAAGACATCCCGGCGGGAACACTACAAGAACTCTCGCTGGTTCATAATCTACAAGGAAGCTGAGTTTGGATGACCGACTATTTGATGCTCCAAGGCCGCCGCGTGGTGGTCTTCGGTGTGGCAAACAAAAAAAGCGTTGCCGCTTTCATCGCTAAAACATTGCTTGAAGCCGGAGCCGACCTGGTCCTTGTCGTCCGCTCCGAGAAACGACGCGAGGAAGTCAAGAAACTCTTTCCTGAGACGAAAATACTCGTCTGCGATGTTGAGCATCAAGACCAGATCGATCGCATGGGAGCCGAACTAGCTGCCGATCAAATCCCTATCGCAGGTATCTGCCACTCCATCGCATTTGCCGATTACAGCGATGGTATCAAACCGTTTCACGAAACCACTCGCAAGCAGTTTCTTCAAGCGATCGATATCTCTTGCTTCTCCTTCATCGCAATCAGCAACGCGCTGCGCCCTTGCCTGACTCCAAACGCATCGGTAGTGACCATCAGCATCTCGACTACCAAAATGGCGAGCGAAAGCTACGGGTTTATGGCACCCGTCAAAGCTGCCCTTGATTCCTCACTCGCCTTCCTCGCGAAGTCCTTTAGCAACTTCTCCCAAGTACGCTTCAACGCAGTCGGAGCTGGATTGCTAAAGACCAGTGCATCGGCAGGTATTCCCGGATACGTCGATGCTTACCTGTTTGCCGAAAAAGCGATCCCTCGGAAAGAAGGTCTGCGGACACAAGAAGTTGCCGATACCGCTGCCTTCCTCCTCTCTCCACGCTCCGCAGGGATCAACGCGCAAACCCTCATCGTTGACGCTGGAATGGCGATCAATTACTTCGACCGAGAAATCATCTCTCGGCAGTCTGAGTAATTTCCTGCCGCTCTCGGGGATACGGCAGTGCAATCTGTCGAGCAATATGCAGATCAATCTTCAGAGCTATACCCCGTGTAATCGTCACGGAGCAACCCGCACAAGCAACTGCGCCATCGCGTCGGCGTGGGACGTCTCCGACCAATCCAAAGCTCCGAGCGCCGAGCGGACTTGCGCTAACTGTTCCGGAACCGATAACGACTCGTCGACAAACAAGTAAGGCTGCTCGCCAACCCGAACAAGTCCCCCGCGCACCCCAGATAGCCATTCACTACGCACCTGAATGCCTTCTTCTTTCGCAATTGCTAGCATCAGTTCAAGGGATTCCACTGAATTCAAAGGGGCTTCCTCCATGATTGCTACTTTTTTCCGTGCGAGCTTTACGCCGAAATCGCCGATGAAAAGGTTTGTAACAAGGAAGAGCAAGCGGGGGCAAGTCGACTGCCCTTCAATAGCCACAACCTGGTGCTTGCTCTCCCAGAAACGCCATCCACTAATGATCGTCCGGATTCATGGAAACGCCGAAGACTGCTGAAATTACTGCTGAAATTACTGCCGAAAATGCTTCTGAGAGTACCGCAAGTAATACCGAGAGCGCGACAGGGCACGTCGATTGGATTGCCCAACTTGAACGGCGATTGGATCAATGCGAACGGCTTGCAAGTGTCGGCGAACTCGCCAGCACGACGACACATGAATTCAACAATCTCTTGATGACGATTCTGAACTACGCCAAATTAGGTTTGCGTCACAAAGACGAAGCGACCCGAGACAAGGCGTTGCAGCGGATCCTCGATGCCGCAAATCGCGGTGCAAAGATCACCAACTTAGTCCTTGGTTTAGCGAGATCGGGCGCGACGGAATATGAGCCAACGAACTTGATTCAAGTCGTCGACGACACCCTTGTACTGCTCGAAAAAGAGCTTCAAAAATACCGCATCGATATCGAACGCGATTATGCCGAAGTCCCTTTGATTAACGGATCACCCTCTCAATTGCAACGATTGCTGTTGAACTTGATCACCAATGCTCGCCAAGCGATTCGGGAGAATGGGACGATTCGGATCGGTATCAAATACGAAGCGAAAACATCAACTGTTGCTTTGATCATTCGAGACAACGGACCGGGAATCCCGAAGGAGATCTTACCAAAGATTTTCGATCGATTTTTCACGACCAAAACCGGGCCTGATCACTCTGGAAAAGGTGGTACAGGCCTCGGCCTATCGGCTTGCAAAGAGATCATCGATCAGCATCGCGGCCGCATTCGCGTCGAGAGCACGGTTGGCAAAGGGACTGCTTTTACAATCCGCTTCCCGGTTCCAAAGCGCGGTCTGAATTAAAACACAGAGGCACAGAGAACACGGAGGGAAGCCTTCCGGTGTCTTTTAGAATTCCGCCCCGGGTTTCTTTCCGGTCCAAGCTCTGTGACTCTGTGTCTCTGTGTTTCAAAATCCCTTCCGAGGTTCTTACGCGCGGTCTGTTTTAAAACACAGAGGCACAGAGAACACGGAGGGGAATCTTCCAGTGTCTTTCAGAATTCCACCCCGGGTTTCTTTCCGGTCCAAGCTCTGTGACTCTGTGTCTCTGTGTTTCAAAATCCCTTCCGAGGTTCTTACGCGCGGTCTGTTTTAAAACACAGAGGCACAGAGAACACGGAG
>Ga0315899_10001231_pt1 | contig 29623 bp, 37 predicted proteins | sample LakEriMetagenome_2_FD_203518 | JGI IMG/M metagenome (GOLD analysis project Ga0315899, IMG submission 203518) | Freshwater fungal communities from buoy surface, Lake Erie, Ohio, United States - Buoy 4 MA112 | ecosystem: Environmental > Aquatic > Freshwater > Lake | place: USA: Lake Erie, Ohio... | reverse complement strand
TCATAAAATCTAAAGATCGGTAGACCCAATACACCATAGATTGAATTAAGTAATACTTTTTGCACTTTTTGACGACCATCATAAAATTCATATTTTTCCCATTCTTTTACATCTGCATGTTTTTTAGCTAGTTTACGAAGATCTTTACGTTCATCGAACCACTTCACTAGAATTTCTGGAATAACCCCAGTCTTGTCTTTTTTACACATTACGCCATTACTAGCAATACTTAGATTGCTTTGAATAACCAATTGTTTAAACTCTTCATTAGTATAAACAGTTGACCCCACATGATATTTGCTAATTTTGTCCTGAGCAAACAAACGAGCATTAAATGCGTATAATCGTTGTTCAAGATATTGATCAAATGGAGTCTTCTTCTGAGCGCCATCACTTAGGTTTTCATAGTCTTCACGAATTTCCTTGGTTCGATCATCGATATAACAATCATCATATTCAATCTTATTGATAACCGCTACTTTAGTTTCGGGTGATAAGTTAAGACTGATGATGATATTCGGATACATTGATGTAAGATCCAAGTCAAAGACCCAATCATAACGGCCGGGAGTAGGAGCTTTAACATAAGCACCTTCAAAGCCTTGCTCATTATCTTCCATTTGAGTTTCATATTCATCACGACCTTCCAAAGATTTATTTTTAGCAACCTGACCCTTACGACGTAGATACATAAGAATAGCACCTTCAATGAATCGTGAACTCATTTCATACCATTCATATGGAACGTGTCCCTTATGACAAATAGCTCTAGCCAACTCAATAAACTGCAACTTCTTCTCCAATGCTACAATGATCTGTACGTCGTTTAAGTTATATTCAATATACTTCTGAATATCAGCTTTGTACAAATCATCCAAACTACCTTTGTAGGTAATCTTCTCCATACCCACAATCTTTTTACCAATAGCTCCAAGCGCATAACTTGCTTCTTGTTTGATATTGAGCTTCTTGTAAAGAGTCATATAATCCAAATGAGTCACGCCAGCCACAATGACTTTCTTATTCCAGTCATTGACATAAGCAACTTGAATTGGACTCAAACGTTTTGCATTATTTGGACCAACAATATTTTTCATACGTCGGAACAAATAAGGCATGTCGAAGTTGTCACTGTTCCACCCAGTACTGATAGTTGGTTGGATTTCTTCCCATTTGGTTAGAAAATGCATCAACAAACTATCTTCCTCGGTAAAACTTAGAACTTCTACGTTATCTTTAGAAAAGTCTTTTAACTTATATTCTTTATCAAGAATGAAAGCGGTGTATTTAGACGTTACACTGTCATAAATAGCAATAGCTGTAATTTCTTTATCAGCTTCTTCTACGTTTGGAAATCCACCTTCGGTACTAACTTCGATATCCAGATAAACAATACGATGACCCTCAGATGGTTCATCACTATCCTCATACGCATCAATTAAAATACGAGTTTCCGCTGGAACATCACTTTCAAATAAACTTGGATCTCTTGGATTGAATTTATACACTTTCTCCAATTCATCTCCATAAATACTACGATACATTCCGCCTTGACGTTTACGATATGCATAGGGGCGATATGGAACGGTCACATATCCCTTTTTATCATCCCACAAATGAACGATATTATCTTTCTTCGAAACAAATATATTTTGATACATACTACTACTATACCTTCAACTTATTCACAAGTCCAGCATAAACTGTCCGATGTTCATCTTTGATGAATTGAGCGCAGTTTAACAGTCTATCCATCAATTTTTTATGTTTAATTGCAACAAACACCGATGGTTCCAATTCAATGCCATTTAATACAGGAGGATTTATTTTATTTACACAAAACCATAGCATTGCGAGTTCATCCTCAGTGAGAGATTCTAGGTGGCTTAATTTCATTCGTTTAGTTTGTTGAATATATAATTTATTCTAGCAATCGGAGTATGATGTGTTGACACTTTCTCAAAACATTTAAGTGTCATATCTTTAATTTTTTGTTTATTGGATATATACTTCAAAAGTACATCGTATAAATTTGATGTCGAATTATACTCTAATATATCGTCTCCGTCAATAAATGAATTAGGATATTCAATTGTCCATTTTTGAATACATGGTAAAGAATAATTGGCCGCAATTTGCCATAGTCTAGCATTACATTGTCCTCCTCCATATGAGTCTAACACAATCCAACTATCAGATATACTTTTATAATAATCGGTTTGATAATTAGTAACAACGTTATATCCATGTTTTTTAAATTGATTGGCTATATACATACATCCAGGTCTTAAACCAGTAGTGTGATTAGCTCCCCAAGTACACAGTAGATCTATTTTTTTATCATCATTGAATTTATTTGTTTTAAAATAATCGGAAACTGCTGCAAATGGAAGTGGAATTATTCCTAGTTCTTTGTCAGTCGATGTACATTCACGTTTAAAATACCACTTACATTTTAATAACATCAATGGATTTAACCACGGATCATTTCCTTTATGCCCAGTATAAGTTAATTCACTACCGTCTATATAAACGGTTCTATCTTTTCTATTTATCAAGTCCAATAAATAATATTTGGGAGGATTATTGGTATTAACTTTACCCCATATTACGAATATATAATCAGCATCTTTAGCGTGATGTATGATTTCAGTATCAGAATAGGAAACATCTATACCGTTTCCAATATCAGAACAATACAACTCATGATTTGTTAATTTTAAACCCTCTATAATCGAAGATGCCAAATAATCATGCTTCAAATTTGGCGTGATACATACTAATTTCATTGTAGTTTAATTCCAGAGATGTTTTGTCCGTAATTTACAAATAACGTGTTATCCAACTTAGATTTTAATGCAATCAATTCTTTAGAATGTACTTCTTTTTCTTCATCTTCTACTTCTTTAACACTAAAACTATTACCCAACTTGGTTACACTTGCTTCCCTAGCATTCATGATAACTTGAGGAGTAACAACCAAATAATCTCCAGATTTTAATTCTTTCTTCTTCTTTGACTTATTATCCAATGCGGTCACTGTACCACTAACTACATACAAGTGAGTAAACTTCTCGTTGGATTTAACAAAGAATGTAGATTGACCAAATGCTACACTGCATAGTGATGTAAGTAGAGTATTTACATTGGTACCCTCGCTAACACAATACAACTCCCCATTTACAGTAAAGTTAAACATTGCATCTTTGACTTTAACCACTTCAGGCAATTTAAAATCATTAACATACTCGGTACTTGTTTGATTGAAGTATGTAGATGTGTTTTCTTTATGAAACACTGCAATACGATATGGTACTATATATGATACACTAGAGTTGGTAGTATTAATGTTGAGACTATTGGTTATAGTATATGTTTTACCAACTGTAGTAGTCAATACATTTAGTTTATTATTAATAACCTCGGTTAATTCTACTTGTCCATTTGTATCATAAACAAACAAATCGTTGGCGTATAAATTGACTGCGGTTAATAAGATTAATAGTGTTTTCTTCATATACAATATATAGTTTTTATAGATTGACTTTTATTAATTATACATTAAGATGATAGAATGTCAATTGAAGAAATTAAAGAAATAAAAAAGAAACGAGTCAGCTTTAGCCAATATTCTACATTTTTGAAATGTCCACATAAATGGTATTTAGATTATGTTAGAAATCTAAGAGTTAAAGATGATAACATTAATACCACTTTTGGAACAGCAATTCATCATGCATTTCAAACATACCTTACCTCTCTCTATAAAGAAGGCGTAAGTGTTGCTGATTCTTTAGATGTGAAGAAATTGTTTCTTGATAAGTTCAACGAAGAAATCAAAAAGGTAAAAGATGTAAATGAAGAAGAATTTACCGACTTTATCTTTGATGGCAATGATATCGTTGATACTTTTTGTAAGTCTGCTAATAGATTGAAATACTTCCCAACCAAAGACTATGAATTGGTAGGCATCGAAATTCCATTGGAAATTCCAATTAAGAATAACGTAGAATTTGTTGGGTTTATTGATATCGTTCTAAAAGAGAAAAACAAAGAATATTATCGTATCATTGACTTCAAGACATCTAGTAGTGGTTGGAACAGTTATATGAAAGAAGATGTAAGCAAACTTGCACAGTTACATCTATACAAAAGCGTTTATAGTAAAAAGTTTAACGTTCCACTCAATAATATTGAAGTTGAATTCTTTATTGTTAAACGTAAGTTATATGAAAATGTAAGTTTTCCCCAAAGCAGAATTCAAGTATTTAAACCATCTGCTGGTCCAACAATCATTAAAGAATCGATTAAATCATTTGTTGAATTTCTTGATTATGGATTTACCCCAGATGGATCTTACAACGAAGCTAATCAGTATATAAAAGTTCCTGGCAATGGAAAAAAGAACTGCAAGTATTGCACTCATTACAAAAAAGCATGCGATGGTAAAGCTACCAAATTATAATTAATATCTCACATATGTATATATCTATATATGTACATATGTTATGGATCAATTTGTTACAACTGTAAAACTTAATCAAGAATTATATAATCAGTTTAAAGAACTGAATATAAGAGGCAAAATATCTTTCCAAGATTTTGTAAATAAATGTCTTGAAAGATATCTATCTGACTCTGAATTTCAATCTGAAATCAGCGAAAGTATTGCGCAAAAATTAAGTTTCAATGCTCCATTTTCATTGTCAAAGGAATCTAAATGAAAAAGAAAAAGATATTATTATTAAGCGACGATCTAAGAATGCATAGTGGCGTAGCTACAATGAGTAGAGAATTGGTGTTAGGCACTCTTCATCATTATGATTGGGTTCAAATTGCCGGTGCTATTAAACATCCAGAAGCAGGCAAAGTCGTAGACATGAAAGACGCTTGTGACAAACTTAATGGTAGAAATGATAACTATCTAAGACTGTATCCAGTTGATGGTTATGGCGATGAAGAAATTCTTTATCAGATCATGTCTATTGAAAAGCCTGATGCAATTATGCATTTCACCGATCCTCGTTTCTGGGGATGGTTGTATAACATTGAACATCAACTCCGAAGCAAGATTCCTCTAACATATCTTGATATTTGGGATGATCTACCATATCCAATGTGGAATAAACCATTCTATAAGAGTTGTGATGCTTTGTTTGCTATCAGTAAACAAACAGATAATATCAATAAATGGGTACTTGGACCCGAAAATTGTACCAGTATCTATGGAGATTTTGACAGCAACGGAAATTTAATTAAGGAGAATATTTAATATGCCAGTAAAAGGAAAACATCTACTACACTTAGTACCACATGGTATCAATAGTAATGAGTTTAAACCATTGCCAAAAGGAGATTCATCAGTTGACAAGTTAAAGAAAAGTCTACTAGGAGATGGCGAATATAACTTTATTGTAGCGTTTAACAGTAGAAATGCACATCGTAAACATCCAGCTAATTTAATCATGGCATTTAAATCGTTCTGTTCATCTATTGATCAAGAGCAAGCAAAGAAATGTGCTTTGATTATGCATACAGATAAAGTATGTGAGGCTGGAACAGATCTAGTAGCTACTGTACAAGCTATTTGTCCAGAATATAAAGTGGTATTGGATGAATCTCGTAGAAGTCCAGAGGAAATGGTAGCATTCTACAATCTAGCTGATGTGGTTGCAAATGTCAGTTCAAATGAAGGGTTTGGTTTAAGTATTGCGGAATCAATCATGTGTGGTACTCCAGTTATTGCTACGGTTACAGGTGGTTTACAAGATCAATTGGGAATTGTTACAGATGAAGGAAAACCAGTTGAATTTAATTTGGAATTTGGTACCAATAGCACAGGTCGTTACAAGAAACATGGAGTTTGGGCCAAACCAATTTGGACCAAAGTTCAAAATCTACAAGGAAGTCCTCCCACTCCATATATCATGGACGATCTAACCAACTATACTGATATTGCAGATGCCATTGCTTATTGGTACTTAGTTGGCGGTGAAAAACGTGAACAATGTGGATTAGAAGGTCGCAGATGGGCAATGAATGAAGGTGGTATTAATAGTTTAAATATGTGTGATCAATTTATTAAAGCAATGGATTTCACATTGACCAATTTTACCCCAGTAAAAACATTTGACATTTTTACTGAAAATGGTTATGATATTAAAACTCTACCTAATAATAAATTGGGATTTGATTTACACACGGTAAATCTGGAAACTATTAAACAAACGATTCAATGAAAATTCAAGTATTAAAAAACGAAGATTATCAAGATGTAGAAAACCTACCAAAGAAAGGTACAGATCGTGCTACTGGCTTTGATGTAGTCGCAACCAGTGCTCCAGAGATTGTTGGTGAAATGCATGATAATGGTACGTATAAACGTATTGATTATATCCAATACAAAACAAATCTTAAACTAGCTGTACAAAAAGAACGAGAGTTTAGTAGTTTTGGATATACTGATTTGGATTATGATATTCTAGCATTTCCTCGTAGTAGTGTTAGTAAATATAATTTGGTATTAGCCAATAGTATTGGATTGATTGATGCTGATTATCGTGGCGAAGTATTGCTTCGATTCAAGTATATCTGGCAACCAGAAGATTATAGGATTAGAACTGATAATCTATTGGAAGGACATATTAACTTTAATAAACTCTATAATAAGGGTGATAAAATCTGTCAACTTAAGGTAACAAATGTAGAAAATGTAAAATTTGAATTGGTAAATGAATTAGATTCTACCAATAGAGGTGAAGGTGGATTTGGTAGTACCGATGTTAAAAAAGGAGAAAAAGCAGAAGTAGCTCAAGTTCAAATGAGTCATATGGAAGCGTTATACAATAGTTTAGGAGGAGTACCTACACCAACAAAAAAATATACTCAATTAGTACAAGAAAGAGATTCAAAACAATTTAATCAATAATATGAGCAAACCACTATGTTTAATTTCAGGTCCAGTATTTAACCGCAGCGGATATGGCGATTGGGCTACAGCAGTAGCAAAAAGCGTCATTCGTTATGATAAATACGATGTTAAAATTGCACCAGCTAGATGGGGTAATTGTCAAAGCAAACGATTTCTAGAAGAGTTGACCGATCCAGAAGATAGAAGACTAGCTTCAAAAATCATCAATGGTGCTTTAAATAAGCAACCAGACATTTTTATTCAACTAACTATTCCAGAAGAATTTCAAGCGGTTGGTAAGTACAACATTGGTATGACGGCTGGTATTGAAACCACAATTCCACCAGGCAGTTGGGTAGAAGGCGTAAACAGAATGAATCTTACAATTGGATTATCCAATCATGTCAAGAAAACATTCAGTGAAATTAAAATGGCAAAACAACTCGAAAATGGTCAGCAAGTTCCAATTCAAGTTGAAAAGCCAATTGAAGTTTGTTTCTGGGGAGCCGACACAAACATTTTTAAAAAGACAGATGAAAAAATTGCTAGTGTTGATGAATCACTGTCTAAGATCAAAGAAACATCCGCTTTTCTGTTTATTGGTCAATGGACCCACGGAGGAGTTTACAATGATAGAAAAGACATTGGAAATCTAATCAAAACGTTTTGTACAGCATTTAAAAATCAATCTGAAAATGATCGTCCATGTTTGATTATAAAGAGCGGGGGAGCATCATACTCCACTGTAGATAGATTTGAAACTCTATCCAAAATCAAAAAAGTACGTGAAGAAATTGGTGAAAATGCTCCAAATGTGTATTTGTTACACGGAGAATTGACCGAACCAGAAATGAACGCATTGTTAAATCATGAAAAAGTGATTGCACATGTTTCATTTACACATGGAGAAGGTTATGGCCATCCTCTTCTATTGTCTACATTAAGCGGCAAACCGCTTCTAGCATCTAATTGGAGTGGTCATTTAGACTATCTAAATCCAAGTTTATCCAATCTATTGCCTGGAAACTTAGTAGAAGTTGATAAAAAGTCCGTTAATCAATGGATCATCAAAGAAAGCAAATGGTTTAAAGTTTCGTATTCATTGGCAGAAGATAAAATGAAACAAGTCTACTTTGCTCGTAAGAGTGATAAATTTACTAAGAATGCTGAACTTCTGCGTAAAGAAAACATGGAGAAGTTTAGTATGAATGCGATGGATAAAAAACTATGGTCAATTCTAGACAAATATGTTCCTGAATTTGCAGTAGAAAATCAATTTGTATTACCTAAATTAAAACCAGTTAATACAAACCAAACGACCGAAACCAAACTATCTTTGCCAAAACTAAAAATAAGTTAATATGTTCTTATCTTATCTAGTAACATGTCATAATGAAACCGATAGTTTGGAAAAACTACTATCTAAGTTAGTTCAATATAAAAAGGATAAACATGAGATTGTTCTTTTGGATGATTATTCAGATAATCAAAAAACTCTGGAGATTATACAAAAATATAAAAACAAAGTAACTTTTGCACAACATAAATTGGACAAAAATTACGGAGCACATAAAAACTTTGGAATTGATCAATGCAAATGTCAATGGGTTTTTCAATTGGATGCAGATGAAGTTCCGACGGACGGTTTATTGGAAAACATTGATCTGATAATAGAATCAAACAGTTCAAGTGAAGTTTTGTGGTTACCTCGTCTCAATTATTTTCTGGGTGTAACTGAACAAGATATTAGTATGTGGGGATGGAAGTTACACGATGGAATGATTAATTTCCCAGATTATCAATCTAGAATATACAGAAACTCCCCACACATTAGATATCAACGTAGGCTACATGAAAAAGTTGAAGGATTCAAAAGTTATGTGTTTATTCCTCCACAAAAAGATTATGCTATTATCCATGAAAAAACCATAGAAAAACAACGTCAGACGAATATAAATTACAATAAATTATTTACAGAAGACGAAAATAAAGGATACGCTGTAAAATAATATGAAGAATGTTATACTTTATATTAAAAACGACGACACTCCTTACAAGACGCATGATTCTATCATTAGATACATTCACGCGCAAATAGATAACAGTTTACATTATAATTGGAATATAGATGATATAATAGTCATTTCTAATTTTTCAATTGAGTATAAATGTGTCAAAAATATTATCCCTACAAAATTATGTAATTATAATATGTGGGCAAATAAGTTTTATACATTGAAAGAAATATTTGAAGATTATTACCAAGATGACGTTTGGTTACATGACTATGACGTTTGGCAAATAGATAAATTTGAATTTCCAAAATTTAATGGCATGATCGCTGGTTGTCCATATGATCCACATCATCAAAATTGGAATGGCGGATCTTTATTCTTTAGTAAACATTCGTTGCCATTGATAAATTATATTTGTGATTATTATGAATTAAACGAGAAAATAATCTCTAAGATGGATGATGGTAGAGGATCTAAATGGTTTTCCGATGAAATTATATTGTGTGATCTGAGAAACATAAACGAAGTAAAAAATTTGTTTAGTTCACTAACCCCACAATATAATTTAGGCATGACATTTTTCAAAACTAGATATGAATATGCCGTGAAGCCTATTAAAGCTATTCATGTAAAACTCTTAGACACGAAAGAAAAAAATAAATTTGAAGAGTTATCATCTGATTTTAATATAATTCCAGCTAACTTATACAATATAATAAATCGATACAAACAATAATATGATAGATGAATTATTAAATAAAGTTCCAGAGAAATATCAGTGGAGAAACACTACTTCAAAGAAATTTAAATACGACGTATATAATTTCTTTAACAAACCTGAATTCAAGGATTTATCGTGTTTAGAAATTGGATGTGCGAAAGGACACACAACTTTAATTTTGAGCAAATTATTTAAAAAAGTATATGGTATCAATGATATCTGTACTAAAGATGCTTTGATTTTTTGCAATCAAAACGATAGTCACAACGTTGAATTTTTTAATAGAAATGTGTATACGCAGGGGTTGCCAGATATAGAAGTCGATGTTATAATGATAGATGCTATTCATACATACAGTGCTGTAAAAACAGATATTAAAAATTCGCTTAACTTAAAATCTAAAAATAAAAAATACATAATCTTCGACGATACGGGTATATTGCCAGAAGTACTTACCTGCGTTGAAGATCATTGTTCATCGGGATTATTAAAAATTGTCGAAAAAATAGGTTGTGTTCCAGGAGATACTTTTCACAGACCGCTGTATTCACATGAAGGACTAATTTGTATAGAATTATGAAGCATATAAACTATTTTGATTTGGGATTGGGTCCATATCCACATGAATTAGAATTTATGGTTAAACATGTATTTCCATCCATACCTAATATATCGTATAACGCATATGGAATAGAAGCACATCCTAGCTATGTAAATACAGCTAAAGAAATATTTAAAAATAATAACAATGTCGAGATATTTAATTTTGCAATATCTAATAAAAAAGATACAGAAAATTTATATCTTCAAGAAAATCAACCCGACGGCGGAATAGGCAATTCTATATTTTCATCAAAATATAATGTAGATAAAAATAAATACATAAAAATTCCATCTGATACATTTTCCTCTTTTATCAATGACAATAATATCGATCTAAATGATTCGTTGAATATTTTAAAAGTAAATATAGAAGGCGCAGAATTATATCTATGGGAAGATCTTAAGATTAATAACATTCGTAATAAATTTCAAATACTATGTGGTTATAAAGATCATGATATTTTTAAAGTGTCAGAATTAAAACCTAAATACGATTACTATATGAGTTTGGTTGAAGAATTAAATATAAATTTGTTACATTTTTGTCATTATGGTGGTCAAACTTTAGCTATAAATAATATGAAAAATGCTATCAATCAAAAATTGTCAACTAACTTGTAATTATACAATACCATGAATATCGAAGAAATACTAAAAAATATACCGGATAAATTTCAACATAGAACCACAACTAGTCACAAATTTAAAACTGACGTTTTTAATTTTTTCAACAAGCCAGAATTTAAAAATAGCGTTTGTTTAGAATTTGGCAGCAATTTGGGTTATTCGACAAAAGTATTAAGTTATCTTTTTAAAGAAGTGGTTGGATTCAATAAAGAGTCTGCGGTTGAAGCAGTTGAATTTAATAAAGATAGACCAAACGTTAAGTATTATACACAAGACATTTACAACACTGTTTTACCAATAAACTATGGGGATGTTTTTTTCGTAGATGCCGTTCATACATATTTTGCTGTTATAGATGATACAATGAGAGGATTGTCTTTTAAATCTACTAATGGTATGAAAAAATATTTTATTTACGATGACGTTGGTACTACACCTGAAATAAAACAAGCATTAGACGATTTAACTAAAAATGAAAAAATAGAAATGGTTAAACCAATTGGATACGCTCCAAATGAATCATTCATAAAGCCTCTAACAAGTTATGAAGGATTTATATACGTTGAAAAATGAAAAAAATATTTGTTATAACAACTCACTGTTCAAATGAATACTGGGATTCTGGTAATTATTATTTATATAATTGTTTAGATAGCTTACGGCAAATAAAACCAGATAAAATTATAATAGTAGATAATCAGTCTACTATTAAACCAGATTTAAATATATTCAAAGATCTTAATATACATTATATATATGTTGAAAATCAGTCTGAAAGAGGTTTAACAGGAGCTTGGAATATAGGAATTGATGCAGCGATACAATATGGTCCATCGTTAATATGCAATACTAATAGCGATGTAGAATTCGATCTTAGTTACAATAATCTATATAGCCATATTATTCAAGATAAAAACTCATCTACTACAATCTACGGGGCTAAAACAAACAATCCAGGATGGCAAACAGTTCAATATGTTTTAGATCGTGGAGCGTATATTTTATCAGGAAGTAATAAGACGGATATATTGAATGGTTTTTGTATGTTTTTCACTACTGAATTTTATCATAAACATCAGGAGAATGGTTTGTTATTCTCCAATGAAAAAGAAAGACCATGGGGCGGAAATGAACAAATCATGTGTCATTGGTCAAAAACTAAAAACACATGTATAAAAGTATTAAATAACTGTTTTATATATCATAAAAAAAAGGCTAGTTGGAGAAATTTAGTAAAATGAAAATACAATATAAATACGCAATCGGTATACATGTCATGTTTTATGAGATTGAAATGTTTAAATCTTATATTGATGGATTATTAAATCTATTGTCTACGGTAGATAATAAAGAAAATGTATATTTAGATTTTGCATTTAATACTTCACAATTTTTTGAAAAAATAGATACTACAAAAACAACAAAAGATGATTTAGTTGATCGATTTGAGAATGAGTTGTCTCGTCTAAAAGATATAAATAACGTTCATTATAAGATAATTGATCGTGACGACGAATTCTATACACAGACAAATTATAGAAGAGAATTTAACACGAAATATTGTGAAAAAGTAGATTATATAATCTGGGGGGAAACTGATAGTTTATTTCCAAAAGAAGCTATAATTGGGTTGGAGACATTAACTCCTGTTGTACGTTCCCAAGGCGTATATAGATTTGTAGCTTGTTTCGCAGATAGAAAAATGTGGGACAATAGTTGGGATGTTACTGTGCATCCGAAATTCTTGAATCATACATACAACGATAAAGATATAGATAATATTAACCAAGCTAAGTCTTGTATGTCGATTGATCAAATGAATAAAATCAATTCAGAGATAAAAGAACTCGATATACAAACAATTAATTATCCAAAGATAGATGGGTCTTGTTTGGTTTTAAGTAGCGACTTGATTAAAAGTGGCATTAATATACCGCCTTGTTTCATTCACAATGACGATGAAAGTTTATCGGTCATGGCACAAAAAATACTGGGAGACAAATATGTTCAAATAGTATTCAAAAATATTTTAAAAGTTCACGCACGTAGACATCCGAATAAACGTATGTATATTGCCAATGAAAACAATCCAAGAGGATTTTGCGGAGATCAAAAAGGAAGTTGGTGGCAAATATTCAAACAAATGTCACAACACAATTTAAATACTCTATTTAACAACACGGGCAAATTTTATACTTACGAAGATTTTAAGAAAAACCTATGAATATTTGTTTTATCAGTCAAAACGGTCACATTGGAAAGATTCCTCGTAACTTCCCAAATTGTAGAACTGAATTTGCTTGGCAGATTGCACTTAATGCAGATCATCTATCTTTTGATTATATCTGTAAAAATAAAGTACCTACATATGATCTGGCCATTATAATCCTACCAAAGAAATTAGAGATAATTGATACAAATCAGATATTAAATATTTCTAAATCTATTGGCAAAAAATTAGCAGTAATGCAAGAAGGACCAGCTTGGTATTATCAAGACTATAAATATTCAGATCAAGTCAATTATGTTAACTTCTTAAACGAAATGGATTTCTTGTTGGTTCATAATAAAAGTGATATTCCATACTTCAAAGGTATATTCAAGAAACCTACATTTAATCTTCAGTCTCTTATGGTCGAAGATGTTGTTAAAGATGTAACTCGTCAAAATAACCAAATGCCTATTATAGGTGGTAACTTCTGTAGTTGGTACGGTGGTATTGATAGTTACTTTGTAGCACAAAACTTTAATAAACCTATCTTTATTCCTAGTATGGGTCGCAAGATAGAAAACGAAGATCAGTTTCCAAGCTTACATCATTTACCATATATGATGTGGAATGAGTGGATACAAGCACTCGCCAATTTTAATGTGGGCATACACTTGATGCGTACACATGCGGCCGGTACATTCGCTCTTAATTGTGCTTATCTAGGTATACCATGTATTGGATATAAAGGGTTAGATACACAACAAACATTACATCCACAACTATCAGTTGAAATTGGAGATATAGAACAAGCAAATAGTCTGGCAATTAGACTAAGAGATGAGAAAAAGTTTTATAATTACTGTTCACAAAACGCTAAGGATAATTATAAGATGTTCTATACAGAGAATGTTTGGTTACAAAATTGGAATATAATTTATGAGCAAATTAAAGACTAAAATTGGTATCGTTGGTTATGGTTATGTTGGTAAAGCATTCTATAGCTTTTTTAAGGATCACTACGAAACGGTAATTCATGATCCAGCTTACATCATGAGTGTGACCAAAGAGGAAATAAATAAATGTGATTTAGCTGTTGTATGTGTGCCTACGCCTGAAAATGAAGATGGAAGTTGTAACACAAGCATTGTAGAAGATACGATTTCTTGGTTAACCACTCCATTGATACTTTTGAAAAGTACTGTTGAAATTGGCACAACCGACAAATTGATCAAAACTTATAATAAGAACATTGTATTTAGTCCTGAATTTGCAGGAGAATCGAAATACTGGACTCCTGATGGATTTACTACTGATGTTAAACAAACCCCATTTTTCATATTTGGTGGTAAAAAAGAACTTTGCTATAAGTTAATTGAAATTTATACGCCTATAACTGGTCCAAGTAAAACTTACAGAGTTACGGAACCAATTAATGCCGAAATCACAAAGTATGTCACTAATACCCAATTAGCTATGAAAGTAGCTTATTGTAATGAGATTTACGATTTGTGTGAAAAACTAGGAACTAGTTACTATGAAGTTCGTGATTTGTGGTTATTGGATCCTAGAACCACAAAATCTCATACAGCTGTATTTACCGGAGAACGTGGTTTTGGTGGAAAGTGTTTTCCGAAAGATACCAAAGCAATGGTTAAATTAGGAGATAAAGTGGGAGTGAATCTTTCTATCTTAAAGACAGTATTGGATAGCAACGAAAAGATGTTAAAGAAAAATGAATAAAAATTGTATAGTAATGGTTGCTATTCAAGAGGAAGCTTCAAAATACGACCATCAAAAATACTTTGAAGCTTCTAAAGAATGTTGGCAATCTTACTGCAAGAAACATAATATAGACTTTATAGTGGTAAACAAAAAACTACCCAACGTAAAATTCTGTGTATGGCACAAAGAATTTGTTTTTGACTTTATAGGAGATAAATATGAAAAAATAGCATTAGTGGACTTTGACACATTAGTTCATTGGGATGCTCCTAATTTTTTCGATTTATACAACGACGAATTCTGCGGAGTCTTAGAAAACGAAAGTTTATTTTGGATTCAAAATAGTCTCAATGCTTTTCGAGACAACTTTGCAGAATTAAGAAACGTTGAAATAACTTTGTCGGAATATATTAATGGAGGAGTTTTGTTTTTTCATAAATCACATAAAAACTTCTTTGAAAAATTAAAAGCGTTTTACATACAGAATAAACCCTCATTCGATAATTGGAATGTACCAAATACAGGAAAAGAACAAACAATATTGAATCTTTATTTGAAGAAAGAAAATATAACAAAGAAGTATCTGGATTTTAGATTCAATACCATGAGATTAACCAAAAACGATTGGTTACATCACAATTGGCAAATAGACGGAGATAAAACTCCATTTTTCATTAAATATTCGTATATATGGCACTTTACGGGATGTTCTATTGAAGAACGTACCAATCTTATGACGAGTATATGGCAACAAACTAAACATTTATATGGATAACGTAGTATACATAATCAATATCGAAACAGATAGAAAACCTGGTAGAACAACTCCGTATAAATATGGAATAGAATCTTGGCGTATATGGTGTCAAAAAAACAATGCTAAATTGGTAGTTTTGGATCAACCAATTCTCCCCTATGATGATCTTAGACCAAATTGGCATAAAGTATTCATATTTGATTTATTAGAACAGTCTAATATTGATGTTAATAAAATTATAATTGTAGACGCTGATACTATTGTAAATCCTAATGCGCCTAATTTCTTTGAGTTAGATGATAATAAATTTTGTGTGGTACCCAATATAGGTTCTTATGATTGGATCTTTAGAAGTATCGAAAATTATCGTAAGTATATATTCAACGATTATAACTTTGATGTCACTAAATACTTTAACTCAGGATTCATGATTCTGAATAAGAGTCACAAAGAGTTTTTTGAAAAAATCAAACATTTTTATTTCTCCAACAAAGAAAGTTTAGTAAAAATGCAAGAAACATTCTTTACTGGCACAGATCAGCCCGTATTAAATTTTATGTGTCAGATTGAAAATATTGATATGAAATATCTTCCATATGAATTTAATATGCAAGACCTTCACAGAAGAGAAGGTTTGACTCCTGATATGCCATACCTAAATTTAGGACACGTGTATCATTTCAACGCAATACCAAATAATAAAGACAACATACAAACGATTTATTGGATGGAAAAAACCTACAAATTTTTATATGAATCTCGATGATAGAAAAAATATATCGTACTTTGGTGAATTTGGACCTGAAATGATGTTGTGTTTGCCATATGCATATTGGTTACACACTCAAAATTTATTAGAATCTACTACTTCTTGTCCGGATACACATTGCTTTTATTATTTCAGTCCAAAACACAGTGAAGTAAATACTCATCGTACAATAGATAGAGTTGCCGCAGGAAACAAAAATTTACCAAATTTTTACGAACACGATATTGAAAATTTTTGTTATAAATATTGGACTCCGCCTCCATTAAAAGAACACTATAGTAAAAATAACGAAATTGAATTTAGTAAAGAAGTCGTAATCATAAGCAACAAGTATAATGTTGAATGGGGAAAATACCCGATTAATTATATTAATTTCGAAACTCTATCGATATTACTTGATATGTTGTCAAAAAAATATACAGTGATATATAGAAGACCGACATTAAATATGTGCGTCGGTGATCAAAATGAACTTTCTGGCCAATTTCACGTTCTAGATAAAAGTGGAAAAGTTACAGATTACGATTTATGCAAGAGTTATAATAATGTATACACATTCCAAGACTTGATGAATATGTATCCATATTTTTCATTTAACATGTTTCAATGTAAAGTTTTTTCTCTGTGTGATAAATTTATAACAGTTCAAGGCGGAAGCAGTTATCTACCAGGCTATTTTGCAAAAATGAATTTAAACTTAATAAAAAAAGGAAAAGAGATGTTGCCTGGATATTATACAAGCCCAAATAGTTGGTATAAAAAACTTAATGGCGGTGAGATTGAATTATCTACAACAGAAGATTCTTTAATCGAAAATGTTCGAAAATATTATATGTGAAGTGAAATTTAGTTCGATAGTTATAATCATATGAAAATTAGTTTTATCCAACCATCACGTAATAATTTAAAATATCTCAAATGGAGTTACGAAGCTATTCGTAAAAACCTAAGTCACAAAGAACATGAAATATGCGTTGCAGACGACTTTAGTAATGACGGTACGCTTGAATGGTGTAAAGAAACATCTCAAAAAGATCCACATTTCAAATTCATCCGTAACGACGGACCAACCAGATTGGGTCACACAATTTTATATGATCGTCTTATAAACGAAGTTGCTACCAATGATGTGGTAATGATCTACCACGCCGACATGTACGCCTGTCCTAACTTCGATAAATATGTAGAGAAGTATATTCAACCAGGCACAATCGTCAGTCTAACTCGCATTGAACCACCTCTACATCCTCCCGGACCAGAAAAGATCGTACAAGCATTTGGAACTGAGCCAGAAGAGTTTAATGAAGCTGGTTTATTGAAATGGTTCAATGATACCCGTTTGACCAGAAAAGATAAAACCACAGAAGGAATCTTTGCGCCATGGGCTCTTTATAAGAGTGATTTCCAATCAATCGGCGGTCATGACGACCTATATGCTCCCCAAAGCAAAGAAGATAGTGATATCTTTAATCGTTTCCTATTAAAAGGATACAAGTTTGTACAAACATGGGAAGGTTGTGTTTATCACATGACTTGTAGAGGAAGTAGATACAATCCAACACTAACTACAGTTGGAAAAGAAAGTAATGAATGGTTAGAACAAAACAATCGTAGCGCAAGAAACTTTATTCGTAAATGGGGTCATTTTGTCAAACATAATGATACAATGAAACCTATTGTTCCAAATAGATATAATGTTGGATTTGTAGTGCGTAATTGTGATGAATACAAATTGATGTTATTAGAACCATGGTGCGATTCTATTTATACCGACGTTCCATATGATCGTTATTTATCAGTCGAACAAAAAAATACAAAGTTTGATCTAAAGAAAAAGTTAAAAAGATACGAAGATCAAAAAACAAATGATATTATTGTTGAATTTGATGCAATAAAGTTAAATAATCAAAGTTTTGAATTCTTTAATATGTTACAATTGATGTTAGAAGATAGCGGAATTGTTGGAGAACTAGAATTCGATATATTTAAACTTAAAATTAATAAATTAAATAATTATAATACTAATTTAGTAAATATTAGCGATAACTGGTACAAAAATAAACTAGTATGAACTTAACCGATCTTAATATATCTGTTGTATTTTACATCACTTTTATGATGGTGGTTTGGTTTGAAAGTGATATTGTAAACACAATTGCTAAGTTATTCAATCTAAAATCTATACTTAAGATTTATGAATTCGAAAAATATAAATTAGAAGTAGATGTTATGTGTAGTTATCCAAATTTCTTACATGAAAAATACCCTGGGTACATAACTAAATTATTAAGTTGTCCTATCTGTCTATGTTTTTGGTCAACTTTAATTGGAGTAAATTTAATAACTTATTTATCAGATTATAATCAATTCACATCTTTGTTATTATTACCCATAAATTATATTTATTCACTAACACTCTATTTGATTATAAGAAAATTGTTATGATTATAGGAAGTTACCAGGCTCTCATTCAATTAATAGGAAATGACAACATATCTTCAATCGGTAGATTGAAAGAATGTCTAGCCGGATTAAATAAAATTTGTAGTTGTCAAAAACAAAGAAAAAATCAGAAGCAAGAAGAGTGTAATACATTGTACATTAACTTTGTATCTTCTCATGCTTCTGAGTTAATTAACTACTTTAGAATGAAAACCACCGATAATGAAATAACTTTCTCATACGGTGGTAGCCACACAATAAAGACAATTAAATTACGTTAATTGCTTTTAACGCTTCAATTACTTTTTCTTTAATATATGGATGGTCTTCCAGCGAAGATCCGTTGAGTTTATCACTACAATCTTCCCATTCAAACGCATAATCCGCTTTTGCTTTTACTTTGGGATTATTGAATAGTTCATGATCATTGGGAGCTTCGTCATAAATCTTAACGACTTTGTTCTTACTGAATCTCTTACCTTGTGGAAGTGGTCCTTGTTTAAACTTGGTTATATGAACTAACTTACCACTCTTTTTATTTTGTAACCAAGTACATTCATCCTCTGGATATACATCATATCTAATGTCTGTTACAAACACTACGTCTGATTTTGAATTAGCAATTCTATTTTCTAACTTACCAGTCCAGTATTTACCTTCACTGGTCTTCCGCATTACGTCTCCATAAGCAACCAACAACGGTCTAATTATAGATTTTTCTTGAGTATTATCTGTAAAGACATCAATTCCCACTTTATTCTTGATAAGAGACTTTAAATCGTTCTTAAGTTCATAAGCAAGAGCAAACTTTTCCGATTTAATATTATGTTCTTTTAGAATCTTTTGTGCTACCGATGTAAAAAGATCTTTACCACTACGAGCGTATCCTGATATTCCAATTATAGTCATATTATGAAAACATTTTTTCTATTTCTTTTTCTGAATAACCAAAGTTTTCGATTAAAGTTACTAACTCTTTGGTTCCTTTTTCATCTGTCATAAAAACATTGTAATAATCAATTGCGTCTTTTTGACCGATTTTAAATTTGTCACAAATACAAGTAAGAACAGTTTCATTTATATTACCCGTGGTCTTTTTGATATACTTAGAAAAACGTCTTCCTTTTGGAACAATTTCAATCAATAGTTTATAAAACTGTTCATTGGGAATATTCTGAAAGTATTTGGATATAAAAGCCATCTCTTCAATGATATCAGAATCCATACTCAATACACGTAACAACATGTATTTGTTGAATGAATTCCGTTCAGCATCTGATAACGTTTGATAATACTCCGGACTTTTAACTTCCCGAATATGATTAACGTGATCAAACAATCCACGAACTTTATTCTCTGTTTCTTTTGTTTTCTTTTGTTTCATTACTTAATATTCTACTACGTCTGTGCAAATTTTCAATTTCTTTTAATACTTTTAGTCGGTCAGTATTCAATAATTCCAATGCTTCATATGTCGCAATTTGAAATTCATCGAATTTTTTTAATATTTTATAAGAAATAAACAATCCTATAAACGAAAAAATGGCTGCTAGCACTACTAGCAGCCATAACATTGTGTGATTATGTGATACAGAGTCCATATAAATATATATTTTTTATATGGACTCCATCATCAAAAATCAAGCCTTGGCATTGAATCCGGCATTCAAGACTTCACGTAGAGCCTTGATCTGACGACCATCAAGATCAACACGGGTCTTGCCAGTACGTAGAGTCAATCGTGAGGCCTTCTTAGCCTTAGGTAGTGGAGTAGAGAGATAAATCTCAACGCCAGAAGTGTTATGTCCTACGAAGTTAGTCTTGTTACGAGCATTTGTACGAGTATACATATTATTTTTTTACTTTCTTTTTTTGTTTGTTTTTTGTTTCGTTAGTTTCATCACTAACTTAAATTTATCTTACCATCTAATGACTGATCCGTCAACAACTTTTTGAATCAAATTTTGAATTCTTTTTCAAATCGTTCAAGAGCATAATCTTTAGCTTTGAATTCAAATTCATAATCAACACCATCCATATCAACGTATTCGTCAGGAATACTACGAACATAGTCTCCATGCGCTCTTGGATTTTTATTTGTTAGATCATTGTCGCTAAAGTGAAATAGAGGACGATAACTACCCCACGTAGACATAGCTAGTTTCATAGCATCTTTAGCAGATAAATTGCCTGGGTTACAGCGATGATGTAGATTATCGTATGTAATGGGAATGCCAGTATTAGAATAAATCAAATCATACAACTGTTGAACATTCCAGCTATTAGGTTTATCTTCGTTCTCAAGTACTAGTCTACCCCTCACATTTGGAGAAATGCTGTTATATACATCAATAAAACGCAATGCGATATCATCTAGATTACCTTTATAACAGTTCATATGGATATTGATGGGAGATTCATATGTCTGAGGTAATCCCATAGCATCCATCATTTTTCCATGAGCTTCCAATTCAATGATAGATTTTTTAACAACAGCTTGATTTGCACTAGCTGGCACAACAAATTGATCTGGATGTGTACTACAACGAAGATTGTTTTTCTTGATAACAGACGCACACAAATCAAACTCTTGTTTAATTTTTGAATAATTGTATGTAGTTTCGATTGAAAGATTTGCTTCTGGGAGAGTTTCCAAAGGCATCATACCACTACTAACACGATAGTTCCATTTGTGTAAAGCACAGTACTCCAATGTCTTACGTGTCACATATACATTGTTTAGTGTACGATCCGCTACAGTTTTTTCCGCAGTTTTACGTTCTAATGCAAGAAACCGAGTCTTCGTCATTGTTGAAGCTCGGATTTTTTGCTCTTGGAGTTTGAGTGAAATACAACAGAGAGATTTTGTCATTCTCTGTTTATACCACACTTTTTATACAATGTCAAGACTCTTCGTTTTTGTCACGATTTTGAAATCTTATATTTTTAGGATCAAAATATTCTGTTCCTTTACTATCCCAATAATCTTTAGCTAATTTATCTTTTCTAGTACCAATTAAAAGTACATTATAATTACCAGCAATATTTGTAGTAATGGTAACTTGAGTCAATTCTTCATTTACAGATCCATACCCAATACCAAAACAGTTAGATGGGTTAACCCATATCTGAGTATTTTCATTTAAATATTTAAAATAATCAGGCAAAGTAATCGTAGCTTGTAGATTTTCTTGTGTGGTAGTTACAGTGTATCTATAAATGTTATCACCTCTAGTTGGGGATTCTACGAAACTATGTCTCAATATCCATCCCATTTCTTTAGATGGATCTGGGTGTTCAATATCAAAACTACCACCTCCTTTACTTATTGTACCGCCAACCTGCAAATTTCCTCTCATGTAAGTGTTTCCACTTGCTGATACATAAAAATTGGTAGTTAAACCCGTATTAGCACTACCAGATCCATAATTAACCAATATAGCGGTAGATCTATGTTCTACAGTTGCACTTGGAGTCCATGGTCCTTCACCACTACCACTATACATGTTTATTTGTAGTTTGGCTCTTAAATATTTATTAAATGAACCAGTTGGTTCAGTTGGAGGTTGTACGCCAATGCCAATTGCTCCATCTCTGGCAGTTGCAACTGAGGCCATATATGGCCAAAAATAAAAACCGTTTCTGATTTGAACCATACCATATACTTCAGACGCAGATGATTTAGCTACTATGGTAGATGAAGAAAATTGATATGATCCTATAGGAGCCGCAAATGTCAAACTGCCACTGACGCTGTTAAATAACGACCATTGATCGATATTTGGATATATTTTATTATCATTAAAATTGGTAAATTGAATTCCAGCTTGATTAAATGAATTTATACCAGTGCCAGCTCCTCTACTACCAATCGTTATAAAGTTACGAGACACCGAAGAAGAAAGACTCAATAATTTTAGACCACCCAAATTATTATCAAAAAATAATCCAGTAGCACTTTTCAATCCAGTGCCATCATAATAAGCTACTTGTCTTGTTGTGTTTTGTGATGTTTGTGCTAAAAACGAAGCGGTTGTAGACGTACCTTTAACACTTCCAGTAAACTGTGAAGCAAATACAGCTCCTTCTTTTGTAATATAGAATATTGGATTTTTATAACGTTGAAGTTCGAAGTATTTGGTTCCAGCCGCTGATGAATCATTTCCAATTGGAATGTCCATTTTAATAGCTGGTTTATTATCAGCATCCAACGATCCCGTCAATGTATCTATATAAGTAAATCCCATAGTTAACTATATATATTAACTACGGATATTAATTATATTAACTATCTTCCCACTTCTTTAAAATATACACTTTTAGCTTCTTCATATGACATTCCAATCATATTATTGTAAAAGTGTACATTGGTCTTTAAATTATTCTCACTCTTTAGCTTTTTGTAACGTTCTATAGCTTTTGGCTTCCACCATTCACAAACAGCTTGAGTATCACGTTTATACAAATCTTTCATGATCAATTTGTCGTCATTGATCTTATTCTGTAAATAATCTTTGGTATTTTCATAAAAACAACTATAATATACCCCACGTTCATATCCATGTTGATAATTACTCTGTTTAATACCACATTTACTAAAAATCATACTCAATACCCGTGATTTAGCTCCAGTTACAGGACCAGATACACCTTCACGTTGCGTCATTGCTGCATCATATTTTTCAGAGCAATTATCTTTTACCCATTCATGCCAAACTTTATAAATGTCTTCATCTGGTTTAATAGCAATCTTACCAGCACTACTTCCACACTTGTGCCACCATTTTAAACTGTTATACATACTATAACTACCATACAAACTTGTAGTTGTCATACCCACAAGAGTTTGGCTATATAACTGTTTCCATAATTCTCGTACAGTATTAGTAGTAATCATAGCGGCTACCAATTTACCACCCAAGAAATTATAACCAATAGGTTGAGTACTCATAATGCAACTACCAATAGCACTATGAGCTAGTTTCTTATCTTTAATCTTATTATCAGAAGTCCAACCCAGATACGCATCACGATCACTAATAGCAATTACGTCGCTGGACACACTAATTGCACCAATATAACGTGGGTTATCTTTATTGCCATCTGTTACAAGAAACTTTAAGAATCTACCAGGAGTCTGGTCAAATGACATCGTATGACCAAATATACGAATTAAAGTCCAGTCTTCATTGTCTTTTTTTGAATTAACATGGACCAATGTAGGATTACAATTTTCTATTTCTTCAATGGTCAGTTGTTCATCATTAAAATCACTAGGAGTCCAAATCTTAGCTTTAACTTCATTTAACTTGCCGGCCGATCCTTTAAATGACTGAACTTCTTGCCATTTCTTATAAAAAGTCTGTTCTTCTACAGACATGGCTTTCAAAAAGTTAAGATTATCAATCAGTTTCTTTTTGTTTGTTTCAAAGTCAAAAGCCTCAATTCCAAAGTATTCTTGTAATGCGTCCATATTTATAATTAGTATATCATGGCATTTAAAAAAATCAATCTAAAAGATAAAACGTTTTATATATTTGAAATCTCTTCCACTAAATTTTTAATTTTGGATAGTGAAATGGATGAGCCACTTTATTATGGCAGTTGGAATATGACCTCAGCATACATACGTACAATAAAAGAAAAAGCACCAAAAGCCATTATTAACTACTATACAAAAGAAAAAAGCGGATTGCTTAAATACAATCCGCTTTGGTCTTACGTTCCTTAACTATCAAGCACCTACTACATTATTCTGTACATTGATATTGGTCTCAGTTGACTTTCTATCAAAGATATCAACAACAGCAGTCGGGTTTGTGATTTTAATAACATTGATAGTTGAAACATTTTTCAAGATTACCTGACGACTCTTCGCCTCTTCAATGTGTTCTTTAGTAGGAGTACCGTGTACAAATACCAACGTTGGCCTACCCTTACCATTATGTAGAACACCGATGTCAGTGATTTCTCCAGTCTCCATTGCTTTCTTCATACGAACTCGTAGTGTAATTTCTACGAACTCTGGATTCTGAGCATTCAACTCTTTAATAGTAAAGATATTTGAAGGCCATGTTACTGTTAGGTTTGTCTTATTCTTACGGTCTGTCTTTTTCATATTTTATCCTTTCTTGTTTGTTTGTTATGTGATAAATCCCGACGTTCTTATATTATAACACTTTTATATTATATGTCAATAGCATCCATCATCTTTGTATTGATAGTACTAACAATCTGATTTAGATTTTCTACATTGATGAAGTTAGCGTCTTTTCCATACATCTTCTTGAAATTGTCACGATACGAATCACACTCATATTCAGATACGAAGTATGAAATAACATTATAACCACTTTCACGAATTTTATTTACCTGTTTACGTGTATGATTACATCCCTCTTCACCATGATAGTTGAAATAATTACCGTTTGGAGCATGATAAATAAACGCTGGTTCACCGTCGCTAATATTAACAAAGTAACTATTTGTATTGGTACTAGCTTTAGGCAAATAACGCATTAGTGCCTCAAAACACAATCCCTCAGGCGTTGTATTAACTGGTGCTAGATAAGCAAATAGATTCTTAATCTTAGAAAACTTATCTACACGTGAATCATAAGCAATTGCGATATATGGATTATAACCAGTTGATGTTCTAAAACTAATAGTAACATCAACGTTATCAATCATAGATGTAGCTTTCGCTAGAGCAACACACAATTTAATTGTACGATTCCACTTTTTACCCCGCATACTTGAGCTAGCATCCACACTAATATGGAAGTTGACTTTCTTATACTTTGTAGTAAAAGTATTATAAAAGATATTGGTATCAGTATCAAATCCAAGTTCGTGCATTAAACGCTTGTCAATTTTACCCAAATTACGACGGGTAAACTTATCAACATTAATTTCATTGCGAATTTGTAGACGACGACCCAACTTAGTACCCAACACAATACCAGCGTCAACATTCTTCTGATAATCAGAATGAGTTTGATAATTGTTTTTGCCAATTGTCATTGGAAATTCATCAGACAAAAGTAAATCTTTTGTCATGTTTTTAACAAAGATACATTCAACGTTTCCAATCATACCTTTTGACTTAAGCTCTTCTTGAGCCACAGGCACAAGATCAATCTGACTCTTTTCAAGAATGTCAAGCAATTCTTTTTCACGTTTAGTTACTTTCTTCTTCTTGAGTTTACCAGCAAGAAAATCTTTCTGCTTTTCAAAAGACTTAACAATCTTGTTTTTCTTAGACTTGCTGAGATTATCATCTTTACCAATATCAGCAGTAACATCTTTATTATCAGGTGTTACAGTTGATTCGGTGCCTCCAAGAATATCAGCAACATCAACGTTTGATTTAGATGCATCTGAACTGTCCGATGGCACGCCGCTATCAGAATCAGTTGACAATCCCTCTACTTTTTGAGCAGATTTATCTTCAGTTTTGTGTTCGTTGATATTCTTGAACACAATTTCAGCAATATTATAAGCAACAGTCAACCGATCTTTTGGAGTGGTCAAACGACTGATATTTGATAGATCAAGCTGTCTAGCAATATCATACAATCCAGGCAACGCTTTCAAAGAAGTGTCTGGGTTTGTAAGATTAATAATACGAAACATGTATGATTCAATGCTTAGTGTACGATACAAATCGCTAGTCAAAGCATCTGAAATTACTTTGTTATTAAAGTATTCATCATACAAAGCATCGTAGTAACCACGATAACCAGGAGCATTAGAATGCACCGTATAATCAATATAACGATCTTCTACATAATTTAGAATCTGCTGACAAATCTTGCCAACTTCATCTTTTGAAATGTTTAGCTTTTCACTGTAACCGTAAATCTCCCGTGGGACATTCATCCATACAGTCTTAAACAACTCAAAATCAGAATATTTGATGTGGCTGCCTTCGTGTAAGGCTAGTCCGACAGCCACATCAAAATTATCTTTCTTGGTAATATCGCTACTGATATAAACCACCTTACCATCAGTACAATTTACCGAACTATCATTGAATACTACAGGCACATTCTGATTGGTCAGAATGCTAACATAATTAGCAACAGCACGACGAGCGGACGACAGCCGAATCAATCGGGCAGTATTCTCAGAAAGACGATCTTCGGCAGAAATATCTGCCTCTAGACCATTTTCTTCCTCAATAGCCGCATCAAGTTCGTCTTCCCAATCCCAATCGTAATTGTTATCCTTCAACCAGAAGTCACTGTAGTTACTCATAATAATTTGTTTTTAATAGTTTAACTTAGAAAGGAGGCTGATCACTCTTTAGTGGATCATTAAACAGCTTATCCTTTGATTCAACTTTTACATACTTTTGTACCAACTGACGAATATAGGTACGTTCACTGTCAACGCCACCATCGTCACTGAAGTTAGGATAGATGGTAGTCTCTGCGATTTCAAGTAAATTAAATCCGTCAACAATTAGTTCAGCAATTTCAACTGTACTACGTGTTGGAATAAAATTCGTAAGCTTGCTATCATCCTGCTTTACTTGCTTACGAGTGTGTTCAGCAATCTCACACACAGCCTTCAAAATACCAAGCTGGTCTTCGGTGTTTAGATCGAAACGATTCTTTAGAAGATTGTACTCACTATCTTTATCAAGTGGAGTAACCTCAATCTTAACTGGGAAACGTGACAATAGAGCACGATCCATTACACGGGTAGCGGTATACTCGTTACCAACGTTTGCGGTAGCAATAAACGTAACACCGTCAGCTACCTTTACAACCTCACTGTCTTCTTTTTCATCCAAACGAAGATAACGCTGTAGATCGTCCAGAACGGTCATTAGGATATTTACACCATCGTGATGACTACGGCTAATTTCGTCAAGAAGAATAATTGCGTTGGGAGTACGAATAGCTTTAATAAAAGATGACTCTTTGAATAAGGTACCAGTCTTTTTATCAAAATGGGTATTACCAATCAAAGCACTACGAGCATCTTGCGTAGCACCCAGATTAAAATAGAAGAAGTTATCTTCACGACCGATAGCCTTAGCTACAGTTTGAGCAGCAAGAGTCTTGCCGCAACCAGTTGGACCAAGAAGCAAAATGTTCTTGCCACGAATAGCACTACGTACCATATACTTCCACTTCAGATCATCCATGATCAATGAACTAGGACGTAGATTAACGCAAGTATCCAAATACGTCTTGATATTGAATTCTTTGCCAGTAACCAGATTTAGTGAGTTTTTGTTTTTCATATGTGTTTCTTACCGTAAAATCATCTTACCACGGATTTATAAGAAGTCAACACCAAAAATAAAAAAACCACCTGTTACGGTGGTTTGGACTTTCATTTAAATGATATTATCAATGATGGTGATGATGATAGTGATGTACTGGACGACCCCACGCACCATATACTACTACTGCAGGTTGTGGTTGATAATATACAACTGGTTGAGGTTGTACTACTACTGGTTGTGCATAAACCACTGGCTGTGGTTGTACATATACAACTTGCGTTGGGGGATTAACAATTCTACCAATTGCTTCAATTGCGACTACACCGGTCAATACTTTACCTACGGTAGCCCATTCTCTATCGCCAGCAAATGTTTGAGAAGCTAGAGTTGCACTCAATGCTGCGATAGTAATTAATTTCTTCATATGTATCCTTTTTTTAGATATACTTTTATAGTACATCAAAATTCAGAAAATGTCAATTACTTCTTTTTAGCTTTACCACCCTTGGTATATTTAACAACCAATTTTTGTAGAGCCTTTGGCAAAGTAGGAGGTGTATATTTTGGATTAACACTCTTGTATTCAGATGATTTAACAAATTTATCGACAACTTGCATTGGTTCAGTTGGGTTATCGATTTCTTTATTCATTGGTTCAGCTTTAATATTTTTAATTGGTTTATAGTTGTCTTTAAAGTCAACCATATGTTCCATATTTTCTTCTTTATCAGCTGATAGACCACCTTGTTTATCTTTGGTATTATCTACTACTTTAGTTAGAGCACTATCAACATAATTCAAATCTTTAGATGATAGATAGTCTTTTACGAACTTCTTTACATCGTCGAACTTCATGAAAAGTTTCTTGGTTCTGTCACTATAGTCTTTGAATGCTTGTACGTCACAAATACCGTGTACAATTGGTCTAATACTAATATGATATGGTTCACATTCACATACATTATAGTTACCAGCATCATCTAGTTCAATTGGCTTCTTGATTTCTTTAGATAATTCTTCAATTAAATCACTCCATGAAGCAGAAGCGTTGGTATACTTTTGTTCTAGTGTTTCTTTTACGAGTTTATTGACTAATTGTTTGGAAGACTTCATATTAATATACATATAAATAGTAGTGGGTAGTTAATTATTAATCTTTTTTATCATCTAAAACTTCTATGTGTCCTATATACCCATAACTATCATTTCTAGTAGCTACTACTTTAACATAATGTACTGTTCCTTCTCTATCAACCAGTCTGTATGTACTAACCGTACTTCTTTTATCTTTAATAGCTCTTTCCCACTCTTTTTCTACCATTTCTAAATCCTCTCCGTGTACACCATTCTTCCATCCATTGCCCAAGAAATAATCCACATCATGTTTCAATAATTGACAATACTTCTCATTTACCCACGTACATTTACCATCCGTATCACACTCAAAAATTGGCTCTGGTCTATTGTCAAGTATCCATTTTTGTCTCATACATATAGTATTAATTAAATTACTATCATGACATACTTGTTTTTCTATCTTAGCCACTTGATCTTTCAAAGAAGTACCGGAGTTGGGTTTAACCTCCTTTAGAATTTCTTTTACA
>Ga0315899_10001230_pt1 | contig 29635 bp, 19 predicted proteins | sample LakEriMetagenome_2_FD_203518 | JGI IMG/M metagenome (GOLD analysis project Ga0315899, IMG submission 203518) | Freshwater fungal communities from buoy surface, Lake Erie, Ohio, United States - Buoy 4 MA112 | ecosystem: Environmental > Aquatic > Freshwater > Lake | place: USA: Lake Erie, Ohio... | reverse complement strand
GACGGACGGGAGATTGCTAGGGGCGCAGGCGGTGGGAGGCGAGGGTGTGGACAAGCGGATGGATGTGCTGGCGGTTTTCCTGCAGATGGGGGCGACGGTGCATGATCTGGCGGAGGCCGAGCTTTGTTATGCGCCGCAGTACGGGTCGGCGAAGGATCCGGTCAACATTGCCGGTATGGCGGCGGTGAATGCGCTGGAGGGATTGAGTCCGCTGACGCATTGGAACAGCCCGCGGGACGGGGCGCTGCTGGTGGACGTGCGGGAGGAGGACGAGTTCGAGGAAGGGCATGCGGAGGAGGCGGTGAACCTGCCGCTGAGCGGGCTGCGGGAGCGGTGGCGGGAGCTGCCGGCCGGGCGGGAGCTGCATGTTTACTGCGGGGTGGGGCTCCGTGCGCACAATGCGGTGAGGTTTCTGCGCCAGCAGGGGTATGCGGCGTGGAATCTGTCAGGCGGCTGGAAGTCCTATGCGGCGGCGAAGGCGACGGGCAAGGGGTGAGGGGTGAGGCGGGGGACGCAATCCCGTTGGGATTGAGGATCTGGTGGTGCGGAGGACCCAGGGTAGGCCCGCGGTGCAGGCCAACCCTGGGCTAGGGGACGCAATCCCGTTGGGATTGGGGGCGTTAGGGCAAAGGACGAGGCCGGGGGCGGGGTCAGGCGGGGAGGAACCTTGTGATGAGAGGGCTGAGGTTCTGGACGGTTTCTGCGGGCCAGAGGTTCTGCGGGGTCATGATGGCGTGGTCGAGGGAATGGTGTTCCGGCCATGATGGTTCGAGAGGGATGCGCGGGATGGCGGCGGCGATGATTTCGCGGGCGGCGGCGGCATTGGCGGAGAGGTGGCCCATGACGGTCTGAGCGCTGACGGGTTCTTCCTCGTGTTTCCAGCAATCGTAGTCTGTGATCATGGCGAGGGTGGCGAGGGCGATTTCGGCTTCGCGGGCGAGTTTGGCTTCCGGGAGGTTAGTCATGCCGATGACGTCGAAGCCGAGCTGGCGGTTGGCTTCGCTTTCTGCGCGGGTGGAGAAGGCTGGGCCGTCCATGTTGACGTAGGTGCCGCCGTTGTGGACCCGGCGGTTCTGTTCGGAGCAGACCGAGTGGAGGAGAGAGCGGAGATTCGTGCTGACGGGGTCAGCGAAGCCGACGTGGGCGACGATGCCGTTGCCGAAGAACGTGTGGTGTTCGCGGCGGCTGGTGCGGTCGAAGAACTGGTCGGGGAGGACGATGTCGCGGGGTTGATAGGCGTCGCGGAGACTTCCGACGGCGGTGACGCAGATGATCCAGCGGACGTTGAGGGAGCGGAGGGCCCAGAGATTGGCGCGGTGATTGAGTTCGGTGGGGAGGAGCCGGTGGCCGCGGCCGTGGCGTGGGAGGAAGCAGACGCGGCGGTTGGCGAAGGTGCCGGTGGTGATGAGGTCGGATGGGGGGCCCCATGGGGTATCGACGGCGATGTCCTGACGGTTAGAGAAGCCGTCGAGGTCGTAGAGGCCGCTGCCGCCGATGATGGCGATGGCGGGAGGAGAGGAGACTGCGGACATGGCGGGATGGGGAGGTGACGATGATCAGCGTTCGCGGAAGAAGTCGGTGGTGCCGAGGACTTCTTCGGCATTGAGGCGATGGCGTGCGAGCGGGGAGGCGGTGGCGCGCGGGGGTGGGGGAGGGGGTTGGGCGGCGAGGCAGTCGCGGAGACGGGCGGCGGAGCGGGTAGAGCAGGCGCGGACGAGGGCGAGGCGGGTGTCGTTGCTGAAGACGGTTAGGAGGAGGAAGCGGGAGTCGACGGGGCCGAGGTGGAAGTGTTTGTGGCGGCCCTCGTGGGAGAGCCCTTCGAAGGCGGACTCGCCGAGACGGCGGGCGGTTTCGCGGACGGCGTGATAGGCACCGGCGGCGAGGGCGGCGGTTTCGCCGTGATCGTTGAGGGAGTCGTCGCCGGCCTGGGCGCAGACGGTGCCGCTTTCTTCGATGAGAGCGGCGCAGGTGGCGTCGGCGTCGTGGCAGTGTGCGACGAGGATCTGGCGGAGCGCGGCGGCGGTTTCCCGGTCCATGAAGAGAGGGCTAGAGGAGAAGAAGGGGTCCATGGGGAGCGGGTTCAGAGGGCGGCGGGGACGCGTGAGTGGAGCGAGTGGAAGCGGCTGACGACGAGGCGGGCGAGGGAGTTGAGGGTGTTGAAGACGCCGGTTCCGGAGGTGGCGGAGGCTTCGGTGACGGTGAGGTGCGAGGCGGAGCTGCGGAACGATTGATCCATGACGGCGCGAGGGAGGGCGTCGGGGAGGTCGCGTTTGTTGTACTGGAGGACGATGGGGAGGGAGTCGGGGTGGGTGCGGTTGGCGGCGAGGTGCTGGTGGAGGGCGTGCCATGCGGCGAGATTGTCAGGGGCGCGGCGAGGGTCGCTGTCGGCGACGAAGACGAGGCCGTCGGCTCCGCGGAGGACGATCTGGCGGGTGGCGTTGTAGTTTGCCTGGCCGGGGACGGTGTAGAGCTGGAAGCGGGAGCGGTAGCCGTTGATGAGGACGCTTTCGACGGCGAGGAAGTCGAAGAAGAGGGTGCGGTCGCTCATGGTGGCGAGCGTGATGAGGTCGCTGCGTGCGGAGCTATCGAGCCGCTGGTGGATCCATGCGAGGTTGGAGGTTTTTCCGGCCATGGGGGTGCCGGCGTAGACGAGTTTGAAGGTGATCTCGCGGGATTCGTCGTTGAGGATGGCCATGGCGCGCGAGGGTCAGGAGGCACCGGCGAGGGCGCGGACGGTCATGGTGAGTTTTTCGCGGATGCCGTCGGCGAGCTGAGGGGAGGAGTGTTCGACGGCGAGGCACCAGTCGTTCTCGATGAAGAAGCTGCGGGAGAGATTGGCGGACTGGACGGTGAAGGTGCCTGCGCCGTTGAGGTCCATGGCATTGGAGAGCGAGCGGAGTGCGGCGGCGGCGGCGGGAGCGGCCTTGCGGAATCGTGGGAAGGCGGGGGAGGTTGCGGGTGCTTCTGCGGCGATGTCGTGGCCGTTGAGGAGGAGGCACGAGAGGATGCCGGGCAGGGAGGCGCAGTGGGCGGCGGTCATGGCCGGGGTGACGGGGCCGCGGCACATGAAGAGGGCCTGCAAGGCGAGTTGGGTGCGGTCGGCTGGGACCGGCTGGCATTGCAGGGTGACGGGCAGGGCGGGTGGAGCGGCTGGGGTGGCCGGGACGGCTGGGATGGGGGCGTTGCGGTCCGGGGATTGTGGCGGGGGCAGGCACAATTCGGTGGCGCGTCTGGGTGGGCCGAGTTCTGCGAATCCGGGCACGTCGGGTGTTTCGCGGGACGTTGCGGGGATTTTGGGGGCAGAGGGTGCGAGCGGGAGGTGCACTGGGAGGGGAGCGGGGAGGAGGTCGCGGTCGTCTGCGGTAGTGACGGGGCGTTGGAAGAGAGCGGGGCAGGCGTGGTAGACGGCGGAGAGGCGGAGGGGAAGGTGGCTGGAGGGGGGGAGAGGCAGGAGGACGAGGGTGTCGTCGGGAGGGCCTGCGGGGCGGATGAATTCAGGAGGGAGGAGCCTGCGGAGATCCTTGGCGGTCATGGCCCCGGGGATGGGGGCGACGGCAGGCTGATGGGCCGGGGAGGGAGCGGCGGGAGATGCCTGCGGGGAGTGATCCGGGATCCCGGAGGGGTGCGGACGACGGAAGAGATGACGCAGATCGAAGGACATGGCGGCTACGCCGCGACCGCTCGCGGGACAGCCGCCAGTAGTCAGGAGACGGACGGCTTGTCAAGATGATTGAACCTTCCGGAGGGGTGAATGAACGGATGGGTGAGGGAATCGGCGGAGGTTGAACAGTCCGGTGGGTGAGGTTGTCGGAAGTTCCGAGTGCCGCTGCCGCGTTCCCGCAAAAAATCATGTTGCGTGGCGTGCGGCGGCCAGACGACATCCAGAACTGATTTTCCGCTGCTTTTTTCCCGTCTAATTTCATGAACCGCACTGCTGTTTCCGCTCTCGCCGCTGTATGCCTGCTTCCGGGCTGTACTGCCATCGACCTGCTGCTTGATCCTCAGCCGCCGTTCAAGGCAGCGGATCCGATGGCGGTGGTGCCGCAGGATTTTCTATTTAACCGGTATGCGCCGCTGAACCGGTGGCTGGACACGGCGGAGCGGGTGCTGATTCTGGACACGCCGCTGAAGAGTTGTTTTGATCATGAGGCGCTGCGGGGGATCCGGTATCGGTGGGTGATTGAGCCGAAGGAGAATCCGGTGATCAACATTGACCGGGTGGCGATGACGCGGCGGCAGCTGCTGTGGGCATTGGGGCAGGATCACCTGATTCAGATGACGCCGAAGTTCGGGCCGGAGGGCGAGTTGGAGTATCTTGAGCTGCGTTCGCGGAACAGTGCGCTGCAGGATCCGGGCCGGTTTGGGTTCAGTGAGGCGGACCGCAAGCGCAACTGAGGGCTGCACGGACATGGGATCACCAGCTGTTGTCAATTTTGCGCCGGAAGCGGGTTCTGTGGAAATCCGTGAGATCGATGAGCCGGCGATCGGGGACGAGGACGTGCTCCTTGAGGTAGCGGCGGTGGGGGTCTGCGGGAGTGATCTGCATCAGTGGACGGCGGATCATTCGTGGCCGGTGAATTATCCGGTGGTGCTAGGCCATGAGTTTGGCGGGAGGATTGCGCGTGCGGGGAGTGCGGTGACGCACTGGAAGGAAGGGGACCGGGTGGTTTCGGAGACGGCGGCGATCATCAGTGCGGACAATCCGATGAGCCGGCGCGGGCTGTACAATCTGGATCCGACGCGGAAGGGATTCGGGTACGGGGTGAACGGGGCGATGACGAAATATGTGAGGGTGCCGTCGCGGATTCTGCATCATGTTCCGGACGGGCTGCCGTTCGAGCAGGCGTGCCTGACGGAGCCCTGCTGTGTGGCGTACAATGCGGTGGTGCGGAATGCGCGGATCGAGCCGGGCGACCGGGTGGTGGTGCTAGGGCCGGGGACGATCGGGATACTGTGTGCGGCGATGGCGCGGTTGTGCGGGGCGCAGGTGGCGCTGGTGGGGCTTCCGAAGGATGCGCACCGGTTGGAGATTGCGCGGGGTTACGGGTGCGAGATCATCATTGGAGATGCGAAGCCGTGGGCGATGGAACGGGACGGGCTTGGGTGCGACGGCGTGATTGATGCGGCGGGAGCGAGTGCGACGCTGAAGATTGCGCTGGATATTGTGCGGCCGGCGGGATGGATCAGCAAGGTGGGCTGGGGTCCGCAGCCGTTAGGGTTCAATCTGGATCCGCTGGTGCAGAAGAACATCACGCTGCAGGGGAGTTTCAGTCACAACTGGCCAATCTGGGAGCGAGTGATTGCGCTGCTGGCGAGCGGGCAGCTGGATGTGCGTCCGATTATTGGCGGAGTGTGGCCGGTGACGGAGTGGCACGAGGCGTTTGAGAAGATGCACTCGGGCGAGGTGGTGAAGAGCGTGCTGCGGCCGGTTTGAGGGGTTTGTCAGGTGAAGAGGAGGGAGATCTGGCTTTCAGCGATCTTCGAGCAATTCGCGGATGATCTGCCATTCGGAGGCGAGGTCCTGGGAGCGGCGCACGGTGCGGCTGAGTTCTTCGTAGAGACAGGCGCCGACGAGTTGACGGAAGCGGCTGAGGGCGACGGTGACGTCGCGGATTTTGATGCCGAGTTCTGCGGCGAGTTCGGCGTGGGAGCGGATGGGGCCGGAGCCGTCGAGCATGGGGCGGAGAGCGGTGAAGAGGGCGGACTTGCCGCGACGGGTGCAGCGGGTTTCGGCGGCGGTGAGGGCTTTCTCGAGGAGGCAGAAGGCCCATGCGCGGTCGAATTCGAGGTCGGGGCCGCGCTCGCTTCGGTCGGCGAAATCCGGGTGGGAAGAGGCGTGGCCGTCGAGCGGGACGATCAGCTGGCCGCCGCCGCGTTTCTGGGCGGCGCGATCGCGCAATTCGTTGCAGATGAACCGCTGAAGGGCGCGGTGGAGGAGACCGCGGAGACGTCCGCGTCCGCGGAGGGCGCGATCGGGGAGATTGCGGCCGAGGACGATTCGGGCGAAGAATTCCTGGCAGAGGTCATCGGCTTCGTGGGCGGGGAAGCGGCTGCGGAGATAGGCGAGGACGACCGGGCGGTAGCGTTCGCAGAACCATGCGCGGCCTACGGGAGAGCGAGCGGTCTGCTCGAGGCGCGTCCACTGGGTGCTGGGATATACCGGAAGATCTTTCACGGGCGTGGCATGGTGAAGGCGCGGATCTCACCGCAGCCATTATTGAGTACCCGAAACCTTCTGGAACATCGCAGAAGTTTTTCCGGGGTGGGGCGGAGATTGACCTTCCGGAGGGCGTGATGAAGGTTTGCCTTGGGCGACGGATCGGGTAATTCAAGCTGATGGATTATTCACCCCGACGGCTATTTCTCGCTGCCTGCATGATGTCTTGCCCGCTGCCTGCGGTGGTGGCGGACGATGCGGATGGGGCTGCCCGAGCGGCTTATCCCGAGCCGTTTTCCCGACCTGGTGCGGCGGGAAAGGAATACGACACGTGGGGCGGTGCGAAGGGGCCTGATGTTGGCGGCACGGCGGTCGATGTGAATCGCCTGCCTTCGAGGGTCGATAATTCCACGCGGCCGCAGTTTCCGCCGATCTACAAGCAGAAGGGGGGAGCGTGTGGTCAGTTCACGGCGGTTGCGTCGATGTTCACGTACGAAATGAATGTCCTGAATGGGACGGTGGCGAGCACTGAAGCGACGCGGTTTCCGGCCGATTTTTCGTGGAACATGTGCAATGCTGCGAAGAGTGAGAATGGATCGGAGGCGCATCATGGCTGGGAGGTGGCCAAGCAGGTCGGAATTCCCACGGTGCAATCCTACGGGCGTGTGGAAGGAGATCGGGACAAGATAGGAGCGTGGGCGAATGGTTACAACATCTGGCGCGAGGCGATGGAGTATCGCGTCGCCGGTTATCGTTACACGCCGGTCGCGACGGTGGCGCAGGTCAACGAAGCCCGGGGCTGGCTTTTTGACCGAAATCAGCCTCAGGCAGGCAAGGATGCGGTTGGGGGCTTGCTAGCGCTCGACGGGCGGATGGGAGAGATGGATAAAGTCACGAGAACGATCCCTGAGGGTGAGCATCTGGCGGGCGAGGACGTTTGGATCCGCTGGGGCCCTAGCGGTCACGGGCACGGGATCACCTGTGCGGGCTATGATGACCAGGTCGGGTTCGATGTGAATGGCGATGGGAAGATCACGAACGATGTCGACCGCAATGGCGATGGCAAGGTCACGCTAGCCGATTGGGAGCGCGGCGCGTTCATTGTGGTGAACTCGTGGGGGAAGAACTGGTCGAAGGACGGGAGGATTTACCTGCTTTACAGCGCGATGGTCGATTCCACGTGGGATCGGGGAAATTTCCTCGGCCGGATCGAGGTTTGCCGGTATCTTCCGAAGCGCACGTTGAAGCTCAAGCTGGCTTGCAGCAATCGTGCTGCCCTGCGGGTGAGCATCGGGATTGCGGGTGCCAAGGATGCGGCCAAGGCCGAGCACGAAATGTCGCCGGAGGTGCTCAACGGCTGGCCGCTGTTTGGGGATGGCAACAATGTCGGAGAAGTGCCGCTAGCCGGTCCCGGGGATGAGAGCCCGCTTGAGATTGGGATCGATCTCACGCCGTTGCTGGAGAAACTGGGCCCTGACGCCAAGGGGGAAGGTCGGTTGTTCCTGCGCGTGGGTCGTTCTGAGAAGAGCGAGGCGAGTGGCACACTGGAGGCCTGTGCAGTCCGCAGTTATGATGAGAAAGGTGCCTTTGTCGGGGAATCGGTCGTGGAGATCAAGGATGGCGGATTCGGTGGTAGTGCGCTGAGCTTGGAGACGGTGCTGCCGTAAGTGGGTCGCTCAGGGAACGCGGCGGGCCTATAGCCAGAATGAGGGTTACAGCCCGCGGCGGCGGAGGCGGAAGAAGCCTCGGTCGGTGGTGGGGATGCGGAGGGAGAGCCAGCCGTTGAGGGATTCGAACGGGCCGGTGACGGGTGTCCATGAGGTCGTTGCGGGCAGGGTGGTGGTTTCGAGGGTGGCGTCGAGCAGAGATGACCAGCGCAGTTCGATGGAACGGTCCGGGGCTGGGAGGATTTCGAGGGAGAGGGGAGGAGGTGAGGATACAATCACGGATGGATAGTTTCGGCCGATTTTCAGTTCGTCGATGACGTAGGCGTCGCCTGAGTCGAGATTGGCGGTGCGGATGAAGCAATGAGTGAGGCGGTTGATGCCGGAGTCGGTGGTGACGCGAGCGGCGGGGAGGCCGGGGTCGGTCGCGGAGGCGGGGTTGACCCAGAGGTCCACGGAGTCGTAGTTTCCGGCTGCGGACGCGGCGACGCGGAAGACGACGAGGTAGGTGGTGGCGGCGGCGATGTCGGGGGAGTCGGCGAACGCGGAGTTTGCGACGGCGGTGGTGGATCGGGCGAAGAAGCGGAACGGCTGAGAGGGAGGGAAGACGTTGGCGGTGGTGTTGACGCCTGCGCTGACGCGGGGATTGCCGCCGGAAGCGGAGGCGTTGTCGTCGAATCCGATGGCGAGGAAGTCCTGATTGGCGAGCGGGCTGGAACTGTTGCAGCGGAAGAGGAAGCTGCACCAGAGTTCGTGGCTGAGGGCAGCTTCCCATGCGGAAATCAACGACCGGCGGACGGCGTAGCTCCCGTTGGCGTTGTCGTAGAAGCGCAGGGCCCGGTCGCCGCCGTGGAAGCCGAGGTCTCCGTTGCGGTAGATGACGGGGCTTGCGGCGCGGTTTTCGGCCCGGACGAGGGATTTGATGGCGTTGCTGACGTCGTAGGCGTCGCCCGAGCCGAAGCCGCCGTTCAGCCCGGTGCCGGGAGCGCCGTTGGGTCCGTCTTCGATGAGGGCTCCGCCGGGGTATTCCTCGAAGCCGTCGTAGGTGACGAGCTGGGACCGGGCGAGCGCGGGCAGGAGGGCGCTGGCGGCGGCGGCGAGAGCGGTCCATGGGGCACGTGGTGTCATGCTTTGCCAGCTAGCGGATTTTCCGGGTGAGGTCAAGGCGGGGAGACTTGCCTCTTAGGGTGTCTGAGCAATGGGACCATGCGGTTTCCGGAGGGCACTTGATACGATTCCTGCGATGTTTCGGGAGGAGCAGGGGACTTCAGCCGAGACCGAGTGCTCGTACCTCGAGCCGCGAGGGTGTCACGGAATCCATCGTGGGAGATAACGGCATGGTTCAGACCGTGAAAGCCCGGGATGCGGTGGGCAACGACCATCGGCGCTTTCTCCGCCTGAAGATGACCGAACCATGATGCGCTCCAGCGCTCCGCAAGGCAGGCTAGGGCTCACTTCTTGAGGGAGCGAGTCCCGGAGAGCAGGATCTTGAGCAGATGCTTCATCTCCTCCTGAGGGTCCTCGTCCTCGTCAACGATCTCGCGAACACGGGTAATGAAGGCGTTACGGTAGCGAACCCGCAGCCGGGACAACGCCTGCCGGACAGCCACCGGGCTCATGCCAAGGGCATCGCCGAGCCTGACATCAAGGCCCGCCTCCTTTTCCAGAAGCCACGGGATCAGCGATTCGAACACGGGGAGTTGGCGCGCTCTGTCGTAGTCCGCGCGGAGGTGCGAAAGAACGTCCTGATGCATGCACGAAGCGAAGGCGATCTCGAAATCGAGAGGGGGGGGCGACGCCTCGGACGGGTCCTGGATTTCGGTGCCTTCGGGCAGTTCTTCGATGGACGCGGTGACCCGGGCTCCGGTTTTCGCCGCGTTCGTGCTGCGGCGATGATCGATCAGGAACAGCCGCAGCGTGAGCGAAAGAAAAGTGCGGAACCGGCCTCTCGACCGCTCGGCGCGGGGAAGCGTCTTCGCGAGGAAGTTCTCGACGAGAAATTCCTGACACACATCCTCGCAGCTTGCCGGGTCGATGCCGCTGCCCCGGATGGAGCTGAGAATTACGGGCCGGTAACGTTTGAGCAGCGTCTCGAGCGCCCTGCGGGCTGCGGCGGGCTCACCAGCCGGATCCCGTGCGGTTTCAATGATGGTCCAGTAGGTGCGGAGCGTCAGGAAGATGGATTCGTTTGAACCGGAGTCACTCATGAGGAAAGGCGAATCGTTGTTGTGGAGATATGGGTACAGGAGGGATTGTGAGAATGGGGATATGACCTTGATGTTGAGAAGTGAGCTGCGGGACGGAATAACAGGGAGGCTTCACAATCCCGGAAATCGCCCGTTCGGCCACCGTGCGCCACGCGAGCACGAGGAGCACTGGCGGTCATGGTGTCCAGCAAGTGTCTCATTGGTCTGAAATCGGCCTCGTGGACTTTCATGGCGGCGGATCGCAACGGTCACTTCTTCTAGCCGGCATCGGCGGCGCTCACGAGTTCATCGTAGGCCATGCGCACCGCCGCGGGCCAGCCGCCGGTGCCCGTGCTGCCGGGAAACCCTGCTTGCGCAGCGCCTTGCTTGATCCTCGGCACTCGCATGGCCTCGCGGTATTTTGCCACGGCGTCATCCCGTTTGTCGGCCGCCCAGAGGGCTGCCGGATAGATCAGGCTCCGCTGAGCATCGATGCCCTTTTCTTCATCGGCATGGAACGCCCAGATGGCGGCGAAGTCTTCGTCGATGGCGCGTTTCAGCTGCCCCTGAGCGACCCATCGCCAAAGTCCCCTGACATAGAGAATGTTGGTGGAGCCCTCGTGCAGGGCCAGGCCTTCGCTGAAGACCGCTTCGGCGACGTCGTCGAACCCAAGCGTGGCGGCCCAGCGGCCCGTATTGGCGAACAGCTGCCGCTGGTATAGGCGTTCGTAACCATGCGGCACATCGCTCGCCGCACGGTCCTTAACCAGCTGCCGCATCTCAGCCAGCACACGCTCAGGGGTGAACTGCTGGTTCCAGCGCGCCAGTCGCATTGGCCATTCCGGTATGTAGTTGACCCAGCCAGGACGAACCCAGACATTGGCGAACTTCTTGACCAGAGGCCAATCCTTACGAACGGCTTCCGCGACAGCCCTGCGTAAGGCGAGGACGGCTGGTGCCGGAATCCGGCCGTCGAGGTCAAGATACTCGAAGGAGTCGGGCGAGTACTGCGATGCGAGGAAGGCGCGGCAGGACGCCGCGGCTTCCGATGGTTTGCCGCGCATCCATTGGCAGGCAGCCACCCCCAAGCGCCATGTTTCCCGGGCACCTTCCAGCTTCCCGAACTCCTCGAATTTCGCTTCCGCGAGCGATGCCGCAGAGGCATCCTTCAGAATCTCCCATACGGAGAGAGGCACTTCCGGTCCGTTTTTGGGAGCGTGGAGGCCGGCGGAACGGCACTGTTCTGCGCACCGCTGCCACAGATCCTGCCAATCCTGCCCTTCAAATGCGGTTTCGTTCATGCTGGCACCTGAATCCATGTTGGTGATGAGGCGGACCCAGTCCCTGACCAGCGTCGGGTCTGAGGCAACGGCCTTGGGTGCTTGCCATCGCCGCACGATTCCGCTGCTGTCTCCTGTGAAGACGGAACTGCCGTCCTTGCTGACGGCCAGGGCGCGAGCGCCTTGGCCGGGATGTGGCTTGCCGGGACCCAGCCTCACTCCGAGGTCCGCGTGCCAGAACTGCAGGGTGCCGGACATCCCGGGTCGGTTCTCGCTGTATTTTTGTGCATTATCCATCACGGTTGCGACGAGCACTTTCCCGCCCGGCAGATAGGCTAGACCCCTCACCGGACCGCCGAGGTGCAGCGTGATTCCGGGGGGATAGCCCGGGGCATTTTCCCACACCTGCACGACGCCACCCCAATCCCCGGAAGCGAAGTGACTGTCGCTCGGGCTGAAGGCGACCGCCCAGACAGCATTTCGCTGTCGCAACAGCGGCGACATGGCTGCTCCGGTGACGGAGTGCCACAGTCGCACGGTGCGATTCTCTGATCCCGTGATGAGGATACCTCCATCCCTGTTGAAGGCTGCGGAACGGATGGTACCGGATGGTGGTTCGCCTTCAGGCACACGCGTGGTCAAGGCGAAGTCATCCCAAGAGGTGGGTTTCACACGGGGCCAGGTCTGCGGTATGCGGATGATCAGGGCGCCCCCGGAATCATCGAATCCGACTCCGAACCCGAGAGCTGCGGTCTGGGTGGCCTTGTGCAACGCCATGCAGGAGACGACGCCGTCAGCGCTCAGAGGCAGCGTTTCGGTGCTGCGTGCCTTCATGTTCCATACGTGCAGCCAGCCTTCCTTGTCGGCAACAAGGGGCATCGATTCGTCGCCCAGGTAGCCGATGCCTTTGAGCTCAAGTTGGCCGAGAGGAGCATCCATGCTAGGCAGGCGGCTAGCAACGTCCCAGGCGCGGCAACCCATGACATGAACAGACTCTGCTCTGCGCAGATCGGAGGTTGCGCTAAGCAGAGTCTTCTCGTCGGCGCTGAGGGCGATGGAACTCACCGGGCCTCCCGCATCGCCTATCACCTCTCCTTGATCGGCTGCGGGAACACGCCAGACTCGCGGCCATGTGTTTTCGGCACCGGAAACGACCATAGTCCCATCTGGGCTGATGGCGATCGCCCGTGCCGACGTTTTGCTCATGGCGGCCGCGATCGGGCCATCGGCAGCCCGAGGAGAAGTCAGATCCCAGAGCCGGACCAGACCATCCCGACACCCCGTGAGGAGGGAGTTCCCGTCGGAGGAGAACGAGAGGCCCCACACCCAGCTTTCGTGGCGCAACTTCAGCTGGCTGACCTCAGGATCAGGAGCGTGCGGAATGGAAGCTGCATGGCTGGCCGACACCGGGAAATTCCAAAGGAGGGTGGCATAGAACGAGTCGCCCAGCGCCAATAACTTGCCGTCAGGGCTGAATGCTGCGGAACGGTAGCCATGGGCCGGCTTGTTGGTGATGCTCCAGATCGGGTGCAGAGTACCGCGATGGCATAAATGTGCGGCGCTGCCCAGAGCTACCAGCACGTGTCCCTCCACGGGATGAATGGAGATCGCAGAGATGTCTGCCTTTTCACCGGGCGTTGTGTCCTGTTCCAGCATTCCCGTCTTCACAGACCAACGCCGCAGTATTCCGGTGAAGTCGCCGGTAAACAGGAATTCGCCGTCGGTGCTGAAAGCGATCGCCGAGACAGGCACATCGTGGTCAAGAGGTTTGCCTATTGGTTCACCGCTGGTGGCAGACCAAAGCATGGCACCGCCGTGCTTCCCTTGACCCATGGCGCCTTCAGGTTGATGGACGGGTGAGCTTCCGGTGGCGATGAGACTGCCGTCTGGGCTGAAGGCTATCACATTGACGGCTGTCTTGTGCTGGAGTGCTAGCCGCTGGGTCCACGTGGCGCGGTCCCATAACCTGGCGATACCGTCGCTGCCGGCGGTGACCACGGACAAGCCGTCTGGTGCCCATGCGCAGGCTACGGTGGTGCCCGGATGCGGCAGAGCGGCATGGCACTGAAAGGTCCTGTTGGACCAATCGGCGAGATTGGTCCGGATGACACTGCAAAGGTCGGTGTCGTCCGGCGGGGCCAATTCGAGAGCGCGCGCAAGCCATAGCAAGCCGGTGGCGACCTCCCTCCCGTCACACAGTGCGAGGCCCCGATCGAGCGCCAGTCTTGCCTCACGGGCCTGGGCTGCATTGCGACTTAGTTCGGCAGCGGCGAGAGCCTGGCGGGTCGCGGCCTGCTCCTGTTTCATCTGGCGGAGGTGGAGGCCGAAGACCCCGATGGCGAGCACGGCGAGGATGCTTGCTGCCCTGAGCAGCCGATATCGGCGCACGGCGCGGCGGCGGGCGCGGGCCGCGCGGTGGCGTTCCTCCAGGGCAGCCACGCGGTCGGCAAGCGTCGCCGCATTCTGCAGGCGGCGGTCCGCCTTGCCGTGGACGGCGTCGGAGACGTCTTGGCGCAGCAGGTCGTCCTCGAGGTCCGCTTCCCATCCCTGCGCCACCGCGCGATTGGCGCTGCCGACGACCAACTGGAAGAGCATGACGCCGAGAGCATAGAGATCCCCCTGCATGCTTGGAGGACTTCCCGTCAGGTATTCCGGTGCGGTGTAGAGCCGGGTGCCGGTGCGGCTGGAGGCATTGTCGGCCAAGATCGTCCCTGTGAACCCGCCGCCGGTCAGCCCCAGCTGATCGGCGGCGCTAGGGTCTGCCAGGACGCCAATACCGAAGTCCGACAGCACCGCCCGGGGTTTTCCGTGCTCGTCGATGCGGATGAGGACGTTCGAGGGCTTGAGGTCCTTGTGGATGATGCCGACGGAGTGCGCCGCCGCCACCGCCCGCGCGGTCTCTACGAACAGGTCCAGCCGCGTCTGCAGCGGGATCTGCCCGAGGCCGCCCTGTTTCTCCGCCCACTGCATCAGGTTCCCTTCTGGGTAGTAGCGGCTCTCCACGAAGTACGGACTGCGGTCGCGCTGCGTCTCGTAAAGCGTCGCGATGTCCGGCCGGTCGCCCAGAGTGGCCCGCAGCACCACGAAGAGCTTTTCCTCCCGCTTGAAGGAGCGCAGGCGCTCGGCGTCGAAGCAGAACTTGAAGACCCGCTCCTCTCGGGTGCGGCGGTGCCGCGCCAGCCAGACTTCGCCGAAGCCGCCCTCACCGAGCTTCTGCTCGATGAGCCATCCCGCGCGTCCGGGGATTTCCCTTCCCACCGAGGGCCGCCAGCCGAGCGTCTCCGCCTCGTCGGCATCGACGTGGCGCTGCACCTTGTCGGTGTCGGGCGGAGGCTGCGCGGGTGCCAAGCCCTGCGCTCCGACTTCGAAGATGTCGACCGGTTCATCCAGGCCCTTGAAGATGTAATGCCCGCAGGCCAGCCACGTCAGCTCAGGAGTCGGTCGGCCATCGTCCGACGGCGGGTGTTCCCGGACATACAGGCGCGCGTCGTCGAACACGGCTTTGGTCAGGAGAATCTGTCCGGGCAGCGCAACGCTCATGACCCGCGCCGCCATGTTCACGGCCATGCCCACAACACCGGGCGACGGCCCGCCTCCGCCGCCCACTTCCTCCATGATCTCTCCCTGGTGCACCCCCGCGCGCACGGACAGCCCGGCCGCGATGAATGCCTCGCACGTCAGGATGTCCCGCTGGAAGCGCAGTGCCGCCTTCACTGCCGCGCTGCCGGAATCGAAGACGGCAAGAAACCCGTTCCCCGTGTGGTTGAGGGTGCGGCCGCCCTCTCTGGATGCGACCGCGCGGCGGAACATGTCGTCGTGAATGCTCAGCAGCGCGAGGTAGGATTCCGTGCCGATCTTCGCCTGGAGGTCCACGGAATTGACAATGTCGGTGAAGAGCAGCACGCCGAGTCGCCGCTGGTGCACCACGGTGGTAGAAACCCCGCCCGTCCGCGGAGCCGATGCGGTGGGAGGCCCCTCCGCCATGGAGATCCCCATGGCCAGCAGGGCATCGCGCATCTCGCCGGCAGTCTGATAGCGCAGCCCCGGGTCCTGCTGCAGGGCGCGGGAAACAATGGCGTCGAAGCGGCTGTCGCAGCCGCACAGCCCGCTCGGCGCCGTCCAGTTCCCTGCCGGGAGCCGGCCGGTGAGCGCCTCGTAGAGCACGACACCGAGTGAATAAACGTCTGCCCGGGAATCGATCGCGCCGGTGTTCCGCATTTCTGGCGCCATGTAGTGGGGAGTGCCCATCACGACATTCGGCTGCGTCAGTGCTGCGCCCCCCTCGTCCAGCAGCGGCCGGGCCAGGCCGAAATCGGCCAGCTTGACGCGCCCGTCCCGGGACACGAGGACATTGTCCGGCTTTATGTCGCGGTGCAGCACATCACAGCCGTGGGCGTGGTGCAGCGCCTCGCAGATCTGCACGAAGAGTGAGAGGATGCGTGAGTCCCTGTCGGCTCTCGAGGCTGCGGTCCCGGTGGGGTCTTCGCCGCTCAGCGACGGCAGCAGCTGCCTGAGCGATGTGCCGTCGACAAGCTCCATGACAAAGTAGAGCAGGCCGCTGGCCGTGGCCCCGAAATCGTGGACGTGGACGATGCCCGGGTGCTGGAGGCCGGCGAGGATGCGGGCCTCGCGTTCGAAGCGGGCCGCGAAACCCGGCACCCGCGAAAGCGAGTCGGGAAGGATCTTGATGGCCACGGGACGCTGTAGCGAGAGCTGCGTGCCGCGGTAGACGGCACCCATGCCGCCCCTGCCGATGAGCGCGGAGACGGCGAACTGCGGAAGCTGCGCGGCGAGCGCCTCGGTAGACGGCGGCGTCCAGCGCGACGACGTCAAGGCCGACTCGCTGCCGCCGGCATCGCCCAGCAGGGTATCCGGAAGCGCTGACGTCGGCACCTTCTCCTCCGGCGCGCCGTCAGGCAGACACTGCGGGCAGAGCCCGTCGGGGGTATCAACGGCCAGCGGCCCTCCGCATAGGGAACAGGGCTCCAACGGCATGTCCGGGATTTTCATGATTCGGCGGGAATGGCCGGGACGTCGGCATCAGCCGGGCACCTGAGCGTTTTGAGCGGTGAAGTGATCACTATCGCGCGTTACCCCGGAGATCTTGAAACATCGCAGAATGCCGCCGAAAAAGAGAGGTGCCGGAAGCCGCTACGGCATAGGTCCACCGCGCAGGGGCGGGTGCCGGATCGGCGGGACGCATCAGCCCGGTGGCAGGCGTCCGCCATGGCGGCAGAGAAACCCGGGGACTCCATCAGTGATGCAACCAGCGGATCACCAATGGATTGCGGCAAACGTGGGTGGTCGCCGACCGCGGGGGAACGAAATTCTTCTGATTCTCCGTCACAAGCCGGTGACGGAAAACGGATCCACCGGTGACGGATCTTCGCAGTGCCGGGATCGTCCTCAACCAAACACAAATCAACAAGATGAAATCGACAAAACTCATGCCGATCCTCGCCGCTCTTTTCATGGGCCTCTGTGTGGGCAACCGCGCGGCGGCGCAGGATCATCCGGACACCCGCTCCACGGCGCAAACGATACTGTCAGGCGTGACCAGCGGGAGTATCGAAGTGGATGGCGATGTGGACTGGTTCAAGTTCCGGTCCATGCAGGGTGGCCCTGCTGGTATTTGCATTCTCCCGGGCCGAGCCGGAAGCATTTTCGGGGACTTCCTGGTCGAGGTGTTCGATGACCAGGGGAAGACCTCGTACAAGAAACGCGGCGGAGCTGACTTCCGATTCATCGCACAGCCCGCGAAGTGGTATTTCATTTCGGTGAAGCGGTGGAACACGCCGAGCAACTCGGCCCGCAACTATCGGCTGAAGCTGCTGCTCCCCGAGGGGGCGACACCATGGCCTGCCGCCTCGAAGCTTGTGGGCGGCCGGCTCGAAGCCACGAATGATATCAACCTGTTTTCGTTCAATCTGGCGGCGGCAGGCCTCGTGAATCTCAGCTTCAGGCCGGCCACTGTGACGGCCGCTCCGATCAAGGTCGTCGGTGAATTGCTGAACACTGGCGGGACCCCAATTGGGACATTCCATAGCGGCGATTTTCGGCGTTTCATCTCCCAACCCGGGCGCTATTTCGTGAGAGTGGTCCCCGTTGCTCTCTCAGAGCCGAACGTCGGAGCCTATGCCGTGCAACTCAATACGAACGCGCTCGCCGAGCCATGCTCGCCGACCTACTGGGGCAACTTCGACGTTCCCAGCGATCGGGATTACATTGCCTTTGACGTCAGCGGCAACCGAGCCGTCCGCGTGGCCTTCGACGGCACGCCACGAATCTTTGGCGAACTCTTCAACGCAGCAGGCGGATTCGTCCGTTCGGCAGATTCGGGCATCACGGGCACATCGGGAGTCATCAATGTGACGCTGGGAAGCGGCAGATACTACCTGCTGCTCAGGCCGAGCAATGCGGCAGAGGTGAAAACGGGCAACTATCGTGTGACCGTTTCCCAGTGAGTTGCCAGCCCCCTGATTCCTCCAGCAACTGAACCTCATCGCCACCGGTCATGACACCCCGCACGCCTCAGCCGCTGTTCCTGTTCGGTTCCGCCATTCTCGCGCTCAGTGCCACCTTTCTTGCAGGCATGGAGTTGGGGAGCCGCAGAACTAAAAACGGGGCGATCCAGTCCGCAGAAGCCGACCGCAAGCCATCCGCATCGCTGCGGAATGCGTCGGATCATCGCTCTGGCGAGGATCGAAGCCCCGCCGGCGGGGATTCGGTGTCCGTGTCCGGTGGCGTGAGGAATCGGCTGCTGCGGCTGTCCAACGTGCTTGCTTCGGCGGGCGCGGTTGATTGGCTGGGGCTCATCAGGGCCGGAATGGAGCAGTGGACTTCCCCGGAGATCGAAGTGCTGCTGGCCGCATGGGCGGAGGAGGACGGCAGCGCTGCCGTGGAATTCGTCCACAACCATGAGGGTCCCGACCGGGAGCGGAGGTTGCAATTGGTCTACGAAGGCTGGGCTTTGACCGATCCGTCGGCTGCCATGGCTGCGCTCGCTTCCAATGAGGATCATGCCATGCAGTGTCTCCCGGCGATCCTTGCCACGGTGGGGCGATCGGATCCGGCTACGGCTGTCCAGTGGCTGCTGAAAGCTCCCGAGGCGGCAGCTGCCTTGGCAGCGCCGAGCGTGGCGAGGGCCGTCGGCGCGCCCGACCCCGAAGCTCTGGCGTCCGCTGTGATGCAGATTCCCGGAGACGAGGCATCTGCACCGTTGAGGGCTGCATTCTATGCGGAGCTGGCGGATGACATTGCCGCAAGGGGCGAGGAGGCCACGAAGCGCTGGATCAGCGAGAATGAGAAAGACCGCGCCTTCATTCGGTCTGCAATTCCCGCCTTGGCCATGACGATGGCACCCGAAGAGGCGCTCCCGTTTCTTGAGGCGCACATGCAAAAGGCCGACGAGATCAGTCGGACCTCATTGGTCATCCTCGGTCGATGGATGCAGGAGAACAGCGAGGCGGCAAGCGGGTGGTTGGCAAGGCATCCGGAGGTGATTTGGTTCAGTGAAGGTGCCGCCCTGATATCGGATGCCATTGCGATGGAGCATTCGGCGGGAGCTGAGGCGTGGTCGGCAGCGATCCGCGGAGGCATGCCGCACGTGCAGCATGGGCTTGAGAATCCCGCCAGCGAGATCTCTGCGGCACGGTAGCTCCATCACGGCGTCGAGTGCCGGCTTTCAGCATGCCCATCAACGGCCCACACCCATTGATCGAGCCGAAGGCCACGGCGGCTCAAAAGCAAGCGCCTGATGAAACCGGAGTCAACACAGTCACCCCCGATGCGGCTGATCGGGCAGAACAGCCCTGCCCCGGCGACTTTCGAGAAACGTGGTTTGCCGCGCCTTGGAGCGCAAGCCGGAGGCGGGGCGGAAAACCGGGGTCAAGCACTGAAATCCTGCGAAGGTCCCGGCGCCATCCGGGTAATCCAATGGCATCGGCATGTTCCCATTCACCCCAATCCAGCACCTGTCGCCTGTGCAGGCGAGCGCCTCCATCAGGCAGGACGAAGGGATTCGGTCGAACGGCCGGGATGTTGGTCGGGCGGTCTGTGGTTCGGTCGGCAGAGCCGGTGTCGCTCGCTCTGCGACCGTCACAATCGCGGCCAAGACGGCCGGAACTCCGGATGAGAACTCTTCCCACGCAAACTCCAACACCAGCATCTGTCCATGAAACTGCGAGCCTTGATTGATAACCCGCTGCTTCGGGCGGTCTGTGTCGCGCCTCTCGTTCTCGCCAAAACGCTGGCGGCGCCCGCCTACTTCACCGATACGGCGCTGACGGCTCCCGGTCTGGTGGGCAGCTACGTGAACCGCAGTCTTCAGCACGTGACGGGAGCGGACGATTGGCGCACGACACAGGCGATTTCCGGGACGCGGACGGATGCAAGCCTCGCTTTCACCACGGGCACGTGGGGATCGCGCGCCGCTGTGGGCGTGACAGGCGGTTCGGATGCCAATTGGGAGAACTTCTCCGTGCAGTGGGATGGCTTTGTGCGGATCACGGAGGCCGGCGGGCGGATCGCCACCATGAGCGATGACGGCAGTCGCTTCTGGATTGATCTGAACGGGAACTCGCTCTTCGAAGCGGACGAACTCTTCGACAACGGGTGGGGCAAGGCTCAGGGTGTGACCGTCAGGGATCGGTCCCGCCCGATGCCTGCGGGCACCTACCGCATCCGGATCCAGTACTACGAGATGGGTGGAGGGAACGAGTTCCACCTCGTGACCACGGGCTGGACCCCGCGTCAGTTCACTGCGGGACTGGGGAATCCCGTGCAGGTGGTGAAGGCGCTGGTACTGAACTTCGAGCCGCGGATTCCCTCGCGAGGCAATCGACGGCTGTGGGAGGTTTACGGCTGGGGTGACCCCCGGATGATGGCTTCGCAGTTCGAGGCTGACATTGGGTTCATGACGGGAGGGGCAATCGACGTGCAGATCGTGGAGATGCGTCACTTCGACGAGTTCCCAAAGTTCGACGATGGGTTCCGCTACAACCCCGACGAGTATGTCGCAAACCGCGACACGAACACCGGATGGCACGAGGGGGGCACCGATTTCCACTTTCTGATGGAGCGGGAAAATCTCGCGTTGCTTGTGAATCAGGGGCAGATCGACGAGGTCTGGTGCTTCGGCGACCACTACTTCAGCCTTTTCGGGGAAGCCTACATGGCGGGCCCGAATGCGTTCTTTATCAACGGCCCGAGCTACCCGGACCTAGGATGCGACCGGGCCGTCGCGGGCTACGGGTTCAACTACGAGCGGGGGATCGCGGAGATGCTCCACAATCTGTGCCACCGGACCGAGAACCATGGGGGACGAGCCTTCGGGTCGTGGAACCTCGCCTCGCCAGTCACTGCGTTCGACCGTTTTTCGGCGAATTATCTGGAATCGCCAGGGCAGGTGGCCGGGGTCGGCACGTGTCACGTTCCGGCGAATGCCGCCGGCCATTACGAGTATGATGCCGCCCGTGTCGTGCCGAGCACCGCGTTCGACTGGGCAAACTACCCGGCGACGACCGGCGCAACCACGGCTGTGAGCCGTTCCACATGGGGGATGGGGAGTGCGCCGGACTACCATCGGGACTACATGAACTTCTACTTCGGAATGATGCCCCGGAATGCTGGGATGGCTCCCGATGGGCGGCAGGCGAACTGGTTCAAGTACATCTGGGACTTCAACAGTTACGAGGCCGGTACCGGGGCGGGGCGTCAGGAGGACGCCTTCGGCGCTGCGCCCGTGATCCGCTCGTCCGGCGGCGGCTCTCATGATCTCACGGTGCGCTACTACGATGGCACGGGCATCGATCCCGCGACGATCGATGGCAACGATGTCCAGGTCATCGGGCCCGGCAGCTATGCCCAGCTGGCCACCCTTGTGCGGCTCGGCCCGCCGGTGGCGACCACCGCCGGCACGGCGCGGACGGCGACTTACCGGGTGACGGCCCCCGGCGGAACGTGGGACACGGCCGACTCCGGTGTCTACCGCATCCAGCTCCGCAGCGCGCAGGTCCGTGACACCCAGGGCAACTTCGTACCGTCAGGCGACGTGGGCTCATGGCAGGTCAGGATTCCCGATGCGGCGGTGATCGGGGTCGCGGCCATGCTCGCAAGCGGACAGGCCACTGCAGACGCGACCGCGATCGACATCGGGCCGATCACCAATCTGTTCGATGGCAGCGTATCGACGCTGATCCGGACGCCGAACATCGACCCTGCGGTCGTCACACTCTCCTTCTCCGCCCCGCAGACTATCCACGGCTTCCGTTGCTGGTTCTCCCATGCCAGTGGCAACCCGGCGTATCGCTGGAAGGTGGAAACCGCCGACAGCCAGGCCGATCTCGATGCCCGGACCGGCAGCTATCGGGAGCGAGTCCCGCTGACTGGTGCGTTGTCGGATGCGGCCTCGACCGTGACGCTTGCCACGCCGGCGACGGCTCGGCTTGCGAGGTTGACCGCGACGAAGCTCAACGGCGACGACTACGTGCACATCAACGAGTGGCAGCTGCTCGGTCCTCCGGTCGCCGATACGGTGCCGCCGACCGCTGCCGGATTGAGCGAGCATGTGACAACGCCGGGCGGCACGGCTCAGTTCATCAACGTGACCTATGCCGATGCCGCCGGTGTGGATACCGCCTCCATGGACACGGGCGATGTCATGGTGAACGGCCCCGGCGGGTTCTCGGCCGCGGCCACCTTCTATGACGTCGACAACCACTTCAGCGGGACGCCAAGGCAGGGCACCTACTGGTTCATCCCGCCGGGCGGCACGTGGGATGCCACCGACAACGGCACCTACACACTGACTCTTGCGGCCGACGAAGTCCGGGACATCACCGGCCGGTTCTGCCCGGCGCAGCCGCTGGGCAGCTTCCGTGTGATGGTCCCGCCACCGGTGCGGCGCCCTCCATTCGACCTCGCGGAAGGCAACGCCGCGCAATGGCTGGCCGGTGCCGAGGGCGCGACAGCAGCAACGGCGGCCGACGCAACGCGAAGGATCCTCGGCGGCACGTCCATCCGCTTCACAACGAACGGCGGTTTCGACACATGGACCCGGATGCCGCCGCGCCATGCCGCCGACTGGGATCTGAGCAGCGCCAACAATCTCTACTTCAGCGTCTATGCCGTGAACCCCAACTCGCCGCAGTTCCAGAGCAACAGCCCGTGGGTGCGATTGAACGATGTGGACGGCGGCTACTTCGAATACCGCTTCTACCAGTCCGGTGCGCAGAGCAACCCGCTCAATACGGCGCTCAACCAGTGGCGCGCCTTCAGCATCCCGCTCCGGGCCGGTGACGTGGTGACGAACGGCTGGCGCCGGACGGTGGTCGGCAATCCGCGGCTGGATCACATCGGATCGGTCGAGTTCCACGCGGACACTTGGGGTGCCGGTTTCGAACTGTGGTTCGATCGCGTCGGTTTCGATCTGCCGGTGCGGGTGCTTGCGGCGAACGCCGTGGCCCTGCCGCCCCACGCCCTCACGCTGACGTTCGATCAGGACGTGGCCGCCTCGCTGGTCGCCGGAGACCTGCTTCTGCAGAACCTGACGACAGGAGCCATCGTGCCCGTGGCCTCCATGGCCCTCGCCTACAACACGACCACGAACACTGCCACCATCACCTTCCCCGGCCAGCCCGGTGGCAGGCTGGCGGACGGCTTGCACCAGCTCACGACCGCGGCGGCCGCCGTTGCCGATCCCGCCGGCAACACGCTAGCGGCTCCCTTCAGCCACCGGTTCACCATCGCGAACGACAGTGACGGCGACGGCATGGGCGACGCATGGGAGATCGAACACCTTCTCGCTCCGGGCAGTGCCGCCGATGCCACGGCCGACGCGGACGGCGATGGTGCGGCCAACCTCGACGAATACCGCGCCGGCACCCATCCGCGCGATCCCGGCTCGCGCTTCATCATTGACCAGGCGGTACCCGCGGGTGCCGGCATCCAGCTCACGTGGCGCTCGGTCGCCGGACGCCGGTATCAGGTCGAGTGGTCCGACGACATGGCCACGTGGTCCACTCTAGCCTCCGGCGGTGCGCCTCAGGTTATTGCCGCCACAGGTCCATTCACCAGTCACACTGTGTCCAGGGATGGCAACGTTCCGCGGCGAGTCTATCGCATCAAAGTGCTGCCGCCCTGATCAGCGCCGCCTGTCATGTACTCAAGGAGAGCAAAACTTGCCAGCCATATGATTCCCATGAAACCGAAACATCCAAGTCGTCACCCCGTCCGCGCTCTAGCGCCCCTCCTCGGCCACCTGATTCTGGCCACTGGACTGTCCGCTGCCCGTGCACACGCGGCGGAACCCGTCAAGATCGGCCGAACTCCCGATGGTCGCTCGGTTGTTTCATTCACCGTGCCGTTGTCCCGTGAGGAGGGGTCGCTCGCCGCCCTCTTCGATTTCGGTCTAACCAAGGGCTTTCTCGGGCCGAGCACGAATCCCTCGGACCAGAGCGGCATCTGCAATGCCGACCGGTCGTTAGTGGCCGTGAACCATCAGCCGGTAACGAAGTGCAGTCATGTGCACGTTTTTCTCCGCTCCCCCGACGGCGACCTCACCTTCCTCAACAATGTAAACGGGCGCGTGGCACGCCTGCTGGAGCGGCGCTGGGCACAGGCTGCCGGAAACTTCCTCCGCGTGGAATCCATCTCGGGCCGCGTGATGACACTTGAAACCGTGGATTTCAGCGGGACGGTCCGCGAGCGGCATCGGTTCAACGTCAGCGTCTTAGCGGGAGGCTCGCTGGCACTTGCAAGATGATAGCTTTGCCGACTCAGAAGATCGCGGGGCCAGTTGGATTCGTCCGGGGCAGTCCGAATACCGGAGCCGAGAGAGCCTGCTTCCGGCCGCTTCCGCGGGGGGCGGATGTAGGCGCGAAGAATCGTTCACAGGGAAGCGCGATATATCTGTGCACCCCGGGTAAACAATTCCTTTACAGTCAGACCTCATGATGGCAAAAGACGATAGTCGCGCGCCAGGAGTGGTCAGTTGACTGGTGCCGATCCCAGTCGAATCCGCTAAAATCCCATGGCTGTCCCGCCCCCTCTGTTCAAGTTCGAGTGTCCAAACTGCCAGCAGGCCATGGAAGCCCCCCCGGAGCTGCATGGACAGGTGATCGACTGCCCGACATGTCAGGCGAGTCTACAGCTACCTGCCGCCCCGCGGAAGCCAGTAGCACGCCCCATCCGACAGCCATGGCAGAGGCCGCAGCGCCGGCAGCAGGGAGATTGCTTGCCGCTGACTTCCTTTGAGTGGTTTCTTATGATGTGGCCTTTGCTATCTGCGATTACGTGGGGGCATTTCTTCAACGGTCCCCGCGCCGGAGTCCAATATTCCGAAGCTTCCGACGCGTTTGACTACGCAATGAAGACAGTGTGGCCAGGGTTGGGGTTGTCCTTGTTTTGCGCGGTCAATCTCATTATACTCCAAAGTCGGCAACCAATGGCGTTGAAAATTCTGCTAACTACCCTTGTAGGTATCGCCGCTCTGCTGACATGGCCCTACATAGGACACGAGCCGATAGCGGAGTAGAGGTGTTCGGGCCAAGTGGGGGAGTGAGGGTCACCAGGGATCAGAAGTTTGGAGGCGATCAACCGCGAGAAACCGCCCCGAGAAATAGGATCGATTTTCGCGACCTTTTGGAAACGACCGGGATAACAGAAGCATGGACAGGATTCAACGATCAGAAGATTCGTGCAGAAGACCGGGGGCGGGAGATGGGGTGAGGGCAGGTTATGTTGTGAGTGGAGTGGGGTGGTGGTCAGGAGGCTGCGCTGGCATTTTTCGGGGTTGATTGAGGTGACGGCGGGCTTGCGGGGATGGGGGAATGGTGGCATGAATGGAGGATGAAGTCCGAGGCGTCATGTGTGAGCGTGGCGGCACATCCGGTGCCGGAGGTGCGGGGGTATGTATTGGAGGAGGTGATTGGGCGTGGGGGTGCTGGGGTGGTGTGGCGTGGGGTGCAGGAGGGGACGTTGAGGGAGGTGGCGGTGAAGTTTCTGGGGCCGTGGCAGGGGTCGGGGCTGGCGGAGTTGCGGTTTGAGCGGGAGGCGGAGATCGCTGGGGGGCTGGAGCACGAGAACATTGTGCGGGTGTTTGACAGCGGGGAGAGTGTTGCGGGGAGGTGGCTGGCGATGGAGTTGGTGGATGGGCCGACGTTGGACCGGTGGGTGGGGTTGGAGGATCCTGTGCTGCGGCGGCGGATGGAGGTGTTTGCCGGGATTTGCGCGGGGGTGCGGCATGCGCATCAGCGTGGGGTGATTCACCGGGATCTGAAGCCTGGGAATGTGCTGATGGCGGCGGACGGGACGCCGAAGGTGGTGGATTTCGGGCTGGCGCGGCGGGTGGGGGGAGAATTGCTGGAGGTGACGCTGACGCGTGAGGGGGATGTGTTTGGTTCGCTGGCGTGGATGGCTCCGGAGCAGGTGGAGGGGAAGTGGGAGGAAGTGGATGTGCTGTCGGATGTGTATGCGCTGGGGGCGTTGCTTTACAGTATGGTGGCGGGGCGACCGGCGGTGGATCCGGGACTGGCTCCGGCGGTGGTGGCGGCGGCGATTCGGGCGGGTGATTATGCGAGGCTGGGGCGGGTGCGGGTGGGGACGCCGCGGGACATTGAGACAATAGCGGAACGTTGCATGGCGGTGGAGAAGGGTCGGCGCTATCAGAGTGCGGCGGAGGTGGAGGAGGAGGTGCGGCGGTGGTTGCGGGGCGATCCGATTCGGGCGCGGGCGGCGTCTCCATTTTACTGGGTGGGGAAGAAACTGCGGCGTCACTGGGTGCCGGCGGCGGCGGTGGTGGCGGTCGCTGGAGCGGGCGTGGTGATGGCGTGGCGGGCGTGGGAAGCGGAACAGAATCGGGCAGCGGAGCAGAAGGCGGAGGCGCAGCGTGATGCGGAGCGAACTGCGGCGGTGGTGCATCAGGCGCAGGAACTTGTGTCGCAGATGCTGCAGGAGATGAGGTTGCGTTTTGCGGAGGCGAAGCATCCGGAGTGGCTGGAGGAGACGGAGCGGCGGGTTGCTGCGTTTGAGTGGGACGTTGGAGGGGACGGGTCCGGGGCGTATGATCCGCGGCGGTTCGGGGCCCGTGCTGCGATGTACGATGCGGAGGCGCATGCGGCGAGGGGTCGGTGGCCGACAGCGCTGCAGACATATCACGAGGCGCTTCAGCACTTGAAGTCGTTAGTGGCGGAGTATCCGGGAGTGCGAGCGTACCGGGAGGATCTGGCGCGTGCTCGTTTTGGGTCTGCGACGGTACTGCTGCGGATGCGGTTTAACGATGAAGCGATGGGGGAAGCACGCAAAGCGCTGGCCCTTGTGGTTCCGGAAGCGGGTCAGAGAGTGTCGCCGACGGTGTTGGTGACGATGGTGAAGGCTGCAGAAGCCCTGACGGAAGCGGTGCTGGCTATCGGTCTGGTGCCGGATGGGGTGGTGGAGATGGTTGACAGGGCGGTGGCGGCGATGCCGGTGGTTGAGGACAAGGCTGCGGATGAGGCTGCAGCGGAATGGGGTGGTCGACTTGAGCGGGTGAGGGCGCGGCTGCTGACGGTTGGTGGGAAGTCTGAGATGGCAATTGCTGCTGCGCGCAGGTCGGTGGCCTTGGCCCGGCGCGGGATGGCATTGTCCGGCGGGCGCGGGCATCAAGTGTACCGTTTATCGGAGGCTCTTGTTGCGGAGTCGGTTGCGGTGTCATCAGGGGGCGATGAAGCGCTGGCGCTTGCCAGTCTTGAGGAGGCGACGAAGCTGTTAGGCGGTCAGGTTCCGGAAGCCGGGCACCACATGCTGACCGGTCCTTGTGCCGAAGTGGCGAAGGCGTGGGGTGGGAGAGCGGAGCGGCTTGAAGGGAGCGGGAAGGTTTCCGAGGCGGTGATTTCGGGGGCTGCGGCAGTGGATTGGTGGACGCGTGCGGTAGCGGGCCGCCTCGACGACCGGGCGGTGAGCTATCAGCTTTGCCGGCAGCAGTTGCGGCAGGCTGAACTGCTGAGGCTTGCCGGAGGGAAAGACGCTGCGAAAGATCTGGCAGAGCAGGCGTACGAAGGGTTCAGGAAAGCCCTTGGCTCGTATAAAGGGGGGCACAGTGCGACAAGTCTCGGGTGTGCGGAGGCGGCGATTGAGCTGGCGGAGTTGGAGGGGAATGCCGGGGCTGAGGCGTGGGTGACGGCGGCGGATGCCGCGCTGAAAGGGCCACGAGGGGCAAAGGAGCGGCTGACGCCTGGGTTGCGTGAGCTGCTGGCGGGCCTTGAAAAGCGGTTGGCGGAGTTGCGTCCGGGGGTGGCGGGGCGGTGAGGGGGGGTGGTGAGGTTATTTCTGTGCGGGGTCTTCTGTGGGCTGGTGGTCGAGGAGGAAGGTTTTGGCTTCGTGGAGGCGGCGTTTTGTGTCTTCGGCTTTGAGGGCGTTGCGGAGGTCGCGGAGTTCTGCGCCGTTGAGGATGTGGGGAGTTTTGCTTTTTTTGCCGGTGTAGATTTCGTACAGGTCGGCGATGGTGAAGTTGTCGTTGCGGAGGGAGTCGAGGGGGATGCCGTCGGCCTTGAGATTGGCGAGTGGGTTGCGTCCCCATGCATGGCGGTAGTAGACGGGTTCCGGGACGAGCGGGCTGGTGAGGACGATGGTGCTGCGGTCGCCGGCGTCGTTAGGGTTGATCCATTCGGCTTTGGCGGGTTGGAATCTGCCGTCTTTTCCGGCGATGGCGAAGCCGACGATGGGGCCATCGTTGAAGGGGATGACTTCGAAGCGAGCCATTTTGAGGATCAGCTTTGGACCTTCGGTTTTCGCGTCTTTGATGGTTGGTGGCAGCCAGCGGATCTCGTCGGGTTTTCCGTATTGGGTGACGAGGGCCCATGCGGCGATGCGCTCGCCGACGGGGATTTTGATCTGGGGATGATACCATGAGCGGCGTTGGTCGAAGCTGCTGGCATAGCCGATGTTTTTGTCGCCGGCTTTCTGGTAGTCGAGGAAGGTCTTGTAATGGACTTCGCGAATGTAAGTGCCTTCGTCGGTGAATGACTCGAGGAAGTTGCTGAGGTCCTGCGGAACGCCTTCGGTTTCCTGAGAGATGATGCCAAAGGGCATTTTTGGGTTATGGAACGCCGCGCGCCATGCCTCGATCATTCGGGGAAAGACCTGATAGTACATGACGTGACCATTGGGAACGAGGGCGTTGTTGTAGCCCTGATGCCAGAGAGCGCCTTTGATGTGGAGGCCGGCGATGGGAGCCATCATGCTGGCGTAACAGTTGCCCGGGCGGTTCATGTCCATCGCGGGGCCCGGTCGCAGATCGGAGGGAGGTTTGCGGTCGGCGGGAATCTCGTTTTCCCGGCCGGATGCCTTCATGCGGGCGACCCAGTCGTGGTGGCCCTTGAGCCTGTCTGCCAGATCTTTCTGGGGATCGAACTCCGCGACTTTTTTGTCCCAGTCGGATAGCAGGGCATGGACCTCGGGTGTGTCGATGGATTTGAGGAGGTTCAGGGGCAGCCATGTTTCGAGGCAGGTGCCGCCGCGTGAGGCGTCGATGATTCCGATGGGGACCTTGGTGGCCATGTGGAGGCGTCGGGCGAAGATGTAGCCGATGCCGGACATTTCCCTGACAGTTTCCGGGGAGCAGACGTCCCAGTATCCCTGCCGAAAGTGCTCCGAGAAGAAGTCGTGCCACTGATAGAGGCGAGGGAAGGCTTTCTTTTCGTCCGGGCCATTCAACTGCGGGACGGTGAAGAAGCGGATGTCAGTGAAATTCGCGGAGGCGATTTCGAGTGAGCCGCCATCGAGCTTGTGGATGGGAAACTCCATGTTGCTCTGACCGCCGAGCAACCAGACATCGCCGAGGAGAATATCCGCCAGGTTGAGGGTGGTGGTGCTGCCTTTGATGGTCAGCGATTGCGGATCGGAGCTGGCAGGCAGGGCGGGGAGTTCGACTTGCCATGAGCGGTCGTGGGCTGCGGTGCATGACTGGGTTTTGTCGCCAAGGGTGACGGTGACGTGTTCACCGGCGTCGGCCCAGCCCCAGATCCGGATCGGTTTATCTCGCTGAAGGACCATCCCGGACTGGAAGAGATTGTGGAGGCACAAGCCCTCGGTGATGGCAGGCACATCGATGCGGTCTTTGCCCTCGACGAGTTTTTCCTCGGCTTGAGCTTGCGGGATGCCTGCGAGAGTTACCCATCCAGCGATGAGGACGCCGAGTAGTGATGATTTCATGGGGTGATGTTTCGAGGTGAGGATGGATCGGTGGTCGGATCTCAGGGAACGGCGGATTGGGAATCAGCAGGAGGGATGGAGACCTTACGCGAGAAATTGAAGTTGAAACAGCGGCGCTGCGAAGTGGGGGAGAGCAAGCACTCAGGGCAGCCGAAGAGG
>Ga0315899_10001229_pt1 | contig 29640 bp, 22 predicted proteins | sample LakEriMetagenome_2_FD_203518 | JGI IMG/M metagenome (GOLD analysis project Ga0315899, IMG submission 203518) | Freshwater fungal communities from buoy surface, Lake Erie, Ohio, United States - Buoy 4 MA112 | ecosystem: Environmental > Aquatic > Freshwater > Lake | place: USA: Lake Erie, Ohio... | reverse complement strand
GGCAAGAGATGCAGTGTTCGTGAAAAAGGGGACGAATCTTTGTTTCGAAAAAGTCGATGTCATCCTGGTCTGCGGATACAAAATTCGTCAAACCATGACCGAAGGCAAAGCAATAGGAAACCAATAATAAAAGTAGTGATGTGGCGGGTCGCATCATTATGGTAGGTGGGGAGGTGGGGATTGCTCTCTGAATATTGTATCCAAGAACTCGGTATCTGAGTGCTCCGCACCTGGATTCGTAACCAGAATCCACTAATCGATAAACGGAATCGGTCATGTTCTACAGACCAGCCTATCGTTCAGAAAAACGTCACTTACGCAAAATAAACCGGATTTTATTTGTTGGTATTGGCGGGCCCAATTAAATCGGGTGCGGTACTCGATTTCGATAAAGTAGCCCAAAATCGCATAGCTTTGGGGATTTCTAAATTAGGAACCTGATAGTCCTTTCCCCGTCTGTCACCTCAATTCCCGTCAGCATTCAGAAATATTGATCTTGCAATTTCTGAGCAAAAACGACACAGTTTGCCTCAACAATGATTGCTGAATTTTTGTATCGAGCGAAAACCTCCTCGGGGATTCCGCGAATCGTAGCGATACCTCGGAGCACTGAGTGTGAGGACGGAAAAGGAATTATTAATCGCGACCAAGCAATATGCTGCCGAAAACAAGTTTCGGAGCTGGTTGGAACTCTGGGTGACACTAGGCCTTCTGCTAGTAACGTGGTTTCTAGCTGTTTCTGAACACTTTTTGTTTGTGCGAATCGCATCAGGATTAGTTGCCGGGCTGTTGATCGTCAGGCTGTTCATTTTTTATCACGACTTTCAACACGGTGCGATCCTTTCTGGGTCCCGAGTCGCTAGATTCCTTATGGATACCTATGGTCTTCTCGTTTTGAGTCCGCCTAGCGTTTGGAACAGATCGCACGATCACCATCACAAGCATAATTCAAAGGACCTACTAAGCAGCATGGGATCGTTTCCCACGATGAACACGGCACAATACCGAAGTGCAAGTTTCCTTGATCGAGCTGCTTATTATTGGTCTCGTCATCCACTGACCATCGTGTTCGGTTACTTGACGATCTTTATGGGGGGGATGTGTATTCGAGCGGTTCACCAAAACTGGCGACTTCACAAAGACGCGCTCTTGGCTTTGGCGCTGCACTTGGTAATCGCATTATGCCTCGGATACTGGGGAGTCGATAAACTTCTTCTTGGGTTGACTCTCCCCCTCATGGTGGCGTGTGCTGCTGGCTCTTACCTTTTCTATGCTCAGCATAATTTTCCTGGTTGCCATTTGGAGGCGCGAGAAGATTGGACTCACGCTGGCGCTGCTCTAAAGTCATCCAGTTACTTGAAGATGTCAGGCTTGATGAATTGGTTCACCGGCAACATTGGCTACCACCATATTCACCATCTCAATGCAAAGATTCCGTTTTATAGACTCCCAGAAGCGATGGAAGCTCTACCGGAGTTACAAAAACCCGCTTCGATTACACTCGGCATCAAGGACATCTACGCTTGCTTTCGCTCGAATGTTTGGGATGTTGAAGCGAAAAAGCTAATTAGCTTTCGCCAAGCCAAACCATGCTAGGCGTGATGCCGACGAATCCAACGTTAACCAAATTTGTCCGAAATATTTTTCGATTCAAATCCGTTAGTTGGTTTTCGTTAATCTTCTTAGTTCCTCAACCACGTGATCAAAGCTTGAGCCACGTCCACAGCATATCGTAACCATCTCGTGCGTATAAGGGTGTCGGAAATCTACTCTGACAGCACTGAGTAGCATTCGATATACGCCGGTTTTTTCATGCATCAGTTGGTTGTGCCTGTGGTCGCCGTGCCTATGGTCGCCAATGACCGGTTTGGCAATATGGTTCAAATGACGTCGAATCTGATGCCATCTACCTGTCACAGGCTTGATCTCTAGCAGAGAGTAGCGACTCGATGAAAAGTCGCCGAGTGGCCAGGGAACAAAGAAATCCTCAATGCGATTGAAATGGGTGGTTGCTGATTGCTCCGGATTATCCTCCGTGCTTCCTTTGTCCCACTCTTCTCCAAACTTTTCCCTTAAGGGACGATCGATCGTAAACTGTTCGTCAACATGTCCACGGACTACGGCTTGGTAATACTTGTCAATCTTTCGATCTATGAACAACTGGCCCAGTCTACCCGCAGACTGGCTGTTCAGTCCAAAAAGCACGAGACCTGCGGTGGGGCGATCGAGCCGATGTACGGGGTACACAAACTGTCCTATTTGATCCCTCACCGCCTGCATCAGAACGGGCTCGTGAGGTAGAGTCAGCTTGCTACGATGTATTATCAAACCTGCTGGCTTGAAGACCGCTATAAAATAATCATCCCGATAAACAATCGCTATCGGGCGCGTAAGCTCTTCGTTGATGAAGTCGTCGGTTTCATCCATTCAATACGACATCTATTTTTTCTTTTTTGACGACTTGTCAACACGGTCGATCAATGCCTGGCGATCTGTCGATTCAAGTTCTCTAGCCAAACAGGCTAGCTGCCACGCTTTTCGCTTACCGTATGTGTTCCAGGCAAAGCTAACCTTCTTGCGGCTGCCATTCTCATCTGTCCACATCGCGCAATAAGCAAAGGATTCTGCATTCTTCCAGCGGGGGTCAACATTGCGAACCGTGTGCACACCAACTTTACCACTCGTGTTTCGAGCCGACTTAAGATTTTTGGTCGTCTGCACCGGTGGAGCGCTGCTCAGCCATTCTGCATACCTGGCTTTTGCTGCCGTAAGCGACTTTGTTTTACCTCCGTAGGTTTTGTCATTAAAAAATTCCTGCTGACGCTTTCCTCCACGCGTGAGACGGACCATCCAGCCCTTTGTTGCGACTCCTTCGTAATCTATCCTGGTAATACCCTTAATCGACTTAGCCATGAATAAAAACTAGCCCCAAAAAAACAAAGAGAACACAATAATGCGCCCAAGATAGCGGATAAATCCGTCTCTGCCTACTACCGTAACGAGATTCTACGGAACGAACTCTTTTGGTAATTGAACCCCATTCGCTTCAGCCCAAGATCTCGTGGTTAATTCGACTTTTTTCCCCCCTGGAGTGCTTGCGTTTTCCAAAACCAACCACACGACTTTTTGATCTTTTTCCGTTGGCGACTGTACCGTTGTGACTGGGTTCGCTCGCCTCACCAACGCAGTTAATAATTCCCGTAGCGGTACCTTTTCAAAGGAGAAATCCCGAATCTGCTGGTTCTGAGTTATCCCCTCCTTTTGAAAAGCCCCTCCATTAATTGACATCTCAAGTTTATTTTCTCCCTCGGGAAGCGAGTCATTGAACTCGGTAGCAATTGCGGCTAGAGACATTTCTAAGGACTCTTGAGCAAAAGCAAGGCTCATCGGCCGATTTAGCATGTCTTCTACTGACAGCTTGGGTGAACCGGTCTTGTTGGAAGGCATCGCGACTGATGTGCTCGAATCTGGAACCGAACTCTGCATCGCCATCCATGTACCGATCGCAAGATTGTCTACGGACTCGCGAGGCTGATACATGTTGAACACGAGCTGACCTTCTTCTATTCCCATCCGCGTATTTTTTGCAACGCTTCGTACCATCTGCGGAAATCGAGCAGCAATCAATCGCCAATACGGTGCGACAGGATTGGTGGCAAATTGACTTTCAAGTCTGTTAGCTAGGCTATCCAGTTTTTCACGCATGGTCGACAGCACCGAGCCCGATTTGGCAATATCTCCTACGATCATTCTACCCTCTAAGTAGAAGCTATCTTTTGTCGATGCTGATAGACTAAATGCTTGGATGGTATCTCCAACAATCTCTCGATAGGCTTCTTTAAAACGCGGCACTGAAGCGTACAACTGCCGTCCATTGCCATTTAGAAAACTCGGAGTGGTCATCACAAACAAATCCATCTCACTATTACTAACGCCGATTAGGCTCTCGAGCTGGCGACTTAAGGGAGCCGATCCACCCGAGGTATCTATGAGGGTATTAATGATACGACTTGGGCCAACTGAGAAAGTCGTAACCTTACGCTCCGCATCTTTTGACAACCCTTCAAATGCGATTGCTAAGGTCCCATTGCTCCAGCAATAAAGCTCTGTCTCTGCACCCGTTAAGCGTTGCTCGCGAAAGGATGGATTGCGACTAATCATGTCCTTAATTGAGACTGGCGATTTGAGCTCGATTCTCAATAGTACGTCTGAGGTCGCAGGGGTTGTTGACGCATACGCTGCAACCGTGACTCGCTTAATCTGTTCATCATCCACCTTAGGATAGGAAGAAATAAACGATTTCCAATCGGGCAAGCTTTCTAATAACCACGCTTGAATAGGTCCTGTTTGCTGCCCAATCCATGCTCCTCCCGAAAATACCGCCATAAGCTCAAGCCCAGGGGGTAGCAACTCTACTGAGTACGATGGCCCAACCGATGGTGGAGCCCACAACGACTTTCCGTCATCAGATGAAATCGAAAAATATTCCTCAATCGGATTTGTCGTGGGTGTTTTTACCTCAGCTGTTTTATTCGCTGTTGAATCTTTGCCTGGAGTGTTGTTCTCATTAGGAACGACTACAACTTTTGTCTCCGAGTCTGGCTTGCCACCACCTCCCCCAAGGCTTGAGAGCAATGCGACAAGCCCTCCCATAAATGCCATGGATCCCAACGCAAGAACAGGTAGAAACCAGGCCGGTTTTTTCTTTTTCCGCTTGCTAGCAACAGCATCAGACTTTTTGGGGGACGATGCTTTTGGGGCTAACGGAGCTTTGGTTGATTTATGCGAAGTTGATGGTTGCTTAACGCTGGCTTGCACTGAAGTTGCTGGTGCCGGAGTTGCTGGTGCCGTAGTCGCTGGTGCCTGAGTTGCTGGTGCCTGAGTTGCTGGTGCCTGAGTTGCTGGTGCCTGAGTTGCTGGTGCCTGAGTTGCTGGTGCCTGAGTTGCTGGTGCCTGAGTTGCTGGTGCCTGAGTTGCTGGTGCCGGAGTTGCTGGTGCCGGAGTTGCTGGTGCCGGAGTTGCTGGTGCCGGAGTTTTCAGCGATGATTTTGCGGACGCGGGAGACGATAGACTTTGGGGTTGCGCGATCGCATTCGCCTTTTCGGGTGCTTTTGTGGCAGCTTCAGGCAAGGGTTCGCCGGAAGCTACTGATTTCTTAGATGTGTTAGTGGCTGGTTTATTTACAATCACATGTGACTGCCCGAGGGTAGTCAATTCAACCAACTGCCTATGCAACCCCGCAGCCGTCTTGCAACGAGAAGATGGGTTCTTTGCAATCAAGCTCTTCAATAGAGACACAATGGGCTCAGGCAAACCCATTGGTATTTCAGGAGTCTCTTGCGTATGAATCTTCTTCCAGCCCAGTGCATCGAGCGATCCGTAACGTTTCCACGCACTAACTCCATTAAGCAGTTGAAGCCATACGATACCGAGTGAGTACAAGTCCGTTTGCGGGCTAGGCTTTGCGTCGGGTAAGACGAATTCGGGTGCAGCCCTCATCCATCGATCTTGCTCGTCTTTTTTAAACACCCAGTCTTCATTACCGCTATAGGGGGCTACTGGGACGAACAATATATTGCGCCGAAGAACACAGTTTGCTCCGTCATACCAGCATAGATGCGTACTTACGTTTCCGTGTACCAGTTTATTGGAGTGTAATGTGTTTAGTGCGTCGGCAATTTGAAGGATGATTCGCGTGGAAGCTTCGACCGAGATCGGCCCATCCTGGAGATGTTGACTTAGCGGCTTACCAGGTACGGGATCGCCAAAACAGCTCAATGTGCCTTGGCCGGCAATCACCGATTCCCAACGATCGAGAAATGGGCACTGGAGATCTTTGTGCGCTTTGCCGAACTCAATAGACGGAGGCCAATTTTTAATTTCCGGAGAGCAGAGTTGTCCGGGCCGCAATTGCAGGCACCATTTTTTTGTGTTCTGCGTGGTATGAACGGCTTCAAACCAATTTGGTCCTAGTTGATCCGACAGGGTATCGACGAGTCGATAGGGGCCGACAACCAGAGATGGGGGGTGCGTTTCTGAGATACAAGTCAACTGAAAGGGGGTTAGCTTTCCTGATCTCAGGAGCGATGAAGCCAGTTTTAGTGGGTCCCCGGCATATTCTATTCCTAAAGAGGCCTCGATCTCCTTTGCCCACTGCCGACATACCTCGGGGGACGCAAGACCAGTAGCCTGCAAGCGTTCCCAAAACAAAGCCGAAGTCATTTCCACGAAACTATTGACCCATTACGTAAGCAAAAATTAGCGGAGCGACAATACTCGCATCACTATGGATCATGTACTTGGGAGTCGTTGAGGTCAACTTTTTCCAGGTAATTTTCTCATTGGGAACAGCCCCGGAGTAGCCGCCATAGCTTGTTTCCGCGTCGCTAATCTGACAGAAATATCCCCAGCGGGGAACATCTTCCTCGAGATCCTGAATAAGTAGAGGGACTGCACAGATTGCAAAGTCTCCTGCAATCCCGCCTCCTATTTGGAAAAAACCGATATTTTGCCCTTGGGACGCCTCGCGATACCACCTAACGAGGTGTTCCATTTGCGCGGTGCCACTTTTCAGGGCGTTGTGCGATTTGACGGTTCCATCGATAACTCGGGCTGCAAACATATTTCCGAGAGTACTATCCTCGATCCCGGGAGAAAACACAGGGATACCGGCTTCCTTTGCCGCCATCATCCACGAGTGTTCCGCGGGTATCTGATAATGTTGCTTTAGATCGGGTTCATCGAGGATCCGAAACATGTACTGGTACGGAAAGTAACTCTCCCCTTTATCTGCTGCTTCGGTCCAATACTTGAGAAGCCTACTTTCCATGTGCTTCATTACTGTCTCGGGAATGCACGTATCCGTAACACGATTAAAGCCCGCATCGAGCAGTGCCACTTCATCCGCGGCGCTGAGCGCTCGCCAGTTTTCGATTACTTTGTATTCATTATGTGCAAAAAGGTTGAACAAATCTTCTTCAAGATTTGCACCAGTACATGAGATAGCGTGGACTTTTCCTGCGCGAATCATCTCGGCTAAGGACACCCCAATCTCCGCCGTGCTCATTGCTCCTGCCAGGCTAACCAGCATAGCACCACCATCATCGATGTGTTTTCGATAGCCGCGTGCTGCCTCCAGTGTTTCTCTTGCATTAAAATGACGGTAGTGCAGCTCCATAAACGTCGTAATGTTCATCGCGAAGCCTCACATGATTCTAATGGGAGCGAAGTGATTTATAGATTTACAGGGCAAAGGGGTTCGAGTTGAGGCGTCTACCGAAAAGGTATTTTACTCAATCTTACTGTTTCGATGACTACTGCCGCGCCATGGGCATAACGACATACTGATAACCGTCGTCCGTCGTGAATAATGCAGGTTCCGCATTACTGCGCACTTCAAGTGTGAACGATTTCTCGGGCTCTAGTACCTTGAAGAAATCCAACACGAAGCGATAGTCCATCGTGATTTTTATGGTCTCATCCGCATAGGAAATCGGAATCTCAATCCGAGATTGCCCGATATCAGCGGCACTCGCTGCGACAACGAGCGTCCCGTTTCCAAATGCGAATTCAACTCCACGTGTTTCTGTATCAGCAAGGATGGAGGCCTGTCTAACAGCGGAGAGGAATGGCCCGACCAAGCCCTCGATTCGCGTACGCCCTTCTCGGCTGGGCATAACTTGCCGCCAGTTAGGATATCGGCCTTCAACGAGATGGGAATAAATTGTGCATCGGTTCGTCCTAATCAGAATGTCATTGCTTCGAGCAGCAATCTGAACTACTTCATCACTCTCGACGATCGATCGCTCCATTAGCTGAAGCGTTTTGGTTGGTACGATGGTTGACATTCCCGTGTTGGTGAAACCACCGATAGAGACACCAGTTGCCTGCATACACGCGAGTCGCCGCCCATCGGTCGCAACAGTGGCAATTTCTTCGCCATTCATTTCGAAAAGAACGCCACCCAATTGATATCGGGTGCTTTCTACATCGGTCGCGAATACTGTTCGACGAACCAATTCTTTAAATAGCTTTGCGCCGACCTCAAAATAAGCTGTTTCTTGAAACGACGCGACACTCGGAAACTCGTCCGGATTGGCTTTCGGCAAGTGAAACTCAGAGTGCTCGCCTTTAATATCGATTTCGTTCTCTTTCGCTTCAATTATTAGGGTCTCATCGCTGGACTCCCGTAGAATGTTGCCAACGCGAGAAACGTGTAGGAGTACAACGCCAGGTACCTGTATGTCTACATCCTCTAACTCCAACCGAATACCTGCATCCTGATCGGTAGCCATCATGATCGCTCTGCCGTCACGCGTATCCAGCTTTATATATGTCAGGACAGCCTTTGGGCTTCTAGAGGGAGCCACGGCCGATGCGATTTGGAATGCATTCTGGAAGGAGTCTCGTTTGCAAACAAGTTTCATAATCTAGCTTGGACTTTAGGGAATAGCGATCTGTAAGGGACTCGCATGGAGTGCCATGTTTTACCAAGAAGTCACCTTTTTTGACAGTATGCATACCCATCATCGAGTTCGATTCCGCTCGCAAATCTTTCCGAAACTTGCCTACTTCGCGATAGGATGGAGGCCTTTTCCGTGATTGCTCGCGCTCCGAGGTTTAAATGGCTCAACTAAAGCCCGAGGCTTCCGACCTTAAAGACAACTTCGGATTTTTGAAATCCTATCGATTCGTAGAGTTTGATGGCCCCTAAATTGTGCACAGTCACCTCTAGCGTAACGTAACGGCACCCCTGTGATTGAAATCCGTGCAACGCTCGTCGTATCAACTCTCTGCCAACTCCCCTGCCTCGGAAGTTCGGAATTACACCAATGTTCTGTATGGCACCGTGCGTCGCGTTGGATCTTAACCCCTGGATTGTACCAACAGCAATTAGATTTTTTGGATTTGAGTCCTGGCCAATTGCAAGCCATGTGGCTTCCGGTACAAACGCATCTTTTTGCGAAATGTCTCTCATGAGTCTTTTGCACCCATCGCGTTCACCGAGACACGGAAAGACATTGACGTCCATCTCCCTTCGAAAACTCTCCCACTTGCACAACGCATGCATTAAAGTTAGCTTCTCACCCCATTCGGCAAATGTGATGTCGGATGAGCAATTCGGCTCAGGTATTGGCTGCGTAATCAAATCAAATTGCATCCGGAATCTTTTGAAGTAAATCGCGGTCAATTTAGTTCTCCATCATTGCCGCACGGCCACCAGAACGTGGGTCGCATGCGGCTTCAATAATATCTGTGCCTATTACTCTCTGTACCCCTTGTGCTACGGCTAACGAACCACTGCCCTTTACGTTATGGCCGAGAGCTCGCAACTGTTCGATTAGATCGTTATTAAGAAACTTGGCGTCGTAGGCAGCGCCGAGACTGCCTTCGCAATACAGAGTATCTGGTTGCCACTGGTGATGAATGCGGGATTCCCGAATCGCGTCACCGATTCTCATTCCATAGTCCAGGCATCTTACGATTGTTTGCAGTGTTGCGTTAATAATGCGGGGCCCACCCGCTGCACCACATGCGAGAATCGGCTCACCTTTTGAATTGAGCACAATGCTCGGACTCATGCTGGATAATGGTCGCTTACCTGGTTCTACCGAGTTAGCCTCAGAGCCAATCAAACCAAAAGCGTTGGGAACCCCCGGCGAAATGCTGAAATCATCCATTTCGTTATTCAACATAACTCCTAGCCCAGGAACAATCATCTTATTCCCCCAGCTAGTGTTCACCGTTGCCGTTAATGCAACCCAGTTACCATCACGATCGGCGGTTGACAGATGAGTCGTATGCTTCTTTTCGTCATCAAGTGCGGTTCCCTGTGATGGTAAGTGACCCGCGACATGTGTCGTTTTGGTCAGATCGATCTTTCTCGCAAGGTCATTCGTGTATTCCTGTGAACTGAGAAAATCTGGCACATCGACGAAATCGGAATCGCCCAAGTAATAAGCACGGTCGGCAAAGGCTAGCTTCATCGCTTCAGTTAAAAGATGATAAAATCTGGCGGAACGACCCGATTCGGAGACTTCCTTCATTGAAAAGCGACCAAGCATTTGCAACATCTGCAAGATATGCAATCCTCCCGAACTCGGTGGTGGAAATCCTAATACCTTGTTTCCACGATACTCGGTCTGAAGTACCTGGCGATCCTTGGCCTTATAGATTCTAAAGTCATTGGCTTCCAGCACACCGCCTTGTTCCTTGATAAATCGCGAGCATCGATCCGCGAACTCTCCCTGATAAAACCACTCCTCTCCATGCTTTGCAATATTCTCTAGCGTTCCAGCTAGGTCTCGTTGTACCCAATGATCACCGACACCGTAGGGAGTTCCGCCCGCTCTGAACAAAACGTCGGTTGATGATTTAAAGTTTCTAAGTACCTGCTCTTCACTCTTGATGCTTGCAGCCACAGCCGGAGACATGGCGATGCCGTCGTGTGCAGCCCGAATCGCTGGCTCAAAAAGATCTTGCCAAGGAAGTGCACCGAACCGAGAGTGTGCAGATTTGAGAGCAGCGATTTGCCCTGGAACACCGCAGGCTAGAGACCCATCCTGGCTCAGCTTGACATCTCCTCGTCCCTCTCGGAGATACATGTTTTTGTGAGCGAGCCTCGGGGCGGTCTCACGACCATCAATTGCGTGGAATGTGCCATCTGCTAAGCGAACCAAAATTAGGCATCCGCCTCCAATTCCGGAATTGTGACCGTCGACAACCCCTAGACATAAAGCGGCAGCAGCAGCGGCATCAATCGCGTTTCCGCCTAGCTTGTACATGCGCACTGCAGCTAGAGAAGCCAAGGGGTGCACAGTAGCAGCTACGCTTGAGCCCTGGATAACCGGCCTTGTGGTACTGATCTCGTCAGCCGCATGTGTGCGAGTGAGGAGCGATGGGCTGCACATGGCAGCGGCAGCTAAGCTACCTATAAATTCACGACGTCTAGACATGACCAAGCTTTACTATCACTTTCTACGAAGCACAATCTTTCGGATGTCCATAACGGCTATATTCGTTTTACTCTTCGGTCGAACTTGTAATATTGTCTCACCCCTTTTTAGGTTCCAGGTTCCGATTGGTTCGTAAATCATGTTCTGAAAATGTCCCGTGTCCTTCACCGTGAATTCGGTAGCATGGTCGCCGCAGATGATCGCGACACGCGAACCGCCATTTCCTCCACCACAACCATATTGAAGTTCAATCTCGTAGTCCCCATCTTCGGGTATCCGGAATTTCCATTCCGCCCAATCATCAACCTCTGTCCAGTAGCCAACAACATTTTTGTGTGGCTCAGGTTCATATCGAATGTTCTTTCCGTGCACTAGAACGTCGGCAGCAGGCAGTGTTATTGTACCCTCAGGTGATTTCAAAACTGGTTTACGCCCCTGAACCACCTTGTCCATAAAGGATCTCCATTCTTTCCAGGTCTTTCCTATCTCGACCGCGGTTTTGCCGTGTAAGAGCATCGAAGGATCTTGGTCGATGTAGATTTTTCTATGGAGCTCTGCGTCGAATTCAGGGTTTAGTTCCCCTCGCCGTACCCCCGTTGATTCCTTCCAACGGACAAGTGACGATTTCAAGGACAAAGCCACTTCGGGATATGTCTCCGCTAGATCCGCTTGCTCCCCTGGGTCTGTTGTCAAATCGAATAATTCGAGCGACTCATCTTCGTGCTGCAGTACCAGCTTCCAATTGCCCTTTCGAATTGCTGATGCAGGCCTACTTCCTTGATTCGTATAATGGGGGAAATCCCAATACAAAGTCCGATCAGACGCTAGTTCCTTCGCATGATACCAGTTATCCCTGAGGCTGATCCCATCTACCGGACCGACGCTTGTTGCAACTTTACCTCCTGCACACTCGATTAGTGTTGGCATTAAATCAAGATGACTAACGGGCTGCTCGACGGTCCTGCCCCCTTTGATTCGCTCTTTGATGGAATAAACCAGTAGCGGGATTCTAATCCCGCCTTCGTAGAGATAGCCTTTGCCCGCGCGAAAAGGGGCATTGTGCGTAACTGGTTCCCTGTGTAATTCAGGTACGTGTAAGCCGCCATTATCACTCGTAAAAATGATCAAAGTGTCACGGTTCGTCTTTAGATTCTTGATGCGATCAATCAGCAACTCAATCGCCCTATCCATCGATTTAAGGTTGGCAGCATACAATGGACTAAATGCCTGTTTGTGCGACTCCATTGCCTCGTCTGTTGCTTCGAGCATGATATGAGGCATGTGATGTGGCAAGTAACAGAAAAAAGGCGCATCCGATTCTGCTGCCATAAACTCAGCCGCCTTTCTCGTGATCAAGAACTCATTCTTCCCACCAGTTGCAGTCGACAAATCGACTTCTGCCTGCGCGAAAGTTCCCTTTGCAGATACTTCTTCAACGACATCAAAACCTTGATGAGTTGGGCCGTGTGCTCCGCCGCCTAGATGCCATTTGCCAAAGAGCCCGGTTCGATATCCAAGTTTCTTTAGCTCCTCTGCAATTGTTTTTTCCTCCACTGGAAGCGCCGAGTGAATACGTGCATTGAGAAGTTTCTGTGAGGGGGCGTCAGCACGTCCTGGCAAGAACGTCGTTATATGAAGTCGTGATGGGGACTTTCCCGTTAGCAAAGCTGCTCGAGCCGCCGAACAAATAGACAGACCACAATATGCATTTGTGTACCGAATTCCTTTGGCTGCGATCTCATCCAAACTACGCGTCGAATGATCGGTTCGCCCGTAACACCCCAGATCAGATACACCCAAGTCATCCATCAAGATCAACACAATATTCGGCTGACCTTCCTCGGTGGCTTGGGAATCGGCTCCCCAGGATGAAGAATTCAGCGCAACCGACGCAAACCACACCGTCGCAGCACATACTAGATGTTTGATGACGTTCATTTGATAAATCTTAAAAATCTCGGGAGAAGAACCGACCCAACAACCCCCGTATTCTAACAGACCAATCGACGAGTGTTTTGCGACTTTTACAGAAAGTGATTTCGAATCTTGGCTTAGAGACCGCCTACTGGTATTTTTTGGAAGCAATCGAAAAAGCTATGAGAATGTCAAAATCAATGGCCAGATAGCTCTCGACACTCTCATTTTCGGCCGTGCGTTTTTGATACAATTAAGACCCTATCGTCTGATCTCGATATCCTTTCCCCCCTTTCGCCATTTTTCAGAATGTCTTCTTCGTCAGTAGATCGCCGCGCGTTTTTGAAAGGTAGCATCCTTTCCTCGGGCTTTGTTTCTCTCTCGTCTAGTTTGCCACAACTTTACGGAGATCAAACTGCTGGTGCTGTCAGGATCGAACGTCTTTCCACAAGAGTCATCAGCTGGAAGGCACCTCTTTACCACGGTTGGCCAACCCTTACGCAGACGTCGGCTGGTGAGTTGCTATTAGCATTCTCTGGTGGTCGCGAAACTCACGTTTGCCCATTTGGACGTGTGGAATTGATGAGATCTAAGGATAAAGGACAAACATGGGGGTGGCCCCAAGTTCTTTACGATGGACCAATCGATGATCGTGATGCAGGTATTGTTGTCACTCCACAAGGTTCGATACTCGTAACCACATTTACGTCATTAGCCTATGAACCGTTACTCGCTAGGGCACAGGTTGCTAAACCGGGAGAAGCAGGCGCGTTTGCAAACGAGCAACTGGTCGCAGAATGGCGAGCGGCACACAATCGACTGGACGCCCAACAAAGGAAAAATGAACTTGGCTGCTATATGCTTCGATCGACCGATGGAGGTATGACATGGTCGAATCGCTACCGTGTTCCTTGCAATAGCCCTCATGGACCAATTGCTCTTCACGATGGTCGGCTACTCTACGTTGGCAAAGCACTCTGGGGCGATGAAAGTGTCGGGGTATGGCAGTCGCTAGATGATGGATTGTCGTGGACGGAAATAGCTCTAATCAATCCACGAACCGGAGACAAATCCAAAGACTACCATGAATTGCATGCGGTCGAAACATCCCCTGGAAACATCATTTGCCATATTAGGAACCATAACGAAATCAACAATAACGAAACGCTCCAATGTCGATCTTTTGACGGAGGCAGATCATGGAGCGAGCCACGTTCGATCGGGGTTTGGGGACTCCCATCCCATTTGATTAAACTTCGCAGCGGTCGCATTGTGATGACGTATGGGCATCGACGCGCTCCCTTAGGCGTTCAAATGCGTTTTAGTGACGATCAAGCACAAACGTGGTCCGATCCATTCATCATTTCCGATGACGGTACGTCGGGTGATTTAGGCTATCCTTCAACAGTAGAATGTCAGGATGGAACTATGGTAACCGTCTGGTACGAACGCTTGAGTTCTTCTCCTCTCGCCCAATTACGCCAAACGATTTGGAAATGGAAAGAATAGTTCAGCGTTTTCGTTTCAATCTATGCTGTAGCGCATCATAGTTTGTGATTGATTTTTCGGACAATGCGCTTTTGCATCAGGGCCTTTTGCATGGGAGCTAAGTGCCCGCAACAAATTCATTCTTGACCCAACCGTCGCCGATGCCAGGAAATCTACCTAACGTCCAATCGCTTGTTCGTTGCAACACTTCGAATTCTGCGCCATCGAGTAACGGTCGGTCAAATGCAGGAGCATATTCCTCTCCCATCCCTTTCCGAACAGTTGCTTCCGAATTGAGCACTCCATAACTCAAGGTAAATCGATCGGGTGATCGAACGATAGCTTCACCTAATAGAACACCGGAAACGACGACGCCCATCACACTTGCGCAAAGTACCTTTCTGCTACCTCGAAGAGCGTAAGCTAGAAAAAGGAAAGCGCTCGCTATGAGTAATACGGATCCACTCCGAATCTTCCATGGGTGCGAAATCCATCCGCTCCAAAAGAATACATTCTCCCCAATGCCACTGCTAATTTTATCGTTAATTCTCCCGGGGGCTGAGCTTAATGCTTGCTCTAAGTTAGCCTGCAGATAAGAGTCTCTGGGTAAGTAGAATTTTGCGATCCGGTAATGTCGAATCGCGTTCCCGTAACTGCCAGCCTGAAACCAAGCGTTACCGCAATGGAAATGAAGCGATCCACTCTTCAAGCCACCGCGAGCTATCTCTTCGAATTGCCTCGCGACGGAAGTAAACTCCTCTTTCGTTCGCGATTGCTCCATCATTGAGAGAGTATCGTTAAAGTCCTTTTCAAAGCCCGAATTTAAATCCGAAGTTGGCTCCAATCCTGTCGGAGAATATGACAGGATTAGGAGCAACATGATATTGAAACTCTTTTTGATACGTTTTGATTGCATGGCGGCGAGAGCATTGTAAATCAGGGGTATCATTCTGGAGGCTTGTTCAATCATGCTCTCCGCGTCGGTATCGGATAGACGACCGTACCGTGCAGAATCGATCGTCTCGAGCATTCCTTTGATAATTTCATAATCTTGCTCTCGCAGATTTGTTTCTTTCAATGAACCCAAGACATCGGCAGTCGTCAACCCCTGGCCGTCGCTCCCTCGGAGTGCGCCGATTAACCCCACGATTGATTGCCTTAGGGTGGCAATTGCATCATCTGAGCGCCCCTCTTGTAGCATTGACCTCGTACGTTTTTGAAGTTCCAGGGAGGTAGAGCGTGCGAGTGAAAGTCGATCGGCAAACGTATCTTTCGCTTTCCCTCGATTGATTCGGATTAATGTCGCTCCCGCTAATGCCATAATCCAACCTATCCCTGCCACACCGGTCCATTTCGTTATCGACACGGAATCATCGGTAAATGGATACATCTCTCGCGTTCCCTGAAAGATCCCAGATTGATCCTTCTTAATCAACGAGGGTTTTGACGCTTTCGGACTCGCGACATCTTTCGCGGTAAGCGTACTTGCGTCCCCTATTTTCAAGGGTGACATCTTAGTCGTTATGCTTGTAAACTCTTCCGTTGTTGGGTCAAAACTAGAAAACTCAATCTCCGGAAAGCTGTCGAGTTTATTCTTAGGACGGATACCATAGGTAAACGTTTTTCGGTTTCGATCAATTTTACCGACGGGAGAACGATCCATTACCTCAAAATCTTTTGCAATCAATTCGAAACGAGTGAGATCCGGTGCAAATACTTGTTCGACGGAGTCAGCCGTTTGACCTGTCACTTCGAGCGTAAGGGTCATGGGATCACCAATTCTCGCTTCCTTTGGCGAGACTTCTACGTTTGCTGTAAATTTACCAACGCCCCCCAGGAAATTGTCAGGGCGGGGGCTCGGTACTTCAGCAACTGTTATCGTTATTGGCTTCGCACTTGCAGCGATCTTCTGGCCCCGATATTCACGTCCTCTGGAGTCAACGACGAATGTTCCACGGACCGTTGCTGGACCAAAAGCATAAGTGCCCGAGCGGACTGCATTAAATGTTTGAGAAATCTCGTATCGGAAAAACTGTGCGACTTCCCCATTTTCCAAAGTTCGGGTCTCTTTACCTCTTACCAAATCGAATAAAGCAACACGCGGCCCGTCAAACATGAATCCGGAACGGGAGCTAAAGTCATTAATGCTGAACCCATATCCTTGATCGGAAAGCAAATTTTGAAGCCAGCGCCCCTTGTCTTCCTGGCTCCTCAATCCATCGATTTCTTCGAGCCATGGTATTGAAATGTTAGGTGGATTTCTGCGGATGGGTATTAATGGATCCTGGTCATTATCAGGTAACTCTCGCACCAAAACTTTCAAACTTATTTGAAACGATTGGGTCGGATAGACTCGATCGCGATCACTACTGATTTCCACAATCACGTACTCTTGAGGTTCGGGCTCAATTACGTTGATTTCCGTGGGACGGCTGCTAATGACTCTTCCATCCGTGTTGATTGTCACCGGTGGAATCATTAGTCGTCCGGGCTTTTTCGGTGTCACTCTATACTGGTACAGTGTCTTAAGCTCTTCTTTCCGTGTCATTCTGCCATTCAAAATTACGACAGACGTGGAGTTCATAGACTGCTCTGTTTCGAATTGGACAGAAAAGTCTGCCTCCAATGAGCTGACATCCGGTGTCTCGGAGGATTCCACCCCTTCGACAACAGCTTGCAATGTGAAAGATTCTCCGATGAAAATCTCCTCGGAATCGACCGCGATCTTTACTGACGGTTCTTGAGCGGACCATCCGATGGTGGTTGACAAGTGACCTGCGATCCAGAAAACCAGTATTGTCATAAATCCGATTTGCGATCTGAGCATCCTACCAATCCTTGTCTACTGACAGCTGACCATATGCTTTTAGTCGGCGTTGACGATCTCGGTCACGTTTCTCTGCTTCGCGCTCCCGGACTTTACGAAGCGCCTCCGCGATACGGTCTTGACTTGGTCTATTGTCATCTTTTGCTGATTTGTCATTTGCTGATTTCGCATCATTCCCGCCAGACTTTTCCTTTTCTTTATTTTTTTCGGAGTCATCTCCTGACTTATTGTCCATATCTGACTCGGTTTGTTTCTCCGATTGAGGGGACTCTCTCTGTTTATCTTGGTTTTTGTCGGAATTCTTTTGATCATCTGATTCTGGAGAAGAGTCACCTTCCGATTTATCATTTTGTTGATCTTGCTGTTTGGAATCTTGACTTTGATTCTGTTCTTGGTCGCTAGGGGAATCTTGGTTCTGTTGGTCCTGATTATCTTGCTGTTTATCTTCTTGCTTTGGCTGCTCTTTTTTTATCTCTTCGAGTAGGCGTTGTGCTTCTTTCGCATGAATAAGAGATTTTGCGCCATCGTTCTGATTGAGTGATTCGATAGCAGATCGTATTTCCGTGATGGCTTTCGGTGAAAGCTCAATTGCCTTTTTAAGGAATTTCTTCATCTCTTCTTTTTGCTCTGGGGTAATCTCACCTCCGGCTTGCTGTGGGGCGTTTTCGTCGGCAGAATCAGCAGTCGAAAGTTCAGCAAGCATACTTTCCGCTTTCGGTTGCAAAGTTATGGCACGTGCTAACACTCGATCCTGTTCGCGAATCGTTTTCCTCTCAACTTGTTCGTTAGTCGAATCGCTCTCAAAAGGCACTAAAGATGATACGATCTTGCGCTGTTCTGCAATAGCACGTTGGAGAGTCTGCTCCAGGGGGGATACAGCATTCCAAATCTTGTCGAGTTCATCTAGAGCTAGCTGCTGTTTCTCAAGTGACTCGGAAGCACGAAATCGTTCGAAAGATGCCGACGCCGTTTTCATATAATCTCGAGATGTGTCGGACCAGCCAAGCATCAAGTCGAGTACTTTCTGAACTTCCTTTTTCTCTTCATCTGAGATTTTTGCTTGAGGATCTTTCTCGGAGGGATTTATGGCTTCCTGAATTTTCTCATTCAAAAACGGGAATTCCTCCATCACGCTATCTTGCAGTAACTTTAGTTCAGCGTGTTGATCCAACTGATACAGATCTTCCAGTTTCGTCGAAGCACTGAGAATTTCACTTTGTTTCGATTGCATGTAATCTAAAAACTGGAGTAGATCGGTTTCATTCCGACGCTTGTTCTGATCATACTCATTCCATTGATCCATAACGACCTTGAGCCATTGGCGAACGATCTCAATATTCTTCTTGGATGGGGTAGCGTTGGGATCTAATTCGAGGCTCGATCGATATGCAGCAATTGCTTGTTTTGCTTCATCAACAAGCTTCTCACGATCCTCCTTCTTTTCGAGTATCTTTGAGCCATCCTGCCAAATATCTTTGGCCGTATCAACGTGCACACGAGCTAGATTAAAGTTTGCTCTTGCTGCCAAGCTTCGATCTCTCGCCATAGCAGCTTGCAAGTAAAGTTCGATTGCTTTATTCCTATTGCCGAGCCGATGTTCCGCGCACGCTTGATCAAAGTAGGCAATGTGCTGTTCATTGCTTTTGGCGTCGCGCAACGATGTACCCACTTGGCCAAATGTTTCGCTAGCCTTTTCGAAATCAAGCTGTTCATATTGACGTAGGCCTTTTTCGATCGTTGCGGAGTCATCTGCAAAAGATTCCGAACCAATTGGCATCACAATGATAGTCGCTAGCCACAAGGCCTTAACAAATAATGCACTTCCTTTGGAGTAAGCAGAGGAATCGACGCCGACCTTTGGTAATGCTCCATAAGGTTTCACAAAAAGGTCGATTAGCAAAAGCAAAACACCAATTCCCAAAAACCACTGATATTGCTCCCCTCGCCTTATTCGCGTTTGGGTCTCCGAGGAGTCACCTCCCCGATTTGCCAGATAGTTATCATAGATTTCCCGCAAATCATAATTTTTCGTTCCGGCGGGGATGTAAACCCCACTTGTCTTCGAGGCGAGTTGCTCTAGCAAACTGCCATCCAACTTGCTCCAAACTTGTTCCCCCTCATATTCTAAGAATTGGCTCGTTCGGTCTTTAGCAGGAATTCGAGCCCCTTGTGTAGAATCCCCCAAGCCCACTGAAAAAATGGTAACGCCGCGCTCAGCTGCGACCTCTGCCGCTTCCAATGGAGCAGACTTTTGATCATCGCCATCTGTGATAAGTAGAATCGCTTGGTCGCGTTGACTATTAGGCTTAAATACTTCCAATGCCTTGCGTATAGCATCGCCAATTGCAGTTCCTCCACGTGGAGCGCTCGAGGTGTCAATGTCAGCGAGTGATCGGCGAAAGGACTCGTAGTCAACCGTCAAAGGGACCTTAACGACCGCTTGCCCCGCAAACGCTATCAATCCAACTCGCTCTCCTGTCAAGCTACTGACGAGGGCGTTGATGTCCGCTTTGGCTCTCGCAAGTCGGCTTGGTGAAACGTCATTGGCGAGCATTGACCTGGAGACATCAAGTAGAACATAGAGATCGCTACCTTTTGGTGTAATAATTTCGATTTGCTCACCAAATTGTGGTCCTGCTAAAGCGATTAAGATTGCCGAGATTCCTACCGATTGCAAAAAGAGCTTTGCCAATTGATTAGCTATGGATGGTTTTGGCATTAGCTTTTCAGCCATGGCGCAAGTCATAAACCGTTGCCTTGCTGTTTTATTTCGGATATTTCCGTAGACCCAAAAAATGACCCAGCACCCTACGAGCGGTAGAAGCCAGATCAGTACGCTTGCGTTTCGCCAATCCATAAATTACTCACTTAGGTCAAACTGCGAAATCGTGTTGCATGCAATCCATGAACAAGTCCTAAAAGAAGTAGTCCCGACATCACGAACCATGGATACAGTTCGTGATACTGCGAATACTTCGTCTCTTCCAATTGGCTCTTTTCCAAGGCATCGATCTTCGCATATACATCGGTGAGCCCTTGAGAGTCTGCGGCATTAAAGAAAATACCTCCCGTTGTATCCGCTATCTCTTTAAGTAGTTTTTCATCAACGCGGAATTGAGCAGGAACCAATATTCTGCGCCCAAGTTCGTCTTCGCGTGGAATACGAACAACACCGTTTTTGCCAATGCCGATCGTATAGACTTTTATTCCTAGTTCTTTTGCGATTGAAGCCGCCTCTCTGGGATCAACCACTCCAGCGTTGTTATCTCCGTCGGTCAAGAGAATAATAACCTTGCTTTTCGCTTTTGATTCCTTAAACTGACTGACACTGAGCGCTAACCCATCGCCAATTGCAGTGGCTAACTCTTCTTGCAAGGCCTGCTCATTAACAACCCTTCCGCGGCGATCTCTCACCGCTTTCGGGATCTCGAGCGATTTCACAATATCAATCAAAGCGCCATGATCTAGTGTGAGGGGACACTTACTGTCGGCAAAGCCCCCAAAAGCAACCAATCCAACGCTATCATCTCGACGTCCTCGTAAACCGCTTTCGGAAGATCCGAGGACAAATTCCTTGACCACCTCCTTAACAGCGCTCAACCTGTCTACATCTTCATTTTGAATTTGAAAGTCGATCGCTTCCATCGATCCAGAGATATCGATGGCGAGTTGAATAGCGATACCATCTCCGCTAATTCGAGATTCACTCTTGCCCCACTGCGGCCTTGCCATTCCGAAGATAAGCAAAATAAGCCCTAGACCGCTAAGCCAAGGCAATAGGATTCGCAAACGGGCAAATAAGGTTACAGGACATCGTTCCAATCCATCCAGGCTAGAGAAGATGACCCGCGGTCGACGCGATTTTCTGTTTGTCCAAAGCAGTAAAGCGATAACGACAGGAACGGAAAAGAGAAAGACCCACGATTGAAATCGAAACGACTCAATCATTAACCACCTCTTTGAAATGAGGGCGATTGGGTGCGTCTTTTGTCTCATGGAATCGGATCGCGATAAACTCTCGAGCCCGTTCTAAGGATTTTAGGATAGTGGTTTCGTCCGGGGTTTGACCTGCATACTTGACCAAGTCTGCTGCCGTTAAGAACTCTTGCAGCTGTGAGGCCTGTGGTCCATCAAATCGACTGCTTGCTCGCATATCCCTCAAGAATTCTTCTGTAGTCTGCTCGGGGGCTCTCAGACCGGTTTTACCTTCGATAAAAACTCTAACAATTCCGGTAAGCCTGAGATAAAATTCCTTCACCAAGCCTCGCGATGGTAGTTCCTCTGCGATGAGCTGAGACAACGCCAATTGGGCAACTTCTTCCGGGCTAAGAACCGGTGCAACTAAGAGTTTCTTCGACCTATTGCGAACGATCCAGAGCACTGTAGCTGACGCCACACCAACAATTATTAAAGCAAGAATACCGACCAATAAAGAGCTTTGTTTTGGAGCAATAGGATCGCTCATTGGATCAACTTGGCTCAGGTCTGAACTGACGTTTCCGAACTCTGATATTACGTCGACTTCAATGGGTTCGGACTGAACAATGTCGCGGACATCGGTACCTTGTGCTGATTTCTCAATAAAAACAACTGGAATTGAGCGAATCAGATGTTTACCGCTGAACATCGGCTCTAATTTGTATCGAATCACTCTCGTTGTTGTACCTTGTTTTGTCGATTCTGCTGGGGAAGCTTGTTGAATACTATCTTTCTCGGGCGCGAAACGTGTGCGTTCGCTGTAATCACGAACGGCAAAATCACCGACGGATTGTCCGAAAACAGGCGGCTCAATACTAATGATACTTGGATGAACAATCGTGATCGTGAGATCAACAAGGTCAGACAGGCTAGGCTGCTTGGGAGAAACAGAGATGTTTAGTTGGACGCCCTTTTTCTCAGCAGATTTGACCAACGCTTCGTCTGATCCGTGCGAGATGATTGAGCTAACTTTCTCATCAAATGAGCTCGAGCATCCCAGGCAAAATACAAACAGCGAGATGAATACAACATGCCGTGATAGCAATATGATGTTTTCTCGAACCGAAGGAGCGTTCGTCATCGAAGTCTCTCCCGTCCATGGAAGAAAGCGTGCAGGCTTTTGGCGTAGGGCTGATCGGTTCGAATATCCAATCGATCAACACCAGCTCGGCGAAAAGTCTGCTGTAGCGAATCACGTTGTGTCGTAATCTTTGAATGCAGCCATTCACGAACTTTACGGTTTGCTGTATCGAGTTCGAGTAATTGACCTGTTTCAGCGTCTTGTAAGGTAACGAATCCAATCGGTGGTATTTCTTCTTCGCGCGGATCTGAGATAGTGACGGCGACACAATCATGTTTTTGATTGATGATTCGAAAAGAACGTTCGAACGAGTTGGTCAAAAAGTCACTTATACAAAAAACAACACATCGACGACGCTGGACTTTTCCTAAGTATTCAAGAGCTAGAGAAAGATTGGTCTGTGCTCGTACTGGTTCTACTGTTAGCAATTCGCGGACCAAACGCAGAACGCTGCCACGGCCTTTGCGAGGGGGAATGAAGCGAACAATATCCTCGGCAAACAAGAGTAGGCCGACACGATCATTGTTGGTCAATGCCGTGAACATCAAGACAGCGGCAACTTCCGCTGCGATATCCAATTTGGACTGATTCGTTGAGCCGAATGCGTTGGAGGCGGACACATCAACGGCGATCATAACTGTAAGCTCACGTTCTTCGCAGAACGTCTTAACGAACGGGGATTCAGACCGCGCGGTCACATTCCAGTCAATGTTACGAATATCGTCACCGGGTACGTATTCCCGGACCGAATCGAATTCCATGCCACGACCTTTGAATGCGCTTGCGTATTCACCAGCCAGCAAATCATTAACCTGACGTCTCGCAACGATTTGGATCCGCCGGACATCTCGAAGGATTTCATCTAAGCTTCTTGCTGCCATAGGTTAACTCGCTTCAGATGGACAATTAACGCACGGGACTATAGAGGCACGCGACTAAGGCACAGGGACCGTATCAAGTACCTGTTGAACTACACTATCGGTCGTACGCTCTTCCGCTTCGGCTTCGTAGGTAAGAAGTAAGCGGTGTCTCATCACATCGAGCGCCACATCCTTGATATCTTGTGGAGTCACATAGCCACGCCCAGACAAGAATGCGTTGGCACGACCGGCCAAGCATAAATTGATAGAGGCACGTGGTGAAGCGCCGCATTGAATCAATGGTTTAAGTTCCTTCATCCGGTAGTTTTGAGGTTCGCGAGTTGCGGCGACCAAATCTAAGACGTAGTCTTTGATTTTGTCGTCCATGTAAATAGACGAGACGGTTTTCTGAATTTCCGCGAGTTTCGACGGATCCAGAACTGGTTGAACTTCTCGCTTTACACCATCCAGGGCTTGGTCTACTACCTTTCGTTCATCGGATTTAGTCGGGTATCCGACTACGACCTTGAGCATAAAGCGGTCTACTTGTGCTTCGGGGAGCGGATAGGTTCCTTCTTGTTCAATTGGGTTTTGGGTAGCGAGCACGAGAAATGGCTCTTCGAGAGTGTACGTTTCATCACCGATCGTGACTTGGCGTTCTTGCATGGCTTCGAGCAAGGCGGATTGAACTTTGGATGGGGCTCGGTTTATCTCGTCAGCTAGAATTAGATTGGAGAAGATTGGGCCTTTTCGAGTCCCAAAACTACCTTCGCGAGGGTTATAGATCATGGTACCGATCAAGTCGGCGGGTAGTAGATCTGGGGTGAACTGAATCCGTTGGAACTTGCACTGAATTGCCCCAGCCAGGGCTTTGATCGCAGTTGTTTTAGCGAGCCCTGGCAGTCCTTCGAGCAGCACGTGTCCGCCGGTGAAAAGGGCGATCAGGAGGCGGCTCAGCATAACGTCTTGTCCGATGAGGTTTTTTCGGACCTGCGAGCGAATCTGCTCGATATCATCGGAGAATTTAAGCACTTGCTCTTTAATTCTTAGTACATCGACTGACATATCAGCTCATTCAGCGAAAGGAGGAACTTTTGCTCTACCGACCCAACAACAGTGCCATGCTTGGGGACACTCCCCACGCGCGGGGACACACCTGGATAACAGTCCCTGGCCAGGGGACATTCCCTGAGAATTCTAGAGTCGATTTGGACGTGCACCATTGCAGAAACTGATTCAGAGTAAGAATGTGGTCTGAAAATGGCATCAAATTAACGACTGCCAAAACGCCAGTGTGCATCAATTGCCACCTTCGCGGCAGCAAATCTCGTTCCATCCTATCTTTGGTATCTTTGGGGACACACCCGCTCCTTCGCTTTGGGGACATACTTATTTTGCTCCTTCTCGAAGGGGCATAAATATTTTCAGGTTTAAGATTTTTTCTGGCCGGATAAATACCAACAGCTAGGGCAGAGTTTTTTTCCTCCGATTCAAAGGGAAACCACGAAAAAAGCAAAGAAGGATCCAATTTGGTGTGTCCCCATGTTTTTAGCACCATGTTTTAAGCACAGCCAAATCCGCCGGAAGAAAAGATTGCAATCTGGAATGGCAAGCCGGGAGCAAGGCGGGTCAGATTCCTTGTCCGATCATATGCCTATGGCGCATCGGTACTTTTGAAAAACTTCCAGGCAGCTACTTCACGCTGATGCTCGTGGCTCCGCAGTGCTCGAGGAGCTATCCCATTTGCGGATCCGGGAAGACTAGCAATAGTGGTCGCCCGGGACGATTTCAACAGAAACTAGGGAATCGGTCGTCTCGTGTTAAAACGCCTGTGCGTTACGAGACTCCTTGCATTAGAGATGGACTCCGGTTTGCCCGCTACTTGGCTAAAAATTCTCCCAAAATCTTTTGTAAGTCCCCTCCAACTCTCCACATCTAAACCAAGCCTCATTAAAAGAGGAGGTAGGTCCGACGGAGTCACGCCGCAACTTCCCGCTTTGTTCAGTCTCGCCGTCATGTCCAACAATTGCAGATAATCTAACGAACTTAATCTGAGAAACCCCTTATCGCTACACCTCTTAACCCCCACTTTCGATAAAGGGGGGGGGGTCTCTAGCGAATCCTCTATTGTGATTGGACTGAGAAAGGCGTCAGGTCTCTCTGCTGAACAAGTCTCCGTTTGAATTGATTCACAGCGTAGTCTTCCGGAAGTGTAATCGCTTCCCTCGATAGACTCTGCAATCGCAGCACGTATTGGATTTAGATCTACATAAACAGAGCATGCTAAAATCGCTTCGTCATCAAGCAATCTAACGGCCTTAAACCGACCTTGAAAGAACTTGCCTACTTCTTTGTCTTCGCGATTGGCTCGCATGCCAATGCGCTGGCAAAGGATACGCATCCACCAAGAAACATCACTGAGTCGATTTCTGATTTTTAATACTTCGTTCGCATTATTACGAATCTTATCCAGCTCATCGTCACTAGGCTGCATTGCATTTCCCTTTTCGTCCTTACGTTTTGGACAAATCATTAGCCATCGACGAGCAACCTCCGAGTCATCCCAAGTCTCAACGACATCCGGACGAGAGCGAAGTACCTGATGAAAGTGATTTGACATGAGGGAGAATGCAAGTAAATCGATTCCGAAATTTGCTGCCTGAATCTTTATTTGATTTTCGATCCAGCCTTTTCGGTGATCGAAGTTCTTTCCAGTAACGGGATCGCGACCGAAAAGAAAGCATCTGCGGCAGACTCTCGCAATAACATGCAAAATTGCAACTTCGTTTGGCGAAAAGATCTCCGCTCGGGTCACCCTGGACATGACGTACTCCATTAATGAGAAACTCGGACTATTTCATGGATGTATTGAACCAAGCCGCTGCAAAAAATAAAACCCCCTCAAATGGCGTAAAATCATCGGCCCCGCTAGGAATTCCTATGATTTCTCTGTGTCCCCTGGAGAATATGCGCCCAACAGATGGCTTGTGCCCCCGAAGTAAAACCAAGGGGACTGAAAAAGGTGTGACCCTAAGTTAGGGCATGACCCTAAGTTAGGGCATGACCCTAAGTTAGGGCAGAAAACGTGGTGTGTCCCCATGGGCTACCATGAAGCAAATCGAAAGATGATATGCAAACGAAAACGTTCAACGGAAAATGTATGCCCCGGGGGGGCGAACGGGGATGTACAAGAAGACGTGTGTCCCCGAATTAACGAAGTAACCAAACGGGTGTGTCCCCAAGCCGGGAGGAGGTGGTAGTGTGTCCCCGAGCCCCTTGTCCCCCGAGCCCCTGTCCAGAACGCTACCAAGTTGGGAGGGAGAAGGTGGTGTGTCCCCGAGCGCTAAAGCGTTAGGGACCAGGTGTTGATGTGGTGGGCGATTAGCTTGCAAATGCTGTCGCTGCTTATTAGGTGGTCGCAGTCAGGAAGGGTGATCAATGACCTAGAACCAATGTGATTGGAACCATCAGCGTAGCCGCAGTTCTTGATCGCATGATGATATCCAACCGTCTCGTCAGTTCTAGAATGTAAAGCTAAAACTGACTTAGCCATTCCTGCAACAACCGCCGGCAAATCATAGCACCGAAAATCATCGGGCATCGATTTGTTAACTCGATATCGAATGCCCCCTATGACAACCTCGCCACTACCAATAGAAACAATTTGAGGATCCATTGCCTCAAGCAAATTCGCTAAATGATGCGTATCACTAGGTGCTGCCAGTGCAACGACCCCACGTACCGATTCTATCGAACCCGCTTCATGCAAACTAGCTGCGCCACCAAAACTGTGACCAACCAGAATATCGACAGGTAGGCCGAGTTCCGCTAAGTATCGTGTCGCCGCGCGCAAATCCTCTCGATTCGTCGTAAAACTAGATTCGCAAAACTCCCCCTCACTGTTTCCAAGCCCCCTGAAATCATATCTCAAGACAGACCAACCTAACTCCGCAAGCGCACGACTTATCTTGACGATGGCTTTCAAGTCTTTACTACAAGTAAAACAGTGAGAAAACAAAATGGAACCGACGGGAGTTTGCGCAGGCACCTCCCTTATGCCCGACAACACCACGCCGCCTGTCGTTGGTATCAAACACCGAATCGAATGCCTTGTCACTAATCAACTCTACTTTCGTTAGCGGAGTTTTAATCAACACTACTACGACTCAGAATCAACCCCAGGCATTTCGTTCAATGCACTCGTTGCATTCGAATCGTTCCCACATCCTTCGCTGCACGAAATGTACCACTTAGCCCATTGCTACTAGACAAAGCGTCCATCGTGTAACTGCCCATGATGGGTCCCAAGGGTTTTGAAGCATGCAGATGCACATTCCCATACTGATCATAACTAGGATTCATTGTCACTTTGTAAGTGAAGGGTACCACTAAAGCAAAGCGACCACTAAACCTAGCCTGATATGTGCCATCACTCGTCTTCCAAACATTCGCCCTCATAGGCCCACGATGTCCTGTGGATTGGCTCCTCCATTCTCCTCGCCACTTGCCAACGGGCTCACTTCCGTTACCAGTCGATACCCATCCCAATGTCACCAACATTCCGACAAAACTAGCCAACAAATGAAACCGGTTCACAAAACTAATTCCTGTATCAAAAGCATTGGTTCGTAGTCATGTCCCCATGAAAATACGGGGCGCTGAAACACTATCTAGTCTAATACGGGATGCGACCTTTCGTAGTCGTCAATCTTGGACACATGGGCCAAAGTTAACCCAATATCGTCCAAACCATTCAGCAAACAATGCCGTCGAAACGGCTCAATTTCAAAACGGGTCAAAAAGCCGCTCCCATCTGATACGGTCTGTGAATCAAGATCAATCGTTAATCTGTACTGCGCAACGGTTGCATGTCGTTGAAACAGTTCCTCAACTTGAGCTTCACTGAGCGCGATGGGAAGCACTCCGTTCTTGAAACAGTTATTGTAGAAGATATCGGCAAAGGACGGAGCAATCACACATCGAATTCCATAATCGTCGATCGCCCAGACTGCATGCTCTCGAGACGATCCGCTCCCAAAATTTCGCCGAGCCAATAAGACCGAAGCGTCCTTGTTACGTGCCAAATTCAGTTCGAACTCTGGATTAGCCGACCCGTCTTCCGTAAATCGCCAATCGAAAAATAAATACTGACCAAATCCACTTCGTTCTATCCGTTTTAAGAACTGCTTGGGAATAATCTGGTCGGTATCTACATTGGCCCGATCCATCGCTGCCGCAATCCCAGTATGTTTGGTAAATGGTTTCATCTCTATAAAGCCTGTCTAATTTTGGTTCTTAATTTGTTTTGACGAGACGTAACGTTGTTAGCGATACTGCCAATCGCGAATATCCACAAACTTACCCTTAATCGCTGCTGCCGCTGCCATAGCAGGAGAAACCAAATGCGTTCTTCCTCCTTTGCCTTGCCGCCCCTCGAAATTTCGATTCGACGTGGATGCGCATCGCTCACCAGGCGCCAGTCGATCGGGATTCATTGCTAAACACATACTGCAGCCTGCTTCTCGCCAATCGAAGCCGGCCTCCTTAAACACTCGATCCAATCCCTCGGCTTCTGCCTCGCGTTTCACTTGCCCACTACCAGGAACAACCATCGCGTAAACTCGGTCGCTGACCTTATAACCTTTGACGACTTCTGCAGCGGCTCTCAAATCGTTGATACGAGCATTCGTGCAAGACCCAATAAACACGCGATCTATATTTACATCGGTCAATGGCACACCAGCCTTAAGCCCCATGTACTCCAACGCGCTCGCCGCTGATTTGCGTTCCGTCTCGTCAGAAAAAGTATTAGGATCCGGAACATGTTGACTCACCGATGTCACTTGACCCGGATTAGTCCCCCAAGTGACCTGTGGTTCGATCTCCGATCCTTGGAATACGCTAACTCGATCGTATTTCGCACCTGGGTCGCTCGGAAGATTCTTCCAGAGGGCAATCGCTGCGTCAAAATTCTTCGGAGCGAATTTACGCCCTCTCAGATAATCAAAAGTCGTTTGATCAGGAGCAATCATTCCCGCTCGGGCGCCTGCTTCGATCGACATGTTGCAGACCGTCATTCGCTCTTCCATACTCAGCCTGCGAATCACCTCACCGGTGTACTCCAGCACATACCCTGTTCCACCCGATGTTGTTAACTTGCCGATTAAGTACAGAATCAAATCTTTGGCCGTAACGCCTGGGGCCAAGCTTCCATCCACTCGCAATTCATAAGTCTTTGGTAATGTTTGCAATAGGGTTTGAGACGCCAAGACGTGTTCCACCTCGCTCGTTCCGATTCCAAAGGCCAAAGCACCAAACGCTCCGTGTGTAGCGGTATGAGAATCTCCGCATACGATCGTCATCCCAGGCTGCGTATAACCCTGCTCTGGACCGATGATGTGTACAATCCCTTGATCTCGATCGTTGAGATCGTAAAGACGAATTCCGAACTCTTGGCAATTGTTCCTTAGCGTGTCAACTTGCTGCTTGGCAATCGGATCGGCGATCGGCAAACTTCTATCGCTGGTGGGAACGTTG
>Ga0315899_10001226_pt1 | contig 29693 bp, 21 predicted proteins | sample LakEriMetagenome_2_FD_203518 | JGI IMG/M metagenome (GOLD analysis project Ga0315899, IMG submission 203518) | Freshwater fungal communities from buoy surface, Lake Erie, Ohio, United States - Buoy 4 MA112 | ecosystem: Environmental > Aquatic > Freshwater > Lake | place: USA: Lake Erie, Ohio... | reverse complement strand
GCTCAACAATCTTACGTTGTCATGTTCCAGCGAATAGATTCTTCGCTCTTTGTCCATCACTATTGGGTTGTCATTTAACGATAACCACCAACGCAACATGGTCGACGTTTTAGTCTGCTTCAGTGTGTCCAATTCTTCCCAATAGGACTTAATCGACTTGGGTAACGGATCAACACCTAAACCTAATCGTTTCATCTCGGCGTCAGCCACAAGCAACGCATAACCAGTCGGTGAATCCGCCGGCAAACCGATTACAATCGTTGCTTGGTTGCCAAGTGTCTTCTTCCATCGCTCTAGCCAACGATCGGGACTGTTCCTCAACGACTTGAGCGAAGATTCCTTTTGAGCAAACGCAAACGACTCCTTCAGTCGCGTTTCATCCGGATTGATCGTACAGCCAAAGCTCTTGTTTCCGTTTAGAATCACTGGGCCAATGCTCAATAGATCCTCTAGCAATATAGGAGGCAGCCCGGTTTCTCGATTAACCAATTGCCCGTCTTCATGCTGTACCAAATCCCCTGCGGGGCCACCGATGAGCCAGTCGTTGGTATCTTTGTCGTACGCGAGATAATCCAATCGGTATATGCCGCCCAGCAGTTCCATCGCAATACTGGATGGCTTGCCACCTCGCATTCGATCCTTCACCAATACATCCAAAGACTTGAGGGATATCCATCGCAATGGCGTTGCTTCTTGCCAGCTTCCCAATGCTGACAGATCCGCTTTTGCGCGTCCCAGTTTCCTGAGCCTACGAAGATCCTGTTCCGAGGCACTGATCCGCTCCAACACTCCCGATGTGTTGATACGAACTCCATTGGTGTGAGGAATCATCGACGAGGTTCCGCCCTGACTTTCCCAACCACCGTCGATGATCGTTTCGATAATGTTGGTCAGTTCGCTGAAATTCGCTAGTGGCGAGCCTCCACTGGCCCCCACTCTTCCAGCTTGTTCACTGGACGCCCCAACGAATCCTGTTCTGTATTTGTCAATTTCTGACAATTGCGATCTCAGTTCTGAATCGCTTGTCGGAGCCGACGTAAAATGAGCCGAACCGGTTAACGCCCCGTTTTCTTGGGGCCAGCATGCACCCCATGTCCCAGCCCAAGAAAAAAGACAAACGTTCAAAATCGTGGCTAAACACGACATTCCATATAGAAGCGTTCTCATGAGCAAACATCCTCCCCATTTGCGAGATCCCTCATTGCGAGATCCCCCATTGCGAGATCCCCCATCGCGAGATCATAGGTGCGATAGCCCGAGGATCAAACGAGTCAATCCCCGATCACGGCCTCCGCCGGCGGTACGATTATACGCGTTACATCCGCAAAATCGAGACACCTCTTGGTCGATTCTCTTACTACTAGACCATGAAGGCCTCCAATTATTTGCTACAATCTAGCCCGATTGAACACCTCTCCGATTTTTTGTTCTCGCATCCCAGTAGGCGTTTATGTCGATAAAAAAACTACACATTCTGTCGCTTTTGTCCTTATCCTTCGTAGCACCAATAATGGTTACTCCCGTGAGTCTGGCACAAGATCCCGTCGATACCGATCCGTATCAGTGGCTAGAAGACGTCACCGGTGACAAAGCGATCGAATGGGTGAAAGAGAGAAATTCCAAAGCGGAATCGACTCTTACGACAAGCGATGACTTCAAAAAACTGGAAGCCGATCTACTGGCTATCCTCGATTCAGACGCTCGAATCCCCTTCGTCAGCAAACATGGCGAGTACTACTACAACTTCTGGCGAGACAAAAAAAACATCAAAGGCCTTTGGCGTAGAACAACTCTAGACGAATTCCGAAAACCTTCGCCGCAATGGGAAGTCATTCTCGATCTAGACAAACTCTCCGCAGAAGAAAACGAGAGCTGGGTCTGGAAAGGTGCCAGCTTCCTTCGACCCGACTATGATCGTGTGCTAATCGACATCTCGCGAGGCGGCGCTGATGCGACCGTAACTCGCGAATTCGAGATCAGCACCAAGAGCTTCGTGAAAGGTGGATTTGAACGACCGGAGGCCAAGGGATCTCTAAGCTGGATCGATCGAGACCATGTTTTTGTTCAAACCGACTTTGGCCCAGGCAGCATGACCGATTCCGGTTACGCCCGAATCGTGAAACGCTGGAAACGTGGCACGCCATTATCCGCAGCTGATTTGATCTACGAGGGTGAACAGACCGACATGCTTGTGGCTGCTTTCCACGATGATTCCCCAGGCTTCGAACGAAATTATGTGCAGCGTAACGTGAAGTTCTACAACGATGAATTGTTTGTTCTCGACGAGAACTCCAAACTCGTAAAAATCGACGCTCCCAACACTGCGAACAAGTCGGTCGCGCGAGGAACACTCGCCATTGAGTTACGCGAAGACTGGAATCGTGGCGACAAAGTCTACAAAGCCGGCTCATTACTCTTTACTAAATTGGATGATTTTCTCGTTGGCAAAGAGACCATTCAAGTTGTCTTTGAACCTACACCAACCACTGCGCTCGCCAGTTTCGGTTTCACCAAAGACTTTGCGATCCTGAATGTTCTGGAAGATGTTAAGAACAAGGTCACGGTTCTCCGCTCCACTCCTCAAGGCTGGAAGTCTGAGCCGATGGTCGGCGCACCTGCGTTCGGAACCGTCAGCGTCAGTCCCGTCGATCCTGACGAATCGAATGATTACTTCATGACCGTAACGGACTACTTGACTCCAACAACACTTTCGATGGGCACGATCGGCCAAGCTCCACAAAAACTAAAAGAGCTACCAGCTTTCTTTGATGCCAAGGGACTCAAGATTTCGCAGCACTTTGCAACCAGTCAAGATGGAACACGCGTTCCCTACTTCATGGTCGCCAAAGAGTCGATCTCGCTTAATGGCAACAATCCGACATTGCTATACGGATACGGCGGGTTCGAAATTTCTTTGCAACCATCCTACAACGCAACAGTCGGTCGAGCATGGACCACTCAAGGCGGAGTGTACGTGGTTGCCAATATTCGTGGTGGCGGTGAATACGGTCCATCATGGCACCAAGCAGCATTGAAAGACAAACGCCATCGAGCCTACGAAGACTTTGCGGCCGTGGCAAAAGATCTCTTCGCTAGAAAAGTCACCAGCTCTGCAAAACTCGGGATCCAAGGTGGTTCGAACGGCGGTTTGTTGGTTGGCAATATGGCCACACTTTATCCCGACCTATTCCAAGCGGTTGTATGCCAAGTGCCGCTTCTCGATATGAAGCGTTACAACAAGCTTCTCGCAGGCGCCAGTTGGATGGCCGAGTATGGCAACCCAGACATTCCTGCCGAGTGGTCTTTCATCAAGACCTTCTCACCTTATCACAATGTTTCGGAAAACATAAAGTATCCCAATGTTCTATTTACAACCTCGACGCGAGACGACCGTGTTCATCCTGGTCACGCACGCAAAATGATGGCCAAAATGGAAGCACAAGGTCACTCGGTCCTTTACTACGAAAACATCGAAGGTGGTCACGGCGGCGCGGCAAACAACAAGCAATCGGCGTTCATGCAAGCCATCGCCTACACATTCCTCAAGAAACAACTGTTCGGTAAAGAAAGCCAGTAATAATGCATCGAAGAACTTTTCAAACTAACCTATTGGCGGCAGCTGCCGCAGCCGCGACGACAGCTGCATGGAACTCTGAGTCGTCTGCCGCTAGCGTCCCACCGGGTGGCAGAACAACGAACCCTATCGGCATCTCGACTTATTCCTTGTGGCGATTCAAAAACGAGGAATTCAAAGATGTAACTAAGTGCATTGACTTCGCTGCCGATGCTGGATTCGATGGAGTGGAAATTCTCCTTTATCAAATCTCTCAGACCGAGATGCTAAGCAACTCAGCCCTGCAAGCGATCAAACGACGCTCGTTAGTACATGGTTTGCCACTGTATGGAATGTCCACACACCAAGGGTTCGTTTCACCGGATCCTGAAGTGCGACGCATGAACATCGAGCTCACGTGCGGGCAGATGGAACTCTGTTACAAACTCGGTATTCCCACGATGCGTGTTAATACCGGCCGATGGGGCACGAGCAAAGACTTTGACACCCTCATGGCGAATCGTGGGATTGAGCCACCATTGCCGGGTTACACCGAAGAGGACGGATATCCATGGGTTATCGATGCACTCGAGCGATGTTTGCCAACAGCCGAGAAATGTGGGGTGACCCTCGGTCTCGAAAACCATTGGGGGTTGGGGCTCACTCCAGAGGGAGTTCTTCGTATTGTCGACGCCATTAACTCTCCGTACTTGCAAGTAACTTTGGACACAGGAAACTTCCTCGAAGATCCTTATACTAAGCTTCAGAAGTTAGCAGCCAAGACAGTGCTGCTTCAGGCGAAGACCTATTACGGTGGAGGCGAGTGGTACACGCTCGAACTCGATTATCAGAAGATTGCCAAGATACTGCGAGACGCCAACTATCGCGGCTGGATTTCCCTCGAGTTCGAAGGCAAGGAAAGCTACAAAACGGCGATTCCCAAGAGCTTGGAACTTCTAAGGAACGCATTCAAGCTATGAACCGAGAACTCATCGAACAATATGCCAGCGGCGGTCAAAAACTAGTGCAGGCCTATTGGGGACTCACACAAGACGAGCTGTTTTGGCAACCTCCAGACGGTTCATGGACGTTGCATCAGAACGCCATCCACATGATGGATAGCGATCTCATTGCGAGTGATCGAATGAAGCGAGTTGCCTGCATGGAGCTGCCGTTGTTGGTGGCTTACGATGAGACCGGGTTCAGTAAATTGCCAGGTGGAGATTCAATCCCCGCCTTTCAGGCTATTGACCTATTCGTAAAAAATCGCCAAATGACGGCCGCGATCCTGAGAGCACTGCCTGATTCGGCGTTCGAAAGATGCGGAATTCACACGGAGTCTGGCAAAGTGTCCTTGGCCTATTTGGTGGAATCCTACATACGCCATCTAGATCATCACCTTGTTTTTATCGAAAAGAAACGCGCCTTGATGGGGCGTTGAAAGGCTAAACCGAGATTACCAGTTGACGTATTGGTACACTACCTGAATTGGTTACTTGGTGATAGCGCTCGAATCGAGATGACTTTCACTGAGTAGCAACACCGACTTCCCTCCCATCCTTACTTCACTCAAGGGTTTTTACATGACTAAGTACAGATCGTTGTTGGCTGGCGTAGTTGCCATGGCCATGGTTTCTGGTTACTTGAATTACGAAGGCAACACAATGAATTCCTACGCAGACGAGAAGAAAGCGGATGCACCCAAGGCTCTTTCGTTCCAAATGAAAGACATCAACGACGAAGCTGTTGACCTTTCGAAATACGCAGGAAAGGTTGTCGTATTTGTGAACGTAGCTAGCCAATGTGGTTATACCAACCAATACGAAGGGCTCCAAAAAGTCTACGATAAGTACAAGGAAAAAGGTTTGGTCATCGTAGGTGTGCCATGTAACCAATTCGGTGGACAAGAGCCAGGCTCGAACAAGAAGATTTTGGAGTTCTGCCAGTCCACCTACAAAGTCAGTTTCGACATGTTGGCCAAAGTGGATGTGAAGAGCGACACAGCGTGCGATCTTTACAAGCATCTGTCGTCCGTAAGCACCAAGCCACTGGGTGCTGGTCCAGTCAAGTGGAACTTTGAGAAGTTCGTTATTGGACGTGATGGAGAAGTGATCGGTCGGTTCGGATCAGGGGTCAAGCCAGAAGATGCTGCGTTTGTAAGCCTAATCGAATCAGCACTTGCTAAGTAGTTGTTCGTAGTAAGATTAAGAAGAGTGCATGGCTGGGGGGGGTGTCTTCGGAAGCCTCCCTACCATGCCATAAGGTGACCCGATCAATCGCTCATGGATGTAAAGTCGCACATTGTAGAAAACCGAGCGAGGACGTTGGCTGTTATGGCCTTATGCCTCGCCGTTATCGTTGTGATTCGAGCGTGGTCGTGGCAATCGATTGAGACGCAAGAGGTTGTAGATATCCCCGCCTTTTCTTTTGACCTTAATTTTGCAACTCCGGAAGAGCTGGATTTGATTCCTGGCGTTGGAGAGAAGATGGCGGCTGACATCATCGCTCTTCGAGAAGAAATGGGTGGATTTAAAGCCGTGGAAGATCTTCAGAGAATTCGCGGGATCAAATCAGCGAAGCTTTCGGCTATTTCTCCCTATGTTTTTGTAGAGACTCGCTAGGTCCTGCGTCGGCTTACTAACGAGCGATTTCCCACTTTTTCTTGACCCTAGAAGGTTCGTTCTTACGCTGGAGACCGATTCTCGTTTCGCGTAGGAATTTTCTGACGCCACGGTATACTATCTGCATGTTTGGCTAGGCTTGATACACGAGTCTCGTCCAGGACGCTTGCACAATTTCTGGCGGGGAAATCACACTTTATGGACGCAGTCCCAACAAACGGAAAATACACCGTTGTCGCACGTCGATATCGGCCCAAGACGTTTGCGGAATTGGTTGGGCAGGGGACGGTTGCTCAAGCACTTTTGAATGCGATTCATACCAATCGTGTTGGTCATGCCTATTTGTTCACTGGCGCTCGTGGGGTAGGCAAAACTAGCACGGCGAGAATCTTTGCCAAAGCGCTCAACGCATCGGCCAATTCATCAGGCGACTTTGATCCGAATTCCGATATCGCACAGGCCATCGATACCGGTGAAGATATGGACGTTATCGAGATCGACGGTGCAAGTAACCGTGGTATCGATGAGATACGGCAATTACGAGCCAATGCAGCCGTACGTCCTAGTCGATCTCCCTACAAGATCTACATCATCGACGAAGTTCACATGCTCACGCCTCCAGCCTTCAACGCGTTGCTCAAGACGCTTGAAGAACCACCAGGGCACGTAAAGTTTATTTTTTGCACTACTGACCCCGAAAAGATGCCGATCACGGTTCTGTCTCGGTGTCAGCGATTTGACTTTCCACCCGTGCATACCGCCGAAATACTCGGACGTCTCAAATTCATCTGCGAGAACGAAGGGAAACAAGCAGACGACGCCGCGCTGCAGCTTGTTGCACGTCGCGCAGCGGGTTCCATGCGGGACAGCCAGTCGTTGCTGGAGCAATTGTTGAGCTTCTGTGGAGAGCGAATTCGAGTCGAAGACGTTCACTCGATGCTCGGTACTGCGGACGAAACTCGTCTTGCTGCATTTGCGCAAAAGATGATTCAACGGGATGCAGCGGGGGCTCTCCGTGATCTCAATGATGCAGCCGCAGAAGGAGTCGATCTGGGGCAGCTTGCAGAGCAGTTACTCGGGTACTTGAGAGACCTCATGGCATTGAGCGTGGGAGCGTCCAGTGATCTTGTACGCACAGCCAATCCAGAGAATGCAGCTCAGCTCAAATCGTGGGGTGAACAATGGGGCACAATGACTCTTATCTCCGCATTACAAATACTGGATGAGTCGATCGTCAAAATGAGACATAGTGTTCAAACTAGAGTTCTCATGGAGATTGCACTCGTCCAGATCTGTCAGTTGCAAGATTTGCAAGCGATCGCCGACTTGGCCAAAGCCTTTGCTTCAGGGCAGGCCGCACCGCCCCCTCGCGTTGTAACAAGTGGTTCTGTTGTGGCACCATCGACGACAACATCTCAGCCAGGTAATAATCCATCGTCGGTGGATAGCTCAAAAAAAAAAGATGAGTTAGGAGTTTCTGCTGATAGGAACTCAGCACCTTCAGAGAACATCTCCTCGGTTCAAACGATTCCCGTCAAAACAGTTTCTCAGCCCACAGCACCTGAAACGCCGTCTGTTGCAGCCAGCAGTCCACCTGTTTCGCAGCCAATTCAAACACCTGCGATTTCAGCCCCGAAGCAACCACCGGAACCAATCGCTGACTCAAACTCCGTTCGAGAATCAGTGTTGTCTGCGGCAGCAGACGCTGGTTCTAGTGACCGAGGTGGTGAGCTTGGTATTTTGACAAAAGCCTCAGAGAAGCTCGGAGGTTTGATTGTTCAGTGTGTTGCGATGGTCGTGCGAGTGGTCCCAACATCAGCAGGTCAATGGCGTGCCTATGTATGCCGAGACGGGCAGTTTTCAATCAATTATTTGCTTTCAGCTGACAACGTTAGAAAGCTGGCTGCTGCGATCAAAGAAATCTCTGGGCAAGACGTGCAGATTGAGTACATACTCACCCAGGAGCCAGCTCGCGCCGGTTCATCATCATCTGCCCCAGAAACTCCGCCCGTCGTTGAGCCAATTCGTGTCAATTCAAACCAAGCGCAATTGATACGAGGAGTGATGCATCATTCGCTTGTGAAGCACATCGTCGAAAAGTTCGATGGCCAGATCGTTCGTGTTGATCAACCCTCGCTTGTTCGTCCCCCACAAGCTCATAACGAAGAAGAAGCAGCCGTCCCAGCAGATGCAATCGTTTAACCGCGTTGGGCATCGCCCCGCGCTCAGCGTTCACAAGTCAGAAGAGCTTGCTAGCTCGAGCGATCATTCCCGCCCGTGAGCGCTCAGAGCAGCCGGGGGGGCGGTTAAAGGGGAGAAAAAAAATAACCGCTCATGGCTTTGTTGGTAGCTATGAGCGGCATCTTGTTTTTTGTAGCAGAGGGTTGACTAGTAAATCTGCGTTGGAAAGGAGTGCCTAAGCGGCTCTTCGTGTTACTACAGGTTCTACAGCTGGAGCTATGTCTTTCAAGGAAACTTCCAGCTCGGTTCTTAGGATCTTTACATGCGGTGGAGCCTCAACCCCAATCCGTACTTTATCGCCGTTGACGCGAACTATAGTTAACACGATGTCGTCGCCCAGGTGAACTCGTTCGGACTCTCGCCTGGATAATATCAACATATTGAGATTCCATTCTCCTTATGCCGTTGGGCTTTGCTAGTCTCGACATACGCGGCCCACATTCGCCGATGTCGAGTCCCTGGAACTCGTGAGAGCTAGGCTGCGGAAAGAAGCATATCCTTTACGCACCGTGTACCCGCTCTCTGGCCAGTGGAATCATAAAACAACACTCGAGCCGTCGCGATGTCAAAGACCGCAGTCAATCGGACGCTCCGAGGGCCATGCAAACAGTAGAAAACACCACATGGGTTTCCTTGCTTGCGAAGCACTTTCTCCGTGAGGGGAAAGGCCTTGGGTAGTAGTTGGTTTTGGTTACAGATCTCTGCTTCAACAATCTCACGAATTTGTACTAATTCTGACAATTGGAACCATCCAAAGCTATTACGAGAAAACAAACTTCAGTCGACGAATCGACACACTAGACTATCGACGTTAAGCAGGTTTCTCTTCGTAACGGTGAGCATCTATAAGCGGAATTCTTTGCCATCAGGTGTCACCAGCGGCAAGGTCGCTTTGGCATGACTAATTTGACTGACTGACACATCCGGACCGAAAAAAGTGCAATTCTTGGACGTTTGTTTCAATCAAACTGAGACGGAACTCACGGCGTTGCACACAAAATCAGAAAGCTCCTATTGAGGGGCAGTTGGCTTCGATTTCCTTCATGATAAAAACGAAAAAAGGCAGGATTCTTCCTGCCTTTTTTCAACGCAAAATATCTCTCGTGTAATGGACTCGTATTGAGCCTATTGCTTGCATTGTTACCGTGGTACTGGCTCCACCCCGTTGTGTTAGAAGTGCTAAGCAAATAACAAATACACTACGCCACTTGCTTCAAGAACCCTTCGAGCATCTGAGCTCGCATTGGGTTCTGCAACTTTGCCACTGCCTTGGCTTCGATTTGACGAACTCGCTCTCGCGTTACTTTGAAGATTCGGCCAACTTCTTCCAAAGTATAGGAGTACCCGTCGGTCAAGCCATATCGAAGTCGTATGATTTCTCGCTCGCGGTAAGTCAGAGTTTTGAGCATTCCGTCGATCTTGTCGCGTAGCAATCCATTGCCCGCATTGCGAACTGGATTGTCGCTATCTGGGTCCTCGAGGAATTCACCAAACGCGTTATCTTCACCTTCGCCAACAGGACGATCGAGGCTAATAGGATTTCGACCGATATCCATAACTCGGCTTACTTCTTCGACTGATAGTTGAGCGGCCTCTGCGATTTCGAACATGCTCGGTTCACGTCGCAAATCTTGTGTCAATCGCTTTTGAATGTTACGAAGCTTGCTTAGTACGTCGATCATGTGAACCGGAATTCGAATCGTTCTCGCTTGGTCGGAGATTGCTCGCGTGATCGCTTGTCGGATCCACCATGTGGCATATGTTGAAAACTTAAATCCGCGTCGATACTCGTACTTGTCCACCGCACGCATCAGCCCAGTATTGCCCTCTTGAATCAGATCAAGAAAACTCAAACCACGGTTGCGATACTTCTTGGCGATGGAAACAACCAAGCGAAGGTTTCCGCTCGATAGTTGCCTCTTGACCGCTTCGTATTCTTTAAAGTTACGACGGAACTCTTCGCATCGATTACGAAGTGACCGTGGGCTTTCTTGTGTGGTTAAGACAAGATGCCGAAGTTCAGCGATGTTACGATTTAGCTCGAGTGAGTTTGCGCCAGTTTGTTTAAGCTGAGCGATTCTTGATTGAAGATAGTCCATGCGTTGAGAGTATTGCTCGAGCTGTCGCATGAGTGGAATAACTCGTCGCGAACGAAGTGATAGTTCTTCTACGAGAACCAATGACTTGAGTCGCCTTCGTTGATAGGATCGTTTTGCTCGTTCTTTTTCGGCTTCGGATGCGCTCTTGCTCACAATGACGCGGAAATCGTGACGATTTTCCTGCATGAGGGAATCGAGCGTCTTGAGGTTATGAGGCATACGAGCGCTGATTTGCTCCTTGGTCAATCGTTCCGTCAACGAGACTTTGATGGTTCGATCGAAGGGAAGCGCTCCTGATGCAACACGTCGAAGAATCTCAACGGTGTTGCGCAATGCAAAGTCATTTCCGAGTACTGCTCGACGGAATTTGCGCCGAGTTATCTCGATTTTTTTGGCTAGCGAGATTTCCTGTTCGCGGTTTAGGAGTGGTATCTCGCACATTTGGCTCAAGTAGAGTCGAATGGGATCATTGGTCAGCCGAGGCTTAGGTTCGTTGACTGTGCTCTCACCATCCAAATCCGACGAGTCACTGGCAAGAGTTCTGCCTGGAACATCCGCCTCATCGACGATTTCGATTCCAGCGCGTTCTAGTGCAACAAGCAATTGATCGAGCGCCTCGGCATTGTTGGCTTCGTCAGGCAGAAAGCTGTTTACCTGTTCGTAGGTCAAATGCCCTTGGGTGCGGCCCAAGTCTAGCAATTGCTGCAGGTCAATAGATCGAGATTCCACGAGATCAACTCCTTTTGATGGTGGTAATGATTGTCGACGAACCATCATCCATTGACGGCTCGCTGGGTCAACAATTATTGCGGGGTATCGGTCTGGGTAAGGCCGTGTTTGGCCCGTGCTTGACTTACAATTTGGTTAAGCAAATCGAGTTCGGTCTGCTCATCCACTTGTTTACGCTCCAAAATGCTTATTTGTTGCCGTCGATAAGCTCGGTCTTCATGACCGCTCAATCGATCGCATAGCGAATGGAGCCTCTCATCGGGGGTCATCTTGGCCATTTCCGCTTTACGCGAAGCATGATCCTCGATGCTGACTAGAACGCTTTTGACTCCTGCGTCCTCAACCGCCGACAGTACACACTCAAAGTTTAACGCGTTTCCGGCTAACTCCAAGTCCAAATATGTTTGAAAAATCTTTTTTGCTGTATCGCTGCTTAGATTGCTAACCGGAAATCGCTCAATCGCAATCGGAACAATATGCTCATACAATGCCATCAATTCAAACAGCTCGATCTCGACAGCTGTAAGTTCTGAGTAACGAACAACAATAGGCTTGGGGGCATCGCCTTGTTCATAACTCGCTGAAGCCGACACATTGGATGCTGGTTGACTGGCAACACTGCTCTGAGCGGCATGAAATTGCAATCTTTGTTTTGCACGCTCGGCAGCTTGCTGCCGGATGCTATCGATACGACTCTTCAACTCCGTTCGTTCTATCCCGAACTGTCTGGATAATCGCGCGATGAATTGGTCCTGCCTTAGTCTAGCTGTGTCATTAGTGAAGAGAGTCTCGCGTGAAACCTTGGACATTGTTCCAAGAATATCCTCGAGGGCCGAATTGGCTCGGTGGGTATCGATCAATGGGTCGAAGCCTTGGCATACATGATTGATCTTGAATTCCAGAGCGTCGAGTGCGCCTGTAATTTGTTTCTTTAACTCTTCGCCGCCGTACTTAAGTAGGTAATCGCACGGATCGAGATCCTCGGGCAGAGTAAGAATTCGCAAATCCATTTGCTCCCCAACAAACAGCTCCAGGATTTCGCGACTTCGCCGCTGTCCGGCGTCGTCGCCGTCGAGCAATAGCACCACGGAATCGCAATATCGTCTCAGTACTTTGAGTTGCGTTTCACCAAGTGCCGTACCGCAACACGCCACGACGTTGTTGATGCCGTGCTGAACGGCCATGATGACATCGGTGTAGCCTTCCATAACGACCGCTTGCTTTGCCTTTACAATCGCATCACGTGCTAGGTCGAGGTTGTAAAGTTGATGGCTTTTGTGGTAGAGGGCTGTTTCGTTGCAATTAACGTATTTGGCAGAATCCGCATTTGCACCGGGCAATATCCGCCCACCCACTGCAATTGGACGGGATTGCACATCTCGTATCGGGAAGATCACACGGCTGCGGAACCGGTCGTAAATCGATCCGCGATCTCCTCGAGCAGCTAATCCCACAGACTCCATTAACTGCGGGGTGTACGATTGAACTGATCCGCGGTCGACCAGCCATGACCAGCTCTCGGGAGCGAATCCGATGCAGAACTTTTTGATACTTTCATCGGTTAGGCCTCGGGACTGTACGTATTCCCTGGCCGCTTGCGCATCGGATGAAGTCAATAAGAAGTTATGAAACTCCTTGACCGCCCATTCCATCGTTTCGTAGAGCTTCTTTTTGTCGTTGCGAGACTTGGACTGAGATTTGGATTCTTCGATGACGATACCGGCTCGATCGGCCAGCATTCGGAGAGCTTCTGGAAACGTAACATTTTCACGCTTCATCACAAAGCTAAAGATATCCCCCCCGACGTCGCATACCCAGCATTTCCACGTTTGGCGATCAGGATTAATTTGCAAACTGGGGCGGCGGTCGTCGTGGAACGGACACGTTCCTACGAACCCTCGACCTTGACGCCGTAGCTCCATGTAGCTACTAAGCAAGTCAACAATGTTGACCGCGACACGAACTCTGTCTTTGACTTCGTTATCGATCGCAAAGGACACTAGCTACTCCAAGCGAACCTGAGGGAGACAAATGTTTGCAGCCCAAAATGGCAAGCCATTCGTGCGGCAAACTGATTCGACTGCGCGGTTCATTTGCGTCATGCAGGAGCGGAACTAATAGCTCTGGTGGAACAACCTGGCGGTCGCAACGCAAGAGCGAATTGAGTCATCCGTAACTCGGGGGAAGATTATGCCGCCTAGGCAAAACCCGCGTCAATATCGATTTTGGCAATTCAAAAGGTTTCGGCTCCTCAGAATTCCTCTTTCATAGTAACCTTTTCTGTGATGTTCGCCAGTCGTTGAATTTCCAACGAATTTTCAGCAACTTCAGATAACCTCGTCTCTGAACCTGGTGTCTTTGCGGGCGAATGCGTCCCAGCGATTTATCTTCCAACTGTAGTCTTCCCATGTTTGAAAATCTCCCCATTGCACCTCCCGATTCCATCCTCGGACTCAACGACGCATTTCAAAAGGATCCGCGGCAAGACAAAGTGAACTTGACCGTCGGCGTCTACAAAACCGAGGACGGCAGCACCCCCATTTTGGCAACGGTCAAAAAAGCCGAAGCCCAAATTCTCAATACGCAATCAACGAAAAGCTACATGCCTATCGAAGGGCATCCAGGATTCTTATCCGCAGTCGTGCCATTGGTCTTTGGCAACTCGATCGACCATGGGCGAATTTCTTCCTCGCAAACGCCGGGCGGAACGGGCGCACTGCGACTCGGCGCCGATTTGGTAGGGCGTCATTTCCCCAACACGCGAATTTGGCTTAGCAATCCTACTTGGGCGAACCACGGTGCCATTTTTGCGGCCGCTGGCCTCAAGACGGAAGTGTACACCTATCTTTCATCAGACAAGACTTCTTTGGATTTTGAGGGAATGGTCCAGAGCATAGAGCAAAACGGCCGTGCTGGAGATCTAATCTGTCTTCACGCTTGCTGTCACAACCCTACTGGCGTCGACCCAACGCTTGCTCAATGGAAACAGATCTCTGAACTATTGGCCACCAAGAAGATGATTCCGTTCGTCGATTTTGCCTACCAAGGGTTTGGTGATGGCTTAGAGGAAGATACGGCCCCTCTAAAGGCGTTGTTAGTCAACCATCCAGAGCTATTTGTCTGCTCTTCCTTTTCGAAGAACTTCGGATTGTATTCCGAGCGTGTCGGCTGCTTGTCGATGGTATCGGCTGAATCAAGCCAACGAGCAGCCGCTCTGAGCCAGCTGCAACTGGCGGTACGATGCAATTACAGCAATCCACCTCGACATGGCGCCACGATCGTTTCTACCATTTTGAATGATCCGGTTTTGAAGCAGGAATGGGTTGCAGAGGTGGACGGGATGCGAAATCGCATTTCCCAAATGCGAACACAGTTTATTGAGGGGATGAAGAAAACCGGCATCGATCGGGATTTCTCTTTCTTGGCGGCTCAAAAGGGAATGTTTTCCTACAGTGGGCTCAATGCCATGCAAGCAGACTGGCTCAAAAAAGAGCGAGGGATCTATATCGTTGGAACTGGTCGATTGAACGTTGCCGGAATGGCCCCGCAGACGATGAATAGTCTTTGCACTGCGGTCGCCGACTGCATCAAAGCCACATCATAACCCCCACTGGGCTGGATATCACTAAGTCCTGTTTTCGTTTAACCGCGAGGGCATTGCCCCGCGCTGAGTGCTCACAAGTCAGTGCGGCTAGCTAATTCGTGCGTTTTCTTCCCGTCTACGAACGCCAGTGCAGCTTCGGTGGGCGTGCCATCAAACGATGGGTATTGTCCCTCCCGTTCGCATTCGTAGCGTCAGTAAGTACAATAGAGTCGGCAGCTTTGGTATCATTTAGAGGTACTCCCTGTTCCATTAACCGACAACGCGATCCCATTCTTTTCAGGCAGCGTGAAATGTTCAACCCAATCAAACGACCGTTATGGCAATTGAGTCTTGGTTTTCTATTAACATCTGCCTGGGTGGACACACCGCTTTTTGCGGACGAATGGACCAACAGTTCCGGTAGCAAATCAATTACAGGCGAATTCGTCAAACTCGATGGGGTGAAGCTAACGATTCGCAAAGAAGACGGGACTGAGGCAACAATACCCCTTTATCTCCTTAACGATGCTAGCCGACTGAGAGCTCGAGCACTTGCTAAAGGTGACAAGACCGGTGCCGTAGCTGCAGGCATGACCGATGAGCCACTAAAACCAGTTGAGGTCATCAGCTTGAGCGACATCGAAGCCAAGTTTGCGTCGATGAAGACTGCGGAGGAGTTTGTCAAGTTTGTGCAAGTAGAAGCGGCTAAGGGGAATTATGTCATTCAATGGGATCAGTTTCCTCCTTCGATGCAAGTCGAAGCAGAGAACCTCGCAAAAGAAGCCATTGGAAAGTTGGAGCAGCCTGCTCTCGATGACATCTTAAAATTCAAGAAGCTCGTTGTTGAAACCTTCAAAACTAAGAAATCGTATCTGCTCAACAGCAAAGAATTAGACTTGCCACCGGAGATAAAGCCGATGGTTGAGCTACTCTACGACCCAGTGGTCGAGTTGGTGTCTGAAGCTGTGCCAGACTCGTACTTCAAGCTCGAAACACTAAAAAGCACCGAACTTAGAGACATTCTTACCACCGTGGTTTCTAATGTTGCACCTCGCCTAGAGAACATATTCAGCAAGCTTCCGCCTGGGATGAACCCCAAAGATATGATCTTGCAGATATCTGATTCCGCAAAATTTAATCAGATTTCGGATGCAGAAGCCCAAATGACTGTTGCCAATCCGCTGGGGGGCGAGATTACGCAAACATTGGTCCGTGTAGAAAACAGATGGATAGAAAAGCAGCAGTTTGAGAGCATGAAAGCTGGTATCGAACAGTCGAAACCCATGGTACAGGCACTCGATTCCAAACAATTGACACGAAGTATTCGACAGGGACTGCTCGCAATGAATGCCGCTTTCGGCGGACTGGCTAACGCAGAGTCACAACAAGATGTCGATGACATCATCAAACTGCTAAAGAGCAGTATTCCGCAGAACCCAGGGGGCATGGGGATTCCAGGATTAGTTCCATAGTTAACTCCTGGGTTTGCGCCTTGCGCTAGCTGAAGAGAAGAGGAATGGTATACTCTCTTCTCAACTGAATGTGATTTACTCGCCTGTTCAATCGTCACCAGTTGAACAAGCCTAAATGGCCAAAAGTGATCCGTTCTCATCCTGGAATGAAGTAGATGTCATCGCCAATCCCCATGCAGCTATCTCGAATTATCATCAGCGAGATCAGCGACAATCAAGTGATCTATCTCAAGGAAATCGAAGGTGAGCGGCAGTTCCCGATATTGATCGGAATCTTTGAGGCGACCAGCATCGATCGCCGAGTCAAAGCAGCAGCCAGACCACCGCGGCCCCTCACCCATGACTTGGTCGTCAATGTAGCCGAATTGCTCGGGGGTAAACTGGAAAGCGTTATGATTTCTAGTTTGCAAGAACAAACATATTTTGCGCAAATTCGAATTCGCAGGGGTGACGAATTGATCGAGATCGACGCTCGCCCCTCTGACGCTATTGCTGTAGCGGTCACCTTTCAGCCGCCGCTTCCAATCTTCGTCGCAGAAGAAGTTCTCGAGAAAGCATCCGGAAAGCCTTAATGCAACCCAATAACGAATCGATCGAATTACCCAAGCGAATTCCTTTTAAGGTCGATATCGCTGGGATAATCGAGATCATGGGGACATCGCTTTACTCGCACCCCAATACCCCCATTCGCGAGCTGCTACAAAATGCTCACGATGCGATCATGCGACGTCGGGCTCGTGATCTTTCCTATCAAGGAACGATTAGGGTTATTCAAAACCCGTCGGATAGCTCATTGACGTTTGAGGATGATGGAATCGGTCTCTCACCGAGCGAAGCAGAAGAGTATTTGGGTACCTTGGGGGTAGGCATCACCGGACTGATAAAAAAGGGTATCAGCACTGAATCCAATGAAAACCCCGCTGTCACCAATAGGAAAAATGGTAACAGCCTTATCGGCCAATTCGGTATTGGTCTCTTTTCTGGATTTATGTTGGCGGACCGAATTGTAGTAGAGAGTTTGCGATTCGAGGGGGAGCGAGCAATACGTTGGGAAGCAGGCGCCGGGACCGATATTGAGCTATCGGAATCGACCAAGACTGAGCCAGGTACACGGGTAACTCTTTATCTGAAAGCCAACTATGGAGTCTTTGCAGATGATGCTGATTTGGTTGAGGAAAGCATCAAGCAGTATGCCGAGTTTTTGCCGATTCCAATTTACTTAAATGACTCTAAAGCGAGAGTTAATCTCATCCAGGCTGCTTGGTTGGAAGCGACACCTGATGTCGAATCGATGGAAGAGGAGTTAGTTTCCTACTTTGGAGAAACTCCGCTTGAAATTCTGCCCCTCGGCATTGAGACCCCCGTCACAGTACGAGGAGTTCTGTACGTCACGCCGCAGCGTACGCCAGGATTTGCTGATGAAGCAACCGTTGCAGTAAGCGTAAGACGGATGGTCATCTCTAGGCATATTCGAGAGCTTCTTCCTAGTTGGGCGCCCTTTCTGCGGGGAGTCCTAGAATTACCAGATTGTTCTCCGACGTCGAATCGCGAGGACTTGGTACGCGATCATGCGTTTCTTGCAGTATGCCAATCATTAGAAGATGCCATCTATAGGCACTTTGAGTATTTGTCTATCAAGAGTCCCGCGAGGTGGCAATCGATTCTCCAGTGGCACCGTTATACGTTTGCCGGGATGGCTATTTATGATTCCAGGTTGCGAGATCTACTGAAAAACACCTATAAGTTTCTCACGTCGCACGGTGAATTAAACCTTCACGAAATCCTAACTCGCAGTGGTGCCGATACGCTCGTCGAACAAGAAGCCGAGTACGTCATTTGGTATAACGCAGATCGGCGGCAAGAAGTATGGTTGAACGAGTTTTTCTCGTCCGCGAGCATCCCCTGCGTTCACACTCTGCGTAGCTTCGAAGAGACTTTGCTGGCAGCGATGATAAGCGATACGCCCGATGCCAAGATTGAGTTGCGTCCTGCAAGTCCCTCGTCGTTAAACTTTACAGAGTCGATTCTTGGTATACAAGGAAAAAGAGAAGCCAGCAGTGAGTGGCAAGAATTTTTGGAGAAGTTGCAAGTCAATGTTCTGTTGGCGGACTCATCGACCAGCCCTCCGATCTTAGCCTTTGTTAACGAACGATTCGAGTTGTCAAAGACATTTGACGAAATTAAAGAGAACGGCGATTTGCCGAAAGGTTTCGAACGAATTATTCAGCAACATTTTGATCGAAACCCAATAGGGAAAAACGAAGTCATCCTCAATACGCATCACCGAATCATAAGCAAAGCGCTCAAACAAGGCGTCAATTCTCCGATGGCCAATGTGCTTCGGGTCCTCGTAGCCGCGTCCCTAACGAAGGCTGGTGCTAAACTCGAAAGCGAGGCTCTCGCCTATCAAGCAACCGATCTTTCGAATATAGCCGACGCTTTGGATTCTTGATCGGCAGATTTTTACGCTCGATCATGTCCAACGTAGAGAGCTCGTGCTAGTTATCGTCGTTGGTTGCATTCGATTCGTCAGAACGCAACCTGCCGGAGTAATTGCGAAATGACATCGCCCATTCGCGAAGGTTTCTAGCTGTATTGTAAGCAACGTTTAATGCTCGCGAAGACCAACGAGGGTTCGCAATAATCCATCTTTCTTGCACGAGTGGCTTTGCCCCTAAACGTGATTTATAAGCTTCGTCGCCACGCATCAGGTCGACTCCGATGCACCCTATCTTGGCTGCATACTCGATGCCTAGCAAATTGGTGAACCAGCCGAGCCGCCTCTCCGAGAACTGGGGGTTCATTCCTGTGACATAGATAGAGAGAACGCCGTTTCTCACAAATCCAATCAACCCAGCGCCCGGCACTCCATTAACCAAGGCACGTATTAAAACGACGGAGTGGTTTAGGCGTTCGCTTGGATCATCGCACCAGTGAGAATGTATTGCATTACAAAGAAAACTATAAAACTCATCGTTTGCAAAACATCCCGATTCACCAGCCATTTCCCACCGAGCTTGGTGAGATTTTTCTACATCGCTCAAAAACTGAAGCGCTTCGTGTTTGTTCGAGGCAACTTGAAAGGAACAATCTTCTGCTAGCTGTTCTTTAGCCTTTCGATACATCCGACGCACACGTTTGCTAACCGAAGCTAGATATCCGTCGAATCCGTCGACTAGCGGGATTACCCAATTGCTTGGGCTAGCACGTCGCTCCCAATGAACTAGTGAATTGCTTGCCAGTCGATTAGCAAAATAGTTCATCGCGATATCATCGCAGCGCACTCCATCTAAATCTAAGTGGTCCCAACGTTCCTCGGGTGATGAAGTGTGGAGTAGATGGTCCGCAAACGCAATTCCGGCGTCTTTAGAGTCCTCGGGGCTTGACAGGATTCCCATCCGGTCTGAGCATGCGCGCCCGCTTCCGAGAAAGCAAAACGTATCCCCTTGGAAGAGGCAGCACTTTCGAAGAAGTGGCAAAATGGCAACGACGCGATCGTCTCGCTTAGCCACGAAGATACGCATTTCACCGAGGCTGCCGTACACATTCCACCAAGCGGTTAGCCATTTATGGCCGCGGGTGAGAATCCCATCATCCAAGGCATCCCAACAACCTTCCAAGTTTCTCCATTGAGAAGGCTGTTTAATGAGACTGATTTGAAGCATGGGCCTTTTCTCAACTTTTGTTTGAATTCCTGACACCATCTCAACTGGTAGAGTCCCACTTAAAGGGATCGGAGTCTCGCCTAGTTAGACAGCTTGTTAAACGTAAATCCAAACGATTAAGTAGTTGGCTCAGTTTGGGTAAATTTCTCCCCCCTTCCTAATTGACTTCGATACATTTGTTCCAAGAGCTATAACCCGCGTAATCGGAATCGCATAAAATGGGTTTAGCGGCAGCCAAAATCCATCGCGCCAATTGATCCATTTATAGAGCTCAATATGAATCTGGTTCCAAAATACAGGATGCGAATAGATAGCTTAGTATGCTTCGTTTTCGTCTTGGTGTGCCAGACTTTAGTTTGTCCTGCACACTTACTCGCTCAGGATCTTTTACTCGCTCAGGATCCTTTAAATACTCAATCATCCGAGACTGCGGAGCAGATATGGGTCGGCTGGATTGAATCCCCTGAATCGCATTTGAGGTGGATTGTTAGAGTAAAGAAGCAGTCGGAGAAATGGGCTGGCTCAATCCAGGTGCCGGACCGAAGCGACTCGGCTCCCATCGCATTATCCAAGCTAAACGTTTCCTCTTCAAAACTCAGTTTCACCTGGCAGCCCACTAATGAAACGCAAGAAGCATCCTTTGTGGGAAATGTTGAACAAAACAACATCATAAAGGGGCTAATCCTGAAAGGGGACAACTCTGTCTTCTCGCAGCTCAAACGAGTCGAGAAAGTTGACGAAGAGTCCCCCGATACTCTAGGAGCTGATAGCGTTTGGACGGATCAACCTCGTGTACGTGCGAAGATACTGCCTTATGATCTGCGGTTACGCATTTACTCCAGCGGTCCCTTTTTTGATGGTAACGATCGAATTCTTCTTGATTCGAGAAGCAGCAGTGTGCTCGGGGCTCCAGTAAAACTAACTCAATCCGAAGGGGCAAAGTGGAGCTTTAAGATCCCATCACTCAAAGTCGAATATCTCGCCGAACTTGATCCATCCGGCGACACCTTGTCCGGGTTTCTGATGGGCAATTCCAACTCAAAAGCCCTGCAGCTCCACAATTGGAATTCGCAACCAAAAAAAAACGCTGGCGAGAACGACAAGAAGTCTCCCGTAGTTATAACCCAAGAGAAAAACGTTGCTTCGAAATCGACGACGGAAATGGAAGCTTCAAAGTCAAAATCGCTGGATGACAAACCAAACGCTGATTCCGTCAAAATCAAATTGAATGAAGCGAAAGAACCAAAGCGAGTATCGGTAGACGGCGAAGACGAATTTCTGTTGTCTGTTGCATCTCCAGGAACTCGATCTAAAAATGATCCACCCACTCATCAACTTGGATGCACGCTCAAGCTCCCCAGCACGGAGAAATCAAAGACGTTTCCGTTAGCTATTATCGTGTCGACTTTTGATGCACAGGAACGTGATGGAATAGTTGGTGAGTCGAGAATCTACAAGCAGTTGGCTTTCGCGCTCGCGGAGAAACAAGTTGCTACGATCCGCTTCGACGATCGGGGAACAGGCAGCAGTTCCCCACCGTCTGCGGATTACGGAATGCAAGAAGCAGTTGCGGATCTGAGGGCAGTACTCGAGTATGCCAAAGGGATTCCTGAAATCGATAAGACCAAAATCGGATTTGTTGGCCATGGCTTTGGAGCAACACTTTCCACAAAGGTAGCAATGCTCGATTCCTCCGTCGCATTCTTGATTTGCATTGCGCCCCCCGGATTAGACGGGAGCCGATTGCTGCTCGCCGAATCGCAAAGGACATCGGAGCTTGAAAAGCTTGATGATACAAGCCTATCCTTGCTTATTGATCTTCAAAAGGATCTTCATTCCCAAGCACAAAAACCTGCCACCAATGAAGCTCGAATGGCATTGGAATTCGACGACTTATTTAAAAAGTACTGGCCTCGCCTCGAAGCCTCTATTCCAAAACCTAGCTCAACAGATACTGATAATGCCAGCGCTTCACCCGAGCAACTTAAAACGGCGATTGAAGAAAAGCTAAGAAGTGATCTTGCCGGACTCCGCACCAAATTCAATCGAGAATTTCTTAAGACCGATCCCTCATCGAGTTGGATGATGTTACCAACCCCGACTCTCGCCATTTGGGGAAGCAAAGATGTGCAGGTTGATGCGGAAAAGAACCTTGAGTTGTTAAAGCAGGCGGTCCGTAGAAATCCCAAGAACAGAATAAGTTGGTTGGTGCTCCCCAATCTGAACCACTTGCTCCAAGAATGCAAAACCGGACTTCCAAGTGAATACCAAGAGTTGGGCACGGCGGTGGCTGCCAGTGCGATCGATGCCATTGCAAAATGGCTAAATGAACAACGTATAACCAATCAGTAGCTGCACTTTGTATAACGGAATTAGTGTTGGAATGGCGATGGAAATAAACCTCAAAGGTCACACGGCAGTCGTGACAGGTGGAACTCAAGGAGTCGGCGCTGCGATCGCCATCAGTCTCGCCAAAGCGGGGGCAAACATAATCCTACATGGTCTTCGCGAAGACCAGCATGCGATCGCAACTTCGGATGCATGTCGAGCTAGCGGTGTACGAGTCCAAAACCTCTACATCGATCTACTAAACCCGATTTCCGAGGTGATTACCGAATTCCGACAGTTTTGTCTTCTTTCGGACCAACCAACTCCAACACTACTCGTGAATAATGCTGGAGTCTTTATCGATCATCCTTTCTTGGAAATGGACGAAGAGACCTTTCATCGCACTTTCCAAATAAACGTTGCGGTTGGATACTTTTTAACCCAGCTGTTTGCGCGCCACTGGGTTTCAAATGGAGTCGAGGGGCGAGTTTTGTTTACAGGCTCCATCAATGGGTTATTAGCCGAGCCAAATCACACGGCTTACGATGCATCGAAAGCAGCTGTAGCAGGAATGGTACGCTCGTTGTGTGTTGCACTGGCACCGAGTCGCATTCGTGTTAATTCGATGGCTCCTGGGCTCGTAAGGACACCGCTGACCAATCAGATTCTCAACGAAGATCCGCAATCGCTAGCGTGGATGCAACTGCACACTCCAAATGGTCAAGTTCCAGAGGCGGGCGAATGCGGCCCAATGGCGGCGTTTTTGCTTAGTGATCTAGCAGGCCATATTCACGGTCAAACCATCTACGTAGATGGCGGAATGAGTGCCTGGCAGCAGCCAGACTTGCCCCATCGACTTCGCGACAATCCATAGTTCCTCGGCGTTAGCCACAGAAAATGGCGTGGCCATTTTTTAGCTTGCCGCGTGTCGACAATCAAAAGGGGCCAGGAGTAGGCGGAAGACAAGAGTCACGCAAAAGAAAACATATGCTATACTCTCGGTCTCCTGTGTCATGATCGTCACGCAAATCTTCGAAACATTTGCCCTTTAAATCCCATTGATTAGAACTGAATCCCATGAGTCTGGACTGGCAGTCACTCGCTAATATCATAAAAAACCACCAACGATTTGTCCTTACGAGCCATATTCGACCCGACTGCGATGCTCTCGGTAGTGAGTTGGGAATGGCTGGAATACTGGAGGCCTTGGGAAAACAGGCCACGATCATCAACGGTCATCCAACTCCGCCTAGTTTGGAATTCCTAGATCCGAGTGGAAAAATCTTGGTAGTGGATCACACAATCGCTCCAGAGGAAATCACCGGCGATTGCTTAATCGTCTTAGATACCAGCGCGTGGGCGCAGCTCGGTCCGATGGCGGAAACGCTGAGAAAATTCAACGGCACAAAAGTCGTGATCGATCACCACGTTGGCGAAGACGATTTGGGCACGCAGTTTTTTAAAGACACGAGTGCTGAAGCGACTGGCCATCTTGTTGCGAAACTCGCTAAGCACATGAACGTTCCCATCTCTCGGAACATGGCCAACGCGCTTTATGCAGCCATTGCGACCGACACTGGGTGGTTCAGATTCCAGTCCACAACATCCGAAACCTATCGTGTTATCGGGGATCTTGTAGACTCAGGTGCATCTCCAAGCGCCATTTATGGTGACCTATACGAACGTGACACGATTGGGAGGGTTCGGCTCAGAGGTCGAATCCTTTCTCGTGCCCAAGTGGAATGCAATGGACAATTGGTTCATACCTTCGTCAGAAAAGAGGACTTTGTTGAGTCCGGGGCGCACCCGAGCGACACCGAAGACGCCATCAATCTCACCCTTGCCATTGAAGGGACCAAAGTTGCTGTCATCCTGATCGAGCAAATGAGAGGCGGATTTAAAGTGAGTTTCCGATCGCGATGCCATGTTGACTGTAATGAATTAGCACGGATGTTCGGTGGCGGTGGACACAGAGCGGCAGCGGGTGCGTTTGTCGAAGCAGAGTTTGTCGAGATCCAAGCTAAGGTATTGCACGCAGCTAGACAGGCCTTGGCAAATAAACCGATCCATGCTTGATCCATTAAGAATTGCGGTAGCGGTGCTACCGCTAGGAACTTATTTGTTCGTAATCGGAATGCTTCGATTGAGAAGATTCCCAACCGTTATAAGCCGTCCATTGGATGTACTTCTGCTCGGTATGGCTTGTGTCGGTCTGTTTGCAATTGGGCCTTTGGAACTTTTCTTTCCCAGGGCAGCTTTCTCAGTTGTGGGCAATTGGGTATGGCTGGTACTGCTTTCGCTGTATGCATTACTGGTCTTGTTGACTGCTTTTCACGTTCCACCCGGGATCGTGATTTACGGTGCATCAAAAGAGACTGTTCGGTCGATTATCGAGACAGCATACGCAGAACGGTCCATAAACATTGAATGGCTAGGGGACTCCTTTCGATCCGTTACGCTCAATATTTACGCACAAATCGAAGATGCGGGGTGGAGCTCGGTGTGTCATATAAAGTCCATCGGCAAAACGCAAAACATCGCGGAGTGGATCGATTTAGATCGTAGCTTGCACCAACGACTAGCTGCGGTGAAGCCAACCGGTCGTGAATCAGGATTAACTTGGTGTGGTATTGGCTTGGTAATCGTGGTTGTTGCCTTCGGATTTCTCGCGTCCGATCTCACACGGGTCAACGATACCATAGCACAGCTGCTTAATGCCAGATGATTCATCCAGCTGCTCTTTCGGAAGATGTTCTCGAACAGGAGTGCAAACTAACTTTCCGCCGCGCCTCCGGTCCAGGTGGGCAAAACAGAAACAAAGTAGAAACCGCAGTTCATGTTACTCATTTGCCAACGGGATTTAGCGGCCAAGCATCAGAACGTAGAACCCAGGGAGAAAATCGGCAGGAAGCGATTCACCGATTGCGAGTTGTTCTAGCGATTAATTTTCGGTCCGATTCGTGCGAAACTGGTCAAGCTATTGTCAGGCGTTATATTAACAGGGGAAGACTAGCTATTTCTGCCCAGAACGCGGACTGGCCAGCTGTTTTAGCAGAGCTATTAAACTTGATAGCTACACACCATTGGCAGCTAAGTCCCGTAGCGGAATCGCTTCAGACAACGTCCTCTCAAATCTTGAAGGCGATAGCCAGAGAGCCAGCCGCGTTAGCCTATCTCAACAACAACCGAATTTCATCAAGTCTTTCTCCTCTAAAAGCATAAATATCGGAAATGGTACCAACGGTCACAGATAGGCATCGAAGGGAAAATCTTCATGGCCACTGAGACTACCATCTTTATTTGCGGATTGCTTTTGCTTTTGTTTGCCATTGTGCAAACCGGTATGGTCCTCGCTTTTTGCAACTGGTTGGCAAGATCTGAACATTCTCCCGTCACCAATGCGTTACCACATGCTGCCGTAGTTTTATCCGTGCGTGGTGAAAGTAAGTCATTAGTTGATTGTCTTTGTGCTTTGCAAAACATAGAGTACCCAAGTTACGAAATCCATATCATCGTTGACAGTCAAAATGATGTGTCATTAAAGATGATCAATGAATGGAAGGATAAGTGTGTTGAGTGTTCGATACAGATTCACATTCTCTCCGATATCTCTAATTTCGCATCTCTCAAAACTAGTGCCGTTCGACAGTGTATCCAGACGCTAGGAAATCATGTCAAGTCGATTGCAATCTTGGATGCGGACACCGTTGTTCATAAAGAGTGGCTGAGGGAACTGATAACCCCAATGTTGGACAGTGAAGTAGGTATATCAACAGGTAATCGTTGGTATGATCCAACCGAAATGAAGTTGGGAAATCAGATCCGATTCCTATACAACGCTTGGGCTGTCCCCGGTATGCATTTCATGAATACGGTCTGGGGCGGCTCACTCGGTATCAGTCATGGCGTCTTCACTCATCCCGACTTTTTGGACACCTTTGCGAACTCACCTACCGAAGAAAGTGGTGTGCAGGATATGCGCAAGAAACTGGGATTGAAGCTTGCCCAACAAGGGAATCTTATGATGGCCCAACGTGGCGACATAACGGTCCCTAGTGCCCTCGGTTTTATCACACGGCAACTTGTGTGGACTAGGCTCCACTATCGAGAATGGATTGGAGTTTTTGTTGGTCCATTGCTCATTTACAGCGTAACTGTCTGCTTGGCTGCATGCGCATGTATTTCGATCTACAACGGGAACAGACGAGCATTCGTCATGGCCGCTACTCTGTTTCTGGTTTATTGGGTCGTCAACTGGTTGCTGATAGCTTATTTGAATCGATCCGTTGTCGCAAAGATGTCTATTCGCGACAAATGGATCTTTCCTAAAACGAAATGGTCAAACCACTTGGCTATCTTCTTGATGATCCCTGTCGGATTTGTTGCTTTTGTTTTTGCATTACTTTCAGCCCAGTTTTCCAAAAGGCTTCGTTGGAGTGGAATCGATTATTGGATTCGACCACCAAATGGAATCGAACTTATAGAATATCGCCCTCATAAATCACAATAAACAACGACTCGCGGTTTGCTTGGAATCCTTATTTGTTCCGTCCAGTCGCATCAGTAGTCACAAGGAATGTGTAGATCTGGATTGGTTCTCCTCAGAGTAGACCTCGTATTCTTCTCTCTGAAGATTCCATGGGCCGCTGATTCTGTAGTAGATGCCTCGCCACTCAACTCGTCGAATAAGTGTTGAGGCGACTAAAGCTGCGGTATAGATCCATTGTGTGACGAAAACGTAACCAAAAAGCTTTATATAGTTCCGTTTTCCAGGCCAGTCAGCACTTTCCCCTCGTCCCTCAACAATTCTGCTTACAGATCGCTCCATTACTGGCAAAAGGGCCGCCAGATAAAGCTGAAAGAGAAACAATCCACTGCCAAGCCATAGAACTTGGCTACCGTTTTGTCCTCCCGACATCCATACACCAATCTCAAACACCAGCAGAGTTATTGCGACAACAAGAAAAAGAGCCGAAGAAATTCCATGACCAAGGACCGCATTCCACATGGGATGATAAAGCCGTGCCGTAAGCAATTGTCGTTTAACCCAAGAGTAATAACCACTTAACGTACAATCCTCTCGATTGATCATCATCAAGCTAGGCACAAATTTCACCTTTAGTCCAACCTTCGCCAATTGACTACGGAGCATCGTGTCCTCGCATAAACTACGGCTCCATTTTTCGCTCAAGCTAGCTTGTTCGATAGCAGTTCGTTTGATTGCTACAGTCCCTCCCCATGCGATCGAATACCAATACATTTGAACGACGGCGGCGGCGTTCCAAACATATCGCACTGAGGCGCCAAAAGAGTCGCTCTGAGGCATATACCAACGATTCCCGGTTACTGCACCGATATCAGACGGTTGCAAGGAACTAGCCAGCTCCCGGAGCCAGTTACGATGTGGCACCGTATCCGCATCGATAAAGGCAAAGAACTCGCTTGAAGAACTAGACACACTTAGGCCCTTTAACAAACTGGAGCATTTCAGACTGCAGGTGGTTAATCGATCCACCAAATAGACTCGGGTAACATTACTCCATTTATCTTGAAGATGCTTGTTTATGATTTCATTAGCCGGATCGGTTTCGCTATCCACAACAAGAACAACTTCAAAATTCGGATAATCCAATTCGCGCAGTCCAGTAAAGCAGCGTTCAAGAAAGGGATCGCTACCTCTCAAACATAAAATGATAGATGCTTGAGGGCATTTATCGTCAGCCAGAAGAGGCTCCTTCCAACGATTTAGTCTGCGAACAAAACCATATACCATCAGCCCTTGTATCAATCCGGAAATCGCAAATATTGAAAGGACGATCCAAACTAACATACTTCTGATCTCATCTTACTTAATAAACTGCTGTAATCGTCCAACGATTTTACTCATTATCGAATTGGCTTCATCCGACGACAGCACTCGGTCACAGTATCGAAGCTGAAGCTTGGGCACTGATGCAAACTCAGAAAAGGAAATGGCCAAGATTGTGAACGGATTTAAAGGCGCCAGAATGGAAAAGTTGTTCAGCACAACTTTTCCACTTTGCAGTCCCTCGCTTAGCTTGGTGAGTTTCGTTCGAGGGAACACTCGACCTAAATTGGTAAAGACAACCGTTGTCTCGCACCGTTTCACATCCGAGGATCCATGGCGACCGAATCGGAACAATTTGCGAAGCCAAATCGACAAAAGGAACATGAACGCTAACTTGTTTTCTTTGATTAGGTTCATCTCTTTGTTAATGCTTAGTAACATGCTGTCAAATTCGGATATTTGAGCCGGCTGTCTGTCCAAGAAAACAGAGCTAACCACATTGCAGGCGGTTAAGCTCTTCTTGTCCTCTGAAGTCCGCATGTCCATGGGTACCATCATTCTAATCCAATCGTTTGCTTTTCCCTCTTCTCGATCTTGACGAAAAGCAGAAACGCCATCGAAAATCGCCGCAGCTAAACATTCGTTCACGGTGACAGCGTTTTGCTGTGCGAATGCTCTAATCGATCGAAAAAGAGACTCGTTCAATTCCGTCTCGACTGAAGTCACCTTTTGCGAAAAGCTTTTAGGAAGATCATGCGATACCAAAGGGACGGGGGCCCTCATCAAAAATTGCCGAACTCCAGCCAGCCCAACCATTTGCTTGGGAATCAAATTTAGAAGCTTTTTCAAATTAAGTCCGAACTGGTTTCGCGATGCCAATCGCTGTTCTATTTGTACCCCGTCAAATCTATCCAATCGTTTATGCGGAATACCACTTACAGACCGATCGTACAAAGTCCATAAATCTTCTAAGGCATCCAGAATGCCAAGCCCATCACTCAAAACATGATGGATTTGCAGCAAGAATTCATACGTGCCATTTTGATAGTCAACAACCGATGGAAACATCAATTTTCCCTCGGAAAGGTGAAACGGCTTAGGCTCCGGCCATACTTGTTCATTAACCATCTCGCCAACATCACCTAGCGATCGAACCACCCACTCTATCTCGGGAATTTGGCTGGATTTTACCCATCGATGTCCCGAAGGTTTCCGTTCTAATCGGCAACCAAGTAAAGGATGAAGATCTAGCATTTCTCTCCAGCAATTCTGGAAAATTGCTTGATCAAATTCACCTCTAAAACTCATTCGAACCCAGATGTCGCATGGATACGGAAGGCTATCCTTTGCGAGCATCAATTCTTCGAACGAACTACATGGCAGGGGAAATGTCATCGCGAATCCTAACTAACAATCTGGTTACTAATCGCTGTTTTTCGTTCACGATAAAACCACTTGCCCAGCGGGGAGTAAAGCAGTGCCGGAGTCAGCATAAGATCACTCATCAATCCGACGGAGAGAAGCGCAAAGGTCAACCAAGCAAATCTTGAAATTGGTACAAAGGAGCTCAACCCAAAACCAACAGGCCGAGAC
>Ga0315899_10001225_pt1 | contig 29702 bp, 28 predicted proteins | sample LakEriMetagenome_2_FD_203518 | JGI IMG/M metagenome (GOLD analysis project Ga0315899, IMG submission 203518) | Freshwater fungal communities from buoy surface, Lake Erie, Ohio, United States - Buoy 4 MA112 | ecosystem: Environmental > Aquatic > Freshwater > Lake | place: USA: Lake Erie, Ohio... | reverse complement strand
CGCCTGCGCCGCGAGCTGCGCCGGTGTCTCGACCACCGGCAGCTGCAGCTGCACCAGCCCGATCACCACGCCATTCGGCGACTTGTTCAATCCACCCAGTCCGCTCATCGCAAGGCTCCCGCGTCAGCGCGTCATCGACAGCTCGCCCGGCGCACCGATCGAGGCGCGGGCCTTTGAGGTGCTGGCGAGCATGATCGCCAGCGTCAGCACGTACGGTGCGGCGTTCCACAGGTGGTAGCCCGCCTGCACGCCCACCGCCTGCAGCGCCGGGCCGATCGAGCCCGCGCCGCCGAAGATCAGGGCCGCCTTGAAGCAGCCGAGCGGCCGCCATCGCGCGAAGATCACCAGTGCGACCGCCATCACGCCCTGCCCGCTCGAGAGCGCTTCGTTCCAGCTGCCCGGGTAGTAGAGCGACAGGTAGGCGCCGGCCACGCCGCCGAAGAAGCCGCCGAGCGCGGTCGCCTGGATGCGCGTGCGCGCGACCGGCAGGCCGAGCGCGCGCGCGGCGTCGGCCGAGTCGCCGACGGTGCGCAGCTGCAGGCCCCAGCGCGTGTTGGCGAACGCCCAGTGCAGCGCGAGCGCGAGCGCGGCGCCGACGACGAAGAGCGCGTTGACCTGCAGTGCCGCACGCAGCGCCGGCAGCTCCGCCCAGCTCCCGAGGTCGATCGAGGGCAGGCGCGGTGCGGTCGGCTGCACGTAGGCCTTGCCGAAGAAGAACGCGAGGCCGAGCCCGAGCACGATCAGCGAGATGCCGACGGCGGTGTCGTTGACCCGCGGCAGGCTGCACAGCAGCCCGTGCACCGCGCCGAAGACCACGCCGGACATGCCTGCGGCGAGCACGCCGAGCCAGGGCGAGCCGGTGTGGTACGACACCGCGTAGCCGAACATCGCGCCGAACACCATCGTGCCTTCGAGGCCGAGGTTGATGCGGCCGGACTTCTCGGTGATGCACTCGCCGAGCGAGACGAAGAGGAACGGCGTCGAGACCCGGATCGCGCCGCCGAGCACGGCGATCAGGACGGTGAGGACGGCGTCCATGTCAGCGGCGCTCCTTCGGCAGGAACGCGTCGCCGGCGAGGATCGCGACGAACAGCAGCCCCTGCAGCACCATCGTCGTCGCGTCGGGCAGGTCGAGGCGGCGCTGCAGCAGGCTGCCGGCCGCCGAGATGCCGCCCATCAGGATCGCGACCGGCACGATCGCGAGCGGCTGCTGGCGCGCCATGAACGCGACCAGGATGCCGGTGGTGCCGTAGCCGGCGAGCACCGACGCGTTGGCCGTGCCGTGCACCGCGATCGTCTCGATCGCGCCGGCGAGGCCCGCGGCCGCGCCGCCGAGCGCGCAGGCCGCGACGATCAGCCCGCCGACCGGCAGGCCGACCAGCAGCGCCGCGCGCGGATTGCCGCCGGCGACCCGCAGCGCGAAGCCCTGCGTGCTGCGCGACAGCGCGAGCTGCGCGAGCACGCAGGCGACGACGCCGATCGCGAGGCCCCAGTGCACGTCGAGGCCGGGGATCGCACCGAGCATCGCCGATTCGGGCAGCGGAAAGGTCGACGGCTTGTTCAGGCTCGCCGGGTCGCGCAGCGGACCCTCGACCACGTGGTTGAACACCGCGATCGCGATGTAGGACAGCAGCAGGCTGCTGATCGTCTCGTTCAGGCCGCGGTGCGCCCGGAACCAGCCGGCGAGCGCGAACCAGGCGGCGCCGCCCGCCATGCCCGCCGCCGCGCCGGCGACGAGCGCGCCGGCGCCGAGCGAGGGCAGCAGCGGCACCGCGACCGCCGACGCGGCGAGCGCGCCGATCGCGAGCGCGCCCTCGCCCCCGATCATCACCAGCCCCGCCTGCGCGGGGATCGCGACCGCCAGCCCGGTGAGGATCAGCGGCGCCGCGCGCAGCAGCGTGTTGTTCCAGGAGAAGGCGCTCGAGAAGCCGCCTTCGACGATCGTCGCGTAGACCTCGATCGGGTTGCGCCCGATCGCGAGCACGAAGACCCCGAACGCAAGCAGGCCGGCGACGATCGAGCCGATCGGCACCAGCCATCGCAGCATCGCGGGCGACGGCGCCGCCGGGCGGCGCGCGCCCGGCAGCGCGGCGGGACTCGAGGCCATCGGGCCGCGTCCTCGGCGAGGGCGGTCAGCTCGGAATCGAGCCGAGCACGCCCTCGACCAGCCAGTTCATCTTCTCGAGCTCGAGGTTGGTCATCTCGAGCGTCGTGCCGCCCGGGACCACCGTGCCGCCCTTGTTGTCCTTGATCGGCCCCTTGAAGATCGCGTCGCCCTTCTTCATCGACGCGAGCGCCGCTTCGCCGGCTTCCTTGGCCTTCGGCGACACCGAGGGGCCCCAGGCGGACATCTTGACGAAGCCCTCCTTCAGCCCGCCGCGCAGGAAGTTCAGGTGCGGCTTGCCGGTGCGCGCGGCCTCGACCAGCATCCCGTACGGCGTCGCCCAGTCCCATTCGGCACCGGTCAGGTAGCCCTTCGGCGCGAGCGCGGCCTGGCTCGCGTGGTAGCCGCAGGACATGATGCCGCGCTTCTCGGCGGTCTCGACGACGACCTTCGGCCCGTCGACGTGGCAGGTGACGACGTCCACGCCCTGGTCGATCAGGCTGTTGGTCGCCTCGGCCTCCTTGACCGGCATCGACCAGTCGCCGGTGAAGATCACCCGCGTGGTGATCGACGGGTCGACCGAGCGCGCGCCCATCGTGAACGCGTTGATGTTGCGCAGCACCTGCGGGATCGGCTTGGCGGCCACGAAGCCCAGGCGCTTGGACTTGCTCATGTGGCCGGCGACGACGCCCGACACGAACTGGCCGCCGTCGATGTAGCCGAAGTAGGAGCCGGCGTTCTTCGGGTGCTTGCCCTCGGTCCACATGCCGCCGCCGTGCGCGAAGCGCACCTTCGGATACTTCTCGGCCATCCGCAGCATGTGCGGGTCGAAGTAGCCGAACGAGGTCGCGAAGATCAGCGAGGCCTTGTCCTGGTTGATCATCGCCTCCATCGTCTTCTGGACGGCGACGGTCTCGGGGACCTTCTCCTCCTCGACGACCTTCACCCCGGCGATCTTCTTCAGCCCGGCGGCGGCCTGCGCCTGCGCCTGGTTGTAGCCGAAGTCGTCGCGCGGGCCGACGTAGATCACGCCGACGGTGATCGGGCTCTGGGCGGACGCGCGCAGTGGCAGGCCGGCGGCGGACAGCAGGCCGGTGGCGCCGGCGGCGCGCAGCAGGGAACGGCGGGTGGCACTCATCGGGGCTCCTTGGCGAGGCGGGTGGCGACCGGGGTCGGACGGTCCGGGTTCCCGCGATTCGGATCGACGCGGGATACCAACATGAATACAAGATCGTCCGGCCCAGTTCGCAAGATCCGTGCCTACCGGAAAAGGGGCGTGGAGCGCGCCCCATGCGCCGACCTCGCGCGTGCGAGGCCGACTTGGTGCGGCGGGGGTCCGCCGCGGCGCACGGACCCGGCCGGATCGCGCACCGCGGCGAGGCGCGTGCGGCCCGCGGGCGGGTCGGCCGGCCGCGCGGTCAGTCGTTCGACCGCTCGCGGGCCTCGTGCAGCATGTGCAGCGTGATCTTGCGGACCTCGGCCTTGCTCGCCTCGACGTGGGTGCGCAGCAGCATCACCGCCTGGTCGGCGCGGCGCTGCGCGATCGCCCGCAGGATCTTCGCGTGCTCCTGGTAGGTCGCGTCGATCCGCGGCGCCTTGGTGAAGTCGAGGCGGCGGATGATCCGGATCCGCTCGGTGACCTCGGCGTGCACCCGCGACATCTCCTGGTTGCCGGCCGCGGCGACCAGCGTCGCGTGGAACGACTCGTCGAGCCGCGCGACCTCGCGCATCTCGGTCTCGCGGTCGTCGGCGGCCACCGCCCAGATCCGGCGCAGCGCCTCGAGCTGCGGGCGCTCGTCGGCCTCGCTCAGCCGCCGCACCGCGGTGCTCTCGAGCACGATGCGCAGGTCGTAGAGGTCCTCGAACTGGCGGAAGTCGAAGGGCTTGACGCGCCAGCCGGCGCGGAACATCACCTCGAGGTAGCCGTCGCGCTCGAGCCGGTACAGCGCCTCGCGGACCGGCGTGCGCGAGGCCTGCACGCGCTCGGAGATCTCCGACTCGGTGAACCGGTCGCCGGGCAGCAGGCGGAAGTCGAAGATGTCCTGCTTGACCAGCTCGTACACCATCGTCGCGAGGTTGACGGCCATCGGTGGAGCGATCCTCCCTGCGGTCGATGATGCCACGGCCTCAGCCGGGCATCTTCAGGCAGGCGACGCGGTGACCCGGCGGCGAGCCGGGCATCGCCCGCAGCGCAGGCATCGCCTTCGCGCAGGACGCCTCGCCGATCGGGCAGCGCCCGTGGAAGCGGCAGGCGTTCGGGTCGGGGTCGATCGGGCTGCGGACCTCGCCGGGCAGCGGCTCGGGCGTGCGGCCGCTGCCCGGGATCGCCGACAGCAGCGCGCGCGTGTACGGATGGCCGGGCGCGGCGAACACCTCGGCCGCGGGCCCCTCCTCGACGATGCGGCCGAGGTACATCACGACGACGCGGTCGCACAGCAGCCGCACGACGTTCAGGTCGTGCGAGACGAACAGGTAGGTGAGGCCGCGCTCGCGGCGCAGCCGCGCGAGCAGCTGCAGCACCACCGCCTGCACCGACACGTCGAGGGCCGCGGTCGGCTCGTCGAGGATCAGCAGCGACGGCTCGGGCGCGAGCGCGCGCGCGATGCCGACGCGGGCGCGCTGCCCGCCCGAGAGCTGGTGCGGATACCGCCCGAGCAGCTCGGGCGGCAGGCCGACCTCGTCGGCGACGCGCCGCACCCGCGCCTCGACGTCGCCCGGCAGCCCCAGCCGCATCGCCGGCTCGGCGATCGCGTCGCGCGCGGTCTGGCGCGGGTCGAGGCTGTCGGTCGCATCCTGGAACACCAGCTGGATCCGCGCGCGGGTGCCCGAGGTCGCGAAGGTGCGGGCCGGCATCGCGCCGATGTCGCGGCCCTCGAAGACGATCGAGCCCTCGGTCGGATCGAGCAGGCGCGCGAGCAGCCGCGCCAGCGTCGACTTGCCGCAGCCGGACTCGCCGACGAGGCCGACCGACTCGCCGCGCCGCAGCGCGAGGTCGACCGCGTCGACCGCATGCAGCCGCGGCGCGTTGCGGCCCCGGCCGAGCACGAAGCGCTTCGACAGGCCCTTCGCCTCGACCAGGGGCGCCGCGTCGGCGGCGGGCGGCGCCGCGGCGGACGCGCTCAGCTCGCGGGCAGCGGGTTCGAGCATGCGAAGTCCTCGGTGGCGTGGGCGCGCACGTGCCGCAGCGTGTCGCGGCACGACGGCAGCGCGCGCGGACAGCGCTCGACGAAGCGGCAGGACGGCAGGTCGGCGCGGCGCAGGTCGGGCAGGCCGCCGGCGATCGGGCGCAGCTCGTCGAGCGACGCGCGGCCGGCCGGCGTCGAGGCGATCAGCGCCTGCGTGTACGGGTGGCGCGGCGCGGCGAAGAGCCGCGCGGTCGCGCCGGTCTCGACGACGTGTCCGGCGTGCATCACGACGATGCGGTCGCAGAAGTCGGCCGCGAGCGCGAGGTCGTGCGTGATCAGCAGCGTCGCGACCCGGTCGGCGCGCGCGCGCTCGCGGATCAGCGCGAGCACCGCCGCCTGCGTCGTCACGTCGAGCCCGGTGGTCGGCTCGTCGGCGATCAGCAGCCGCGGCCGGCTCGACATCGCGAGCGCGATCATCACCCGCTGGCACATGCCACCCGACAGCTCGAACGGATACGCGTCGAAGCGCCGCTCGGGGTCCGCGATCGCGACCTCGCGCAGGCAGGCGACCGCGCGCTCGCGCAGGTCCTGCGCGCGGATCGCGTGGTGCCGCCGCAGCACGTCCTCGAGCTGGCGGCCGATCGAGCGGATCGGGTTCAGCGCCGCGCGCGGGTTCTGGAACACCATGCCGATCTCGCGGCCGCGCAGGTCCTGCAGCTCGCGCTCGCTCGCCGCCCGCAGGTCGATGCCGTCGAAGCGGATCGAGCCGGAGGTGATCCGTGCGGCGCGGTCGGACAGGCCGAGCAGCGCATAGCAGAGCACCGACTTGCCCGAACCCGACTCGCCGACGAGACCGACGATCTCGCCCCGCGCGACGGTGAGGCCGACGTGCTGCAGCGCGCGCACCGTGCCGCTGCGCGTGCGGAACTCGAGCGACACGTCGTCGATCGACAGCAGCGGGGGCGCGGCCTCGCTCACGTGCGCCGCCTCGGGTCGAGCAGGTCGCGCAGCGCGTCGCCGAGCAGGTTGAACGAGAACACCGCGAGCATCAGCACCGCGCCCGGGAAGAGCGCCACCCACCACTCGCCGGACACGATGTACTGCGCGCCCTCTGCGACCATGATCCCCCACTCCGGGGTCGGCGGTCGCACGCCCAGCCCGATGAACGACAGCCCGGCCGCGTTCAGGATCGCCCAGCCCATGTTCAGCGACACCTGCACCGCGATCGGCGGCAGCAGGTTCGGGAACACGTGGCGCATCAGCACGCCCCACTCGCCGTTGCCGGCGAGCCGCGCCGACTCGACGAAGCCCGCCTCGCGCCGCACGTTCGCCTCGGCGCGCGCGACGCGGATGTAGAAGGGCAGGTTGACGATCGCGGTGGCGATGACGATGTTCGCGAGCGTGTTGCCGAGCGCCGCGACGATGCCCATCGCGAGCACGAAGAGCGGGAACGCCATGATCGTGTCGGCGACGCGCGACACGATCCGGTCGGGCCAGCCGCCGAAGAAGCCGGCCGCGGCGCCGAGCGTCGCACCGACCGCGAACGACAGCGCGACCGCGGCGACCGCGAGCCCGAGGTCCAGCCGCGCGGCGACGATGCACCGCGACAGGATGTCGCGCCCGAGCGCGTCGGTGCCGAACCAGTGCGCGACCGACGGCGGCTGCAGCGCCCGCGCGGGTGCGGTCGCGAGCGGGTCGTGCGGCGCGAGCCACGGACCGAAGATCGCCAGCGCGACCAACCCCGCGAACAGCAGCGCGGCGATCGCGGTGACCGGGTTCTCGGTCAGCACGTAGCGCAGGTGGCCGCCGCGCGGGGCGGCGGGGGCAGCGGACGCGGGCACCGCACTCATGCGCCGGCTCAGCCCTGCATCGCGACCCGCGGGTCGATCAGCAGGTAGGCGAGGTCGATCGCGAGGTTGAGCAGCACGTACAGCACGCCCATCGTCAGCACGAAGCCCTGCACCGGCGCGTAGTCGGACGCGGTCAGCGACTCGATCGCGAACGAGCCGATGCCGGGCCACGCGAAGACCTTCTCGACCAGCACGTTCGAGCCGAGCAGGAACGAGAACACCATGCCGAGCGTCGTCACCACCGGCAGCAGTGCGTTGCGCAGCGCGTAGCGCACCAGCACCGTGGGCGTGCGCAGCCCGAGCGCGCGCGCTGTCCGCACGAAGTCGGCCGACAGCACCGACAGCATCGAGGCGCGCGTCATGCGCGTGATCGGCGCGAGCACGAAGAGCGCCATCGTGACCGCCGGCATCACCAGCTGGCCGGCGCAGGCGCGCCACAGCTCGAGGTCTCGTGCGAGCAGTGCGTCGACGAGGTACAGCCCGGTGACCGTCGGCGGCGGCGAGAACGACGGGTCGAGCCGACCGATCGGCGACGGCGCCCAACCGAGCTTGAAGTAGAGCAGCCAGGTCAGCAGCAGCCCGGTGAAGAACACCGGCAGCGACACCCCGGCGGTGGTGACGAGCCGCGCGAGCTGATCGACCCACGAGCCCTGCCGCACCGCCGCCGCGACGCCGAGCGGCAGCGACACCGCGACCGCGAGCACCAGCGCCACCAGCGTCAGCTCGATCGACGCGGGCAGCCGCGCGGCGAGCTCGCTCGCGACCGACTGGCCGGTCGACAGCGACTGGCCGAGCTCGCCGCGCGCGAGGTCGGCCACGTAGGCGACGAACTGCTCGGGCAGCGGCCGATCGAGCCCGAGCTTCGCGCGGATCTGCTCGATCGCCTCCTCGGAGGCCGACTGCCCGGCGAAGTAGGCGGCCGGGTCGCCGGGCAGCGCGCGCGTGAGCAGGAAGGTGACGACGATCACGCCGAGCAGGTTCGGCAGCGCACCGACGATCCGCAGCAGCGCGAGGCGGGTCACGGCGGCGGCAGGCCCATGAAGCTGACGTGCGCGGCGACGACGCGCCAGCCGGCGGCGGTGCGCACCCAGGTCTGCTGCTGGCGCCCGACCCAGTTCGGCCGGCCCTCGCGCTCGAACTGCACGCTCGCGGTGGCGAAGTCGCGCCCGAAGGTCTGGATCACCTTCTTCACGATGCGCCGCTGCAAGCCGACCGACGGGCGCGACGCGCGGAACGCAGCGATCTCGTCGTAGCTCCAGAGGTTCTCGGTCGCGCCGAAGCGCAGCGTCATCGGGTGGTTCCAGAACAGCTCGTCGAGCACCGCGACGTCGTTCGAGACGAGCGCGCGCTCGTAGCGCTCGAACACCGCCTCGACCTCGGCGAGCACGTCGGGCAGGTTGAGCTGGGTGTCGTCGATCATGGTGGCCTCCTCGCCGTGGGTTCAGGCGAAGGATGCCGCAACCGGCGCGGCTGCGACCCCGAGCTGCTCGAGGGCGGCCGCGACCCGCAGCGCATGGTCCTCGCGCCAGGGCGCCGCGATCACCTGGATCGCGATCGGCAGCCCGTCGCGGCGGATCGGCGCGGCGACCACCGGCAGCCCGGCGCAGGACACCGGCTGCGTCAGCACGCCCATGCTCGGGCGCGACGGCAGCCGCTTGCCACGCACCTCGATCCAGTCCTCGCCGATCCGGGGGGCGACGACCGGCACCGCGGGCGCGAGCAGCACGTCGTGGTCGGCGAACAGCGCGTCGACGCGCTCGACGTAGGCGCGGCGCACCCGATGGGCACGGTGCACCCAGGCGGCCGGCGCGAGCGCGCCGGCGAGGAAGCGGGCGCGCGAGTGCGGCTCCATCGCGTCGTAGCGATGGCGCAGGTCGTCCAGGTGCAGCGCCCCGCCCTCCGCGGCGGTGATCACGAACGCGGCACCGCGACCGATCTCGGCGTCGGGCCACTCGGCGCGGCCGACGGGCACGTGCGCGCCGATCGCCGCCACCGCCGCATCGACGACCGCGACCGCCTCGGGCGTCGCCATCGCCTCGAACCAGCCACCGAGCCGTGCGACACGCAGCCCGGCGAGGTTGCCCTCGGGGTCCGCACGCAGCGCCGGGCAGGCCGGCTCGCGCGCGCGCTGCGTGCAGCCCGGATCGCGCGGATCGGGCCCCTGCATCGCGTCGTAGGCGAGCGCGAGCGCGCGGACCGAGTTCGCGAGCGGCCCGATCGTGTCGAGCGACGCGACGAACGGAAAGCTCCCGCCCCGCGACAGCCGCCCGAAGGTCGGCCGCAACCCGAAGGTGCCGCACAGCGACGCAGGCACGCGGATCGAGCCGTTGGTGTCGGTACCGAGCGTGATCGGCACGAAGCCGGCGGCGACCGCCGCACCCGAGCCGCCCGACGAGCCGCCGGCCATCCGCTGGAGGTCGTGCGGATTGCAGGTCGGGCCGTAGTGCGTGTTCTCGGTCGTGAAGCCGTAGGCGTACTCGTCCATGTTCAGCGCGCCGACCAGGATCGCGCCGGCGGCCTCCAGCCGCGTGACCGCGGTCGCGTCGGCCGCCGCCGGCGCGGCGCCCGGCCGCTCGCGCTCGATCCGCGAGCCGGCGAGCGTGACCAGCCCCGCGACGTCGAAGAGGTTCTTGACCGCGAAGGGCACGCCGGCGAGCGGCCCGACCGAGGCCTCGCCGGCGGCGTGCGCGGCATCGAGCTCGGACGCGCGGCGCAGCGCGCGCTCGCGCAGCACCGCGGTGAACGCGTTGACCTGCGGATCGAGCTGCTCGATCCGGTCGAGGGTCGCGCGGATCGACGAGTGCACGCTCATCGCACGAACACCGTCAGCGGCTCGACCTCGGGCCCGATGTCGACGCGCTCGAGGGCGGCCGCGATCGCCGCGAGCCGCTCGAGGTTCTCGACCACGGCGGCCTCGTCGGCCGTCGCCGCGGGCAGCTCGAGCATTGCCGCGCCCGCCCTCGTCCATGCCACGATCGCGTCACGGTCCATCGCGCGCCTCCCTCAGGTCTTCGACAGGTTGCGGAAGTCCGGCTGCAGGTGGAACCAGTACATGTAGCCGGACACGTCCTTGCGCATCGCCACGTCCATCAGCGGCTGGAACAGCGGGATGCGCGGCACGTCCTCGTTGACCAGCTTCACCATCGCGCGCACCTCCGAGTCGTAGACCAGCTTGTTCTCGGGGAAGCGCGCGTTCTCGATCATCTTGTCGAGCTTCGGGTTCTGGTAGGACATGGTGTTGAACACCGCGTTCTGGCCGTGGTAGCACCAGAAGAAGAAGTACTCCGGGTAGTTCAGCCAGCCGCCGAAGCGGTTGACGATCAGCGGCATGTCCTTCTTCAGCAGCGCCGCGCGCCAGTTCGCGCCCGGGATCTTCTGGATCTGCGCCTTGATGCCGAGCTGCGCGAGCGACTCCTGCAGCAGCACCGCCATCGGCTCGTTGGTCGTCGCCGAGCCGAGGTCGAACGACAGCGTCGTCTCGAAGCCGTTCTCGTAGCCGGCCTCCTTGAGCAACGCCTTCGCGCGGTCGAGGTCGGTCTTCCAGCCGTGCGGCTGCGGCCAGATCGGCTGCTTCGGGTCGTTCGAGCCGCCGTAGAGCTTGATCGCGCGGCCGTAGACCGCGACGTCGTTCATCTTGTCGTACGGGATCGCGAGCGCGACCGCCTGCCGGACGCGCACGTCGGAGAACGGCTTGCTCTTCACGTTCATGCCGACGTACCAGATCGCGTTCTCGATCGGCGTCGACACCACCTTCAGCGAGGCCTCCTTCGCCAGCTCGCCGAAGTCCTTCGGCGGCATGTCGTAGGTCATGTCGATGTCGCCCTTGAGCAGCAGCGCCCGGCGCGTCCCCGCGTTCGGCACGTCGCGCTGGATCACGCGGCGGATCTTCGGCAGCGGCCCGCTCTTCCAGTCGTCGTTGCGGACGTAGACGATCTCCTGCCCGGGACGCCAGGCCTCGACCTTGTACGCGCCGCCGCCTGCGACGTTGTTCTTGGTCCACTGCAGGCCCCAGGGATCCTCCTTGGTCGCGTTCTTCTTCACCAGCTCGGAGTTGAAGACGCAGGGCACGGGCACCGCCATGTCCATCATCGTCATCTTGTCCGGCCGCAGGAAGTTCACGCGGAACGTGTGGTCGTCGACGACGACGAACTGCTCGGGCTTCTCGAGCGAGCCGGCCGACATCTGGAAGGTCGGGAAACCGCCGACGCTGACCGCGCGGTCGAACGACCACTTCACGTCCTTCGCGGTGACCGGCGTGCCGTCGTGGAACTTCGCGTTGCGCCGCAGCCTGAAGACCACGTGCGAGTTGTCGGGCGCGACGATCCACGACTCGGCGAGCTCGGGCTCGAGCTTCGAGAAGTCGTAGGTGACCTGGCCGTTGGGCAGCGTCTTCTTCCCGAAGGTCATCAGCCGGTCGTAGCAGACCCACGACACCCCGTAGCTCGGGCGGTTCGCGCCGACGGTGTGGATGTCGAGCGAGTTCGGCCCGAACTCGTTGGCGACGATCAGCAGCTCCTTGCGGCGGTCGGACTGCGCGGCCGCATGCGGCACCGAGGCCGACAGGCCGGCGAACGCGGCGGAACCCTGGACGAAACGGCGACGATCCACGCGAAGCTCCTTCGATTCAACGGTAACCGGCGAGCGACGCGACATATGCGCGCCAGCCGCCGAACGCGGTCACTTCCTCGGCCCCGGCGAGCGCGTGCGGCTCGCAGAGGAACCCCTTCACCCGATGCCCCTCGACCGTCTCGACCGTGCCGATCGCGAGCGGTGCCGGGATGCCCTCGATGAACGACGCCCAGCCCGTGCGCGGCAGTGCCCAGACCTCGATCTCGAGCGACGCGCCCGCTTCGTCGCGGACCATGCCGGGGCGCGCGGGCGTCGTGCCCGGCAGCGCGTAGAGCCGGTAGCGGGGCGCGGTGCGGGTGCGCGAGACGAGCCGCGCGCCGCGCGAGGTCAGCTGGCTGTTCAGCGGCAGGCCGGACAGGTGTGCGCCGACGACGGCGATCGGCACCGCGTGCGCGTCGGCGAGCGGCTCGCCGGCCTCGGCGACGGCCTGCGTCGCGCCGGCGCCTTCCAGCGCGGGCGCGAGCCGGGCGGCCAGCCCGAGCAGGCGATCGTCCGAGAAGGCCGCGCCGATCAGCGACACCCCGAACGGCAGGCCGTCGGCGCGCGTGCCGGCCGGCACGTTCAGCGCGGCCAGGTCGAGCAGGTTCGCGAAGTTGGTGTAGACGCCGAGCCGGCTGTTGAGCACCACCGGATCGGCGAGCATCGCCTCGATGGTGTAGGTCGTCGGCACGCCGGGCAGCAGCAGCGCGGCGTGCTCGCGCCACGCGGGCTCGGCGGCGCGGCGCAGCGCGGCGAGCCGGTAGGCGGCCTCGAACGCATCGCGCGCGCTGCCGGCGCGACCCGTGACGATCGCGGCGACGACCGGGTGCACCGCCTCGGGGTGGGCGCGGGCGAAGTCGCCCACCGCGGCGTCGCGCTCGGCGACCCACGGGCCGTCGTAGAGCATCGCGGCCGCCTCGGCGAGCGGCGCGGTGTCGACCTCGACGAGTTCGACGCCAGCGGCGCGCAGCCGCGCGAGCGTCGCATCCCAGGCCGAGCGCTGAAGCGCGTCGCCGAAGAACTCCGGCGTGCGCGGGATCGAGAGGCGCGACGGCGGCGCGGACCAGCCGGCGTCGGACAGCGCGTCGCGCGCCGGGTCGCGGGAGTAGGGATCGGCGGCGTCGAAGCCCCGCGCGACCGCGAACACGCGCGCCGCGCCACCGAGGTCGGCCGCGAAGATCGACACGCAGTCGAGCGCGCGGCATGCGGGCACGACGCCCCGGTTCGACAGCAGGCCCCGGGTCGGCTTGACGCCGACCAGCCCGTTCAGCGTCGCCGGCACGCGGCCCGAGCCGGCTGTGTCGGTGCCGAGCGAGAACAGCACGTCGCCGCGCGCGACGGCGACCGCCGAGCCGCTGCTCGAGCCGCCCGACACGTAGCGCGGATCGGGGGCTGAACCGACCGGTCCGTAGGGCGAGCGCGTGCCGTTCAGCCCGGTGGCGAACTGGTCGAGGTTCGTCTTGCCCATCACGATCGCGCCGGCGTCGCGCAACCGCGCGACGACCGCCGCGTCCGCCGCGGGCAGGAACGCGAAGGCCGGGCAGCCGGCGGTGGTCGCATGGCCCTCGGCGTCGATGTTGTCCTTCACCGCGAAGGGCACGCCGAAGAGCGGCAGCCGAGTCGGGTCGCCACCGACGGCGGCGAGCCGGGCCCGCAGCCCGGCGAGCTGCAGCTCGAGCGCCGCGTCGTCCGCGCGCGAGATCCACACCGGGTTCGGGCCGCGTTCGCGCCGCAGCTCGGCGCGCAGCAGCGCCTCGACGTGCGCGACCGGATCGCGCGCGGCCCGTGCCGCGGCGAGCCAGTCGCCGATCCGGTCGCGCGAGGTGGGCGCACCGGACGGTGCCGGGGCGGCAGGTGCTGCAGAGGCTGGGACGGGAGACTTGGACGCCATCATGTATACAAGAAAGCGTGCAAGCTCATGCAACGAGCGTGCCAGTGCCGCGGTGTGCCGGCACGGTGCGGCCGCCCCGAGGGATGCAGCCGGTGGACGGTGCCGAGGTCGCGCCGGCGCCCCGCGCGGACCCGGCGCGAGCCGTGTCGGTGCACGGCCCGCCGGCGCGATGCACCAGAGCGGGGTCGAGGCGGGTCGGGTCGGGGCGGGTCGGGGCGGGGTCGGGCGACGTCGGCCTCGGCCCCTGCCTCAGCCCGCGACCGAGCCCGCGACCGGGCCCGCCCGCCCTTCGGCCGTCAGGCCGCGACCGCCCAGGCCGCCCGGTATTGCGCCGCGTAGGTCTCGAGGCTGCGCGGCAACCGCGCCGTGATGCGCCGCACGTCGTCGGTGACCGCCGACGCATGGCCCGCGCGCACCACGCCGAACAGCGCACCGAGCAGGTCAGCATAGTCGGCGGGCAGGCCCGCGCCGCGCATCGCGGCCTCGAACGCGGCAGGGTCCTCGTCGACGTGGCCGATCGGCCGCCCCGCGGCGTCCGACAGGATGGCGGCCGCCTGCGCGTAGGTCAGCGCCCGCGGGCCGGTCAGCACGAACGCGCCGTCCGTGCCGTCGCGCGACAGCAGCACCGCGGCCGCGTCGGCGATGTCGCGCGCGTCGACGAAGGACGTCGCCGCCGCGCCCGCGGGCACGCGGATCACGCCGCGCGCCAGGATGTCGTGCAGCCAGAAGCTCGCGAAGTTCTGGGCGAACCAGTTCGGCCGAAGCACCGCCCAGTCGAGCCCCGAGGCCTCGAGCCGGCGCGCGCCGCGTCGATCAGCGGCGCGAGCACCGCCTCCTGGTCCGAGAGGCCGGGCGGGGACAGCAGGAAGGCCGCGTCGGCGCCCGAGAAGGCGTCGGGCGACGCGGCGTCGACCCAACGGGCCCCGGCGGGCGCGGGCCGCGCGCCGGGCGCGCGCGTCAGCGCGCGGACGGACGCGCCCGCCGCGGCGAGGCGGGCGACGAGGGGCTGGCCGACGGTGCCGGTGGCGCCGGCGACGGTGATGGTCCGGGACATGTTCGCTCCTTCGCAAGTTCGGGTGTCGAGGCCTCCATGGTCGGCCGCCGGACGCGAGGCACCCATGGCCCTGGGGAGGCTTTGCATGTCTTTGCGTCCGTGATCCTGTCCTCTGGGACATTCTTGTATGTAGGATGCGCCGATGGACCTGCTCACCCACCTCGCGCGCGCGGCCGACCTCGAGGGCCGCCTCCTCGCCCGCAACGCGCTGCACGGCCGCTGGGGCCTCGCCTTCGAATGCGACCGCAGTGCCGGCTTCCACGTCGTCGTGCAGGGCGAATGCTGGCTTCGGGTCGGCGAGCGCGCACCGCAGTGCCTGCGGCGCGGCGACGTCGCGCTCGTCGCGCCGGGCGGCACCCACTCGCTCGCCTGCGGACCCGACGAGCCCGTCGTGCCGATATCCCGCGTGGTGCCGCGCGGGCCCTCGCGTGCGCATCCGCATCCGTCCGCGACGCTGGTGTGCGGTGCGTACCGGTTCGAGGAGACGCCGATTCACCCGCTCTTCGGACGCCTGCCGCCGGTCCACCTGATCCGGGCCGACACGGTCGGCGCCCACGGGCCGATCGCCTCGCTGGTCGCCCTGCTGTCGTCAGAGCTCGCCGAGCCCGGCCCCGGTTCCGAGGCGGTCTGCGCGCGGCTGATGGACGTGCTGTTCTTCCAGGGCGTGCGGCACTGGCTCGCCGGGCGCCCGCCGCACGAGCCGGGCTGGGTCGACGCGATCGCCGACCCCCGGCTGGGCCGTGCGATCGAGGCGATCCACGCCGACCCTGCCCACGACTGGAGCCTCGCGTCGCTCGCCGGGGTCGCCGCGCTGTCGCGCACCGCGTTCGCCGAGCGCTTCCGTCGCACGACCGGCGACACGCCGATGGAGTACGTGTCCCGCGCGCGGATCGACCGGGCGATGAGCCGGCTCGCCGCGTCCGACGACACGCTCGAGTCGGTGGCCGCCCAGGTCGGCTACGCGGACGCGTTCGCGCTGTCGAAGGCGTTCAAGCGCCTGACCGGGCGAGCGCCGAGCGACTGGCGCCGCGAGGCGCGACGCGCCTCGCTCGAGCGCGCGTCGACGCCCTGGCCGCCGGCGATCCCGCAGGCGCGCTGAGCCGGCGTGGTGCGGGCACGAGATGGCGCATACGCACCTCGATGCGGCGGGAGGACCACCCGCGCGGACCACTCGCCCCGATCGAGCCTGCGCGGCGGCTCCGGCCCCACCGCGAGAAGGTCCGACCCCACCGTGGTGTCCGGCGCGTCCAGGAGGACCTGCACCATCCGCTCGAGCACGCGCTCGAGCACCCGAGCGGCGCGCGTGATGAGCTCATGCCCGCCGGTTTCTTCCCCGCACGCGCCGCGATCGCTACGCTCTCGCAGAGCTCGATGAGCAGGGTTCGACCATGTCCCGCACGACCGCAGCCGACCACGACCTCGCCGACGCCGACCTCGACGCGGTGCTCGAGCGCGCGGCCGCGCGGGCCCGCGTGGCCGGTGGCCGGCCGTACCACGGCGACGTGACCCCGGCCGAAGCGTGGAGCCTGCACCGCGCGGGCGCCGCGACCCTCGTCGACGTGCGCACCGAGGCCGAGTGGGCGTTCGTCGGTCGCGTCGACGGCGTGCCGCTGGTCGAGTGGCGGGCGTTCGGCGCACAGGTGCCGAACCCGCGCTTCGTCGAGCTGCTGCGCGCGCACGCGCCCGCCGACCTGCCGGTGATGTTCCTGTGCCGCAGCGGCGTGCGCTCGCAGGGCGCGGCCGAGGCCGCGAGCCGCGCGGGCTGGCGCGTGGCGCTGAACGTGCTCGAGGGCTTCGAGGGCGACCTCGACGACGAGGGCCGGCGCGGCACCCTCGGCGGATGGCGCAAGGCCGGACTGCCCTGGCTGCAGTCCTGACAGGGAGCCGGGGCGGCGGGCGATAGAATCGCCCCCTGCCCACCGCCCCGCGCGCGACGCCCCGGGTCGCGCTCACCGCCATGTCCGACCTTCGTCTCGCGGCCCGCACCGCGAGGATCGCCCCGTTCCAGGTGATGGAGCTCGTCAAGCGCGCGGTCGCGCTCGAGCTCGCCGGTCGCCCGGTGATCCACCTGTCGATCGGCGAGCCCGACTTCACCGCGCCCGAGCCGGTCGTCGCCGCGCTCGAGCGCGCGGCGCGCGCGGGCCACACCCAGTACACGTCGGCACTCGGGCTGCACGCGCTGCGCGAGGCGATCGCGCGCGACTACCTCGAGCGGCACGGCGTGCACGTCGACCCGGCGCGGATCGTCGTCACCGCGGGCGCGTCGGCCGCGCTGTCGCTCGCCTGCTGCGCGCTCGTCGACGTCGGCGACGAGGTGCTGGTCACCGACCCGAGCTATCCGTGCAACCGGCACTTCGTCGCCGCGTTCGACGGCGTGCCGAAACCGGTGCCGGTGTTCGCCGACACGCGCTTCCAGATGACCGAAGGCCTGCTCGACGCGAACTGGGGGGCACGCACGCGCGGCGCGCTGCTCGCGTCGCCGGCGAACCCGACCGGCACCTCGATCCCGTTCGACGAGCTCGGCCGCATCGTCGCGAACGTGCGCGCCCGCGGCGGCTTCACGATCGTCGACGAGATCTACCTCGGGCTGTCGTACGAGGGCCGCCCGCGGACCGCACTCGAACTCGGCGACGACGTCGTGGTGGTCAACAGCTTCTCGAAGTACTTCCACATGACGGGCTGGCGGCTCGGCTGGCTGGTGGTGCCGCCGTCGACCGCCGCGGCCTTCGAGAAGCTCTCGCAGAACCTGTACATCTGCGCGTCGACGCTCGCGCAGCACGCGGCGATCGCGTGCTTCACGCCCGAGGCGCTCGCGACCTACGAGGCGCGACGCGACGCGTTCCGCGCGCGGCGCGACTACATCGTGCCGGCGATGCGCGGCGTGGGCTTCGACGTGCCGGTGATGCCCGACGGCGCGTTCTACGCGTGGCTCGACTGCGCGCGCTTCGGCGACAGCGGCGCGCTCGCGTCGCGGCTGCTCGAGGAGGCGTCGGTGTCGCTGGTGCCCGGCCACGACTTCGGCGCGAACGACCCGGGACGCTGGATGCGGCTGTCGTACGCGACCGCGCGCGAGAAGCTCGAGGAAGCGGTCGCGCGGATCGGGCGCTGCGTCGACCGAGCGCCGCGGACGCCCTGAACGGAGAAGGCCGCCCAGGGGCGGCCTTCTTCGCGTGCGCGGTGCATCGTGCCGCTCAGATCTCGCCCGGTCCCTTCTGGCCCTGCGGCGCGCGGTACGCCTCCGACGGCTCGGCGGGCGAGGCCACGGCGGGCCGCGACTCGTCGGCGATCGGGGTGCGGGTCTCGACGATCACCCCGACCGGCTGCATCTTGGGCTCCGCCTCGGCCGCCGCGGGGCGCGGCGCGACGACGAGCTCGGGCGGGATCGGCTTGCCGGCCGCCGCCGCCGCGATCCGCTCGCGGGCGTTCAGCACCTTCGAGCCGTAGCCGCCGTCGTGCTCGGCGAGCGCCGCGCCGACGTACGACTTCAGCGCGCCCTCGACCGTGCCCTCGCGCTTGATGTATTCCTTCAGGATCGCGCTGCCGACGCGGATGTTCGCGACCGGATCGAACGCGGCCGGAATGCCGCCGAAGGGCAGGAACTTCTCGGCGTGCACGCGGGTCAGCACCTGCATCAGGCCCTGCGCGCCGACCGGGCTCTGCGCGCGCGGGTTGAAGCTCGACTCGACCGACATCACGGCGAGCACGAGCATCGGGTCGACCTTCACGTCGCGCGCGGCGCGGTAGGCGTGATAGACGAACTCGCTGGTGGCGTCGAGGCCGACGCGGTAGCGCTGCGCGATGAAGCGCGCGATGTTCTCCTGCTCCTTGTCCAGGCGCGGCACCGGGCGCGACGGCGTCTCGGCGACGAGCGGCGCGGCCCGCGGCTCCGAGCGGTCGGCGACCTCGCGCGGCGACGCACCGGCGTGCGCATGGGCACGGGCCTGCGTCGCCGGCTGGGCGAACCCGGGCGGCACGTCCATCGCGAGGCGCGGCACCGAGGCCACGTCGACGCCGCCGAGCGTGCCATGCACCGCGACGGCGACCACGAGCAGCATCGCGACGGCCGGGGCGACGCTGCGCGACAGACGCGCGAGCGCGAACACCCTGACGGCCGCGGCGAACAGCAGGTCGATCCTGCGTTGTTCCGACATCCGTACTCCTGTGCAGCATCCTGCTGCGAGGCCCCGACGCATACGCCGGAGGATTCCAGTCACTTCGGCAGACGATGCTGCCTGGGTCCCGCGACGGCCTGCGGCCGTCTTTTTTCGGGTGGGCCCCGTGGGCGCCGACCCGGCGTGGCGCGTTGTGCGCCGGTGCACGGTCCTTTCACCGCGCGATGGTCGCCCTCTCTGTTCGGGGCGATCCGTTGACACAAGGCGGATCCAGTCCGCCCGGAGTGGTCCGGATGGGTCCGGACCGATGAGTGGCCTGGATTCTACCACCCCTCCCCCGAGGGTCAAACCGTCCACCGTGCGAAGATCCGCGATCACCCCGACTATTCTTCCCGACCCCTATGCGCTACGCCGATCTCCGCGATTTCGTCGCCCAACTGGAATCGCGCGGCGAATTGCGTCGGATCGCGCGTCCGGTGTCGCCGCGATTCGAGATGACCGAGATCGCCGACCGCGTGCTGCGCGCGCAGGGGCCGGCGCTGCTCTTCGAGCACCCCGAGCAGGACGGCCGCAGGTCGGCGCATCCGGTGCTCGCCAACCTCTTCGGCACCCCTCGAAGGGTCGCGCTCGGAATGGGCGAGGACTCGGTCGATGCGCTGCGCGAGATCGGCACGCTGCTCGCGTACCTCAAGGAACCCGAGCCGCCCAAGGGGCTGAAGGACGCGTGGGACAAGCTGCCGGTGCTGCGCCAGGTGCTGAACATGGCGCCGCGCGAGGTGTCGCGCGCGGCGTGCCAGCAGCGCGTGCTCGAGGGCGCGCAGGTCGACCTCGGCGCGCTGCCGGTGCAGACCTGCTGGCCCGGCGACGTCGCGCCGCTGATCACCTGGGGCCTGGTCGTCACGCGCGGGCCGGCGAAGGCGCGGCAGAACCTCGGCATCTACCGGCAGCAGGTGATCGGACGCGACCGCACGATCATGCGCTGGCTCGCGCATCGCGGCGGCGCGCTCGACTTCCGCGAGCACGCGATCGCGAAGCCCGGCACGCCGTTCCCGATCGCGGTGGTGCTCGGCTGCGATCCGGCGACGATCCTCGGCGCGGTCACGCCGGTGCCCGACACGCTGTCGGAGTACCAGTTCGCGGGGCTGCTGCGCGGCGCGAAGACCGAGCTCGTCAAGTGCGTCGGCAGCGAGCTGCGCGTGCCCGCGACCGCCGAGATCGTGCTGGAAGGGTCGATCCGGCCGGACCCCGACGGGTCGCTCACGCGCTCGCACGCGGCGCGCCTCGGCTGGAAGGGCGAGCCGCCGCCGTCGGCGCTCAACGGCTGGGAGATGGCGCTCGAGGGCCCGTACGGCGACCACACCGGCTACTACAACGAGCAGGACTGGTTCCCGGTGTTCGCGATCGACCGCATCACGATGCGCGAGAACGCGATCTACCACTCCACCTACACCGGCAAGCCGCCCGACGAGCCGGCGATCCTGGGCGTCGCGCTGAACGAGGTGTTCGTGCCGATCCTGCGCAAGCAGTTCCCCGAGATCGTCGACTTCTACCTGCCGCCCGAGGGCTGCTCGTACCGGATGGCGGTGGTGTCGATGAAGAAGCAGTACCCCGGCCATGCCAAGCGCGTGATGTTCGGGATCTGGAGCTTCCTGCGCCAGTTCATGTACACGAAGTTCATCGTGGTGGTCGACGACGACGTCGACCCGCGCGACTGGAAGGACGTGATCTGGGCGATCACGACGCGCGTCGACCCGATCCGCGACACGACGCTGGTCGACCGCACGCCGATCGACTACCTCGACTTCGCGTCGCCGGTCTCGGGGCTCGGCTCGAAGATGGGGTTGGACGCGACGAACAAGTGGCCCGGCGAGACCGACCGCGAATGGGGTCGCACGATCGCGATGACGCCGGAGGTGAAGAAGAAGGTGGATGCGATGTGGGGGGAGCTGGGGTTGTAGATCAGCCGGCTCTCGCCGGATTCACGTTCGGGACGCACCAGTGCGCCGCACGCATGCGGCGCCCGTTCGGCCGGCGGCGAGCAGTGCTCGCCGAAACCCCGGCCTCACCCGTTCGCGTGCACCCAGCGGATCAGCGCGTCCTGTGCGGCGCCGGTGGCCTGCGCGCGCGGCCCGTTGACCAGCATCACCACCGCGTAGCGGCGGCCCGACGCGGCGTCGACGTAGCCGGCGATGGTGCGCACGTCGTTCAGGCTGCCGGTCTTGATCCACGCGCGGCCGGCGACCGGCTCGTCGCGCAGCCGACCCTTCATCGTGCCGTCGACGCCGACGACCGGCAGCGAGTCGACGAAGGTCGCGGCCTGCTCGCTGCGCGCCGCGTCGATCAGCAGTCGCGTCATCGAGACCGGCGAGATCCGCTCCTGGCGCGACAGGCCCGAGCCGTTGTCGATGACCAGCTCGGGCGAGCGCAGGCCGCGGCGCTCGAGCCAGCCCGAGACCGTGCGGCGCGCGCGCTCGAGCGTCGCGGGTCGGCGCGCGACCGGATCGGCCGAGGTCTGCAGCATCACCTGCCGCGCCATCACGTTGTTGCTGAACTTGTTGATGTCCTTGACCACGTCGGCGAGCGTGCGCGGCGAGATCCACTGCGCGAGCACCGGCAGCGACGGATCGACGCCGCGCTCGACGACGGCGCGCCCGGCCCAGGTGCCGCCGGCCGCCTGCCAGGCGCCGAGGAAGAAGCCCTGGATGAACTGGCGGTGGTTCAGCACCGCGACCATCGTCGACTGCTCGCCGCAGCCGGCCGAGTAGGCGCCGCCCACCTTGATCGACGGCCGCTCCTCGGGCCCCGCGTCGCGCACCGCGAGGCCCCAGGCGCCGAAGCGGCACGGCCCCTTGACCAGCTTGACCTCGTTGACCAGCGGCACGCCGGCGAGCGGCGGATCGAGCTCGATCGCGACCGATGCCCCCTGCGGACGCACCACGACCTTGGTCGCCTTGAAGTTCATCAGCACCGCGTACGGGCGGACGTTGTAGGGCTGCGCCGGGTCGCCGTCGAACTTCTCGTAGGACTCGTCGCCGACGTCGTACAGCGAGTCGTCGACGACCAGGTTGCCGCGGATCTCTCGCAGACCGGTCGCGCGCAGCCGTGCGACCAGCTCGGTCATGTCCTCGATCACGAGCTTCGGGTCGCCGCCGCCGCGCAGCACGAGGTCGCCGAGCAGCACGTCGCCCTCGATCCGGCCGCGGGCCGCGACGGCGGTGGTCCAGCGGTACTCCGGCCCCAGCAGCGAGAGCGCCGCGTAGGTCGTCACCAGCTTCATCGTCGAGGCCGGATTGAACGCGAGCTCGGCGTTGTGCGCGGCGATCGGGATGCGGCCGTCGAGCGGAGCGACCAGCAGGCCGACTTCGTTCGGCGAGACGCCTGCGGCGCGGATCGCGTCGGCGACCGCGGGCGGCATCGTCTGCGCGGCCGCCGGACCCGCGAGGCATGCGAGCGCCGATGCGGCGGCGACCGACACGGCCGCGAGCCATGCCCCGACGGCGCGTCCGGACAGGGGGCGAAACGGGTCGCGACGATCCATAATCCGCGATGATCTCACGCCGGTCGGGCACCGCCCGACGGCCCGACACGAGGAGGACGGGGGAATGAAGCTTGAGTCGAAGGTGGCGCTGGTGACCGGTGGCGCGCAGGGCATCGGGCTCGCGTGCGCGAGCCGGTTCGCCGACGAGGGCGCGAAGGTCGCGATCGTCGACGTCGACGCGGCGCGCGGGGCCGAGGCGGTCGCCGCGATCGGTGCGGAGCGCGCGCTGTTCGTCGCCGGCGACGTCGCGAAGGCCGAGACGGTGTCGCGGGCGGTGGCCGCCACGCTCGAGCGCTTCGGCGCCATCGACGTGCTGCTGAACAATGCCGGCATCACGCACGCGGCCGACTTCCTCGAGCTCGCCGAGGCCGACTTCGACCGCGTGCTCGGCGTTAACCTGAAGTCCTACTTCCTGTTCGGCCAGGCGGTCGCGAAGTGGATGGTCGGCGCGAAGCGCGGCGGCACCATCGTCAACATGTCGAGCGTCAACGCGGTGATCGCGATCCCGAACCAGGTGCCCTACTGCGTGTCGAAGGGCGGCGTCGCGCAGCTGACCAAGGTGATGGCGATCTCGCTCGCGCCGAAGGGCATCCGAGTCAACGCGATCGGCCCCGGCACGATCGCGACCGAGCTCGCCCGCAACGCGGTGCTCGGCTCGCCGGCGGCAGAGCGGACCATCATGTCGCGCACGCCGCTCGGCCGGCTCGGCGAGCCGGACGAGGTCGCGAAGGTCGCGGTGTTCCTCGCCGGCGACGACGGCTCGTACCTGACCGGCCAGACGGTCTACCCGGACGGGGGACGGCTGGCGCTGAACTACCTGATGGCCCCGGGCTGAGTCGCGCGTCCGAACGCACGGCGGCCCGCGGCCGACCGGCGGCGCGCCGCGTGCGGCCGTGGCGGCAGAAGTTCCTCGCTGCCCCGTCTTGGCGCACGGACGATCCGAACGGACTCGCGCAGAAGATGCCCCGACCGACACGATCCCGATGACGCCCCCGCCCGCCAACGTCCCCGTCGCCGCCGGGGGCGCGTCCGCCGCCGCGACCGACGCGCTCTTGGCGGTGCTGCGCCCGCTGGCGCGGCTGGCGATCGACCGCGGCGTGCAGTTCGGCCAGCTCGAGGAGCTGGCGAAGCGCGCGATGGTGGAGGCGGCCCTCAGGGCGACCGAGGGCGAGGCCGGTCGCGCGGCGCCGGCGATCAGCCGGCTCAGCGTGATCTCCGGGATCCACCGCAAGGAGGTCAAGCGGCTCGTCGAGTCGACCGACCTCGCGGCGCTGCGCGCCGAGCGCGCGCCCGCCGCGGAGCTCTTCACCCGCTGGATGACCGACCGATCGTGGCACGACGGCGCGGGCCGTCCGCTCGCGCTCCCGCGCAGGCGGGTCGCGAACCGCCCGAGCTTCGAGACGCTCGCGCGGGGCGTGACGACCGACGTGCATCCGCGCACGCTGCTCGACGAGCTGCTGCGGCTGGAGCTCGTCACCGTCGACGAGGCCGCGGACACCGTCTCGCTGCGCGGCGACGCGTTCGTGCCGACCGGCCGCATCGAGGGGCTGCTCGCGTTCCTCGCGGCGAACGTCGGCGACCACCTCGCCGCCGCTCGGGCCAACGTCGCTGCGGCGCTGCGCGCGGCCGGCGGCGAGCCGCCCGAGCGGCCGCCGTTCGTCGAGCAGGCGCTGTACGCCGACGCGCTGTCGGCCGGATCCGCCGACGACGCAGCCGAGCGGGCGCGCGCGCACTGGGGGCGTCTGCTGCGCACGCTCGCGCCCCAACTGCAGCGGCTCGAGGACGAGGACCGCACCGCCGGACGCGCGATGGACCAGCGGGTACGCATCGGGCTGTACTGCTACGTGGAGCCGCTCCAGGGGGGCGTTCCCCCGTCGGACCCAAGCGAGACGCGGTGACTCGCAGACCGATCACGATCGTGACGCCGAGCCGGCGCGCGCTCGGCTAGCTGCTCGCACTCGGCGCGGCCGCGGCCGGCTGCGGCGGCGGTGGTGGTGGCGAGCTCGCCGGCATCGGCAGCGGCGGCACCGGCCAGGTTGCCGGGAGCTTCTCCACCGGCCCGATCTCCGGCTTCGGTTCGGTGATCGTCAACGGCGTGAAGTACGACGACTCGGCGGCCCGCGTCGCCGACGACTCCGGCCGCACCCGCCGCCTCGGCGGGCTCGGGCTCGGGCTCGGGCTCGGGCTCGGCATGATCGTGGAGATCGAGGGCTCGGTCGACGCGGCCGCCGGCACCTGCACGGCCCGCGCGATCCGGATCGTCGGCCAGCTCGCGGGCACCGTGGCGTCGCTCGACGCGGCCGCGGGCCGCTTCGTAGTGCTCGGCGTCGTGGTGCAGACCGACGCGTCCACCGTCTGGAGCTCGACCGCCGGCCTCGGGGTCGGCGGCCCGGTCGAGGCCTGGGGGTTCGCCGATCCGTCGACCGGCGTGCTGCGGGCGAGCCGAGTGGACACCCGTGGCGACATCGAAGGGCCCGCGCGGCTGCGCGGCCCCGCGACCGGATACGACCGCGCCGCGGCGCGGCTGACGATCGGCACGCAGGTCGTCGACCTGCGCGCCGCGGGCCCGCTGCCCGAGCCGATCGACGACGGCACCGAAGTCCGCGACGCGGGTCCGGCCGTCACGGCCAGGCAAGCGCTGCGGGCCGTCCGCCGCGAACTGGCCCGACCGCAGGTGGCCGAAGGCGTCTCCGACGCGCGCGTCGACGGCACCGTGTCGAGGTTCGAGTCGATCGCGCGCTTCGCGGTCGCGGGCCTGCCGGTGGACGCCTCCGGCGCGACGGTGTCCGGCGACCCGGTCGCTTCGCTGCGCAGCGGCGCGCGGGTGCGGGTGATCGGTGCGGTGACCGGCGGGACACTCGTCGCGCGCAGCCTGGAGATCCGGGCCGTGCCGGGCGCGAACGGCGATGCGCCGGACGGCGCCGGATCGGGCGGCGGGGCGAACGGGAACACGAATGGCAACGCCAGCTCCAGCGGCAATGCCAGCGGCAACGGCAACGCCAGCTCCAACGCCAATGCCAATGCCAATGCCAACACCGGAAACGGCGCGAACCCGCCGGGATCGGGCGGCGAGGATCCCGCGCAGATCCGCGGGACGATCGTCGCGGCAGGCAGCCTGTCCGCGGTCGTCGTCCGCGACGCGTACGGCCGCGAGTTCGTCATCGACGCCGGCGCAGGCCGGATCGTCGGCGGCACGGCGGCCGACCTGGTCCCGGGCACCGCGGTCGTCGTGACCGGCGTGCGCGCGACCGTGCTCCGCGCGGCCACGATCCGCATCGAGCGCTGAAGGTCCGCCCGGGCGCCGGCCCGGCGCGGCCGGCCTGCGCGTCCTGCGACGCTCCACGGCGATCGAGCCCGTCCGCCCGCCCCCCCGCCGGCGCCGCCCCCTCGCCCCGTCGCCCCGACACATGGAGGGAAATTTTCCCACTATACTGATCCGGTGACGCCCGCCCCCCTGCCCCTGCCCGACGGCTCGCCGGACACCTCGGCCGCGATCGACGCCCTGCTGGCGGTCCTGCGCCCGCTCGCCCGGCTGGCGATCGACCACGGGGTCCAGTTCGGCCAGCTCGAGGAGCTGATGAAGCGGGCGATGATCGACGCGGCGATCCGCTCCGCGGAGCAGCCCGGTCGCGAGCGCGCGGTGCCGGCCAGCCGCATCAGCGTGATGACCGGCATCCACCGCAAGGACGTCCGCCGCCTCACCGAGGCGCCCGGCCTGGACGCGGTCCGGGCCGACTCGACGCTCGCCGCGATGCTGTTCACCCGCTGGATGACCGGCGCCGCCTGGCAGCACGACGGCCGTCCGCGCGTGCTGCCGCGCCGGCCGCCCGCCGACGGCGGCCCGAGCTTCGAGTCGCTCGCCCGAGGCACGACGACCGACGTCCACCCGAGGACGCTGCTCGACGAGCTGGCGCGGCTCGGCCTCGTCGAGCACGACGAGGCCGTCGACACCGTCTCGCTGCGCGGCGAAGCGTTCGTGCCCGCCGGCCGCATCGGCGAGCTGCTCGGGTTCCTCGGCGACAATGTCGGCGACCACCTCGCGGCCGCCCGCGCCAACGTCGCCGCGACGCTGCGCGCCGCGCACGAGGGCGAGACACCGCGCGCGCCGTTCGTCGAGCAGGCGCTGTTCGCCGACGAGCTCTCGCAGGCGTCGGCCGAGCACGCGGCCGGGCGCGCCCGCGAGTTCTGGCAGACGCTGCTGCGCTCGCTCGCGCCCGAGCTGCAGCGGCTCGAGGACGCCGACCGCACGGCCGGCCGTCCGACCGACCACCGCATCCGCATCGGCCTGTACAGCTACGTCGCGCCGATGCCGCCCGCCGAGCCGGCGGCGCCCGAGACGAGGACACGATGACCCGACGCCCCGCCCCCGCTCCCGCGTCCGCGCCCCCTTCGCGCCGTCGCGCGCTCGTCGCGCTCGGCGGCCTCGGCCTGGCGGCCGCCGGCTGCGGCGGCGGCTCCGGCGGCGAACTCGCCGGCGTGGGCAGCGGCGGCACCGGACAGATGGCCGGCAGCTACGCGACCGGCACGATCTCCGGCTTCGGCTCGGTCATCGTCAACGGCGTGAGGTACGACGACTCGGCCGCCCGGGTCACCGACGACGCCGGCCGCGCGCGCCCGCTCGGGCAGCTGGCGATCGGGATGGTGGTCGAGGTCGAGGGGCGCGGCGACGAGGCGACCGGCCTCGGCACCGCCGATCGGATCCGCATCGTGAGCGAGGTGCGCGGCGCGATCGAATCGATCGACGCGACCGCGCGACGCTTCGTGGTGCTCGGTGCGACGGTGCAGACCGGCGCCGCGACGGTGTTCCCGGAAGCGGGCGGCCTCGCCGCGCTCGCGCCCGGCGACCGCGTCGAGGTCTACGGGTTCGCCGACCGGGGCACCGGCACGATCCGCGCGACCTGCATCGAGCGGCGCGCGGCCGGCGACGCCGACGGCCGCATCAAGCTGCGCGGCACGATCGCCGAGTACGACGGCGCACGCGGCACGTTCCGCCTCGGCGCGCTGCAGGTGGACATCCGCTCGCTGCGCGAGCTGCGCAACCTGCCGAGCGGGGGCCTGCGCAACGGCCTGCTCGTCTCGATCGAGAGCACCGCTGCGCCCGCGGCCGGCGCGTGGCGTCCGGACGGCGAGCTGACCGCACTGCTCGCCGCCACCGTGGTCGACGGCGCGCTCGCCCGCGTCGAAGGGGCGATCGAAGGTTTCACGTCGGTGTCCGCGTTCCGCGTGGCGGGCGTCCCGGTCGACGCGAGCGGCGCGAGCTTCGTGCAGGGCGCGACGCCCGCCGGGCTGCGCGACGGCCTGCGCGTGCGGGTGCGCGGCCCGGTGGTGGCGGGCCGCGTGCTGGCGACGCGCGTCGAGCTTCGCGAGGATGACGACGTCAGCGGCGCGTCCGACGACGACGCGGAGCTCAAGGGCACGATCGTGCGCTTCACCCGGATCGCCGACTTCGCGGTCCGCGACGCAGCCGGGCGCGTGTTCCTCGTCGACGCGAGCCTCGGCACGCTCGCGTTCGAGGACGGCACGACGCTCGCCGACCTGCGGGTCGGCGCGGTCGTCGAGATCCGCGGGCGCCGCGGCGCGGTCGTCGTCGCGACGCGGATCAAGGTCGAGCGCTGAGCGCGGCCCGCGCGGTCCGCTCGCGCGGCGTCAGTCGGTCGGCGGCGCCGACTCGCGCACCGGCGCCGGCGGTCGGCCGGCGAACTGCGCGAGCGCGACCCCGGCGAGCGTCACCGCCGCGCCCACGAGCTTGATCGTGGTGAACCGCTCGTCGCTCGCGACCCAGGCGACGACACCCGCGACCGGCGGCATCAGGTACATCAGAGGTGCCGTCCGGCCCACGCCGCGCACCGCGTTGACCCAGCCCCAGACGAGCCAGCCGGCGAACGCCGAGACGACGGTCGACCAGGCGAGCCCGGCCCACAGCAGCGGGGTCATCGCCGACCAGTCGACGCGCAGCGCGAACGGCAGCGACACGACGAGCACCACCGGCGTCGCGGCGAGCAGCGCGTAGGTCATGACGACGATGCCGCCGTGCCGCTCGATCAGCGGCTTCGCGGCGACGGTGTAGTACGAGAAGAAGCTCGCGGCGATCAGCAGGAACAGGTCGCCGCCCGAGGCCGCCCAGCTGCCGGCGAGCAGCTTGTCGGACAGGAACACCAGCACGCCGGCGAGCGCGATCGCGACGCCGCCGACCTGCGCGAGCCCGAGCCGCTCGATGCCGAACCAGCGCAGGATCAGCAGCGTGTAGATCGGCCCGCAGGCGAGGATCAGCGAGCTCGAGAACGCGGTCGACCAGTGGATCCCGAAGGTCACCATGCCGACGTGGACCACGTGGCCCCAGAAGCCGAGCTGCACCAGGCGCACCAGGTCCTCCCGGGGCACGCGCGGCAGGCGCGGCCCGAAGCGCCACAGCAGCAGCGCGAGCGCGCAGGCCGGCATGATCAGGTAGCGCACGAACAGGAAGCCGCCGGGCGTCGCCGCCGCGAACACCGCCTTCTGCACCGAGAAGTTCGCGCCCCAGACGACGACCAGCGCGAGCGCGGCCCACAGCGCCCAGCGCTGCAGCCGCTGCGCGCGCGAGGCGGTTGCGCCGACGAACGCGCCGGCGGCGCTCATCGCGACACCCCGGGCACGGGCAGCGGCCCGACCAGCCGCGAGAGCAGCGCCATCAACTGGCGCGCCTCGGCCTCGTCGAGGGGCGCGAGCAGGTCGCGCTGCACCGCCTCGACCTTCGGCGCGATCCGCTCGAGCAGGCGCAGGCCCTCGGGCGTCGCGCGCAACCGCCAGGTGCGCCGGTCGGCCGCGTCGGCGACGCGCTCGACCAGACCCTTGCCCTGCAGCCGGTCGAGTACTGCGCCGACCGTCGCCTTGTCGCAGGCGATCGCGCGGCCGATCGACGACTGGTCGCTGTCGGGCCAGGTGGCGATCGCGTTGAGCGCGGCGAACTGCACCGTCGTCAGGTCGAAGCCGGCCGCGTGCACGCCGTAGAGCGCGACGCCCTGCTGGTGCAGGCGCCGGAACAGGTGGCCCGGCATCTCGTGCAGCGAGGCCGGGCGCGGCGCGCGCGCGCCGGGAGGAGCGCGCCGGACGGGCGCGCGCGAAGCGTCGGGTGTCACTCGGATCCGATCGTCGGTAGACGGATCGTCAGTGTACCTACCTTCCGTCCGCCGACGGTCCGGTGTGCTCGCCGTGGGGCCGCGGCAGGATGCCGTCCGGCGGCGCCGCACGCGGCGAGGCCGCGATCGCGCCCGCCCCGATGACCCCGCACTTGAAAAACCCGGCCTGCTCCCCTACCATTAGCACTCGCAAGCGGTGAGTGCTAGCAACAGGGTCGCCCAGGCCCGCAGCCCCCCGTTTCGTCCAAGCGGCGCTCCCCCGCCGCGAAAAATTCAATCGGAACAAGACCTTAGGAGCCAAGATC
>Ga0315899_10001224_pt1 | contig 29719 bp, 19 predicted proteins | sample LakEriMetagenome_2_FD_203518 | JGI IMG/M metagenome (GOLD analysis project Ga0315899, IMG submission 203518) | Freshwater fungal communities from buoy surface, Lake Erie, Ohio, United States - Buoy 4 MA112 | ecosystem: Environmental > Aquatic > Freshwater > Lake | place: USA: Lake Erie, Ohio... | reverse complement strand
TACCGGCTCAGAAAGTACTCCTGTACGCTCTCACGCAATCGGACGGTATCGTGGCCCAAAGCTGTTGGTTGTGCCAATTGCCATTTGCCCCAACGGGGCATAAGGAGATAGCCCAGGGCAAGCGAAGCGTCGCCCTGGGTATGCACACCCCACCGATTCGCAAAACCCTGAAGGGGTGAAATTTGGGCGCGATTATGAGCTCGAACGGCGAGGCAAAACATGAATGCATCGGTTGCCGTGATCTTGCATTCATCGGCATTGAGCGGTTGATTCACCATGGGCGAGCATCCTGCATCAACATCTTTGAAATAGCCCGTTAGTGACAGCTCGAGAGGACCTGAGGGTTGCGAAGGTAGCAAGAAGATCCGCGCTGGACTCAATGTCGGACTTCAGGCGTCAGCATGGGATCGATTTGAAAACGTGTATTGGGTGGGATGTGGAGATCAGTCAAAAGAAGCACAGGCTTCCGTAAGCCGCACCGTTTGTATTTCCCAGCTAGGGCGGTGAAACACTCGATCATGTCGATGAGGATTGCTTGGTTTTAAATAGGTTGTACACGGAATAAGGAGCAGCGTATTTTTTGCTCGGACGCATAGCACTGGGCATCCGTCAGGCGCGTGACTCGTCTGATATACACACGGTTTGCCAAGTGAGCTGGCAAGTTGAGTTGATCGTACCAGTAGCGATAGGACTTCGGTCCAAGGTGTTGGCGGGAGTGGGCATACGCAAGCACGAGGTAGCGGTTTTTGACATCGGCACCGGAGTCTTTTCCCCAGGAAACGTTTCTGAGTTCAACCAGTTTCTGCACGCAGCCGCAGAACTCATCAAAATTCTTTTCGCCCGCACCACCCTTCCAGTATTTGGTTGTGCCTTGGAAGTCTCTATGGCGATTATGAAGATAGAATTTGAACTCGACGACAGAGGGGCCCGTCGAGTCGAAAAAGAATAGATCGCATCGTTTCCACTCCGTTTCGCAGCGTGTATCGGGATAGAGTTCGAGCAACGACCGGACAAAGAAATAGCGAAACACAGATTCTGTGAAGTGATGCAGAGGCGTCTTGGATAGTTCCTCGGAGAAGTGTACCCAGGTACGTTTCAAAACCGTCGGTAGGTGAATTTTGGTCATTGCATGGGATCCAAATGAAACTGATGGGGCCAAATAAAACTTTGATATAGGTGCGTGGTTCGAGCGTTAGACACAATAAGTGTTACGAACATCACAACGAGGAAAATGCAACGATCCAGATTATGGAACTCATGATGGAATGGGATAAAAAGGGCCGAGCTAATCGATATAATGAACTGGTGGCGTTGGAGAAAATCCCGCAGTGGTTAGGTCAAATTCGCGTATGGTACCACAATCAAGACAGATCCATTTCTTCTGGTAGATACGCAAGTCGTGATTCTCGTACCGTAAAAGTGCAGCCTGGTAGGCACGCTGTTTTTTTCCCTGATTTGGTAAGTGTATAAACAGGTAGTAGAAAATACCGAACGGATAAAAAATAACCATCAAAAAAAGTTTCCAAAAAGCGAGTCGTTCAAGGACGGGTGGATGAGGAGGAGCGCAAAGCTGCGCAAGTCCAGATGAGGAATTAAGGATACCGTGAAACCCAATTCCGCTCATTCCTTCAGATCCGCCAGACAACGCCCCGCCTGAGAGAGATTTCGAAGAGATACCTTGTGCATGCATCATTGAGCAACGTACCATGTTGCGGCTATGGCAGGAGACGCATAGCGGTTTCCTCGATAGGTTTGTAGGATGCTTTTTGGGTAGTGTGTCTGTTAGATTCGCGGGCGAATTGTTGTCCATCAAGGACCTGGGGGCTCCGCACCTAGGGCATGAAATCGCATGCTCCGAGATAGTATTGTGGCATTCTAGGCATTGGATAAGTACCATGGTTTCGGTGCCCTCGCGTTACGGCAATTTGATAGGTTTAGTAGTTGGCGTCTTTCTCGTTGGAAAATCATGATCGAATACCATGACCTACGGGTTCCATGGAATATACCATCGATTGAGGGGTTTTTGCGATTGGTCGAATACAAAATTAGTCCGTATTGCGAACTTCTATACATGGTTACCAACACACTGCCCTAGTCGCTGGTACCGGTCGGTCAATTCGATATGCCGCAGTTCAATTTGGGATGCGTAACTACATAGTTTTTCTTGCCATGCGTGTCGCTACGATCGGGGAACCAGTTAACACGCTGTCTTTATCAACACGCGAACGTAGCGACTCGGGGAATCTTGAGGCTGTTGCGGTCCAGAAGGAATGAAGTCTGCGCTAAAGCCAAGGGGCTGCGTCAATCGCTTTCCTTGTATCACGCACGTTTTTGTTGTAAATTACTGCGCTTCGGATTTGGTCCAACACCTTATGTTTTATGAAATCATGACGCTCTCGCAACACGTTCGGTCATTGCTTGCCATCCTAGTCTCCTTTTCAAGCATTGCGGTGCTTGCGGAGGACAGTGCGGTCATGATGGCTCATAAACTCAATGTCGCAACGGCTATAAACGAAGTTGCACGCTCAATGTCTACTGAGGTGTCCGCGGCACTGCGTCGAAAAGAATACGGAAGAGTTGACGAACTGAACAGCTCGTTGACAGTCTTTCTAAAAACGATGGGAAATCCAGCATCGTCGATTATTATCCCCGAGATTGCGGCTGAGTACTCCGCGAAACGCAAGGAGACTGCGCGTTTGGTCTTTCAGCAATACCGAAATGACATCAGTACGACGCAAGTTGGAGCCGAGGCTCTGAAGGAGGAGATGGAAGATTTCATTAAGAATGAATCTGAATCGCAGAAATTACCCGAACCTCGCAAGAAGGAATCTGGCTCGAAGAGTAATCCCGTTAGTCCTGCGAAAGAACGCACCAATTCTGATATTCCGAATGATCCCGATCTTGCTACCCCGGCGATGAAAAAATCTAATGACGACGATCCATCAAGATTGACGTCAGATGCTGTTTCTGCCATGAAGGATCGAATTGCTGATGTGCTGACTGTCTATCAGGACAAATTCAAAACGGCAACGACAGATCTACAGAGAAAACGTATTGCCAGTGAGAATCGGGACGATGCAATAAATCAATGTCTGGACGGTAGTGATATCCTCTACGTAGAACTTGATTGTGAACTGAAGAACAGTCGAGAACTCTCAAACAGTCATCAACGATTTCAGATTTCTTTCGCAGTTAAAAAGAACAGCCTCGGTATTGCAATGCCGGAGCAGATGTCGCTCGTGGTAGGCGTGAACTGGCGGATGATTGCGGAGGCGTCGGCTGGGACTAGGTTCAAGATCAGAATACCCGTTGTCGTTGCAGATAGAACGGAATCGCAAAGACTCTATTTAGCAACGCAAAACATGATTCAAGAGTATCCGATCTTCAATTCACCTGATTTGAAGTTCGAACAAATTGCGGTGTTGACGGATGATTCGCGCGTCGTACCCAATGGGCGTACAAAGATTGGACGTACTGGGCGTCGAGAATCCCAACCAGAAGGTGACTCAGTTTCCATTAACCTCGGTATCTATGCGCTCTGGAAATTCCCAATCATCGAGTGGGACGAGGAACGAGAATTGCCCGAACAGCAGTGGCCCAAACTGCGTTAGTTTCCATGCGACCGCACGAAGCGATACATCTGACCGAAGTAGCGATATGTTCAAATACCGATGAATCGTAATAAAAGCATCGAACGCGGAACTCTTGATATGATTTGGAACGCGGGTTTTAGCCAGTTCGCCTAACACACAGCTTTTCGAAACATGACGAAAGCCTCCTAGATCGCTAGACTTTAATTCGACCTGCCTGTTGCAGTCGCTGTGCTTTTTCCGCTAGTAATACTGCCTGATGTAGCTGTACGCTTTGTCGAATAACTCTTGGTCGGTATGAAGCTTGAAGCGGCGGAGTGAGAGTCGCAACGCTTTTTGGATCTCTCGCTGACCAGACGTTGTGTTTTGCCAATCTGGAAAACGGATCTGCTTGACAATGCCATCAATGTCGGCCACGATCCGCTCGACGATGACGTGTGTCTGCTGTGTTTTGACTTCGTTGAATAACTCGGTCAACGCTGCCACCGCACGGTCTTGCTCTTGCTCTGGCTCAATCTGCCGCTCTGCCTCCACCGTGTCTTTTGCGACCTCAAGAATCGCCTTGAGAAACTCCAAACTGTTCAGCAATCCCTGCTCGTGCTTTTCTCGTATCTTCTCTAGACGCTCCCCAAGCTCCTTAAATTTGGGATTCCCTGCGTGCTTGCGCAGCCTCGCTATCAGCTTGATCTCAACTTCACGAGCCTTCTTGCCAGGATTGGCATCTTTGAGTATGCCGTCCAAGACGTCTGCATCCAAAACCAATGCTTCAATGTCGTCCCGCACTGCCTCGACGTGGACATTCTCATTAATCAGTTCGGTCGTTTTGGCTCCAAGCCGATGCCAAAGCAGTTTGCCGCTGCCACTAACCGGTTTGACCGACTCGTAAACCTGTGTAAGCCACTTGTAATCGCTCCCGTAAGCACTCAAACAAGTATCAGGAGAAAGCGCCTCCCAAATGGTACCTAAGACGCTGTAATCACCCGCAAATTTGTCTCGAGTGGCGTTGTCCGGCAAACACTGCTGGGCTTCCATAAGCCCTTCATATCCACCAACACTCCGGTCAACATTGGGGAAATACCCAAGGCATTTCCGCACTTGCTCCGGAAGTAATTTGCGCAACTCGTCAATGTTGCTAACCACGTCGTGGACTGCCTTTTCGTCGAAGTCGAGCGCTAAAGCCACGTCGTCGAAGATCCCAATGTAGTCGACAATCAAACCATGCGTTTTGGTTTGTCCATACGTTCGATTAACACGACAAATTGCCTGAAGCAAATTGTGGTCCTTCATCGGTTTGTCCAAGTACATCACCTGAAGGATCGGTGCGTCAAAACCCGTGAGCAGTTTGCTCGTGACGATCACGAACTTTAGCGGATCAGCAGGGTCGCGGAATCGATCGAGCAGTTTTTCTTCCGCATCTTTGTCTCGGATGTGAGCCTTCCATTCCGGCTTGTCGTGCTGAGCACTGCTCATGACAATTGCGCTGGCTTCGGGCCCAAGCAACTCATCCAGCACCTTCTTGTACAGCACACAGCATTCGCGATCGAATACTACGATTTGAGCTTTGAAACCGTTGGGTTCGACTTTCGTTTGATAGTGGCCGACGATATGCTCGACGACCGCTCGAACCCGCTCGGGATTCTTTACCAACACGGCCATTTTTGCGGCACGCTTGGCCAAATCATCTCGATCCTGTTCGCTCAGATCCCCAGTGATCTGCTTGTACGCCTCATCAATCGCAGCGCGATCAATTTTGAGTTTCACTGTGGGGGCTTCGAAGTGCAATGGTAGAGTTGCCTTGTCCCGGATCGAATCTTGGAAAGAATACCGACTCATGTATCCATGCACATCCTCATCGGCACCAAAAGCCCAGAAGGTATTTCGGTCCGCGCGGTTGATCGGTGTTCCAGTCAGGCCAAAGAGAAATGCATTAGGCAACGCTTCCCGCATTTTCCGCCCAAGATCCCCTTCCTGGGTTCGGTGGGCTTCGTCGACCATGACGATGACGTTCTTGCGATCGTTCAGCTTACCACCGGCTTCTGCGAACTTATGAATCGTGGTAATGAGTACTTTGCGGACATCCTGGCCAAGCAACCGCTGCAACTCTTTGCGGTCGGCGACGCCGACCATGTTCGGAACGTCCGCTGCATTGAAGGTTGCTGTGATTTGCGTGTCGAGATCCACGCGATCGACAACGATCAAAACGGTGGGGTTCCCTAGTTTAGGATGCAGCCTAAGTTTCTGAGCTGCAAAGACCATGAGCAGGCTTTTGCCGCTCCCTTGAAAGTGCCAAATGAGTCCTTTTTTCGGATAGCCAGCGATCACGCGAGCAACGATTTTGTTGGTCGTGTCGTACTGTTGATAGCGACAGATTACCTTGATACGGCGATGCTTTTTGTCGGTCGCAAAGAGGGTGAAGTTCTGTAGGATGTCCAACACGACAGCGGGTCGCATTAAACTCTCGACCGTCTGTCGTACAAAAGTCAGATTCCCTTCTTCGTGATTATCGTCGTCTCTCCAAGGTCCCCACAGGTCGATCGGCATACGGATGCTGCCATAGCGGAGAGTTCTCCCGTCGGTAGCGAACGAGAATACGTTCGGTACGAACATTGCGGGGACTTCCTTTTCGTAGATTTCATTGATTTGATAAGCGCCATCAAACCAAGTGATCGAGCTGCGAGTGGGCGTCTTTGCTTCTCCGATGGCAAGTGGAATCCCGTTGACAAGAAAGACCACATCGAAGCGTTTTTCTACCGAGCCGTTCGAGTAGGTCCACTGGTTTGTGACGGACAATCGATTCTTGGAGAGATCGGAGAAGTCTAGAAGACGGATCGGGACATGTTCGCCATTGGGTCCAAAGGGCATGGTCTTTTCCCCCCGGAGCCATTGAGTGAAATTTTCATTAGCTCGAACAAGACCATCAGCACCGACAGCGAGTAGTATGGCACGCAGAGCGTAGATAACTTCATCGGCTCGATCCGGCTGAGCAGCGATATCGGGATTAAGTTTGATGAGGGCTTGTCGAATCCAAGGTTCCACCAAGACATCGCTGGTTTGTCGAGGGACTTTTAAAGATTCGACAAAATCCCATTTGGGGATGCATGTGGCAATACTTTTATCGCTATGCCAGTCCCCCGGCGTTTTCTCTCCGATTTTCGTAGACGACGCTTTACCGAGCGATGCCGATGCATCGATGATCATTTGCTCGACAGTGTTGGATTCGGTGAACGTCATACTCACCCTTTAAATAATGTGGCTAGGAGCGATGTAGTTATTGCACTAAGATTCGACTTCAAACTAGAAACGTGCTCAATCTGGTCTGTAATATGTCGCAGTTGTTTGCCGATCTCGAGCCTTCTTCTCTGATCGGGAATATGAATCTCGAAATTCGACAGAAACTCAGATGGTACTCTTTGCTGGCCTGCAGAGCCTCGCATGAATCGTTTCGCTTCGCGACGAAAATGAGGGTTCTTCGTGAGGTGAAATACAAAATCATTGTCTTCTGAAATCTTAGGCCGCAAAACATGAAACTCTGTACTGCCGAAACCTATGCCATTGATGAGTCCACTTACCAACGCGCCTTTTCCATTCTCCATACACGGTGTTATTTTGGCGAAAAGAACATCTCCATCTCGGAAGGTGGTGAATCCCTTTTTTACATCTTTGTATTGGCGATTTTCGGAATGAAAGACATTCCCGGTTTCTGAAACATCGGCCATTGTGATGAACGATACTTCGGTGTGGTCAGCCAACTTTTCACCGAGGCTTGGATTGATCTCAACTAATTCGCTTAGCCGTTTCCGATGACTTGTATTTGCAGGTTTTTTTGACAAACCGTAAGCCTCGTTTGCGTAACTTAACCGCAATTCTTCAAGCCGTTTTTCAACATTATTCCAATTTTGAATTGCCTCATCCACCTTCCACAGTATTTCCGCGATACGGCGTTGCTGGTCGAGTGGCGGAAGGTCGAATTCGAAGCTTGTGAGGCTGCTCCAGTTGGTGCGGGGCGAGAGCGAACCGGCGGACGTGCCGACCGCGTGCTGAAAGAACCGCTCCGAGAGGCAGAGAAACGGCAGCAGTTCCGGCAGCAGACGCCGGGTGTCTTTCGGCGCGAGTACATAGATATCGCCCGACACCACCGCCTCGAACTCCGCTACGGCGACCTTTCGCTGATAGGCTCGACGCTTTCCGAAGAGCACTTGCCCTGGCTGACACCGCCGCGTGAAGGTCGTCCCATCTGCTACATTCCCCCAACTTCGAATGTGGAGCGAGCCTGGCTCCAAATGCTCCATGGCTATGAACCGTTCCAGTCCCGCGTCTTGTGGATCGCAGGTCTCTGCGCAGTTCTCTACCACATCCCCGAACCGCACGCGTTTCCACCCGGTGCGGTCGAAGAGCGGGAGCGATGCCCATTCCAAATTGGGTTTTAGGTTTGCAAGATTGGATGCTACGGATTTCATGAATCGCTACCGATCGATCGGGCTCGGATGGCTTTACCTAAAGCGGTGAGCCGGTAACGTTGTTTACTGCTCTTCGGTTTGTCGGGTATGGTCATTTCGATGAGGTTGGCCTCCAAGGCAGGGAGCAAATAGGCTTTGCGAAAGTGATCCTCGTGCTTGAGTTCCAGCGCGTTCTGCATTTCCTGGCGGGTCATCTCGCTGACAATGGCCCCGATCAGACGGCGAACTTCCCCGGTGACTTCCCCGGTGACTTCCCCGGTGACTTCCCCGGTGACTTCCCCGGTGACTTCCCCGGTGACTTCTCCGGCAGCGAAAGTGACCGTCACGCCAAGCTGCGGATCGGACTTCCAAAACGGGTCGGGTAGCCCCGCATCGCGACATTGCTGGACCATCAGCACACTGCCTCGACCTGCCTTTTCCATGAGTCCTCGAAGGTACAAAACGTGTGCGATATCGGGATTCCGCAAGACGGATATGTGCCCCTTGGGCAAATTCTCCTCGGTCACCCCGTCGGGCAACGCCCCCGAATTCCAGATCTCCAAACGGCGAGGGAAAATATGGATACTAACGCCGCCACAGGCGGCACTGTAATCGCGATGGACCAAGGCATTGATCAGTGCCTCGCGGACGGCATCCTCGGGGTAAAGTGGTGAGTCCTGCCGCTTGGGATCCCCCTTGATGAAGCGGGAGATACTTGGAGTGTTACGGACGATGAATGTGTAAGCTTCCTCGAACATGCTGTGCAGTGGTCCTTCAAACGATTTCATGTCGCTGAATTTCTCGCCCGCTTTGTCTGAGTTGTATCGGACGGCTCGAATCCGGATCTGCGGCAACCGGGCGGCCGGATTGCGGGCAAAGAGGACATCGCCGCCGTTGGTCAGTCGCCCGTATTTGGCGGCGGCAAAATCTTCTAAGACCATGAGCGGCTCTGTGGTATCTCGAAAGTACGCGCGGCGGACTTTCTGAGCGTCATCCACTGCAGCACTGATTTCGTGGAGATCCACGTCCTGGTCCAAGTCCGCAAACGAAAAACGGCGTTCCCATCGCTCGGGCTCAATCTCGCGGCGCATGACGATGTCGCGGATGGTGGCGGCATCGGCCGCTTGATTGGAATTTCCCTCGCGCAGATAAATCGCACTGCGATAGGCATAAGGGACATCTTTGCCGGCAGGCACTTCAATCACCAGTATCGGCTTGCCTTCGAGAACCTGCACCTGAATCGAAACAAGCGATTTGGGTGAGATCCCTTCGTGCAGCTTCCGAGCAAGCTCTGCAACATCGTCATCGGAAAGTGAAAGTCCGACGACTTCCAAAGGTTCTCGAACTCCGCAGATAAGATAACCACCGGTCGTGTTAAGAAATGCACAGACGGTTTGCCCCATGCTATCCACATCCGAGGCGGTCGATTTCAACTCGACTCGTTGCCCTTCGCCCAATGACAACATTCGCTGAATTGAATCTTTGCTCATAACTCACCTCGTTTCGGAGGTATGGGTTTGCCGTTGGCGAAATTGTCCTTGATGAACTGCTCGACCTCTTGATAGCGAAAGAACTGTGCACCGACGAACAGCGAACCATCTTCGGTATTCTGAAACTTCTGAACCCAATTTCCGTCCCGGTCTGCCAACGGTGTGTCCTCAGCGTCGATCGTCGCCTCTTCGTACATGTCAAGGATACGCAGATCGTCGAGAATCGGCTTCTTTTTCAATGATAACTGTTTCCTGCCGTCTGCGCCATGAAATCCCAAATTGGCAAGCAAGCTTCGGGCAAATACGACATGGTCATGTGCAAGAATCCACCGTGGTTTTTTCAACTCGATCGCCAGACGCATCTCTTGATGTGTGATCGACAGTTCTTCTGGTTTCTTGGGATCCCGACCGCTCCCATAGTAAGGGGTAATGATACCTAGAAAGAGGTCGCACTTTTCGACAGCGGCAAGACAGTTTTCGAACGCGGTACGATCAGAACGCACCGGCAGGGTTCCTTTATGCGACATCCAAACTTCGTAGCCGTAACTCGTAAGCAGCGTATAAACACGCTCTAGCAGCTCCTCGATCCCATAGACGGTCGAAGAAACAACGACGGTTAGTTTTGGTTTGGCGTTGCTCATTTCGCGGATGCGTTTAGAAGATTATGAAGCGAGTCCCTGAGTTTGCGCGAACTTTCCAGCCAGTTCGAGAGAGATTCGGGCAGTCCGTCGCTGCGGTACTCGTCGGCACTCTCCCGGACTGCGGTGGCCTCGCTACCAACATACAGGGGGATGCTCAGATTGCCCTCCTTGGCGCGAATCGTCTCAATGGGTACGACGCTCGTGAAGCCGGGCTCGTCATTGAATTTTTGATACGCGCGAACGATGCGTCTTATGTGTTCGTCGGTCAGGAAGCTCTGAGCGCGTTCGCGGGTGACTTCGTTGACTGCGTTGATGAAGAGGATCTTCCCCCGCCTGGCCTTAGGCTTTTGTGTCCTGCAGATAACGACGCAGGCTTCCATGGGCGAATTGTAGAAGAGGTTTGGGCCAAGGCCTAAGACACATTCGACAAGGTCCGCTTCGATGAGCTTGCGCCGCATTTCGGCTTCCTCTTGCCGGAAGAGGACGCCGTGAGGCCACAGGACCGCACAACGGCCTGATTTGGGCTTGAGGCTTTGTAGAATATGCTGCTGGAACGCGTAGTCGGCGCGTCCTTGCGGTGGGGTACCGTAGAGATTGCGCCCCCATGGGTCCGAACCGAAGGCATCCCGATCCCATTGCTTGATCGAGTAAGGCGGATTGGCGAGCACGACGTCGAACCGCATCAGGCGGTCTCCTTCCACCAGCTTCGGCTCTGCGAGGGTGTCGCCGCGTTCGATACGGAAGTCCTCGATGCCATGGAGGAAGCAGTTCATGCGGGCGATAGACGAAGTCATCAAGTTGCGTTCTTGCCCGTAGAGCTTCACATTGCGCCATTCCTTCTTTTGGTTGCGAAGATGTGCGATGCAAGATAAGAGCATTCCCCCTGAACCGCAGGTAGGGTCATAGACCGATTCACCCGGTTTCACATCGAGCATCTCGGTCATGAGGTGGACGACGGTGCGATTGGTATAGAATTCGGCAGCAGTGTGGCCCGAATCATCGGCGAACTTCTTGATGAGATACTCGTAGCCCTGGCCCAACTCGTCTTCGGGTAGATTCGCGACCGTAAGCTCCAGAGATGAGAAGTGCTCGATCAGATCTCGCAACATGGCGTCGGAGAGACGGTCTTTATTAGTCCACTGTGCATCGCCAAAGATCCCGAAGAGTTTATCGGGGTTAGCGGTCTCAATGGCTCTCATCGATTGTTGCAATGCACGCCCAACATTTCGGCTTACCTTTCGGACTTCTCGCCAATGGGAATCCGCAGGAACTTGGAAACGATGGTTTTCGGGGAACAGCGCGAAGTCTTCATCGCCACCGGAATCACGGAGGGCCGTGACGGTTTCTTCGTCATAAACATCACACAGACGCTTGTAGAATAGCAGTGGGAAGATGAACTGCTTATAGTCTCCCGCGTCGATGGTGCCACGCAATAGGACTGCGGCTCCCCAGAGGTACGACTCGAGTTGCTGTTGGGTGATGCGGGTCATTTCAGCAAGCCTTCCCGCTTGAGAATCGCAATAAGCTTATCTTCGGCTTCAAACGCCGCTTCAACGCTTTGGCGGAGTTGAGCCATGGCTTCTTCAACGGATAAAACCTCGTGATCGTTCTTGGGCTCTACATAGCGAGGAATGTTTAGGTTGTGATCATTGCTTGCGATCTCTTCAAGCGATACGACTCGGGCGATTCCGTCGAGATCCTGGAAATTTCGGTAGTAACCATAAATTCGTTCGACGTGTTCGGGAAGAAGTTCATTTTGAGCTCTCCCTGTTTTGAACTCTTTCGATGCGTCGATGAGCAAAACTTTGTTCTTGCGATCTTTGGCTTTCCTTTGTCGGAAGACCAAAATACATGCGGCTAGCCCAGCACCGTAAAAGAGATTAGGCCCTAGTCCGATGACTGCTTCGAGCAGATCCATTTCGAGTAGCTTCTTGCGAATCGCACCTTCCTTCCCAGCTCGGAACAGAGCACCATGGGGAAGAACCACGGCCATACGACCAGTCTTCGGTGCCATTGATTTGATCATGTGCTGCACGAAGGCGTAGTCACCGCTTTTCGCTGGTGGTATTCCTGCGAAATTTCGCCCGTAGGGATCACTGGCCCACACGTCATCGCCCCATTTTTCCAGTGAGAACGGCGGATTTGCGATCACACAATCGAAGGTGGCGAGGTTATCCCCCGAATAAAATGCAGGGTTCCTGAGCGTATCGCCTCGCACGATTTTGAAGTCGGTTGCTCCGTGGAGAAATAAGTTCATTCGTGCGATAGCAGATGTCGTAAGGTTTTTCTCCTGGCCGTAGAGTTTGCCCCAGAGCGTACGGACATCACCGCGTGTTTCCTTGACGTGATGAATCGCTTCGAGCAGCATTCCACCGGTACCGCAGGTCGGGTCGTAGATCGATTCCCCTTGGTGTGGATCCAAAATGTTGACCATCAAGCGAACAACGGATCGAGGTGTGTAGAATTCGCCGGCTTTTTTGTTCGTGGCATCAGCGAAGCACTTGATCAAGTACTCGTACGCTTGGCCGAGTACATCGGCTTCGGCAGTCGTATTTCCTAGCGGCAACGCTGAGAAGTGTTCGATCAAGTCCCGGAGCAGTTTGTCTGGGAGCCGGTCTTTATTGGTCCATTGGGCATCGCCGAAGATCCCATAGAGGGTATGCGGGTTGGCTTGTTCGATCCCTCGTAGAGCCGCCTGAAGTGCTTGGCCGACGTTAACTGCAACTTTTCGAACATCTTGCCAGTGGCAACCTTCAGGGATTTGGAAACGGTAGTTTTCGGGAAAGAGTGCAGACTCCTCGTCTCCGTCAAACTCTTCGAGTGCCGCTTGGTGTTCTTCGTCGTGGACATCCGATAGACGCTTGAAGAACAGGAGCGGGAAGATGTAGGTCTTGAAGTCTGCCGCATCGACAGGCCCCTTGAGGAGCCATGCGGCTTTCCACAGATGGGATTCGAGTTGGGAGAGGGAGATTTGGGCGGTCATACGTCTCGATGTGGCGACTTCGATTTCGGAGAGTTAAAAATGTGCGGTAGGCTAGTCAGTCTGCCCCATTGGGATAAGGACGCCCCTTGCATTTGAAGCATCATGTTTCAGTCCCGTGGATTGTAGCAAAGCGGACAAAAGATTGACAGCATTGCAAGTGATGAGCGTTGCATTTTGGATGATGCAGAAAACTCTGGGATTCTCTTGACCGTGTGTGGTTTGGTGGAACAGGGGCTTAGGCAATTTCGGATGAGAGACGTTTAAATGTGCCTTGGAGCGATTGGGGGGCGGGATCGACGTAAAATCGTTGTTGCCACGATCGCGATGGCCGATGGCTGATAAGATATCGCAAAATACCATCTTTTCCGATTGCGAATCCCCTGGTTTTGCTGCGCGATTAGTTGAAAATACCTCTTCCTCAACCATACTTGACTCCCGTTCGAGAGAAATGCTGCAATGGAGGAACAGAAATCGATGTCCGCCGCATCCAAGCAAAAAATCAATATGCTCCCGTCGATGGTCGGGATCGGAGTGTTGTCATTGGTCGCAATTGCAGCACAGTCTGCGGGACTGATGAGCGTTGTCCGATTTGTTACGACCCGAGAGGGGTGGGAGGCCCAAAAGAATCAGTATTCTGCCGTTACTTCGGAGTGGGAGCAGATATCCGAAGCCACCAAATCTAAAATCGACCAATTTCGCCAAGAAGAGGTCCTTGCTGAGCAAAAACGCGTTGCAGCGGAAAAAGAGCTTGAAGAAGTACTCAAGCGGCTAGCGACCGTTAAAGGGGAACTAGATGCTGTTCAGCAGTCTGCAAGCACAGCGTTGGAGCAGCAGCGGCGGTCCCAGTTCGAAGAACAAGCGTCTCTCGACTCCATTCAGAAGCTCAAGGGGGAAATTTCAGAGCTGGGCAAGAAAAAGACTACGATCGAGAACCAGATCGAATCGAATGGCAAATTGCTAGATTCAACGCAGTCTCGTTTAGCTGCCAACCAAGTGACGTTGGAAAGTCAGGACACTGAACTGAAGAGTAACGAGCAAAAGCGACTGCAACTCGAAAACAGCATCAAAACAACTCGTGAGAGCGTGAGAACTGTCAATGAGGAACTCCTGGAGGCAAATAATGATTTGGCTAGTGCATTAAAAGCGAAGAAAGAAGCGACTATCGCGACCGATGCGGCCATGGATTTGGCTAAAGAGGTGGATGGTTTGAAATCCGATAAGGCAAAGATCTCCGGCGAATTAGCGGCATTGTCGATCCAGAAGCAAGAGTTGGAAAAGGAGATATCCACATCGGATTCTCGAATGAACGTTGCACGAACCAAATTGTCTGACTATCTCGACAAGTGGAATAACCGGGACCGGTTAACTCAGGAAGTTGATGATTTGAATGCGAAGGTTATCACACTCAAGAAATCTGAGAGCGACACAACGGCAAACATTACGAAGCTCACGGATCAATCGATCAAGCTAGAGACGAAAACGAAAACTTTAACAGACGAAATAAAGACCGCAGAGTCACAATTAACAGATCTGAAAAACAAGCAGAAGGAGGTGCTTGCGGAATTAGTCGAACTGCAAAAGCTCAAGAAGGAAACCGATGGTTCAGGTGAACCAAGCACCGGCCCAGGAGAGAAGAGATAATAAATGAACGATATGCTTCTGCAGTATCTCGGTGGATTGATTGCAACCGCGATAGTAATTTTCATTTCGGCTTTTAATTATATACGTAGCAAGCGGGAAAAGATCTACTATGAAAGAGAGCGATCTTTCCTGCCAGACGCGGTCAGGTTAGAGAAGCTTGTTGACCTCCGAAAAAGTGCAGAGGACGAGTACGACTCGATCCAAGTGCGATTAGCCGATGCGAAGGTTTTGATTTCAGAAAGAGATGAGGCTCGTACTTGGCTGACAGCCAACCAGGATAAGCTTCTTCAAATGAAGGCGGATCGAGAAGAGCAAGAGTCGATGCGGAAAGAACTCGAAACTCTTCAGAAAAAGGCAGGAGACCAACAGTCGATCATCAATACGAATCAAACAACGATTGCAACGATCCGCGCCGAACTCAGTTATTTTGAGAAGCTCAAGGAACAGAAAGAGGCTGAGATTCAGGCGATTGAGGAAGCCAAGAACAGGGTCAACGAGCAGAGAATGCTCCTCGAGCAACAACTTGAGCCGATGCGAATTCGATTGTCGGGCATCGAGTCTGAGATTTCGTCAATGAGTGAACGTCGGTTGATCTTGCAAAACGAGCTTGAACAAACGAATCAGCAAATCAAGAGCGGTGCAGATAAGCTTGAGCAAATCCGTGAGAAGCAGAACGAGGCGAATTCTAACCTCGCCGAGAAGCAGGGAAAAATTGGGATCGCTAAGCTCGACTTGGATTCTTTGGAATTGAAGCGGATAAAGGTATTGGATTCGATCAAGAAGCTTGAAGAGCAAATTTCGGGTTTGGAGAAATCCAAACTGCAGATTCAATCGGATTTGCAGCCTCTCGAAGTCCAGTTGGCTGGCATTCAAACCAAGATTTCCAATGCCGAAGAGGAGTTGTCTGTCGTTAAGAACACCATGGAAAAAAGGATCCAGCAATACGAATCCGAAATCGCGGATTGCAAGGAACGCTTTGGCCTTAACGAACAGAAACTCGCAACCTTGGGCATTCAACTGACGGAAGCCACCAACGCACTTCACGTTGCTCGTGATGAGCGGTCTAGGCTTTCGGCGGATGTTCAGGCACTGCAACGCGAGAAGGTTGCATTGGAAGACTTGATCAAGAACTTGAGGGCTGATTGGAATACAGTCCTCCAACTTTCGGGACGGGATGAAGGTGCCGAGGAGCGTCGAACACAGGAACTCTGGCAACCGTACATAAAACAAAAAGCTTCCGAGTTCTCGAAACGAAAAGGAAAGTCGGAACTTGATTTCCTAGATGACTCAAACAACTACCTTCGCAGCAAAAAACTTTACTTCCCTCAACGTGTTTTACGGGCGTTCCATACTTCACTGAAGGTCACGGACATTTCACCTTTGGTGGTGCTAGCGGGGATTAGTGGCACGGGTAAAAGCGAATTGCCGAGGAGATATGCCGAAGCAATGGGGATGCATTTCTTGAATGTCGCTGTCCAACCGCGATGGGACAGCCCGCAAGACATGTTCGGATTTTTTAATTACTTGGAAAACCGATACCGCGCTACCGAACTCGGTAGAGCTCTGGTCCAAATGGATCCTTTCTACAAAGAATCCAATCGAGGATGGACTCCCCCTGAGAATTGGGACCACTCCCTCTCTTCGCAAATGCTTCTCGTTCTTCTTGATGAGATGAATCTCGCAAGGGTCGAATACTACTTTAGCGAGTTCCTTAGCCGACTCGAAACTCGACGCGGGATCACTCGAAACGATTCAGAAAGTCGCCGGAAGGCCGAGATCGGCCTCGAGGTGGGTTCTGGCAAAAACAAATCACCAGTTATGCAACTATTTGTCGACCGCAATGTGTTGTTCGTTGGCACGATGAACGAAGATGAAACAACTCAAGCCCTTTCCGATAAAGTGATCGACCGTGCAAATGTGCTTCGATTTGGCCGACCTGGGCGTATTGGAGAAGTCGGAAGTGAGAAAACGATTTCTGCGCTGGACAGCAAGCTTGATTTTTCTGTTTGGAATTCCTGGTGCAAGTCCGATAATGATCTCCCATCCTCAGAACGAGATCGAGTCTTGGAGGCTATAGACGCATTGGATAAAGCAATGGCTGAAATCAAGCGACCGTTTGGTTTTCGGACCCGTAACAGCATTCTCAGTTATGTCTCCAACTATCCATCCCAGGACAATGATGCGATCAGCGATGCACTGGCGGATCAGATTGAGCAAAAGATCCTGCCCAAGTTCCGGGGCCTTGATAGCCGAGATTCGGCCGTGAAAGGATCGCTGAGCAAGATAAAATCCGTTTTGAATGACCTGAACGACGAGCTGCTGATCAGCGCTATCGATCAGTCGTCGCGTGACGGTCAATTCGTCTGGTTAGGGGTTAATCGATTCGAAGAGGAATATAGCGAGGGACGCGGTTAGGAATAGGATTGCTTGATGCGACGCCAAAACATCTCCTTCACCGTAGGGGCTTACCCATGGATAGAGGCTACAGACACGGATCTTGCTCCTTCGGTACTGTATCGTAGCTATCTTGTACTGCCATACGAATTAACTTCGGAGGTGATGTGCGACGATACCAAGGATCCTTTACCATTCGTCGGTCAATGGCTTGATTCCAAGGGGAATCGATGGAGCAAGTACGAACTCCCCCGCGGAGAGTCTTCGGATTCAATAAGCTTGGTGCGGTTCGGAAATGAAAACGGTGCTCTGCCGCCTATCAGTGTTTCCCTCGGAGCTGGCATTGCAAGAAGCACTCTCGATGAGGCGTTGGATGAAGTGGACAGTCCAAAAGACACCCTAAAGTTCTACGGCGAGTTGCGAAACTTCATTGATCAACACATTCAGTTCATGAACGACCTGAACGATTTCCAGAGACCGAATCGGTTGTACTGGGAAGGTAATTGCGGGGATGTTCAATTCCGCTCCGTGCATCGTTCGGTTCTACGCTGGTCAAAATCGGAGAGCAAAGACAACGCGAAGCTCGCACTGATTGTGAAATTGGCTCGCGAAATCGCGAAGCCCTTAGGACAAATTTGTGAGTCACCTCGCGTTGTGCTGCGGCGCACACGTGAAATGCAGAATATCGGTAGGATTCAAGAGATCGATCCTGCGTGCCTGCGATGGATTGCAAGGCAACCGGGTAGGGATATTTACGAACGAGCAGGAACCCGTCAGGAACTACTGGGGGTAGTTCGAAAAGAGGATTCCGACACGCTCGAAAACAGGGTCGTTAGAGACTTATTGCACCGAGCTCGGATCGAATGCTCGAATTACACGTCCATCTACCGAGACTTTGCAGATTACGAGCGAGTTCGGACAGTGGCAGGCTTTCGGCGGAGGATTATCGACTGGGAGAAAAACAGTGAGATACGAAACGCTAAAAGTTTAGTGGGACATGTTCAGCCTAACTACGTCCTGCTACACGAACCCAAGTACCGTAAATTGTGGGACGCTTATCAAGCGTTACTGTCTCAACAAAAGCAAAAGGATGATATTTGGAAATGGAGAGATCGCACATTTTCCGAGAGTTGCCATTGCTTGGTGATGTCGCTAATTCACGGCCTAACACGTCGTAGCATGCTACACAAATCAGACTTGTTGTTGAAGCAAGAGGCAATCACGGGAAGGTTTATTTCTAAAGGGACCGAATATGGGCCACTTACTTACCAGGGCTCGCATAAACAACGGATGCTACTGCTCTGTTCGGGTACGTCTGCCAACCAACGGACTTTTTTCCCTAGAGGATTTTTACCGTTAGGAACGGATTTCTTTATCGTTGCTCCCCAACAAAACGTACCGACTACCATTTTTCCATTCTGGTGTTTCTCAGAGATTGATGACAAAACGTTTGAATCCGGGGTGATGTTACTAGAGAAAAAACTCGCCGCCATTTCAAATTCGGAATACGTTTATCCAACAATTTTTATCTTTGAACGACCAGAACTTGAGAAGAAATTCTTTCAGGGACGTGGGCGGATCGTGAGCGTAGGGGTGCCGGTCCAAACCACGCTTGAAAGATATCGAGAGCATTTTCTTGATCTTCTCCAGGGCATCTGAAGGAAGCACTAATGTACCCTCCAACTGTTGGCATATCGGTCGATGATCTTTGGATTAGGTATGCATTCAGTGCAGATGGTGAGATTCCCACCAACAGTGCCGAGTTCGGCCAGTTCGGGAATCATCATTCATTTCCTAACGCAATCCTACTCCCTCGAATCGATGGGGAACGCTTTAGGTTCGACGTCGGGGATGTTCCGCATGCAAGGGGCAGTGGGCTGACTTGGCCTAGTGAGGCGATCGTAGATGCGATCCATGGTGCCGGCAGACTTCCTATTGGTCAGCTACTACGCAGGATCGAATCCAATAACTCATTTAGTTGGGCAATTGAGGAGAAGAGGAATTTTTCGTGTACAGATGCATTTGCTGGGGCAATCTCTCAAGCTTTCCCTAACTACGAGGGTGAGATCGTTTTTGTCGTTCCAAATCATTGGAATGTCGAGTTGCAGCAAACACTCTTAGATTCGTTTCAGAAGGAGAATCTTCGGTGCAAGCTTCTGTGGCGCCCGATCGCAGCAGCATTGGAGTGGACTGCGTGTTTTGGAGACCAGCTTAAATCGTTCCCAAAAGCGACGCCGATCGGTAGTAACACGCTCCTATCGGTTTTTATTGGCTATGGGGAGATTGAGATCACTGAACTGGAACTTGTCGATTGGAGCACAAACAATGGCTCAAGATGCATCGTACCAGGTCGTCGGCGACCTTCTGCTTTGGAGCGGTTTCCCGGCTTCGGCTTTAGGCAAGTGCTAAACGAGCTTTCAAAAGACCAAACGAAACGGAGTAACCCCTTACTCGACCCGGAAGATTTGATGAGTTCCGCCTGGAATCAATTATGGTGTCGACCTAAATTGGGAACATTTCTATCCGGATTCCAATATCGTTTAAATGGTCTTGGAAGGCTTCCCCATTTTGATGAAGTAGAACAGTCTGTTTTCGGAGCAACTCAAGTAGAATTCAGTGAGTTGTGCAATCGATTGCGATCCCACCGAAACAAGCTGAAGAGACATTATGCTGGAATCGTCGTCACTGGGCCACTTGCTGCAGCGAAGCTAAATGACCAGCGGTCCGTCCAAGAGTTCCTTTTAGAAAATCTGGAAACACGAAGCGATCTCGTCCTTATCGAAAACCATGAAGTTGGTAGCGGACTTCTGGCGAAGGGGGCTCATCGATTCGCTACGCTCCTGGCAAACGGTCTTCCGACTTTCCTAGATACCTTACCTCGACTGGAGATGGTTATTCTTGAGAAAGGGGAACCTACCTGGATCGATCTACTGGAACCTGATCAGAAATGGGTGGAGGGGGGAAAGGAATGGCAACGTCCGGAGAGAGTCCAGGGCCTGAGGCTATTGCCCAAGAGCATCGATTTGCAGGTTGCCATTGCACATGAGGATTTCAAACATGTGCGAGAAGTGGTTACCAATTTCCCAGAGATATCCGAGCAAACGGAGCGTGTGAGTCTGTCGGTAAAGATGACCCCTGCACAAGGTAATGCTCGAATCGAAGTGCATCCGGAAAACGAGAAGCTTTTTAAGAACAAACGCGTGTTCATCGATTGGAAGCGTATGCAAGAGTTCGTTGACGAGAACAAGAACTTAACGAACAAAGAGGGGTATCTCAACGCGTACCCACGAATATTCCCGGAGTTGCAACCCCGGTTGAGTAGTATAATGAAATTGCGAGCAGTCCACTCGACCATGTTGCGATTACAAGATCTCATGGGAAAAGACGAGAGACCTGCTGTTATCGATCGATTGCTCGAGACAGCGAAGGATTTGCTACGTGATAAAGATCAATCATTCTATCCCAGAGACGCGACAGCTTTTGATTCCGATGGAAACTGCAATGGATCTTTTAAGTTATCAAGCTTCATCGATGTTGCGTGGCCATATTTTCGATCCCATCGGCTAGACAACTTTGTCCGCGCAATTGCTTACACACACGTTGATCATCCCGAGTTTAGAAGTTTGATAGTCAGCAACATCAATGAGCCCTTCGTAGACGAAAACTTTGTTGTAGCTGCTGGTAAGTGCCTTCGAAGCCCTGTGGAAGTATCGGTATTCGCTACCGCGATGCTTTATCAACTGGCTCGTGGTAGAGCAAAAATTGTATGGTGGAAAGCGCTGGCAGAACTTCTTCGATTTCGAGGAGATGCGACCCAGATGCTCGATTCATCGGACTGTATGAAGTTAATGGAGCAAGCCCTTCTGATTTTTCAAACCGAACGCAGGCGTGGCTCGGGGAAACAATTGTTCAGGACGGTTTGTATGGTAATGGTTTACATGTTACGCCGCCGGGCCTTTGATGACGAATTCTTACCTCCGGAAAGCGATAGTGCCGAGTCGATCAAAGAGGAATTCCGAGGTGCAAAACAAGATGCGAAAACCAGGCGGCTTTCTCTTATGGGGGGGGCGGTCGATCTTCAGGAGCAATTGCAGTTAATTATCGACTACATCGACAAAAGGGGCAAAGGCCAGTTGCTGATCGGCGATTAGAAGCACGTGATAAGAAACCAATCCTCCTTTGGTTTTTGGGATATTACCAGTAAAAAGATAGCTCGAAGCGCTCGTTGAGCGTCGCAAGTTCTCGTTCCGCCTCACGGATCCCAGACCATTTTCGTTCGAACCGTTTGAAGACTGGCGTGTGGCCACTTTGAAGTAACAAGTGTAAGTATTCATGCCAGATGATAAACTCCAGCGTTTTGACGCTTACGTCCGGGCTATCGATCAGTGTATTGACGCGAATGACCCCACTCCCTTTGGGAGTCCCCGACTCCCAGTTCGCTTTTGCATACCAACCTGCCATGGGGCGGCGAGTCCAGTGGATGGATCCGTTCCAAAGCACTCCGGGAAAATCTCTGAACTCTCGTGCTTGGTCCAGCACACGATTCAGAATTTCGGAAAGATCATGATACGGACCGGGAGTGAGGAATTCCGATCCCCAATTTGAAAAAACGACGGATGCTAAGCGAGGCTTGCGGCCAAGTTTCTGAGACATCAGTGCTTTGCGTTCATCGAGTACTGTCGATTCAAATTCTTCAAAGCTTGAGAAAATTGCCTTTGCTAATGGAGATTCGTATCGGCGTTCGATAAGCTGTCGTTCTTCGCGTGGACCTAGTTGATACTCCCAGAGTATTTCAGCAATTTTGGAAGGGTCACAGATATCCCGACCGTCCAACGCCTGATACTCGGGTCGGCGTTTTTCACTAATCATGTAATCGATGATACGGTCGATTTCATGAGACGATGGCCTTGGGGGATCGCAGTCGAAGAAGTATTCATCTCGGATTGCTTCGATTTCTTGAGTTAATTCCCCGCTTCCTGATTCTAGATCTTCAAAGAGAGCATCCCATGAACTCCGCTGGTGCTCGTACACAGGTACGAGTGTTCGTGTAATGTCTTCATCGTCTTGCTTTTCAACCACATACCAACCCGCTGGGATCGCTTCGAACGCACTCACATCGCCATACTTGACAATGTTTCTAATTTCGATCGCGGTCTTTCGGATCAATTCCCAGGGTACGACATCCGTCAATGCGTCAGGTACAGGGATGGTGTCGGTATCTTCCCCTTCATTGATGATCTCTTCGGCAGGAAGGTCGATAATGTCGTGGATGAGTTCTAGCGGTCGTTCCCATTCCTCGAATTGCCTCCAACGATCTTGAAAGCTCACAAGGTAGGCTTCTTTAGTTCCACCCGCTGCTGGACCGCGGAGCGCACGGCCTACCATTTGACGAAGTAGAATTTCGCTTTGAACCGGACGAGTCAGAAAGACCGTTTTGATGTTAGGTATATCCACACCTTCAGTAAGAATCATGACATTAATTAAGATATCGAAACCGCTGTTAGGATCGCGGAACCGGCTTATGATCTCTCGTTTGTCGTAAGGATCGCCATTCAGTCTCGCGCTAGCTACATAATCAGTAGTCACCCCAGCTTCTCGGAGATGTTCGCAGAGGAGGTCCGCGTGTGGGATGTTGATTGCGAAGACCAGCGTTTTCCCGTACTTCTCACGGTTTTCAAGGTAATGTTTGGTGATCGCTTCGTTGCGTTCGGCGATATTCGCGATGCGGTTCTTCCAGTCTTCCGAAAGATCGTTAAACGACTGAAGGTGCGTGTAGTCGCTTGGAGAAAGATCTTTGGTTACGTCTGCGTTCGTTTTGACCGTTACTGGAATAGGTCTTGAAAGAAACCCCTTTTCGATCAAGTCGCGGGTTTGGATTTCAAAGATCCGCTTGTTGCCGAATAGCCGGCTTAGAATCGGTTGTTCGTGAATGATCGTTCTGGTTGGAGTGGCAGTCAGACCTAGGATTTTGTATCTGTCTTTTGCTCGGAGTTGTTCGATGATATCGCGATAAGATTTCGCGCTTGCATGGTGAGCTTCGTCGACAACTAAAAACAAGCGATCGTCGGCCAAAAGTTCGGAAACTACATCTGTGTTTCTTGCAAGACTCTGAATGGACGCACAAACTACCGTATCAATTGATTCGACAGTGGCCGACGGGCTGTGTAAGCCAGATACGATTCGAATTCGAATCGTATCGATATTTTTAGCTAGGCTAGCACACTTCGTAAATGCTTCAGCTGCTTGTTCGAGGAGTTCGTGGCGATGGGCAAGCCACAGCACTCTACCACCGTGATTGATATGGTTTTCCATCAGCCAGCGAGCCGAAGTAAAGGTTTTCCCGGAGCCCGTGGGCATCACAAGGAAACCTTCGAATCGCCCCGTCGATTCCGCCATTGTTAACTCTAGGTTCAGCTCGTCCCAAGCGCGTCGTTGATAGTCGTAGGGTGCCCTGATATCGCTGCCTTGTTCCAACGTTTTGATAATTGACAATCGCGGGAAAGCAGTGTCCAGTTCGAAGCTCGACTCTGTTGTCCACGACCCGCCGCTTCCGTACTTCAGCAATGCTTTTGAGAAGTACTGTCGAAAGACGTTCCGATTATTGCACTGTGAGATGAATCTGGTTCGCTCTCTATGATCGCGAGGGCGCTCTCTGGGGCCGACACCATTTTTGATCAATGCTTCAACAAGACCAGCTGTTATGTTTTCGTTCCTTCGTAACCAAATATGTTGAATTTGGGCGAAAGTTTTAGATACGAAATCTGTGGTAGGTAAGTGATATCTTTCCGCCAAATACTCAGCTCTCGCTATAGGATCATTCGGCCCATCGTATTGCAGGACACGAGAGAACGCTTCGAGCGTCGCTGGATCGAAGTTGCGCCAAGAGAATTTTGAAGATGCCGACATTCGGGTGTTTTCAGACGAAGCCTAGTGGATGGGGAACTTGGGCTCCATTATTCCACGAAATGTCGTTAAATCCGACCCTCTTACCCAGAAAGATTGAGAATCGCGAGCTTTACGACGCGCGCCGCGGTCCAGTTATGCGGAATCTATGGGGCGATGAACCAATTCGGAAGGCCGCATCCAGCCGGGGAGTGGCCCGCTCGTCTTGGTTTTGATAGTCTACCAGCCTGGTCGAAACTTTCTTCGACCGAACTCCTACGAGGCTGAACCTGAATTTAGATCGGATTTCCTAAGGGACAATGATGACCAAAATAAACCCTCGGATCTTTTTGGCCCGTGCAGGTGGCGAAGGTGAAGATGAAACGTACGCTTTGGACAATGGAGTCGCGATCATTGGCTTCAAAGATTATCCGTCGCTAGAGGGCGTGAAAGATTATGAAGCGGTTGTTGAAATCGTGAAGAAAGCCAGGCCTGATCTAAAACCAAAGTCAGCGGGTCACTATGCTGGGCAACTTTGGGCTTTTTCAATTGCCATGAAAGAAGGTGATACTGTCGTATTGCCGCGAAAACTGACCTCCCAAGTGGCGCTCGGTCGCGTGACTGGTCCATATGAATACATCAAAGTTGGTGACGCATTTCGGCATGTTCGGCCCGTTCAATGGGTGCGTATCGACGTAGCGAGGCCAACCTTCGGCCAAGACCTGCTCAACTCGTTTGGCGCGTTCATGACAGTCTGTAGAATCACACGCAACAATGCAGAGAATCGGATTGCTGCAATACTCGATGGAAAATCTGACCCGGGTGCGATACCAGACGCAGAAAAAGAGATAAAGCCAGAGATCATTGTCGGAGACAGCGAATCTGAAGGGCATGATTTAGCATTAGCGGCGAACGATCAGATTGTTGCACATATTCAATCGCGTTTTCATGGACATGCACTTGCCAAGTTAGTCAATGCCGTATTGATTGCCGATGGCTGGACAACAAAGCTTTCACCTCCTGGTCCAGATGGTGGCGTCGACATTTTTGCGGGCCGAGGTACGTTTGGCCTCGATGCACCAAGATTATGCGTTCAAGTGAAATCGCAGAGTACTCCGGCGGATGTCACTGTCTATCGAACCTTGCAAGGGTCCATGCAAACGTTTAAAGCAGATCAGGGATTGCTAGTCTGTTGGGGCGGGTTCAATAAAGTTGTCCAAAGTGAGGCAAAGCAAGGACACTTCACTGTGCGATTGTGGGAAAGCAGTGACCTAGTAGAAGCAATCTACCGCAACTATGAAAAATTGCCTGCCGAGATACAAGCGGAACTACCCCTCAAACGCGTTTGGATGCTGGTAACAGATAGTGATGAGGATTAGTAGAACGTTCGACCGACTCAGTTTAAGGAGTTGGGGAAACACGTCACAGCCGATGCGGTCAATCAGCCCCTAGGCTGAAAGCCCATTGATAATCAGGTACTCGGCCCTCGCGCAAGCAAGCTTGATCAAGTCGACAACTTCGATCCCGAAGTCCATTACCCAAGCCCAGAACGGCTCGGTAACCGACAGGACAAAAACTAAGCCTGCGGTTGCTACGATTTCCCCTGATTTCTTTGCATCCAAAAGGCATGTCGTCTAGGGATACCCACAATCCATTCGCTCCCATCCATAGATTGCCGGAACCTCTTAACTTCAAGTTCTTGGGACCATTTGGAAATTTTTTTTCGAAATGTGCTTGCTGTGACCAGAGGTGTCACGGCCTTGCGTACACTCCAACCCAACTCAGTCTGGCTCGATGGAAGCCAAGATTACATTCATGTCCCGATTTATTTGATGAGAGTCTCCCTTGACTAACGCTCCGAATTCCGAACGCCTGATTTGCCCTAACTGCTCCGCAAAATTTGTCTCAACTAAAACTGTCCGATTGCCAGACAGTACTCAAGTCGGTTGCTCGACTTGCAAAACCCGATTTCCACTCGCCCAAGGCCGACTGAAAGACCATATCGACGATACCAATACGTCTGTAGAACCGCCGCAAGATACGGCTTTTCCAAGTAGCTTCTTTGATGGCTTGCCCCCGCAAGACAACGTCACACCCCCTCGAGACGAACCTCTCGAGGATGAATTCAATACAGGTCGTTTCGACCACGAAACCCCTTTTGCGGCACGAACAAAGGGGTTTGCCAAAGAAGTAATTGAAGCGGTAAGCCCCAGTGTCGGCGAGATCCCCACCGATATCTCCGAAGTGTTGGACCCAAGGGAAATTATCTTCGCAAGCCATCCGTCGAAAACAGTCAAACTCCTGACAATGGTTTTGCTTCTGATCGCAACGTTCCCAATCATGGTGATCATGTTGGTTCAGTTGTATTTTTTGCTCACAGGTAAATCTTCGATTGAAATGCTGGCCATCATTTGCATTGAGTTGATCGGGGTGGTTCTCCCTTTTTACATTCTGAATCTCTCCTGGAAAAACACTTACTATGTCATCACGCGCGACAAGATCGTGATCCGAGCAGGAATATTCAACCGGGCTATCAAGATCGCTTGGGTTAAAAACATCCAAGAGATCTCGATCAATTCAGGGGTGATCGATCGCTGGCTAAATCTAAACACCATCCATTTCGCTACCGCCTCAAGCGGAATCGGAGGGCTCCTCCTCGGCTGGCTTCCCGGCTCGACACTCGGTGGAATTCACTTTCGACACGTAGAACTCAACAAAGTACTTAGAGCTTTGAAATCGGTTGAACTGTAGGAAAAGTTTCACCTATCAAGATGGCGCGATTACCCAGGGCGGCGCTTCGCTCTGCCCTGGGCTATCTCCTTTTAGCCCGTTGGGGTGGAGAACCGATGGTTCTCAGAAAGCAAAAGGGAGAAATGGGAATGTAGTGCCCAAACACCCCACTGCTCGCGAATGTGGGCTCAATCGTTTCGTGATTGTCTTTGCTTCTTTGCTTCTTTGCGCGAGATAGGAAGTTCGCTGACGTACGCCTGCGGCTGACTGGTGAACAAAATGATGGGACGTGGTTGGTGGTAACTCTTTCCAATTCCAACACACCCTAACCGCTAGTCCTTGCCACCACTTTTCGCAACTCCCGCATCTATCAGTTCCGCATCCAACCCGAGGAAATCTTCTAAACGATCGTGCCGCTGATACCCTCCAAGGTTATCAACCGTCTTCTCGTCCAAATTCCACCACGGGCAGCGAAACTTCAAACCGCAACTGCAGGTTACTAATTGACCTATAAACGCTAATCCAACGCTACGAATCTTCTCACACTTCGGACATTTCACAAACCACTTCGATTTCGATACGTCGAATGGTCCCTGATTCCCCCTGGTTAAATCAAAAGGGATGTCGTCTTGCTCAATGGTACTTAGTGCCTGCCGCGTCAAATCGCTCATCATTGACAATCGGTTCGCATGGTTACCCATCGCGACTTCAAAAGCATTCCTCACAAACCGAGCGTTCCCGAACCCCTCCGCTCGGTTCGCGTATGCCAAGTTGAAGAAAATGGCAAGGTTCGCCTTCGCCTCCTGCGAAAGCTTGTAATTGTTTGCCTCGGCAAGCCCGTTAAAAATGCGGCACATATCGGAGACATGGTAGTCCTCGAAATGGATGAACCGAGTAAACCGGCTCTGCAAACCCGGATTCGACGAAAGGAACTGATTCATCAACTCGGGATAACCCGCAACGATCACTATAAGCTTATCTCGATCATCCTCCATACGCTTCAAAAGCGTATCGATCGCTTCCCGTCCATAACAATCGTCCATTCCATTATTCTTCTGAGAAAGCGTGTATGCTTCGTCGACAAACAACACCCCATGGATCGCTTCGTCAATCGTCTCATTGGTCTTGATGGCGGTTTGCCCAAGGTAGCCTCCAACCAAGCTCGCCCTGGAACATTCGGTTACCTCCGGTCGCTTAAGGACCCCAAACCCAAAAAGTATTTTCGACAAAATCCTCGCTACCGTTGTCTTGCCGGTCCCTGGATTCCCTGTAAACACAAAATGAAGAGACTGATTCGGTACACTCATCCCCTGCGCAATACGATGTTGCCGGATCTTGAGAAAGTTCGCAAGATTCGAAACCTCTTTCTTCACAGAACCCACGCCAACGAGCGAATCAAGCTCCGCTAAACCCTCAGCCAGGACGGATTCCGGAGAACCCTTTGCCAACGCCTTGGACTTGCCTTCCAAAAGCTCGATATCAACCTCGTCTTCATCCTCGAGTCGGTTCTCCTCAGACAAAACCTTAGATAACGCATCTTCGGACTCTCGATGATCAGTTACATAGGTCGTATAGAAATCCTTCTCTTCCGAACTCCACCCCCCTTGAGACAGGATGGTTTTCGCAATCAGCTGAAAGCACTTCGCGTAATTCTGAAATGGCTCGATGGAATGCGCTACGAGACACGCAAGTGTCACAAAATTTTTGAAAGGCGACAGAACCGCACCTTCCTCAAAATCCCCCCCCATCCATCGCGAATCGCTTGCCCATTGCCTGTAGTACTTGATGAATTTTTCGACAGTCATCCCTCCATCGTACTTCTCATAGTCGCCTAACCAGAAATAGCGATGGCAAGACTGACTCACCAGCGAAGCCGCCTCCTCAAGCTCCTCCGTTTCGAACTCTCCATCTGCAGCCATGGTTCGCATTAGGATTACTGTCAGGTCGGAGAAGCTTGAAGCGTCGATACAATATCTGAGTAGATTCTCATTACCGTCCAACGTCCAATTCGCAAAGTCTACGAAGCCATCTGCGTAAGGTCCATTTTCTGTCAGGAATGCAGCTGCGCGTTCACGATTCGCATCGAGAATCTCGAACACATCCTGGCAGCAGAAATCAAGTAACTGATTGATTTTTCGAGAGTTGGACACATGCACTCCTAATGGATTCAGGGGGTTAGTCAGATGTTCGTTGTTGGGTTTTTTCGCTATTCGCGCCCAGACGCAAAAACGTAAATAGCCCCATGAGCGAAACCCCATATCAATCAGGGCCAACTATTTTGAAAGAATTCTAACAACAGCCGGTTTACACACGCCAACCTGCGTCTGATCGGCGGGCCCTCCCTCATATCCCTATGCTCCCTGAGTTAGCCGTATCCACAGGGATTGCGATCTTTTTATAACCACGGAACACACCCAACACACGGAAGCAGGGCTTGGGTTCGCAACGGGTTTCTTTTCCGTATGGTCAGTGTGGTCCGCGTGGTCCGTCTGATCCGTGGTTGCTTACTTACCCTTGGTTGCTTGCCTACCCGTGGTGGCTTACTTCCCGTGTTGATTGCTCACCCTAGGTGGCTTACTTCCCGTGTTGATTGCTCACCCCGTGTTGATTGCTGACCGATGGTTGTCGACGTTTACACGACCACTACGGAAGAGCCATAAAAAAAACAGTGCAGCCAAAGGCCGCACTGTTGTTATCGATCGATCAAACTTGGAAGTCTATCGGTTAACTCTCTACCGGTTAAATCTCTATCTACGAACTATTAGACCAGTGCCGATAGAACCGAAAGAAATCCCTCGCTTAGTATCGGTAGTGATCTGGCTTGAATGGACCTTGCTCGCTCACACCAAGATACTCTAACTGGGAATCGTTGAGCTTGGTAAGCTTGACCCCAAGCTTCTCCAAGTGCAAACGAGCAACTTCTTCATCCAAG
>Ga0315899_10001222_pt1 | contig 29752 bp, 36 predicted proteins | sample LakEriMetagenome_2_FD_203518 | JGI IMG/M metagenome (GOLD analysis project Ga0315899, IMG submission 203518) | Freshwater fungal communities from buoy surface, Lake Erie, Ohio, United States - Buoy 4 MA112 | ecosystem: Environmental > Aquatic > Freshwater > Lake | place: USA: Lake Erie, Ohio... | reverse complement strand
CCCACCTGCAGGACCACCTGCCGTGGGTCGATCTGGTGACGTTCGGCAGCCCCCGTCCTGGTGGCCGGCGGTTCCGCCAGCGCCTGCGGGTGCCCCATCACCGCTATGTGCATGGGGATGACGTGGTGCCGCACCTGCCATCCGCAGCCTTTGGCTTTCGCCACACCGCCCAGGCGCGGGTGCTGTGGATTGACGATGACTCGCCGTTGCGGGGTGTGGCTGACCACGCCATGGACGGATACCTGCACGCTCTGGAGCAATCCCTTGCCTGACCCCATTGCCGACCTTGAGCTGCGCGTGCAGCAGCTGGAGGCCATGCGCGAAACCGAGAAGGCTGCGCTGCTTGACGCCTTTCACCAGATTGAAGAGCTGAAGCGCCGCCTCGACTTCCACTACCGAAAGATCAACCTACTGGAAGAAGCTGATGCCTGACCTTGTCCCCCTGGTGACGTTCGTGCTGGTGATGACCGCGTTGATTTTGACTGTTGTGCTGTTCGATGAGCTGAGGCCCCATGACTGACCACCCGAGCACCCCATCGCCTGAGCTGGTGGAGCAGTGGCGCACCGAGGGATTTCATCAGGACTACTGCAGCCCCTTCGAGCACGCCATTGCCCAAGCCGCCCAATGGGGTGCCGACGCTGAGCTTGAGGCGTGTGTGAAATGGATTGCGTATCACCCCCCTGTTCCAGACGACCTCCGCGCCGCCAGGCGCCCCAAGCTGCCGAGCTTGAAGGCTAAGGCGCTGGCTAGAACTGATGCCATTCTCAACGATCCAAATCGCGCATTGCTTGTAGAAGTGCGGGAAACACTGGAGCTGAACCGCCGCGCACTGGAGCAACTTGATGACTGACTTCTACATCGACTCAGACATGGGCCACATCGGTCGGTTCTGGTGGTCCAACTCCAACAACGTTGACCGTCTCTGGATGGGCAATGTCTCACCTTGGGTCAAGAAGTGGTGCATCCGCTGGGGCACCTGCGGCTTTGGTCGCAACGTTCGCGTGTTCATGGAGCCGATTGATGACTGACCCATCCCCCGCCTCACTGGGCCCCGAGCAAATCGAAATGCTGCAGGAGGCGTCAGATATTCTTTGCGCTGCCAACCACTCGCTCAAAAATTTTAATGGCATAGCTGAAGCATACATTTATCTCAAAGGCGAAGATGATGGCTATACCTACTGCGATCAAAGCGGCGACCATTACTGTATTCGCAAAGCATTGAACCTGTTGCAGGAGATTCTCCGCCTTAATGGCCTGCAAATGGATGACGTGCGATGACTGACCTCTCCCCTGCCGCGCAGGCGGTGTTAAACGCGATCAAGGCAGACCTTGACCTTCCCGCTTGGGACGTACTACACCGAGTAACAGACATAGCTGCCGCCGCCCTGCGGGCTGCTGCGGATCAAGCCGAAAACGTCCATCCAGCAAGACCTTCCACCGAATGGGGTGAAGGTTGGTTAGAAGGCGTCCAAGATGTCGTCGCAGGCTTCCGCCGCATCGCCGCCGAGCTGGAGGCCCATGGCCAAGCGTGACAAGTTGATCCTCAGCGCCCACCAGTTCATCGAGACCAGCCGTGATGCCAACGGCCGATTCTTCGTCGCCTACTCCGGTGGTGCCAGCCTCTTCATCAGGGATCTAAAGGACCTGCGGCGGTTCCTCAAGATCGCCACTGGCATCCCGATGAGGGAAAGCCTGGAGTCCTGGCTGGCCAGCTTGGCTGATATGGATCAGGAACGTGTCAGCAAAAAGGCGCTTCCTTTAACAAGCGAGGCTCCTGTTCCGCAAACATCGCCCAGCCTTTCACAAGAGCTGCTGGCGACGGGTTGGGGCCCTGAATGCCATGACGTGGACAACGACGCAACGCGGATGATCACCTGATGAATCCGCTCCTGGCTGGTAGCTGGAAAGGCTTGAGCCCGGAGTGGATTGGTGACGGCGCTGTTGATGTATTGATCGGTGAGATGCCCCCGCAGGAGCGGGCCTTTGTCGTTGAGACCTTGCAGATCATCGACAGCCTTTGCGGTGTCCAGGTGCGGCTGACCTCAGAGCCGACCGCAGCCGATCTGGTCGTGGACGACGTGGCCAGCCTGGGGCGCGAGGAGGTTCAAGGACTGGCCAGCTGGAAGGGCAGCCAGGTTCACGCCAACTGGCTCAGCCGGGAGATGCTCTACGCCACGGTGGTCACGCCACAGCCACCGCTCCGTGAGCGGTACAGGAGGAAAGGCCGCTGGAGGACGCGACTGGTGAAACAGCCTCCTCTGGTGGAGAAACAGCTAGGACCGTGGGCGAAGCATCTGATCACCCATGAACTGCTGCACGGTTTCGGTTTGAACCACCCCCAGGGCAACGGGTTCTCCCCTGCCTTCAGCTTTGCCACAACCCAGATGAGCTACAGACCTGACCCTGCGTTTTCGTGGTCCATTACGCCACTGGACGCTGATGCGCTGGTAGCAATCTGGGGACCGGCCTGACCGGGTGGACGCGCGCCCTGCCAGCCTGCTGTTCTACCTCGTTGGTTGCTGCGGGGATTGGATCGTCACCGCCAAGCGTGAGCCTAACGGTGAGTGGACCTTCTGGGCCAAGGACAAACGGGGCAGGGTGCTGCACACCAGGACCGAATGGGAGATTCGGGAATGCCTAGGGATGCAGCAGCCTGCGGATGCGTGATCAAGTGAACTTGATCGTTGTGGCTGTGCCGTCTGTCGGGGAAATGGAGATGTAGTACCGGGTGCCGCCGGCATACGAACCGCTTGAGTTAACGGTGCCGTTGCCGCTGACTTTGGTGACGGTGCGTCCCTGGGGGACAACAAAGTGGCAGCAGCCTGAACCGCCAGAACCGCCGTCCTTTCCAGCCCCAGCTGAGGGAGTACAGGATGCACCACCACCACCACCACCTAAGCCGCTGGTGCCTGCAACGCCAGCAGTACCGCCAGTGCCGCCTGTTGTGCCGCCTGCTCCGCCACCACCAGAGCCGCCTGCCCCTGCAGTACCAGGAACCGAACCACCGCCACCGCCACCGCCGTAGTAGGCACTATCAGCAACCCACATAAGACCAGGACCGCCGGTGAGGCTGGTTGCAGCACCACCTGCACCACCACCGCCACCACCTGTGTTGTTGGCACCTGAGTTAGCACCAGCGCAACCTGCGTAGCCCTGACCTGATGTTCCAGTACCAGCCGTACCTGACTTGGCAGCAGTCCTTGAACCACCACCACCAGATGCGCCATTGCTGCCGTTTTGGTTTGTGACGTTATCTCTTGCTGTTCCTCCATAACCACCGCCTGAGGCTGTGTAACCAAAGGCTGTAGTTGCAGCACCGTTTGTCTGCGCCGTCGTGTTCTGCGGTGCTACAACAATCGAATAGTTCGTATTGAGGTTCAGCGTGATGTTAGTGAGCCTGAGGACACCCCCGCCACCGCCACCACCGCCACCACCGTTCTCGTTGTTGTTTGCGTTGCCGCCAAACCCACCAGCGCCAACAAGGAGCACATGTGGCAGCGTCACAGTGGTCACGGGTGGCGTGAGATACGCCATCAGGTCTGTGCCTGAGCACTTGTAGCTGGTGCCTGATCGGTTCACGACCACCCAGTCACTGGAACTGATGGTATTGAGTCTGTTCAGTGCACACTTGTAGGAAGTGCCACTACGGTTTACCACCGTGATGTCGGTTGTACGAGACGCAAAGTTGGCCTTTAGCCAAGACATTGTTGCCTTGTACAGGGTGCCGCCAGAGTTGGCGACAGGGATGGTGTCAGTATCGCTAATCGTGCTCATGGCAGGGTGCTCAGACTAGAGATGTTCCGAGGCATGTATGTGGTACTTGCCGCTGATGTCGTTAGGTACGACGCCATGCCGCTGATCGACTGGTAGGTGCTGTTGGCGGAAGATGTTGTCAGGTATGACGACATACCCGCTGTGGTCTGGTACGACGACATACCAGTGAGCGTCTGATATGCGGCCTTCACCTGGGCGGCGTCAACGATGCGACCCGAGGTGCCAGAGTTGACCGCAGCTGTATCTGCCAGCAGAACAATGCCGTAGGTGCTGGTCGTTGCGTTCGGCACAGAACTACCACCACCACCAGCTGCCACGGCAGTGGTCACGAAGGCAGTTGTGGCCAGTTGCGTGGTGTTGGTGCCAGCTGAAGCCGTCGGCGCCGTGGGAGTCCCCGTAAATGCAGGGCTGGCCAGCCGGGCATACGACGACATGCCTGAAATCGGCTGGTAGGTGCTGCTCGCATCGGCCGTCATCAGATACGACGACATGCCTGAGATCGGCTGGTAGGTGCTGCTCGCATTGGCAGTGGTTAGATACCCGCTGATCGAGGCCCCAGCCGGGATCGTCACCGTGCCCGTGAAGGTGGGGTTGGCTTTCGGGGCGTAGGTGCTTGCTGCATCGGCGTTGGACAGATAGGTGCTGCCGAGGCTGTCCCTGACTTCCTTCAGCTGCGCCGCATCCACCACGCGCTCCGCTGTCCCTGCGGTCACCGCAGTGGCATCTGCTAAACGCACGGTCCCGAGCGTTGTCGTCGTGGCGGCGCTTACCTGACCGCCTGACGCTACCCAGGCGCTGCCGTCGTAGATCTTCAGTGCGGGTGTAGCGCCGCTGATGTCTACCCACAGCGTTCCCTTGGCAGGTGAGCCGGGCTGCGTTGCACTGACATGAAGGTCACCGGCCAGCGGCGCCCAGGCGGTCCCGTTCCAATTCTTGGCCACGGGACTGGTAGCGGTCGTGATGTCTACCCACAGCTGCCCATTCACAGGGGTCAGCGGTGCTGTCGCGCTGATCGTTGCCCCGCTAACGCGCCGCACGACGCCATCGCTGTCCTTGACGCAGAGAAACGGATCAGCGCTGTTGAAATTGATGCCAATCTGGCCAACATTAATGCCAGCGGCAGCTGGCAGCTTCCCCTGCGTTGAACTGCGCAGGTGGTGGACCTTGGGTGTCGTCATGGCTATCTAGCCGAGGGCGCCCGCATAGCGGGCATAACCGCTTCAGACTAGGTCCAAGTTCCTTCGTCAATGACCGAGGCATTAACCCATTGCCCACCACCGCCGAACTGCAAGAAGTCGCCCTCTGATGGCGAGGTCAGCAGCACATCCAGCAGGTCATCCAAGTTGCTAGCGCCACTGCCACTGCCACTGCCGCCGCCGGTGTTCAGGGTGTCGATTCGGATCCAGCCAGTACCGGCTCCTGCGGCAGCACCAAGACACAACAACCAGTCGCCAGGGTCAAAGCTCACACCGCCCGCGATGGACTGGCTGCTACCTGCGACAGACGCCACAAAGTACAGGCCAGCGACTGCATCACTTGCGGCGGGGATCGCGCTGCCGACCGTGACACCTTCAGTCGTTCCAAACTGCGTCACGCCAGTCACCAGACCGGTCGAGGCGTTGTAAGTGCCGCCGTACCGCAGGTTGCGGTTGAACAGCGTGCTGGCTCCTGTTCGCATCCAGCTGTTGCCGTTCCAGATGCTGACCGCACCTGTTGACTCCTGCAGCCACAGCATCCCGATTGGCTGAGCGCCAGCGATGACCGGCGGAGTGGCCTCCTGGATGTACGCAAAGCTGTAGTCCGCCAGCTTCGACGAAACAATGCTGCGAGCTGCAATCCGGTCAGCAGAAAGCGTCCCGCTGGTCAGTTTCGCTGCACTGAGGTTTGCGATGTCCGCGTCCTGAAGCTGCGAGGCGCCGTTGACGACATGTCCCGTTGCGTTCGTTGTGACACGGACGTAGCTCCCTGCCGGGACGCCGCTGGCTGGGTGCGTCAGCGCGCCGCCAGCCGACATCTGCAGATCTGGGCCAGGCACCGACACGCCGCCAACCGCACTGCTGGTGGCAGGTCCGACGCTCAGTTCCCCAGAGGTAATGCTCAGCCCTGTTCCTGGCTTGACCGCACCGGCAAGGCTGCTGGTGGCAACCGGAAGGTCCGCGCTAACCAACGCACGGAAGGTCGGCTTTGCCGCGCCGCCACTGGTCGGACCAGCCCAGATGCGGTTTGCGCTCTGGTCGTCGAGGCTGACGCTGACCGTCAGATCGTCCGTGCCCGATTGCGTGATCGACAGCGGGGTGCTGGTTTCGCTCAGGGCGACTGACTGCACGCCAGCGTGCGGCACCCAGCCCAGGCTTGTGTAGGTGTACGCCCGCCCGGTGTCTGTCGAGAAACCACCCTGGCCAATGAACGCGCCATTGCCGGATGGCGCAGCTGCATCTACAACAACGGTGGCTTGATCGGCAATCTTCGTCGCAGTGACGGCTTTGCTAGCCAGCGCTGCCGTACCCACAGCGCCACTGGAAAGACTTGCGCTCTCCACGGCACCAGCGGCCAACGCCGTAACGATCGGGCCAGTGCCGGTTCCTGTGATCGCGCCGCTCAGCGTGATGGTCTGGTCGCCCGTGTTGGTGCCACTGCTGGTGCCACTGAAGCTGGAGCCGTCCACCCAGCTGCCGCTACGGACAGCCAAGGTTCCGAGGCCCATCTGCGTACGCATCAGCGCAAACGTGTCCGACCCCAGGATTTGCCGTGCCGCACTACTGCAATGGAGTTCTTCGGCAGGCCCTGGGCCAAACGCCCGGCCAAGCACTACGTCCCCCTGAGACACCGACAGCGACGCCGCCGTCAGCCCACTGGACCCTGCAAAGTCAATCTTCGAGACCGGGATCGAGTGGTCCGTCATGTTGACGACCACACCCTCCAGCAGGTCCTGGGCGGTGATTGCCTTCGTCTCGGACGCCGACAGGTCGGCGATCGGTAGGAGGTCGGTCGGGGATACCGCCGCCTCTGGCAGTCGGGTCAGCGCCGAAATCCTGGAATCCGCCACGACGATCTGTTGACGACTGTGCTGTCGTCAGGCTAGTCGGTGGGCTCCATCAGCAGGAAGTCAAGATCCTGCTCCTTCGTGATGCGGTCGTAGTCCTCTTTAAGGATGTGCGCTCCGATGTCGCCAATACGCAAAGCAAACTCGCCGGTGGTCACGAAGTCCACGGCCAACTCAACGACGCCACCCCCACCCACTGTCACGCCGGTGCGGGTGGTAACAGCGGTGACCTCGTAGTACACCGGCTTCTCGCCGCCGTAGAGCTGCAGAACGGCATCGAACTGTGAACCAAGCTCCGTACGCAGGATCACTTGAGCAAGCACCATGCTCAGTTCGGGGGTCTGCGTGACGCCGTTCCGCTCACACCGCTGACGATCTGCCTCGAAGAAGCAGTCGATCGTGCCGCTGCCGGTGATGTTTCCTGCGCTGTACTGCTCCGCGAACAAGTCGCCCAGCGCCGTGGCGTCCACCGCCGCTCGGTCCGTGTTGAAGGTGAAGCGGCTCACGCCACCCAAGGGTGTGAACTGCGTATCGCGCACATCGAAGGTCAAGGTCAGTGGAGCGCCGTCAAAGTCCAGCAGCGGCACCGCTCCAGCCGGGTCACCGTTGACGGCCTCCTCAAACGTGCGATACCCACGGATTCCGCCAACAGCGTTGACATTGGCGTAGAGCAGGGCGTTGTGATGGACTACCCCGTCCGCCCAGAAGCTCGGATCAATGAACACCAGTCCGCGCGGGTCTGTCGTGCTGATCTCCAGCCGGTCGCCACGGATGAAGTTCAGCTCTGCCTGATCAGCACTGAAGCGGTGAAGGGCTGAGTTGACGTCCTCAGGTCGGATCTGGCTGGTGAGGGTTAGCTCCGTCCGCCGCCGAAGCTGAACACAGCCGTTGTCTCCTGTCAGGAACATCAGCCAACCCCCCGAGTCAAGTCTCCGTCCATCGTGAAGCTCAGTTGTACTGAACTCAGCTCGCCGGTGGTGGCCCCCAGGGAGACGTCGGTGATGAAGGCGTTCACGATCAACGTGTCGGCGGCATTGGGCCCTATTCCCAAGTCCAGCGTGATGCGGTCCGCTGCGGTGATCTCGCCAGACCGCACCAACCGCTGGACTAACGCAGTAAACGGTGTCACCTGTGTCCGATTACCGATGTCTGGGCGGTAGTAAATCACCGTGGCGGTACCAGTGCCGGACTTCCTTCCCGGTCGGTACGTCGGAGCGTAGAGGTCAACCGTGCTGGTCTCCAGCAGCTCGACGGTGAGCGAAAGCGACCAGTCACGAACCTTGGCGACAGGTTTGCCGAGGTATCGCAGGCTGCCGTGGCGTCCGCTGTAGTAGGTCATGGCACCCGCCTCAACTGCAGTCTACGCCGATCTCCTTGAACAACCCGTCGCTCAGGTCGGCCACCAGGCTGGTGACACTGGCGCCACTGATGCTGCAGGGGTGCTCTACGCCGCGGACCGTGACCTCAGCCTCTTCGTTCAGCGAGACCTCCGTGACGCGGAAGACTCGGCGATTGTCTGTTGCTGTCCCCAAGACAAACAGTGAGCCCACCTTGTCGGCCAGCTCTGGCGCTTGCTGATCCTTGATCTGGATGTCCTTCAGCACTTGCGGGTCGTGCTGGCTGTCGTAGGTCATCACGGTGTAGGTGCCATCCGCGATGCCCACCTCAAGAGGCAGATCCAGAACGCCGCCTTCCCGCACCATGCCGGTACGCACTGAATCCCAGCGCTTTAGGCCGATGTCCACATAGATGTAGGCGCCGGGGCTGACCGGCGTGTCGGTGGGGACCGTCTTGAACTCGATGCTGCGCCCGACGTAGCGACGCTGCTGGCACAGCAGGCGACCGAACAGCACAGCCTGACGCTTCTGCGATACCCAGTCCGACAGGTCGAAGGTCTGCCACACCGCATCATCCATGCTGGTGTCTGTGCGGCATAGCGTCACACTGGCATTGCGCGGGAAGATCTCGGCTTCCTTGACCTCGCGGTAGATCACCGTTGCGATCAGGTCCTTTGTGCTGTCGCCGTAGTCGAGGTACTCCTCCCTGTAGGAGTCGATCAGCACATTGCTTTCGTTGAACAAAGCACTGATGGTCAGGCTGGTGGTCGCCCTGCCGTCTGCTGTCACCGGCAACGCAGGCACCAGCGTTTCCTTGCCGTTCATTCGCGCGAACTCCAGCAGGCTATAGGGTGCCTTATCTACCCAGAACTCTCGCCAGCTCTGGCGATCGGCGATCACGCCTTCCATGAACAGCTGGCAGCCAAGACCGTTGTTCTGACAGAAGCTCTTAGCCAGTGCCAGCTGCTTCCAGTCCACAGCGTTGCTGTTGGCAAAGTTCTTGATGCCGTTGGTGGAGTCCATCACGGTGTCCGCGAAGATGTCCGGGGCGTAGACCGCGCCTTCGCCGCTGAAGTAAGGCTTGCCGTCCGCGCCGATCTTCCACGCCGCCTTGCCCTCCAGAACGTAAGCCGAGATGGAGCGCAAGTCCTGGACGCCGTTGGCCGCATAGGTGGCGAACGCCAGCAGGCTCATGTCCTTGTACTTCTGCGCATCCAGCGGGCAGGTGATCTGCTCGGTGACGTTGACCAGTGCGGCCTCAGGTCCGTTGTCGTAGCTGGCCTGCACCTGTGTGTCGGAATCAACCGTGAACAGATCCCATTCGTTGGTGAAAATCGGACCGCGCTCTTTCTTTTCGGGCAGCAGGTTGTTGTCCAGCATGTCCAGTGCCACGAAGCGGCCGGTGAAGCCGAACACCCCGTCCCCGGCGGAGATGCTCTGGATGTCGCCTGCGTTCTGGATGTAGGCGTACCCGCCAAAGCCGTGTTGAAGGATGGCCGCCTTAGCATCGCTGATCGGCACAAACTCGAACTCGCGCTTCAGCTTCGTTGAGCTGCGGAAATTGATCGAGACGTAATGGTCTTGATCCCCCGCCCGCTCAATGGCGAAGACCTTGTTGACCGTCACCCAGGCCGTTGCATCCAGCGCACGGAACCGCAGGTAGAAGAACATCACCCGCGCTTTCAGGCCGTTGTCGCTGAGCTTGTAGCCGTCAGGTGCATCGGTCTCGCCGTAGGTCAGTTGACGGCCGGAGATCCGGCGGAATACCCGCACGCGGAAGTTGAAGCGGATCTGGTCGCAGGAGGTGATCGTCTGATACCCGGCCGTCGAGCATTTGACCAGGCACTTGGTAAAGAAGTGGTCGTCAGCGTTCTCGGCCAAGGCGTCCCAGTTCTTGAGCAGCCACTTCAGCCATTGAATCGCCTCCCGCTTCAGGGCGATCAAGGCGCGGAGCTTCTCACGAATCAGATCAACGCCGACTTGATCCGTTGTCCACTTGCCGCTGAGGTCGTCCAGCTTGTCGCGTAAACAGTTGACGCCACAGGCGTAGCGGTTACGGTCATAGCCAGTGAACGGCTGCGTGGCCTCACGGGTTTCCGTGATCTTGTCAAGGCGCCATTCGTCCACCTTGTCGTCAACCAGCTCGTTCATGAGCGTGCGCTTGTCGTCCTTCTCTTCCCGCCACGCCTTGATCTGCTCTGGTGTGGCCTTGCTCTCTTCTCGCCTGGCGGCGATGTAGTCATCAATAAAGTCGCCGCGCCGTTCGCGCAAAGCCTCGATCTCGTTTTCAAGGCGTTTGATTAACTTGCCAACCACGCCGCCCTGGGCGTCGTCCTGCAGTGACTCCAGCTCTTCACGCTTCGCCTTAATCTTCGCTGCCAGATCAACAGCGGTCGGCTGGGTCTTCGCATCGGCACGCCAAATTACGGTCATGTCCTTGCCGTTCGCTGCCGCAAGCAGGGTATTCAGCTCACGAATCCGCTCCCAAAGCACATGGACTTCAGGGTCGTTCAGCTTGATGTCGTTTCGGATCGCTTTCTTGAACTTGCCGGCCTGCAGGTCGTCTCTGTACTTGCGCAGCTTCTTCAGATCGCTGCGATACTCATCACGCAGCTGAGACGTCAGCAGCTTTGGCTTGTTGGCCAAGAACTGCTCAAGGATCAGTTCGCTGTAGGCCAGCGAGCCGCCCTCGGGGTAGGTGGCTGTCGAGGTCTGGTCAAGATCGTTCTTCCAGGTCAGCGTCTCTGTGCCGTTGAAGTCGTATGTCTTGCCAAAGCCTTTGATGTAGATGTTGTTGATGAACAGATTGTTCTTCCCTTCGCGGGCAGCGATCTGTTCAGGTGTCAGACCCAACCAAAGTTTTCGCTGTTGTCGGTGAATCGCACTGGCACCCGCCAATGCCATGTCATTCTCTGAGATCGGCGCAACAACATCCTGGGATGGTGCCTTGAGTACGTCTAGATAGAACTCATATTGCTCGCGGTCCTCTTCTTTGAGCTGTCGCGGTTGCTCCCTGTCGTAGGCCGTAGTCGGTGGGCGCCCAGGTTCAGTGCAGACCAGCGTGGCCAAGAATGGCTCTTTCTTCAGCGCCGTGTTCGTGCCAACGGTCTCGACCTTGAACTGCGCCGATCCGAGCATGTAGGTGGCGCCACGGTCGATGTTGTTGACCAGCTGCAGCCTGGAATCCTTGGCGGCCTCTTCAGCCACGTTGTCCTTTGCGTTGTAATCGACCTCGGCAAACCTGATCGTGATCCGGTCGTCCTTGACGAATTGAGAGGTTGTCCACGATCGCCCGACCAGATTGATCTGATTGTTGTTCTTGACGAGCTTCCCGGCAGTGTCGCGCTCAACCAGCTCGACGTTGATTGGAATGGCTGCATGAACGCCCAGCTCCGTTGCGGTCGTTGGCGTGAAGGCCATGCTGTAGCCCTCGCGCAGTGACGCACCATCACGAATCCGATGCACGATGTCGGACGTGTTGGCGCCTGTTCGCGCAGGGTCTCGGTCGTCCCCCCACAGCTTCTGGCTGTAGCGCACGGGGCCAGTAGCCGGTGAGTAGTACATCCAGGCGTTGGCCTGCGCAAACTGCTTGGCGGGCAACTGACCGAACGCGGTCTTGCCCAGATCAAGCCGTTTCACAGATGCTGCCCCGACCAGCAGCAGCAGCTGCATGTACTGCCCGGTGCCGGTGCTCTCCACCGACGACCACAGCAGCGAGGTGTTCACGCGAACTGCGCCGGTCGCGTGGATGTTGGTGTTGCAGTAGACGAGGTTGATCGGCTGGTTGTACTGCGCTAGCTCCTGCGTGCTGTTGAAGCCGTAGCGCGGGGAGAATCGCTGGTTCCGCCTTTCCGGGGCGAACTGTTGCTTCGGGATCTCGGGTTTCGGTGCCAGCAGTGCTGACGCAACCTGAAAGAGGATCCCAACAACCGTAAGGATGATTGATACAGGCTCGCCGCGCAGTTCTTCGAGCTTCTGCTCCTGCGACAGGCTGTAGTCCCGCTGCGCTGCCAGAAACAGCAAATAGTCGTCTTCGCTCAGATCCAGCTGCTCACACAGCCCACGCTCATACGGCAGCAGCTTTCGGTTCATGGCTGAGGGCGAAACAACGACAACCCAAGCGAGACGGTCTGAGCATGAACGACACGCTCACTCTCGCTGAGGTACAGCAGGCCGACAGAATCCGTCACTACGGCCAGGGCGCCACTGCGCCTGCTCGGCAGCACGGTGATGTCGCCCGGCCTCGGGGAAAGCGTTCGCTCGCAACGTTCCAGCATCCAGCGGATCACCCGATAGCGAGACAGCGTTGTCTCAGTGTAGGTCTGGTAAACCCAGTCAAAGTCCGGCGCGTAGTCCCGCAATCCCAGACGGCGACGCACTTCGCAAACCAACTGGAAACAGTCGGTATGGCCGCTGCCGTCGCTCGGCCGGTGGCCGAAGCCATACCGCAGCAAAATCAGGTCATTGCAGACGGACATCAGCGTCCAGCGGCAAAACCCCGCTGTTCTCGGCAGTAATGCTCCGAGCGGGGAAGGCCCCACCGACTGAATCCAAGGCGCTGCGGAACCGGCACTCCACCGTTGTTTCGCTGAAGCTGCTGCCCTGCCCTACATAGAACTCGGGGATCGGGTCAGGGATCGGCTGCAATGCGCTGTTCAGCCACAGGTTGCGCAGGGTCAGCTCACTGTTACGGTTGCCGTCCCCACTCTCCAGCAGCGCCAAAGCCAGCTCGACGTTGGGAAACAGGATCGTCAGCGTCTCGTTGTCGCCGCCCAGGGTCATCAATGACCCGGAGACCTGGAACGGGATGAACTGGTAGGTGTCGCCCAGGAATGTGTAGGTCTGACGGACGAAGAAGTTTTGCGCCCTGAGCGTTGCGCCGTTCTTCATCTTCAGATCGATCAGCTGGCAGATCTGGATATTCACTGGACAGCCACCTCGCTTACCAGCTCGACTCTCACCGTTGTGACGCCGGGGTAGATCGACTCCAGCTTCGGTTCTGAGGCATACGCCCATTCGACAGACGCTGGTGCCTGGAACCGGCTCGCCAGCGTGGCGCCCATGCCCGCAAACACTGCAGTAGGCAGTGTGAAGCGGTAGAACGGCCCGCCAACGCTCTCGTAGTGAGCCACGATCAGCTCGGCCTGCTGATCGGGGATGTTCGCAAATTCCAGGCTGATGGCGTGCCCTGAGCGGGTGTTGCTGAACGCACGCTTCCAAATAGCGCCGCTCAGCGTCGTGTAGGAACGGACGGGCAGCTGACCGGGGCTAAGGCTGCGCCCCGATGGCTTGATCGCAGGGAAGGTGCTCATCAGATTCCGATGGAACGGCGGGTGCGGGGGCTGTTACGCATACGATCCAAGGCGCGGCGTTCACCCTGGGCAGCGCCTTGTTTGGCGCTGGTCGCCATGGCTGCCTCTAGCTGCTGGCGGTCCACCCACTCACGATCCATGAACTGCGTTGTCTCAAACTTCAAGTTCATCGTGGTGCCTCCCTGTCCATCTGCCCCGCCACCGGCCTGGCCAGATGCCATCAGGCTGCGCAGGTTCTGGTGGTTGGTGATGCCACCGGACTGACCGGGCACGAACAACTCAGGGCCGCGCTCGCCCACCACATAAGGCTGGCCCGATGTCGCCGAGCCACCGCTAGCACGGCCAAGCGCCCCAAGCCCGCCCAGGCCCGGCAGGTCGGGCACGCCGCCGATGCTCGGTGTCTGGCCCCAGTTGATGCCGCCGCCACCGAAGCCACCGCCGGTAATGCTGCCGAGCCCTGCGCTGATCAGGCTTCCCCAGTTGAAGCCGCTTGCGGCACTGGCGGTGGCGCCAGCGGACTGGGCGGCGGTGTTGGCGGTGACGGCGGCGGTCAGTGCTGTCATCGCTGTGGTGTTGGCGGTGACGACGGGGATCACCGTGGTGGTGATGGCGGTGGCGGCTGCAGTCACCGCGCCGGTGTTGGCTGTGACCGCTGCGCTCTGGGCGGCGTCGGCCAGTGTCAGGCCCAGCAGCTTGGCAATCTCCTGAGCCAGCCACTCCTGCACCGGGCGCAGGCCCATCGTCAGGAACTGATTGCCGAGCTGCTCGAACATCGTGCTGAAGGCGGCCCTGATGTCGCCGCCGGTGACGCTGGCCACCAGCGCCTCCTGGATGCCGTTGATCGTGATGCCGCTGATGGATTCGGCGTCGGCGCGAAGCTGCTGCATCTTCTCCAGCTGCTCGGCCAGGACGTCGACAGCCTTGGCTTTCCCGAGCATGGCTGCGGCTTCGGCGCTGTTGAGATCGATTCCTCTGCGGGTGAGGTCGTTGATCGCTTTCTGAACTTCAGTCAGCTCCCCGTAGGGCGTCTCTAGGGCTTCGAGGGCATCCTGGAGCTCGAGATACTTCTCGTTGAGCGACTTCAAACGGTCGTTGATCGCCTCGATGCCCTCGACCTGCTTGGTGTTCTCCGGGATGGCTGCTTTGAGGAGCTTGATCCAGGCTTCAAAGACTGCCTTGTTTGCAGCGGTGATCTGTGTGCTGGCCTGAATCTTCTTGTTGAGATCGTCGAGGTCCTTGTTCAGCGTTGCCAGGCCAGCTGCGTCGGAAGCGGCTTCGTTGGTCACCACGCCGAAGCCCTGATTAAGGACGGTGAACAGTGCCTTGGCGCTCGCCATGGCCTTGTCGAGCGGGTCGGCGAAGATCTGCTTCAGCCGCTCTTTAAGGGTCTCTAGGTTGCCGTCCTGCGCCAGCTTCAGCAGGTCTTGGCGGGCGGTTGCCATGCTGTTGACCAGCTCCTTGGCGCGGGCGTTGACCGCCTCGAGGCCGCCTGTGGTCGCCCCGCCGACACCAACCCCGCCGATCTCCTTGAGCGCGGCGGGTGGCTTGAGGTTGTCGATGTACGCGGAGTATTGCTGGGCATAGCCCTGCACTATTTGTAGTGCCTTGACGGTTTCTGTAAGACCGGCGTTTCCTGCTTGTTGGACACCGAGTGCCGCCTCTGCGGCGATGGAGTCCAGCCGCAGTTTTGCGATCCGTTTCTCCAGATCGAACTTGCGGTTGTCCTGGTCCTGGTTGGAGCGGCGGACGCCTTTGTTGATGTCGGACACCCGCTTGGCGGAGTCCTGCTCCATGCGGATCAGCTGGGTGGCGACCTGGAGCTTGAAGCGTTCGGTCTCGATGTCGAGGCGCTGCACCTCGAGGGCAGCGTCGCGCTTGATCGCGGCGGCGTCGTTGGCGATCTCCAGCTCCTTCTGGAGGTAGTCGGCGATCGCGCTGCCCGCCTCGTTGACGCGGCTGTCGGTGGCGCCGGTGCCAAGGTTGCGGGTGCTGAGCTCCAGAGCCTTGGCGCGGATCTCGCCCTGCACGCGGAAGAGCTCGTTCTCCCGCTGCAGGTTGGAGAGGCGGGCGTCGGCGATCTTGTCCTCGATCGATTGGCGCAGGTCCGCAATGGCCCGCTCGTTCTGGAGCACCATCTCGGCCCGCTGCTGGTCGAGGTCCTCCTGCTCGCGGGCGCGGCCCCGGATCTGGTTGGTGATGCTGCGGGCGAGGTCGATCGCCTGCAGCCCCTTCTCGAGGCTGGTGATCAGCTCCTCGCGCGCCTGCTTGGCGTCGATCTTGATCTCTACGGGCGGGAGAGACTTCGATGCTTCTGCAATCGCCTTCTTGAGCGAGTTGCGGATGGCGCCGGGATCAAGACCAAGGGTGTTGCGGGGGTCGAGGCTGTTGGTCATGATGGCGGCATCGAGCTTGTCGGCTGCGGCGGTCTTGCCGGTGCGGCGCAGCTCCCCGGAGACGGTGTTGGCCCGGTTGAGCTCCGTCTGGACGCCCACTACATCGGCGAAGCGGTTCTGAATCGCTGCGATCGGCTTGGCCGCCAGGCTCTGCATCTGTGCGCCGAGCAGCGCAAAGGCGCGGGTCAGGTTGTCGCTGGCGACGCCAACTGCCACCAAGTCAGCCACGTTGCCCGCGCCGAGGCTATCGGCGAGATCCTTCTGCGCAGCGGCGTTGGCGGTGGCGGCGAAGCCTGCATCGTTGGTGCGCTCGATCTGCTTCTCAAGAGCGCGGCTGCTGATCAGCGACTTCTCTTTCAGCGTGTCGAAGATCGAGGTGATGTCCAGGAGGCTGGACCCAAACTCGTTGACCGCTGCCACGAACTCGTCCAGCTTCGCGCCGATCGCGCCGCCCAGGATCTGGCCGCCGAAGCCCTTGCCGACGAAGGAGCCTGCCAAGCTGCCACCGACTGACCCCGCGCCCGCACCGAACAGCAGCGGGAAGCCGACACCGAGGGCCAGGGATTCCGGCAGCGCCTGTGCTTTGTCTTGCTTGGCTCGCCCGGCTGCCACACGGCGGCGGCGGTCAGCGCGGAGTGAGCCGGGATCGAGCGTGCCCGAGGCCGCGCGCTGCTCGGCCTTGTACTGCTCCATCAGGATCCGGTTGCGCTCCCGGGCGATGGAGACGGACTTGGAGTCTTCGGCGCTGATGCGCTGCTTGACCGAGAGCAGGTTCTCGCTGGTGCGCAGCATCCGCGCCTCAAAGCCGAGCAGGGTCTGGGCCGTGCTGGCGGCGCGGGCACCGTCGGCGGCTTGGCCGGTGGCGGCCCGGGCGTTGAGCATCGCTCGGTAGCCCGGCTGCGCCGTCATCGTGTTGCCGGCGGGATACAGCTGGCCGCGAGCGGGCACTTGGCTCAGGCTGTAATTCCCACCTACTTGGCGGGCTTCCAGCGCCAGTTGCGCCGCGCTGCGCTCGCGGGCAATCTGAGCACTGTTCTTGTTCTCAAGAAACTCCTGAAGACGGCCGCGGAGTTGCGTCTTGTTGCCCAGCACCCCCGCCTTAGCGCTGCGGTCAATGCGGTCGAACTGATCCCCCATCAGCTTGAGGGCCTTGGCGGAGGCTTCCAGGTACTGCGGCAAGAACTTCGTCTGCAGCAGGAGATTGGCCCACTTCGGCATAAAGGCCGCGCCGTTGCTGCTCAAGCGGCTCAAGTCCATCGCTGGACCGCCGGTGGCGCTCTTGATCTCCGCTGACATGCCGCCCAGGGCGTTGGTGGCGCTGTCGAAGAACGAGGCGCCGCCCTTGTTCGCAAAGTTCTTCAGCGCCCGCGAACTCTCGAGCTTTCCGAGAGCGTCGCCGGCGGCGTAGGCGCCCTGCGCCATCTTTGGAAGCCAAGGCGCGAAGGCCGCGGCGGCTACAGCGGCCGCCCCCAGGCCGCCCGGCAGGTTGGCAAGGGTGGCCACCAGATCGGCTACGGCGCCTGAGGCGGCACTGATCCCGGGGACCTTGTCGGCGATGTTGTTGAGCACGTTGAGGCCGCCGGCAGCAGCCAGACCCCCCGCCACCGCGCCGCCGCGAATCACCGCGCCCTCGGCTGCGCGGCCTACCCCGCTGAACGCCCCGCCAAAGGAGCGGTCGATGGCGCCGCCGACGCGGCCTGCAACATTGCCGAGAGTGCGCGCAGCCGCGTTTCTGTTGGCTAGCTCTTCCGCTTTTGCTCTTGCGTCCGCTTTTGCTTTGCTCCTATCCAGCTTTGCCTGCAGTCTCTCCTCTGCTGCCCGGACTTTGTTTATTGCTGAGACCCTGGCCTTCTCTTCGCGCTCGGCGTCGGCAACAGCCTTGTCGGCCGCTGCTTTTTTGACACGGGCCAGCTTCTCCTCTTCCACCAGGAGAGAGCGGGCGTTCTTCATCAGCTCTTTGCCGAGCCTGACGTTGCCGCCGGTCGCCGCGGTGATCTCCACCTCGGCTCGCAGCAGCTTCGCCATGATCGTGGTGTTGCCCTGGAGCACCCGGGCCCGTTCCTTCAGCAGACCGAGTTGGCGCTGGAGCTCGTCGCTGCGCTCCTTTTCAATGCGGGGGTCAGTCTTGGCAGGTCCACGACCACCGCTCTGACGACCCGTTGCCTTAGCTACTGCTGATGCCTGCGCGTTTAGCAGCCGGCCGTTCTGCTGCAGCAGCGTGTTCATCGTCTGCAGCGCCTGGATGTGCGCCTGGAATGGCGCAGTGATCCGGGTGGCGGCTGCGTTGATCTTGGTGAACCGCTCCTGTAACTGAGTGAGGCGGTTCTCGAGGTTCCTGAGCTGGGTTAGGCCGACGACCTTGACCGAGATGTCGGCTGAATAGGTCGCCAATGCCCTTACCTAGCTCCTGGGCCCAGTCTATCTGCGTCTCTGGGCCTTCTTCATCGCTTGCTCCTGCTGATCATTCATGTACCCGAAGTAAGCGGACCAGCCGAGCAACTCCTCTTGGGTGACCTCCGCCCATAGGCGGGTGACGGTCATCCCGAGCTCTTTCGCCACAGCGAACGACAGCAGGAGCCAGCCGTCCTTCTCAAGCTCCTGCTGAAGTGCTTTTGGGTTCGAGCGGTTCCTCGTCTTCGGGGCTGGTCAGCACAGCAAGCATCAGCGACTGGAGGTCGGCGTCGCGGACTTCGTGCTTCAGCTCTGCGATGTCGGCCGGGAGGAACATGCGCTGGCCCGACTCGTCGAGGGCCTTGTCCACCAGCAGTTGCAGGGCGAAGGCGCCGGTGTCGTCACCCTTGGCGGTGCGCTGGGCCTTGTCCCGCTCCGCCATGGTCAGAGGGCGGCACCAGAAGGTGAAGGTCGTGCCGTCGTTGAGCTCCACATCCTTGCGGCTGGGGACGAGATTGGCTGCCTTTTTCAGGCGGTCGATGGCGCGAAGGGCAGATGCCATGCAGTCGGGAAGTGACTTACTTACTTGAGTATAGAGGTGGTGCCCAATAGAAAAGCCCCGCCGAAGCGAGGCTCAGTTCCCTTGACGCCGATCCGAGGATCGGCCTCGTTCTATCAGGCGAGGCTGAGGTTGAACAGGTGGCTGGGAGGACCAGACAGGCTGAAGTTGATCGAAGCCACGATCGCGTCGGAGGTGTTCACCGAGATGGAGAAACCCTCCAGGGACACCGGTGCCTCGATGTAGGAGGAGGCGGTGTCGTCCATGATGCCGCCGGCGCCTTCGATGGCGTTGACGTACAGCTTCACCGTGGCGCCAGCCTGGGACTTCAGCAGCGAGTTGGCGATCAGACGGCTGCTCAGGCTGGTGTTGTCACCAGAGAACAGGACGCTCATCGAACCCGAACCGCTGGCGTAACCAGGGATGGTGGTGCGGAAGCTGGCGTATTTGTCAGCTTCACCACCAGTACTGCAAGGTAAAGTTGTAATATCGATACTTTCGCGTGAAAAATCTAAGCTCCATTCTTGTACCATACAGGTTACGCTATACTCAGCGTACCCAACATTGATGTGCCCAGTTGTATTTTCACGAGCGGTGGTCAGCGTCGCAGTACCGCTGAAAGCAGTACCAGGAGCCGTCTTGTCGATCGGATCGCCAGAAGCGTTGCGGCCGCCGCTAAGGGCGATGGTACCGGCGCCGGTGGTGTAGTTCTTGCCGGCTGTGGTGATCGTGACTGCGCCGGCGTTCACGGCACCGCCAGCGGGAACCACCACGGTGGCGCGGGCGCTGGATTCACTCGTCTGGCCGATCGTCTGCACCAGGCGGACATCGGTGTAGGTGCCAGGGGTGTAGCCCACACCGGCAGTGGCGGCAGCCAGAGACCCCACGCCAGAGCCAGCTTGACCACCTGCACCAGCAAGGGTGATGGGCACGCCACCCTTGGTAGCGGACACGGCAATCGCGGTCTTGCTGGTGTCAACGACGAAATACTGCGTGTTGGCAGTCAGCGCGGTGTCGAGCACACCAGCACCTTCAACCTTGAACACCACGGGGTCGCCCGCGCGGTAGTCGTGGTTGCCAGGCACCGTGATGTAGCGACCGGAGGGGAAGTCGGTTGCGTCGGAAAGGCAGAACTGAACACCCGCAGGCTTGAAGGTGATCAGACCGTCAGAGCCCGTGAGGGCAGTGGTTTGGCAGTTAACGGCCACAGTTGGATCTCGTGTAAACGACAGGCGGGGGCGTCTGTGACCTGCGGGGGCTCAGGCTACGGAGCAGTGTAGGAAGCCTGGAAGCCGCAGCCCACCCGGGCGAAAAAGTGGGGTTTGTTGTCCAGCGCCGAAAAGCTGGGGCCGGTGAGCTCCCGGGTGACGCCACGGACACCGTCGATTGACTGGAGGCGGGTGCGGTTGATCTCGAGCAGGGCGGTGGACATGGCGCTGGCCAAGGTCTGACTTGCGGCCGGCCCCTCGCCCTTGGGGGTGTAGATCTCAATCACGATCGAGCCGCGCAGGTGCTCCATGCTTTCGCAGAGCGTGGTCTCCGTCACAGCCCCAAACGCCAAGCGCATCAGGATGTGAGCGCCGGTGGAGTCGGCGTCGGTGAAGGGCTGGTTGTCAACGAAGATCGGCACCATCAGGGCGTTGGCCGCGGCGATCACCGGCTCCTCGAAATACTTGCGGACGTTCTGGAGAGTCATCGGGTGAATCCGGCGAGACGCATGCCTTGTTTGACGGAGAGCCCGAGGGTGGCGCTGCCCTCTCCTCCCAGGATGTAGCGGGCAAACCAGTCTTGGCCGGCAGTTACATTGCCGTCAGCGTCCTTCGTGCCGTCGCCTACAGCGGTAGCCCGCGCGCGCTCCCACCGGTAACGGCCGTCGAAGCCAGGTTCGAGGTCCATGGCGACGTCGGCGTACTCCATCAGGTTGCCGATCGTGTAGCCGAGCAGCCGCTCGTCGGCAGGTGGGACGAAGACCGGGGTGACCTGGCGAGACTTGGGGCCTTTCTTGATCTGGTCCCAGGTGGCTTGATCGGCGAGGCTGCTGTCGATGCGGACCTGGCCGGCGGCCACCTCCCAGGCGGCCTCGAACTGGCCGGTCCAGTAGGGGCCGCGCCGCTTGAGCTCCATGGTGATTTCGCGGGCGGCCATCTCCATGCCCAGCGCCAGGCCGGAGCGGAGGTCGCTCGAGAGCTGAGAAAGGGGTTTGCCTCTTGCCATTACTGCGGCCTCGCGATGCAGCTGAAGAACACCGGGTTGTCGCCGCGGTAGGCGGTGATGTCGATGACCTTGGCGGTGCGGGTGGTGGTGCCCTCCGTGTACTCCCAACGGTCCTGGGTGGTGATGTCGAGGCCGCCCAGCTGGCCCGGGTCGATCATGATCTTGAGGTCGGTGGCTTGGTAGACGCCGCCGTCTTCCTTGGGGTTCACCTTGGCGATCACCGCCACCACGTTGAGGCGCGTCTCGGCGGGCGTGACGTCGCCGGTGGAGGGGTCGTAGATGCCGGGGCCCGTGTTTCGCACGAAGACCACCGGCAGCCCCCACTCCTGAATTAGAGGGCCGGGGATCGGCCCGAAGACGTCGTCAACCTTGCTCAAGAGCGGACCCTCCGAACCAGTGACTGGCTACCGGTGTTGGTGAGCCAGCAGCCGATGATGTCCTTGAGCCAGGGGAACTTCTGCAGCACCAGCGGACCCCTCGGCGCCGTTGCGGTCGCAGTGGATCCGGATCCACGGGGATCGAAGTACTCGACCTCCAGCGCATCCAGCTTCTGGCGCTTCACCGGGCCGGTGGCGGCGGTAGCTGCACCGGTGCCGATCAGCGCGGTCGGGCTGGAATGTAAGGAAAGCGCAAGTTCGCTGACGGCGCGGGTGTAGGAGGTGGGGAAGTCCTGCCCGCAGCAGTCCGCTGCTGTGTCCCAGCACAGCTGACCCAGCCAGGTCTGCGCCTCGGTCAGGGAGATTGCCTGGTCGGGTGCGCTAATCGCAAGCCATTGCGCATTTCGCGGGGTGGCGGCGAAGTAGGCCGCTGCCATCGCGTCGGTGATGAGAGGGAGCGTCATCAGATCGGAATGGCGAGAACGTCGTAGCCCTTGCGGCGCAGGCTGCGGCGGACCTCCCGGACATGCTCGGGAGCTACGTCGATCACCGGGATGTGCTCAGGCGGGCGCTGGTGTGGCGGAATCTCGTCCCGCTGTTCGATGTACAGGCGAATGACTCCCATCACATCGGGCTCCAGCAGCCTCCTCAATGTAGGTCGCCCACAATGGGGTGACCCCGTTACTCCAACCGTGGCTCTCAAGAAAACCACCTCTCAGAAGTTGGCGGATGCCGTCAGCCCAGACCCCGCCGATCAGCAGGATGGCGGGCAGGCCGCCCCGCTCACCATCGACATCGCTGACCCGGTGATGGACGACGTGCCGGCTCCTACTGCAGGTGACCCTGGCAGCACGGATCCGATCGACCTGCACATGCCGTCGAGCATCACCATCGCCGTGGGCAGCTCCGGCTTCTACAGCGGTGCGCGGCCCGTGGAGACCTTGGCGGAATACGAGACCCGCATGGGCGCCGGCTTCCAGAAGTTCGGTGACCTTGGCTGGATGCTGGGCACCGCTCCGAAGGCGTGACATGAAAAAGGGGGCCCCGTGGCCCCCGAACATCCACTGAAACCGTAATTCAGGGGTTGGTGCTGTAGGGGCAGTTGACCGTCAGCTTGACCACCGGGATTTGACGGTGGTCGTACTTCAGTGCCCAGTTGGACGCCTTGGCCAGTTCCAAGTTGTCGGGGTTGTCGGCGCCGGTGTAGCTCACACCGTCGATGTGCAGCAGCTGGTGGTAGTCGCAGCTGGCAACGTCCTGCTTGGAGAGGATGTTGCGCTCGTACTCCACGCGGAAGTCCTGCTGGATCCCCTGCTGGACGGCGCCGCTGCCGAACAGGTACACCGGGTAGGAGTCGCCGTTCGGTGCGCTGATGGTGGGAGTCAGCTCGTCATCGACGATGACCCGATAGCCAGCGAAGTTGGCCACATCGGTGGATGTGATGCCGACGCCGCCTGACCCCCAGGCAATGTTGCCGCCGCTGCTGAGGGCAGAGGTCGAGAACACCAGCTGGCCGATGGTGCGGAGGTACGCATACACATGGCTGTGCATGGCGATGTACTGGAGCTGGTTGGCGTTCTCGCCCAGCACCACCGACGCCTTGATGACGTTGGGGGCGGAGAGGAAGTTCGCCTCAGCGGAAGTGCCAGCGCCGGTGCGGGCCACGTTGACGCTGTGGGTGCTCAGGCCAGCCACGCCGAGGACGCCGGACAGCATCGCCTTGAGGGTGGCGGTGCGGGTCTTCAGCACGCTGTCGCTGATGTAGCTGGCGATGGCTTGCATCGGGTCGGCGCCAGCACCCAGACGGCTGAGGTCATCAGCAGCCCAAGCAAAGCCACGGTGCATCACAGCGGCGACTTGGGAGTCGGCGTTGATCTTCTGAGGGGTCAGGTAGCCCTTGGTCGAGGCGCCCCAGGTGGCGTTCGACTCGATCACCTCTTCAGAGGCCAGGAACGGCTTGAAGAAGGGGACCGTGATGCGGGTGCCGCCGCTGGAGAGATCCAGGGTGGCGTTGCGCTGGATGATGCCGGATTGCACCCAGGCGCAGTTGCCGTAGACGGCCTCGCGGACGTAGGCGCCGAAGTTGACCTTGGTGACGAGGTCACCGAGGAAGGTGCTGCCCCAGTTGGGGGTTCCGCTGGAGCCGACGGCTACAGGGGTGGGGGTCGTAAAGCCCCCGTAGTTCTGCATGGGCGCGGCCATGATTCAAAAAGGTAGGGTTTCCGTGTCAACCCCTCTGGGCTTCGGACTTGAGGGCAGTGGCGAGTTCAGGATTGCTGGCTTCCAGGGCGAACTGCTGCGTGACGTTGAACGTCTCAGCACGCCAGGGGTTCTGCATCCCGGGCGCTGCAGAAGCAGCGTTGGCTGGGCTGGAGCCCATGCCGCGAGCACCTGATGCTGAGAAGAAGTGTTCCCACCCGCTGCCCGGGTTCTTCAGTTGGGCCAGATAGTCGTTCAGTGGTTGCTCGACGCCCCCGTTGAGCACCATTGCCTTTCCATCGGCTTCCCTGAGGTTCGGGGACAGCAGCTGATACATCTGCTCAGCGTTCACCACATCGGCACGGCCGATCTGGCTCAGCGCGGCAGCCTTGAGTCGCTCCTGGGCCACAGTTGATCGTTCATTGCTCAGTTGTGCTTCCAGATCACGGATCTGGTCCTGCAGCCGAGTGATGCCGACCTTCTGGTCCTCGTAGAGCTTCTGGTACTCGCCTTGCTCCTCCAGTCGTTGCGTCTTGCCGGTGAGCAGCTTGTTCTGCAGTTCGCTGGTGGTGCGCTCCAGCTCTTGCAACCGCTCATTGAGTTTGCGGTTGTTTTCGCCCAGCTTGGCCTTGTCCTGTTGGACGAGAGCCAGCTTGGCGGCCAGAGCAGCGGAGTCATCAGCTGGTGCAGGTGCGGAGGGCGGGGTCGCCACGGGCGAACCGGGATCCATCACGGAAGGATCTCCCTGTGCGTTATCTGTCATCCAGGCAGTAAGGGTTACCTACTTAGTGTAGGTGATTCTGTTAGAGCGTCCTCTAACTGCCGGCGCTTGTCCTCAACGAGGTGGTGGCTGGTGACGAAAGTCGAGACGGTGCGTCCGTTGCGGGTCATCGAGACGCGGATCAGCTCGTTGCCGAGGGTTTCGACCTGCAGCTCCAGCGGGTGGCTCATGGCTACAGGTGTGGCATAGTGGGAGGGTAGCGGCGCGTCAACGCCCTACCCAGTGACCAACCTGAGGAGACAGGCTGATGGATCAGAGCTTATCCCCCGCCGCCGCCGCGCAGCACCCGATTACCCCACCGCCGGAGCTGGTGGAGAAGTGGGTAGCCGAGATTTGGCACGAAGGCACACCCGTCCAAGTATCCGCCAGCGACATCCACATCGCCACCCAGGCCGCCCGCTGGGGCGCCGACCAGGAGCTGGAGGCGTGCTGCAAACTCTTGGAGTTGAGTGACTCCAACGCCAGAGAGTTTCTTACCGCCGCCCGCCGCCCCAAGCCGCCGAGCTTGAAGGAGCGAGCATTACAGGCTTGGGTTGCTGTTGAAGCAGGCACGGACGATCAGGCAGCGATGGCAGTCATTCGCCGCGCACTGGAGGCTCTCGATGACTGACTTTCGCGCCCTATGCGTCGAGCTGGTTGATGCCTTGGCTGGATGGCAACTTGGTGGCGGCCCACCTGAAGACACAGCAGATGCCGATCTGATCACCCGCGCCCGCGAACTGATGGCTGAGTCAGCGGAGGAAGGGCCGACAGATGAGGAGCTGAGCAACTTGCTCTACTACCAGTTCACAACAAGCACTGGTCACGGTGAGCGCGTTGACGAAATTGGCTTCGCCCGCGCCGTCCTTGCCCGCTGGGGCAACTATCCGGAATCTCCGGATAGTTCAGATGGACCGGCTGTGTCCGATGACAGGGAGCCGGCCTCTGTCACCGAGCAGCTTAAGCACCAGCTGCTCAATGCCGCTAAGGCTGATCTGATTCGCCAAGTGGTGAATCGGGCGCTGCGCGACACCGCCCCGTACCACTGGCGGGAAACGGTAAAAGGTGAGCAACTGGTGCGGGTCGGGGACCTACTGACTTGGGCGGAACAGGCAGCCGCCGAGATGGAAGCTGCCGAGTCGTAGTTCAGCTCACTTGCCCTGACCCCTCGACTTCTTGCGCCCGTGGTTGGGCTTGGAGCGGGTGCCTTGACCTTGCTTGGTGCGCTTCCCAACCTTGTCAGCGAGGGGTGCGGCAGTGGGGGATGCTTTGGGTTTGGCCATCAGGGTTTGTCAGCGGGTGGGTTGGACATCAGACCGAGGAGCGTGGCCAGCAGTCCGGTGAGTATTTGGAGAGCCCTGTCTTCGACGTTCTCGCAGACCTGCGGTTCGCCGCCTTTCAGCTTGCCCGCCATCGCCGCTTGAAACAGCTGGGGTCCAACGTAAAAGCTGCAGATCCCGACCCAAGTGACCGCCAGGGCGGCGGTGGTGGCAACAACGCCCACCACCGACGCCACCAGCCAGCGGGGCGCTTGCATCAGTGCACCAACGCATCCACGATTTGTTGCTGGATCATCTGATTGATCTGCGGCGTTGTCAGCGCCAACAGTTCAGTCGCTAGGGCAGCTTGGGGTTTGTTGACCCACTTCTTGCGCGTGGAGTCATACACCAAAATGTCGTTGTTCTGAGGGAAGGGCGCGTCTACATCGTTGGACTGCCCCAGGTTGGTGGAAAGGTGGATCTGCGCCCACTTCTGCTGACCGATGATCGGCACCGCCGTGCCACCAGGCTCGTCGTAAATCCAGACGAACACCGATAGCGGATCGAACTTGGTGGGCGGCGGGATCGGGTGGCGCCAAGGAATCGTGGGCCAGCCTTGAACCTCCCAATGCCCGACAGGCTTGTGGGTGGCGGGGTCGGTGCCGGTGATCTTGAACTTCCACACATGCATGGTGTGGTCGTCCACGTACTGGAGCCAGTAGGCGTACTTCATCGTGCCCATCGGCTGGGTGCCAGATGGCGGTGGGCCGCTGCTGATGCCTGTCGGGACAATGGCGAAGCTGGGCTCGCCAGGGATGTGGATGAACAGCTGCGCCTTGCCAGGTTCCAGGATTGGCTCGACTGCCGTGTTGTCCTGCGTGGCCCGCCAGATGTGCCCGTTGTAGAAGACAGTGGCGCCGGATTCCCAGTGGACCACTGACTCCCAGTTCTTCAGGTGCGCAACGGGTGCGGCGAAGTTCCAGAAGCCTTCGTGGGCCTGCTGACCGCTGACGTAGGTCCAGATCGGCACTTGGCCGAGGGCTGGGCTGGAGTGTTTGGTGACGTCGTTGAGCGCCGTCAGGTTGGGGGTGAGCTGCGGAGAACCGGGGCTCCCGCCACCGCCGATGCCGGTGCTGCTGCCGCTGAAGTTGCGGGTGCTGGGCACCATGGGGTTGCCGCTGCCCCAGCTCAGCGACGACTTCTTGTAGAGGACCCAGTTGGCGGCGTCGATGGCGATGTCGCCGTCTTTGCCGAGGGCGGGGCCGGGAGGGCCGGCAGTCAGGTGGACTTCGGTGCCGTCCGTGCCGGGTTCACCCTTGGGACCGGGGATCCCCTGGTTGCCGGTGGCGCCGGCCGGGCCGACGACGTTGCCGACGTTGATGACCCGATCATCCGAGAGCAGGATGATTAGCTGGCCGCGCTCGTTGACCTGGGCGAAGGTGATCTCAGCCATCGGTCCTGTTCTCGCGGGGGGTGCGCTTGCGGGCGGGTGGTTCGTCTATCGCAGCTTGGTGGGGCGACTCCGGCTGATGCTGGTTGCGATAGACCTCCCAGTCCACCTTGCGGTCGTCATCCCAGGGACCGGGAACCCAAAGCGCCATGGAGAGAAGAACACTTACGTCAGTCTATGTAACCCCTCTCGGGAGAATCACGCACCGGCAATTCGGATGAACGGGCGGTTCGATGCCAAAGCCGGCGCGGGTGGGGCGGACTTGATTCGCCAGGGGGCGGCAGATCGGGCATGTAACGGGGTCAAGCACCGCGATCCATATCCACTCGCGGGGGCCGCCTGTCTCCCAGATGCGGGAGGTTTCGCGGTTGACCACCGCCCAGACCGCCGCGGCCGCGAAATTGCGCAGCTTGGAGGCGGCGCGGCGGGCGGCGCTGCCGGTGGCCAAGATGCCCCGCTCTTCGCCGCGGATGGTGGTGACCTTGATGATGTCGTCGGCGATGTCGGCGGTGGAGCGGTCCGCGATCAGGCCCTGCTGGACGGTGCGGTCGAGATCCTGCAGGTGGCGCTCGACGAAGGGGTTGGTGGTAGCGGTGGGGGCGAACTGTTGGCTCAGAGGGACGCCGAGCACCACGGTGGTGGTGGCGGTCTCCGCCATGTTGCGCTGGGGGAGGGTCGCCGGGAGCAGCGGGCGGTTGATGTGATCCGCAGCGATCCGGCGGAGCCCCGGCTCCATCAGGTTGAGGCGGGCCAACAGCTCGCTGCTGAAACTGTCAGAAAGTCGCATCAGGATCCGGCGGGCCTGGTCGCGCAGCCGCAGCCACTCGTACTGGCGGAAGGCGCCGGTGGCGCTGAGCTGGAGCACCAGCCGCCGCAGCAGAACGTAGATCGGCACCAGTGTCTGGCGGCCCACCTGGCGGAGCTGGTTCTCGACGCGGGTGGTGAGGGCCACCAGCAGCGTCAGCAGCTTCTTCTCCTTGTCGTCAAGAGGCATGCTTGCCCGGGCGCATCGGCGTCGGCAGTGTCATCGAGCCTTTGCTCGCTCCGCTCGAGGCTTCTCCGCTGCCCGCGCCGGTTTCGCCGTCTGCGGGCGGAGACGTGTGCTCGGCCTGGAGCTCCAGCTGGGCGTCGGCTTGACCCAGCGCCTGCTGCATCTTCTCCTCGAGCTCGTCCTGGGTGCGGGTGATCTCTTCCTCGAGATCGATGAATGGGGGCAGCACCTCGCCTTCCTGGAGGATGCGGAGCAACGTTTCTTGGCTGATCACGTTCTGCATGTTGAGCTGCAACATGGCCGTGATCTGGTTGCCGTCGAGGAGCCGGTTCTCGTAGTCCTTGGGGATGGTGACCTGGGGCTCTTCCACGCCGGCGTAGGCCGCCGCGATGCGGACGATCTTCTGGATGGCGCGGGAGAGGTCTTCGCTGATCACCGCCATGATCGAGTCGCTGTCGACCCGGTCGAGGCGCTTGGCCTCGGCGGCGGCGTTGGTGATGTTCTGGCGGGCCAGGGTGTTGATGCCGAGGGAGCTGATCTGCTCCTCCAGCGTCTGCAGGCACTTCAGCTGCGCTTCGTAGGCCGCGGCGGTCGGTTCGACGTAGGAAGCGTCGCCGTCGGGCGGCAGCAGGATCGCCGTGTTGACCGATAGGCCGATCGGTTCGCCGCTCTCGGGGTCGAAGCCCTTGAGCGTCAGGATCGGCTGGGCGCCGACGTGGATGGCGTGGTGATAGTCGGTGAAGCGCTGGGCGTAGGCCAGGTTCAGGTACGCCACCTCGAGCATCGGCGGCCGGGAGACCAGCGTGGCCAGGCGGTTGCTGTAGACGCAGGTGAAGGGCACCTCGTCGAGGTCCATGGTGCCGCTGCTGTGCAGCTTCCAGCCGGTGGCGCTGGTGCTGTCGCCGGCCCTCCAGACTTCCCAGCGGCCGGCCTTGAGGACGCGGATCTGTTCGATCGCTTCCTCGCCGAAGGCGCCGCGGGGCTCCACCACCGTCTCGAAGTAGCGGACCTGCTCGATCTGCCCCTGGACGCGGTTGCCGGTGGTGCGCCAGCCCAGCACCTGCTGCGCGTTGACCGGCACCAAGTACGGCATGCGCTCCTTTTGGGTGCGGCGCTTCTGCAGCAGGTTGGTGGGGGCGTCGTCCGCGGGGTTGTCGACCACCACGCAGGTGTGGCCGAACAGCAGGCTGTCGATCAGCACGTTGCGGGCGAAGACGTTCAGGGGGGTGCCGTCGCCGGTGACGTCCTTCACCCACTCGTTCCAGAACTCCTCGTCGCCGCCCTCCAGGTGGATGCCCTTGCGGAGGATCGTGCCCGCGGCTTGGGCCGCCAGGCGCTGCAGGAAGGGCGGCAGCGTGGCGTGGAAGATGCGGCGGTTGTAGGCGTCGTCGTCTTCGCGGGGCTCGCGGGGGATGATCAGCTCGGCGTTGGCACGCAGCGATTTCGTGCCGCCGATGCAGAGGTTGATCACCTGCCAGAACGGCAGCATGCCGATCACCGAGCCGCTGCGGACGCTCGGGTCTTCGCCATTGCCAGGCGGCAGCGGGTAGGGGTATTTGGTTGGGGTGTCGGGGCGGCCAACAGGCACCCCGGCGGCGCCGTTGCCCCAATCCCGGCCGCTGTAAGTGCTGTTGAGTTCTGCCATGTGCCCATTGTATTTGGGGTAGTGCTACCTCAGTAGATGCGGAAGGA
>Ga0315899_10001221_pt1 | contig 29754 bp, 17 predicted proteins | sample LakEriMetagenome_2_FD_203518 | JGI IMG/M metagenome (GOLD analysis project Ga0315899, IMG submission 203518) | Freshwater fungal communities from buoy surface, Lake Erie, Ohio, United States - Buoy 4 MA112 | ecosystem: Environmental > Aquatic > Freshwater > Lake | place: USA: Lake Erie, Ohio... | reverse complement strand
CCGGCGCCGCTTGATTTCGCCACTTTTCAAAAGTGGCAATAGGAGGGACTGCGTAAAAGGTGCTATTTCCCTCGACTGTGGGAAAAAGTTGGCTGTACCAAGAAAGATACTCAGTCGAAGGGGTGCCTAGTGGATAGACGATTCCGCCCCATTCTTTACAGCCCCAGACGGGACATCCTATCCGGTATAACCAACTGTCCCATTCTGGATTTGCGGGATCCATTTGTAGAATTCCTAAATCTTTCTTGTCTCAAACCCCGTTGCTGCAACCCTTACGATCGCTTCATTCGGAACTGCCTGGGCCGGAAATTTTGGCAACAAACCAAATTGCTTTAACTTTTGGTTGACCCAGGCCCTGTTCGTGGCATCCAATTACAGCCGTGGGTGCCGTCCGCGCCGAATCGATGCCCGAACTAATCATATCGTCATTAGGAAGTCCTCGAAATGCGAATGCTGTTAACGAGTTGGATTGCAGGTAGCTGTCTGACTCTTTTTGCTTGCAGCGAAAACGTAAATGCTGGCGTGCTCATGGATTCGTTGATCAACAATCGAAACCCTGCCTACCCAGTGGGAACGTACCAAGTTGGCGCTCCTGGCCAGTATGCGCAGCCAATTCAAGCAGCAACGCCTGTGACCGCAGGCTATGCACCAGTTGCAAATTATGCCAATGTTGTATCGAATTACGGGACCTACACGAGCAATTACGCTCCGGCGGTTACGCCTGCCAATTCCGGTTATGGGCCGATTCCTGTCGGAGTGCCTCAAACCGTTCCAAGCTATCTTCCCACGTCGCAGTACGACACCGTTTGGAATCGCACGCCGGTAACTTACTATCGACCTGTCACGTCGTTTGATCCCCGATTGGGAACCACCGTGACCAGTCTGCAACCATGCACTGGCTATCAATATCAAGCCTCGCGAGTCCCGATGATCGCTCCTCGTGCAGTACTAGGGGAATACGGTCTACAAAGCAATCAGTGGCCCGCCATTACGGGACCAGGCTACAATCCTGCCGGCTTAGCGGTTACAGCCAACTATCCCGGTTATCAAACGCTGCCAAACTCCGGTACGTTTGCCCCCTACGGTAATTCGGGTACATCGATGGGTATGCCTGTAAGCTCGTTGCCAGTTACCACTTTTCCGGCTGCTCCAGCAGTTCCTGTCAGCCCAGTTCCATACAACGCCACTAGAGGATATCCCTCGAATGTCGCTCCTGTAACTAGCTATCCAGCGTATTCGACTCCATCGACCTATCGACCGCAACCCTCGAGCTTTACCCAAGCCGATGGCAGCGTTTGGACCCCGTTGCCAAACGGACAAGTCAATGCGCCGATGAATCCTGTGTCACCAGCTACAAGCTACTCCCCCGCAATAACTAATGGCCCAAATACCAGCTGCCCCAACGGCATGTGCCCATTACCAGGTGCGACCAATATGCAACCTATTGGTCAACCAACTTACAGCCCAGTTCCAACCTCCGGCTTTGCTCCTAGCACCCCAGCCGTGGGTACCAATGCTGTTCTGCCCAACAACTATTCGCCTACATACGCTCCTGGACCACAACCTGGGATGGGTGGTATCGCGGATCCTGAATCGGTAAGGCAACCTCGGTACGATGGTAGCACCTCGGTGCAAAAAGCAACGACCGACCATTTGGTCAACTCTACAGAGCAAGCCAATCGAATAGATCCTCCTGCGATCAGCACACCGCCGTTGAATGGGGGAGTGCTACCATGGAATCGCGAACCCCAAACTCCTCCAACGGATTCCAAGCCAGCCCCTGTCGATCGCAGTGGCAAACTAGAAATTCCGTCCACGTTGCCATCTTCCGAGGCCAGCCGTGGTTCCTACAAAACGAATCCTCTTCGCGCACCAGAAGGGATGGAGACCAAAACATTGTGGAATCCAGATTTTGTTGGCCCAAATAACTCGGACGGACGATCGGGTGATCCCAACCTTGACCAAGGTTTAACACCTGCTTCTAAGCAAGGTGATGCACCCATACGATTCATTTCTGGCGGATTGAATTCTCGCAACGAGAAGCGAAATTCGAGCATGGACATCTATTTCCGAGAGATTATTCCCTCTGGTAAGTAAACGCCCAAAGTGAAACACTCAGAACATCTCGTCTAAGACAACGACGAGTTTAAAGCGTCAAACTGATTTCGCCCTTGGAAAGGGCGTCCAAAAAATCTGGTAAACTTCCCAGCAAATCAGATCTATGGCGGAGCTCTTCCGCCTTTAGCCAAAGGACTTCAGCAACCTCATCGGGATTCGGAAGCGGAGTGGATTGGGGATGCCGACTACAATGCATCCATTCTAATTTTGTGCCCCATCTCGTCGTCGAAGTCCACAGATGACGATGGATTGTTACCGATAGGCTCAGCTCCTCTTGCAATTCCCGGTGCATAGCCTGTTCGAAGCTCTCACCAGGTTCGATCCCACCGCCCGGCAGGCACAATAGATTAGGAGCTCTTACAAATTGAGATCGCCTGATTATCAAAAACCTAGTTTCTTCTTGTATGACCGCGACCACGCCGTGCCGACCTTGGTCAGAAGTGGTTACCTTTTTTTCCATAAAGTGTATGTATTGATCGTCTTGCGACTTATCGAGTATTGTTCGTACCTAGTATCGTTATTCGACTAACCGAAAATCGAGACTTGCAATGAGTTGCTTCGTTAAGCTCGTAACCGATTCCTCGTCTGCGGCGCCTAGAATCTCTTCCGCAATCTGATGCTCGCTAGGACTCGGGGATCTATGCAATATCAGATGATATGCATTGAAAACAATCGAAGCCGGTTCGTTGGATTCGCTCAGTATGCGGGCGGCTATTTTACGACATCGACCGTCAATCCATGGACTGTTTAGCAAGACGAGCGCCTGCGGAGCCGTTGTGCTTACGTTCCGAACTCCCACTGAGAAGCTGGTATTGGGCCCATCAAACTCTTTGTATAGCTCCGGTACTGAGTTACGAAACCATGGACCATAAACCGTACGATAACGACTCGAATGCTGGTAAGCGTAGTCCTCTTTCAATGACGCAGGAAAACTGCTTCCACGAAGTATTTCCAAATCTAACTCCCCACTCGCTAAGAGCAGAGAATCTCGCATGGCCTCTGGAGCTAATCGTCGAATCATGGCTCGTGCGTAAGTTCTGTTGTCAGGGTCGAGCTCGATCTGCTGTGAAGTCGCGATAGAGGATCTTCGATAAGCATTCGAAAGGACGATCTCCCGTACCAACCATTTCGTAGACCAGCCTCGCCTCATAAATTCAATGGTAAGCCAATCCAACAATTTGTGATTCGACGGCATTTCGCCGGTGGTACCGAAGTTATCAACTGTTCGAACAATCCCCGACCCCATCAACTTTGACCATATTCTATTAACATAAACGCGAGCGGTAAGTGGATTGTCTTTTGATGTAATCCATCTGGCTAACTCAAGTCTGCCATTGCTTTCCGTCGAAATCGCTGGAGGGTCATTCACGGGCAAACATCTTAAATATCCCCTAGGCACGATAGGTCCGAGTTGATGAACGGAACCACGCACATGCACAGCTAGATCCTTAGGAGATTGGTCCGGCTTTAACCCCATCGCCATAGGTCGCTGCGCAAGAATTTGCTTAAATTCATTCCATTCTTTTTCCAAAGCCTCCAGTTGCTTCTTTAGCTCAGCTTCCGATTTCGTGGATCCCGAAGTCGATAACCCAGTTGATACCGGGGTTGCCGGAATTCCTTCTGTGGATAAAAACTGAACCGCATCAATGATAACATGTCCATTGGCCCCGGCATTGGAAACCTCAACCTCTGCTCTCCCACCTTGTTCAAAAAGATAGTCCCCCAGGGAGTACCATAGCCCCTCGATGGGAGGCTTTATCTTTTGATTCAAGGTTTTGACATCTTCACCATTTGCGCTAAAAACCTTTACATTCACATTGGTTGCTCGATTATCTCCAAACGCATATGCGATCCTCACCTGGTAACGACCGGGAGGAAGCTCATTGGGCTTAAAGCTCGCAGTATGAGTCATGGAGTTGTTTCCATCGTGAAGATATCCATGATCGACATATGCTGGATGAAAAGTCGATTGCTTCCACGCGCCGACCAATGTGGCGGCGGAGTCGTCAACGACAATGCCAGCCAACTGCGAACTCTTCTTTACAGAAGAGGCACCACTTAAGGATGCCAGTTCTTTCTTGCATCGATCTATCTCGCTCTTTAATTCTCTCGAACGAGCCTCAGCATGCTGGAACTCTTTTTCTTTTTCCGCCTCCAATGGCAAGGGGTTGGTTACCCAGCGAGAGACGTTGTCATGTTCGAGTCCGACCGAGGACTTAAGAATTCCAGCTAGCGCATAATAGTCGGACGTTGGAATCGGATCGAACTTATGATCATGGCAACGCGCGCAACTGATCGTCTGAGCCAGCAGAGCTTTACCTAGCACGTCAATTTGCTCGTCAATAAAGTCCATCTCAAGTTGCTTTTTGTCTTGCTCTTCAAGGTTGGTATCACCTAGAACCAGCATTGACGCGGCTATATATTGAGTCTGTTTTTCCGACCAATCGGAACTGTCCATGAGATCGCCAGCGATCTGCTCTTGAATAAATTGGTCGATTGGTCGATCGGTATTAAATGCGTCAATCAAATAGGCTCGATATCGCCACGCATCCGGCAAAACAAAACCTCGAAGAGTAATCGATTCCGCAAACCGAACAGTATCCATCCAATGCCGAGCAAAGTGCTCACCGAATCCCGGCGATGCGAGCAATTCATCCACTAGCTTCTCATAACTTTCAGGACGTGAATTGTTCGAATCCGCTGGGAGGACGAAGCCGGGTGGATTGATTCCTAAGAGGTCTAAGAAAAGTCGTCTGCGGATCACTTCATCATTCGCGAGAGGTGCCGGTTCGAACCCCACTCTTGATTGATCCACCGAGAGAAACGCATCAATCGGAGTGGTAGCATCTCTTGCAATCGGAACGTCAATAAATTGAGCCACGGGTTGGTAAGCCCAATGGTCTTGTGCATTCTCGAGTGAAAGCCCCTGCGATTGAGTTGGTCGATTTGAAGTCGGAGATCGCGGGTCCGTTGCCCCCGTTGCGAGCCACTGCTTTAGAATATCAATCTCTTTATCGCTTAGCTTTCCATGGGGCGGCATTTGCAAATGTGGATCGCGGTAGGAGACCGCTTTCCAAAACAGGCTCTTCTCCCATTGCTCCGGTGCAATCGCTTGTCCTGAATCCCCACCCCTTATCCAGTCTTCTTTGGAGTCTAAGCTCAAACCGCCGCTGGTTTCCGTTTGGTGTGAGTGGCACTCCAGACATTTATCCAATAGCAATGGCCGAACCTTGGATTCGAAGAATTCGAGCGAAGCTTGCGAATCATCTCCCAGGCAATAGGATCCGGATTTTAGAGCACACGCGACACCTAAAACACCGATATATTGCCTTAGGAAGGTGCGTGCTACCCAAAGAAACTTTGCATTGACCATTCGACTAGCTGTTGAGTAGCTCTAAGATCGCAGTCTCTCTCTGTTCCAAGTCTTCGCTCAACACGTCCTCTGCCAAATCTCCCGCGATTCGCTCATAGAAATCCGCCCTCTGGGCCTCATCTAAGTATCCTTTGTGATAATAGAAATTCACTTCGGATAGCTTGCAGAGCTTGCTAAGCTTCTCATTTGCTAAGATCGCAGGAAGCCTCTTTAGAGTGACGTATTCTGGTGTTAGCTTGTCAGGTATTGGTTGCAGTGAGACCTTTTCACCCATTCGTCGCAACACGGACTTGATTACGTCCTCAATACCATCGTCTTCACTTTTCTTTCTTGCTTGGGCAACATCCCGGTTTACTAGAGATTTGGATTTAACAATGCTCTCTACATTCTTTGGTGTGTCCGCTGGAATAACACAACGGATCAACGCAGTGTTGGTGACCACATTGTTTCGTCGGTTTTGCGTTACCTCCACCTCGAAAATAACGAGCACGTCGTATCCTCTTTCAAAGGCCGTTTCGACAAGTGTCTTTGCGTCCCCCGATCCAATATAGTGGAGACAGGGTGCAAGAGGCACGATCCCTTGCTCGAGCTTTACGTCTGCAGGATCAATGACTTGACGCGCTCCACCCATAGCAGCTGCTTGCCCACCCATACCTGGGGCGGATCCGAATCCACCCATTCCTGGTGCTGAACCAAAGCCACTATCTCCCGCCATACCGCCGGGTCCCATACCGCCGGGTCCCATACCGCCGGGTCCCATACCGCCGGGTCCCATACCGCCGGGTCCCATACCGCCGGGTCCCATACCACCGGGGGCGCCTGCTCCGTGACCTATACCTCCCGGACCGCCTGCACCAGGGCCTCCCGCTCCCGGGCCAGCACCAGCTGGAGCGCCGTGACCAACCCCACCTGGGCCGCCGATCCCAACTCCGGCCATGCCTGGCCCATCTTGCATATCATCTCCGCCGCCTGCGCCTATTCCTGGAATGCCGGCTCCAGATTGTCGGAATTGGAGAGCGCCACCCGGTGCTCCTGATCCGCCTGAACCTGCAGCCCCTGCAGCGCCGAAGCCACCGACACCCGACATTCCACCGGCAGTCCCCTCGCCGTCTTGTGAAAAGCCACCGGCCATGCCTCCCATGCCTCCCATGCCTGGCTGGCCTGTTGCCATAGCACGTCCCTTGAGTTCCTCGTCTTTAAAGAACAAGCTCCATTTACCTTCGGAGTGTTCCTCTTTAAATGCATCGATAAAGTCGGTGGCCAAACTTCCGGCAGCATCTGTAAGCGCTTTGGAACCAGCAGAGGTGCTAGTTTGGGCTCCTCCCATACCTGGCATTCCGATACCACCCATTCCGATACCACCCATTCCAGGTGCTCCCATACCGGCACCAGGTCCGCCGCCGGGACTACCACCACTTCCGGTGATAGATTGCCAATCGGTACCGATTGGCTTCAGATCGGTTAGTCCATCAGGTTTTTCTAGAGACAGGCCTACGGCAACCTGAATTCCGAGCGATGGACTGCTTTTTGTCGGCGCGACTCGATATGCCGCAGCAACCTTCATCGCATCAGAGTCCGGACTCATCAAACTATGGGCGTATGCCAAGTCGTAAGCACGAGTCGTATTACCTGCCTGAAATGCAATTTTCGATCGTTCTTCAAAGGTAAGCTTTTTCGGAGGGGCTGGTCTCGAGATAGGTGGAGTTCCTGCGTTGCCGCCATTGCTCAATCCTCCCGCCATGCTACCCGAGTTCCCACCTGGAGCGGAACCAGATCCACCCGCTCCCGTCAATCCCGTCATTCCCACTCCGGGGGCTCCTGGACCACTCATTCCGGTAGATCCCGTTCCGCCACCACCATAACCAGTCGCAGCGCCGTACCCTGCGCCGTAAGGAGGAGCCGAGCCCGAGCTAACATCTCCTGTTGATGGACCTCCGCTGGCGGGACCACCGTGACCACTCGGCCCACCGCTTGATGGTCCACCGCTTGATGGTCCACCGCTTGATGGTCCACCGCTTGATGGTCCACCGCTTGATGGTCCACCGTGCCCTCCGTCGCCAGGACCACCGCTCGCAGGACCACCGCTCGCAGGACCACCGCTCGCAGGACCACCGCTCGCAGGACCACCGCTCGCAGGACCACCGCTCGCAGGACCACCGCTCGCAGGACCGCCGTGGCCTGATGGACCCGCAGGAGAGCCTGTGTCACTATCTCCGTCAACACTTCCGCTGCTTGCCCCGTGGCTGGCCCCGGTCGGCGGGTTATATTGTCCTGGTGATGGACCTGCAGATGGAGCCCCCGTTGCGTCAGCCGTTTGAGTGGGTTTATTCCCACAACCGGTTGTGGACGCTAGGCCAGCTACGACGATACAAACGATCTGAAGCCAAGACCTTTTCATGGTATGCCCCTTTGGAGAACAAAATATACTGGTTGAGAGAAGAGTGATTAACCTTACATTATTGGTGGGCTAAGGAGAAATGTCTACTAGGATTCGAGAGCTTGCCGCGAGTCATTACATCTCGAAAAAGCCCCCGACCACAAAGCAATAGTCCTGAACCGCTGCGTTTAAGGCGAATTACTCATTCGGCGTTTTTTCTCAAAGTCAGGAAAATCTCTAGTCTTCAAGTCAATTGATCCCTAATAGGGGGGCAATAAAAAACCGTGGAGAGCTTCTCCTTACGGGGAATCTCTCCACGGCAGCCTCTTCTCTCTCTGGCCCCACACACACTACCAAAAAGCCAGAAAGAGAAATTTCGAGACGGGCGGCACAAACTTTTACGACCGGCCCGTCAGATTGCTATCCGAGATCAAATTTTGGCACGCACTTTCACTGGAACAGCCCCTGCCTCCGAAGGCTTGTCCGTTTGGGGTACCACGGGCGGACTGACTTCAATTACATCAATTTTCACAGGCTCTTCTCCAACATTATTGCGAGGTGGAACGATCGATTTCCCCTCCAAATTAAGTGAACGAATGAACTCCGATGCATAGATGTACTGTTCAGCCGACATCGAGTTGATGTTCTCACGCAACAAAGCTGCCAACGATTTGGTCAGTCTGTCGATTGTGATTTGAGTTGGACTCCCAACACCACTGTTTTCGAATGTCCGCGCCTTGAAAATCTGATTAACTTCGCTGCAGACAGGAGCATACTCAGTCTGTCTTAAAATATGGGGCCAAACGATTTCGCCTGTGTCGGAATTAAATTGTGTAGCCGTCAACTTCTTCGGAAGATAGTACTCAATTGCTCGCTTGCGAGCCTCTCCAACGAATGGTCGTGGAGCGTATCGCTCGCGATACTCCGCTCGCATTGCCTTGATGTCCATCGCCGCTTTGGTGTACGCAACCCGATTCTCCAATGCCTTCCTAAACGCCTCTTGGTAATTTATTGCCGCAAGACTATCCATGTAGGCAAGCTCGCCCGCTCCTCTCAAAACGGACGCATACCCCCGCTGCATTCCTTCGCCAAACGTGCTGGAATGATCGACAAACTCCCAATTGGTAGTTGGAGCCGCTATGGCTGGGCCATCCGATTGTGCGTTGGATAAGCCAGCCAATCCTACGGCCACTGTTAACAATGAACTGATGGATCGAACGTGTAATGTGGTTTTCATTGCTAGGGTCCTGCAACAGTTTTCCGAATGCTCAAAACAATTTGTTCTGACTCAACATCTAACGGACCAACCCCTTTACGCCTGGTTCGATCCGTCAACGGCTTTTAAATCGCGTTTCTCTAATGTCGTTACAAGATCTAAAATGCAGCAAGGAGCGTGCCACTTTTCGAAAATGTTCAAGAATAATAAAAAACCTGGGTTTTAGCTGAAAACGAACATCGTTGTCCACAGGAAATTCGTGCCGCAAGTATCAGTTTGTCTCAAAACGAGACATTGCTACGATCTTGCAGGACGGATGGATGCGTTCCTTTTAGCGGCTGGAAGGTCGTTTGCCTGACTAGCGCTTCGCGAAGATCTTAAATGGGACCTGTGTACGGTCAAACATAACTCGACCAAATCGTACATGATCGGCATGAGCGATCCCCAATCGGCAATCGCCTTTCTTTCGACCTCAGACTTTAACTCTTTGATGATCTTGCCAATGGTGGGCATATCAATCTTATGGGCTAACGACTCCAACGAGTCGAGTTTTGCCTTGAGAACAATCGAGTTGCCTGATTCATAGCTATGTATAACGCGCTCTATTTGATAGCCAACCATGAGTACATCACGAGTACACATCTCGAAATCTGTCAAAGTATTTTCAGGTCTCCATCCAGTCGGATTTGTGGCGAGCTTTTCAACCAATTCAGGATCAAATAAGTCCCCCGCCCGACTCCTCATATACATGATCGCTTGCTCATGCGAAAACGATTGATCACTCAGAGCCGAGGTTAATGCGTCATAAGAATTGGCAATTGCGATGACTCTTGCTCCAAGTGGTATGCCACCTGGATATTGATGTTGCTGAGAATACGGAATGGTCTGGAATTTAATGATGTCGCGAAGCTCATTCGAATTGAACGACGAATCCAAGAGTTCCTGTGTGACCAAATTTCGATCTAGATTTCGATCGTCGTCGATTAAAGCGTGATCTTTGAGGAGATCACATTCCGATTGTGTCATCCCCAAACAACCAACATCGTGGAGGGTCGCAGCAATTTCGAGAGTGTACAGTTGATCGACTTTGAGTTGACCTTTAGCTAACTCGACGGCAATCTCTGCCACCCGGTTTGAGTGTGCTGCAATCTTTGGAAATCGTTTGCTTAAGGCTGCATTCAACGAAACAACGGCATGATAGGAAATCGGATGATCTTCGATATCGGTCGCAGCGAGTTTTGCAGCTTTGTTCTTTTCATCTTCGAGTGCGTCTGATACTAATTGGGGGCTCCAGGTTCGGAATGCATTTCGGCCCCCCCTCTTCGCCGCGTAAAGGCCTTGGTCGGCTTGTTCGATTTGTGCACCAATGTTAGGCGCATTGAAGATACTACTGGATACGCCCAAGCTTGCCGTCACTTTATATGGTTCGGCCAAACAGGTCTGAATACCAGCACGAATTTCCTCTGCCATGGCTTCGCCCTCGGAAATAGTGGCTTTCTGCATGATAACGCAAAACTCTTCGCCACCATATCGACTCAAAACAGCTCGGCCATCAACGATCTTAGAGACGACTTTTACTACATCCTTCAAAACTGCGTCACCGGCTGTGTGCCCGTGTTGGTCATTCAGTTTCTTGAAGTGGTCGACGTCCATCATAATGGTTATCAATCCACGATTTCCCTCATTGCGTTTCTCCCAAATCGCCTCAACCTTTTCAAAAAGTGCTCGACGATTCAATGCGCCTGTCAGACCGTCTCGAGTTGCAAGCTCATGAAGCACCTCGTTTTGCCTTCGGATCTGCTCGCGCGATACCTCCAAGTCTCGCAAGACGTCCAGCAAGTGCTGCCGCTGCTCCTCCATCAAACTAATGTCTTCAAACGAAACTAAAGCGCCTGTTAGTATTTCGTTGCCATCGAAAACAGGAGTCGCATTCACCATAAAGGTGTATTCTTTATCGCATGCGCTTAAGTGCAATTTTATGCCAGTCTTGGGTGCCTTATGCAGAATGGCCAATTCCCAGGGCCATACTCCTTCTTCTTCTCTTGTCCAAGATAAACTAGAAAGCTCCTTTTCAGCGACCTCGTCGACTGACAGGTTTAACCAACGAGCAAAGGAATCGTTCGCAAGCAAAATCTTGCCCTGTTCATCCAGAATGACAACCCCACCCACAATTGTGTCCAACGTGTTGCGCACACGTTTAGGCACCGCGTTTTTGGGATCTAGCACACCTAACGCGCGACTCAAGAAAAAGGCGAAGCTTCCCACGCTTAATGAGAAGCCGAAACCAAGAATCGTCGCCCATCGGATATAGTTGGAACTCCAGAAATAACTTACCGGCTCAAATGCAAGTTCGATCTCGGCATAAACCGATTCCCCCTTTATCAATGGTATGCGAATTTGATTCAAATCTGAGGGGGCTTCTGGAGTCAAAGTCCAAAAACGAAGATGGTCTGGGGAGGAATACAGGACTAGACCGTCGTACCGAAGAATTCTTAGACTCTGCAACTGATCGATGGTTAACAACGACTCTCTACAGGCTCGTTGCAATCTGATTTGATCGCTCCCTGCCAAATGTTTGGAGCAACTCATCGCGATTTTCTGCCCAGCTTCGCTTCGTTCTACTTGAATGCGCTGCAGATCAGGTGTCAGTAGGTTTACCAAATGTCCAGCCATCATCGGTCCGAACGACATAGCCGCTAGGATGATCGCCATTTTGTAGGTGATCTTGATTTTTGGCATTTGGAACCAGAGGAGTAGATCAGGTAAAACGTGCCATAGGGGCAAGATGGCACAAGTCGACTTGTAAATGTTGAACAAACTTAAAGGAATGCGTCTCAACCCGATCCTAATTGCCTAGATAGACGGGGTAGTTAAATGACGTTGCGGCCTGTGCCGAATTTAACGCTTTGCTAGGACTCTTATCCATGCGCACCCCAACGCGTCCAGTCGCAATCTTTGTGCCGATCTGTCCGCTCTTAACGGTTATTCAGCCTGATCCGAGGAAGCACTAATCCCACTTGTTTGGTTGTCCAGATTGGGTTAACTCTGAAACAAATTCGTTCGATACCTGCTGACACGACGCTTTAGCGGGCACATTTCAGGGAGGAATACGTGACGGCTAGGTTGGTGGGCTTAAATAAAAATCAATCGCGACGACGGGCTTTTTGCCTCGTGTTCGCTTTCGTTTTGCAGCCATCTCTCGGATTCGCCTTCGACGACACCACTAAAGTCATCTCTAGCGAGGCCTTCGAGACATTCCTCCGGACGAAAAACATAATCTCGGGTCCTGTCCCTGAACTGTCCATGCAAACGCCTTCGCTGCCGACAGCAACGCAAGCCCCAGACCCCTCTTCTAACACACCGCAATCGTTGCCTACCGAGCCGCAGTCCCTGCCTAGTCATGGAGTCTTTCCCGCAACTCCCAGAGCTCTCGGTCCCACTGCGTCAAAAAAATCCATAGCCCCACCCCATCTTCAAATTGTTACGAAATCGGAGGTTAATACGGCGATTTCAACGACCCTACCTCCATCCAGTGAATACCCGAAAACCACTAAGAGCCACGGCGATACTGTGTCGGCTCAACCAGGAGTCGAACAGTATGTACCAAACGACGCCGATGATTTGATTCCATCCGAATGGGGTGGTTGCTGGTGGGAAAAACCCCACGCCGTCAATAAACAGTTGATAACACGAGATGCAAGCCGTGTTCAATTCCTAGATCTGGAGCAACTAGTCTGGCTTTCAGTCCAATACTCGCCAGCCATCCAAGCTATCATAAAAGTTCCCTCAATCCAGCGTTCGGAAGAAGAGCTTGCACGGGCTGACTTCGATCCTCGATTCAATGCTCGCACCAATTTTAAGGACTCATCGGACCCTGTTGGTAACACTCTTACAACTGGTGGTCCAAACCGACTCAACGAGTACTTTTGGGAAAACTCAGTTGGGATCTCCGATCGAAATACGATCGGCGGCAAAACTGAACTTCGTCAAGCTATGGACGCTCGCGATAGCAACTCCCTTTTTTTCATTCCTGGCGATCAAGTCGATACCAAGCTGTCGTTAAACTACACCCAACCGCTTCGCCGAGGTTATGGAGCTTTTTACAACACCTCGCAAATCCAAATCCAGCAGTCAAAAACGCAACAGGAAATTGCGATCGCGAACGAAGGCCTTCAAAACCATGCTATGAAATTGCATAATGCTTATTGGTCGCTTGTGGCTAGCAGATTCCAATTCGTCCAGGCTGTAAACACTCAATACCGTCTTGAAGAAATTCACAAACGCCTAAGCGATCGTCAAGGCATAGACCTACTGGATTCCCACATCAAGCGAGTAGAAAAAGAGATTGAAACCATCAAGAGCCTTCGAGCGACTCTCAAGGCGCAGATTAAATCAACTCAATATGAAATCGCACAACTGGTAGCAGCTCCCGAACTTCAAGCCGAATTTTGCAGTGAAATCATACCGCTTACTATCCCGACCAGCGCTCTTCCCCCAGATGAGCTGCTCATAGACGAGTACTACAGCGCGATCTTGTACAGAGGTGACGTAGCTCGCGTGCGATTTAAAATCGAACAAGTTGCTATAGAAAAAAAGGTGGCTGTTCACGAACTCCAAAGCAAATTAGATCTATTTCTTGAAAGCTATGTTCGAGGCCTCGAGGGTGACAAGCAATTATTTGGTTCCCTTACAAGACAGTTCGACTCTGGTTCGCCTAGTTACGCCGCCGGTCTGACATACGAAGCGCCCAAAGGAAACCGAGCTGCGAAAGCAAACGTTTTCGCTAACTCCGAAAGTCTAGCACAACTAACCTATGAATATGACGACAATCTGCAAAAGGCCTATTCTCAGGTAAACAGCGCTATCGAGAAAAGTAAAGGATCTTACAGGGCTATATTCGCATCTCTTAACGCAGCGAACGCTGCCGTGTCCGAGGTAGAACTGCATCAAAATCGATACGAGGACTACTTCTCAGAAAATGCCTCACGCAGCGTGATCCTGTCAGAATGGCTTGATGCTGAAATGCGGCTATTCAGCGCTGAAAGAGAACTCGCCGAACAACAAGTCGAACACATGAAACACCTTACGCAAATCAAGTTCGAGTCCGGAACGCTGCTTACGATTCAAGCAGAGTAGAGTGCATCACTTGATGGAGCTTAAGTAAAGAGACTCGTACTGTTCAAGCTGACTTGCCAACTCGAATTCTGACTTGATTCTCTCGCGATTTCTTTCGCCTAAACGTTGACATCGATCGGTGTTTCTAGCCAATTGTAACACTAAACGCTCCCAAGCATCCCACTGATTCGGTGGAACGGCTTGCTCTGCCCATTGCTCTCCCAGCACTTCCTCGACCCCCTGAACCGCCATAGTGGCGACGGGCTTACCGAGACTCATGGCCTCCAAGATAACGTTGGGCATGCCTTCGTATCGGGTTGGGAGAATTAGAAGGCGAGACCTTGCCATCCAGCTTGGTACTTGATCGCTTTGACCTACGACGTGGATCCGGTCTCTGTGTAGGGAGCTAAAACGGTACGATTCCAACCTAGATCGCATCGGTCCATCTCCCACCACCACTAAATCAAAATCTGATAACGAGGTCAATAATCTATCGCCGCGCTCGATCAAAACGTCAATACCTTTTTGTTCGTGAAGCCTTCCTACAAAAAGCAATAGATTCCTTTTTGATTGAAACGCAGAATGGTTTACCGTTTCGGTGGCTCGTGTCTTTACGGATTCACAATCAACTCCATTCGGTATAACAACCAACCTCTCGGGTGAAATTCTTTCCTGTTGTTCACACCAATCACCAATGGATCGACTAACGCAAACGACTTTATACATCCTCTTTGCATACCACCGACTGAACCAAAATCGCCATCGCCGTGGATCAGCTACCCGAACACCACCAATGAGAGGTATTTTCTTCGCCCCTAGAGCATAGGCCGTAATCACATTGGCATGCCAAAGTAAACTCTGTACTACTTCAGGTGGATCTAGCTCAAAGAGCCTCTTTAGTCGTTTCGTCGCTTTCGCAATGTCCAATACTGAACAACAACCTAGAAAATGTATCTCGATCGATTGCTTTATAAGGTCTTTATATAAACGATCGTGCGTTGTCGGGGGCTCTGCTCCAATCGCGATGACTCGAACTCGATGCCCTCGATGACTAAGAAACTTAGCCAGCTCGACGCAAAACGTCTCTGCGCCACCCGTATCCAGTTCCGTTATGACGATGTCTAATCGCAATCTTACTCGATCTTTCGCTACTCTGCCGCCTTAGCCTTTTTTCGCTCGATCTTTAGGTCATTGAGCAGTTTCGCTAATTCGCTACCGTGAGACTCGGTGTTAACCTTGTCCAAAACGGCAAGCACCTTGCCATCCTTGCCAATCACAAAGGTGACGCGAGCCGCTGCGTTGCGCTCTGCGTTATAGACACCAAACTTCTTGGCATTCTCACCAGACGGATCGCACAAAATCGGATAGTCCAACTCTAGACTCTTCGCGAAATCAGCATTCTTCTTGACGTCATCGGTGCTGGCGGTGAAGTAAGCGACTTCAAACTCCTTTAGCTGCGCGCCGCTTTCTTTTAGCGACTTGCATTCCTTTGTGCATCCTCCCGTAAAGGCTCGCGGAAACCACGCAATGATGACTGCTTGCTTTCCGACCATATCCTTGGAGCTGTAACTCTTTCCATCGCTTCCTTGAAACGAATACTCAGGCGCAGACTCTCCTGCAACTGGTCGCTTATCGTCAGCCCCATTCGCTGGATTAATCACACCACCGAAGCCTAGCGAAACGACCAAAAGAGCGGAAAAACATGTCTTGAACATTATGTGCATACCTCGCGTAAAAGCTCGAATCTTGGCGTGTACCCCAAACTGCCTCGGCAAAGGCAATTCCAATATCGAACCTTTAGTATAACAGTTTAGAACCCTACTCCCGGGGCTCAGGAGCAAGTTCCGCGATGATTCATCAACTCTTCAATTCTTTCTTCAACTTTCCTTTTAACTCATCCACCATGGCATTAACTCACATCCGTTGATAAATCGGAGGGCACTTTCCTCTGCGGTTACTTCATTGTAGGAATCGCTGGAATCAGCTGTAATGCCAGTACCACAAGTTGCAACGGGCACAAATCCGTGCGAATGCTTCTTGGTCGAAACCGGTGTCGGGTGATCAGGCATGACCAAGATTCGGTAATCGCCGTACTCCTTCAAAGCCTCATGGACAGGACCGACAATCTCTCGGTCGATTGCTTCCAACGCCTTGATCTTTTCTTCGACCCGCCCCTCGTGGCTTGCTTCGTCGGTAGCCTCAATGTGAACACAAACGATGTCATATTTCTTAAGGGCTTCAATCGCAGCTTGACCTTTGCCACGATAATTGGTGTCCAGATAACCCGTGGCTCCCTCGACCTCGATGCGATCCCAACCAATCAGTGCTGCAAGTCCCCGCAACAAATCCACGGCGGTGATCATGGCACCCTTGGCACCAAACCTCGACTCAAAGGCTGGCAACTGCGGAGTCCGGCCTAATCCCCAAAGCCATACATTGGTTGCCGGTCTCTTGCCCTCGGCAATTCGCTTTAAGTTAACCGGATGTTTTTCAAATAACTTCCGACTTTCGTCCATGAATTGAACGAGCACTTCGCAACCAGGCCCTTTGGGAAAATCAGAGGCGACCGAATCATCGGTCAAATCATGCGGAGCTGTCGTCTTGCTATCAGACGAAAAGGGAACTTCATGCCCCTCCGAGCCACGATGTATCAAGAGATTTCGATAACTAACCCCAGGCGTGAACTCCCAACTGGGGCCTCCCATCTCCTTTTGAGCCGTTGCCAACAGTTCTGCCGCCTCAGCATTCGAAATATGATCGGCCGTAAAGTCCACCATGATCTGATCCTCAATCGTTACCAAGTTGCAACGAATGGCCCAATCATGAGGACCCAATTGAATTCCCTGCGCAGCCGCTTCGATTGGAGCCCGACCAGTAAAGTAAACGTTGGGATCGTATCCAAACAACGCCATGTTTGCCACCTCGCTGCCTGGTGTAAAGCGACGAGGTACGTTGTCACTCGCGGCCATGATCCCTTGCTGGGCAATGCGATTCATGTTCGGAATATTTGCAACTTGCAATGGGGTTTTTCCACCGAACATCTCGATTGGCAAATCAGCACAACCGTCGGGAATAATAATGACGCGTTTCATTGGTTTATCTTTCTGAGGGCTTATCAAGTTTATCGCTATCGGCGACTCGCAAATACACGGATTCGCCGCGAACACTACTTAGTTGGCGGATCGCATTGTTGGCTGTCGATGCCGCCGATTCGCTGGCATGGTGAGTCATAATGACCAAAGGCACAGTAAGCTGATTCGAATCGGTCCGCTCATTCGACTTGCTTGGCTCGTGCTGAATGATGGATGAAATGGAAATACCATGCTCGCCCAAGATGCCGGTGATCTGAGACAGGACACCAGGCTCATCGGCAACATGAAACCGCATGTAGTAACGACCGAGTGACTCTTCATATGGCATCACACCAATCTTTGATTCTCGATCAGACCATAGCTCGAGCCTTCTAAAGGTGATGTCGGTCCGACCCGCTGCTGTGTCGATCATGTCTGCAACAACGGCGCTAGCAGTCGGCATCTGCCCGGCTCCCTTGCCATGATAAAACATATCACCAACGGCATCGCCGATCACCGCGATGGCATTATAGGCGCTGCGTACTTCAGCCAAAGGTCGACCACATCGAATCAATGTTGGAGAAACGTGCAACTCGAGCGATCTGCGATCTTCGTGCAATTGCGCTGTTGCAAGCAAACGAATGCGATACCCAAGCTCCCTGGCAAACTTGATATCCGCCGTTTGAAAGGCCTCCAGCCCGCGACGATGTAGGTTCCGCCATTTCACCCGCACTCCAAAAGCTAAGTGCGCCAAAATGGCCAGCTTTTGCGCGGCATCGCTGCCATCCACATCCATAGTCGGATCGGCCTCAGCATAACCCAGCGATTGAGCTCGCTTTAGCGCCGTGGCGTAATCTAAGCCGCTCTCTTCCATCTCAGAAATGATAAAGTTGCTGGTACCGTTAAGGATACCTCGCAGCGATAGAATTTGGTTCGCGGACAAACATTGGGTAATGTTGGCAATGATCGGTATCCCGCCACCAACGCTAGCTTCAAATGCAATCGTTCTTCCTAACGAACGCGCCCGATCGAACAACTCTTCGCCATGCTCCGCCAATAGGGCCTTATTGGCGGTTACTACGTCTTTCCCCGCCTCTAGCAACTGCAGCATAATGGTCCGGGCTGGCTCGATTCCCCCCACCAAATGCGCCACTACCTCGATCTCGGGATTCGACAGGACAAGATTTAAATCGTCGGTTAAGATGCCTGCGGGCAGATTGATGTCCCGGAGCTTTTGCATGTCTCGTACCACGGCCTTTTCCAGCCACAAAACCCGGCCTGCATGCCTGGCCAATCGATCGCCATGATCCAATAGCAACCTAGCGACCCCAGTGCCGACAGTCCCCATGCCAACAATCGCGACTTTTGTTTTCTCCATTTATTACATTCATCCAGAGTTAGCGGCACGGAAAACGCCCAATGTAAACCAACTTTCTGGGATGGCAAACCGTGTTGGAGGCAATGTTGAAGTTCGACACTGAAACAACCATATGCGCGGTCGCGACTGGCCCCATCGGAGCCCCCCGTGGTGCTATCCGTATTACAGGACCTGATGCCATAACGGTCGCCAAACGTGTTTTTGGAGATTTTAATACCCCTAAACACCCCAGACGTATTCCAGGCTCGATTGTTCTCGAACGCCTCGGGGAAATCGATGTTGCTCTCTTCGTCTGGCCTGATTCAAAAAGCTACACCGGGCAACCGTCGGTCGAAATTCATTGCCTTGGCGCTCCGATTGTCTTGCAAATGATCCAGCGAAAGCTTCTCGATGCGGGTGCATCTCTGGCCCAGCCCGGTGAATTTACTCTTCGCGCCTTTCTGGCTGGCAAACTCGACCTCACGCAATGCGAAGCTGTCCTCGGTGTGATCCACGCGACCAACGAACGCTCCCTTAACATCGCTCTCAAGCAACTCAGCGGCGGCCTAGCAACCCCACTCAAAACCGTTCGAACGATCCTTATTACCTTGCTGGCCGACATCGAAGCGGGCTTGGACTTTGTCGACGAAGATATTTCGTTTATCTCCAATACCGAAGTTCAAAATCGCTTAACCGAAGCGAACGAGCTTGTCTCGCAAATCGTAAAGCAAATCTCTTCGCGCGCCGGCCAGCAGCATCACTTCCAAGTCGTTATTGCAGGGCCCCCGAATGCTGGCAAAAGCTCTTTGCTAAACGCCTTGGCCCATGATTCTCTGGCCATCGTCAGTCCCGAACCGGGAACGACTCGCGATTTTGTTCGTTGCCGCATGGAGATCGATGGCATTCCGTTCGATCTTCTCGATACAGCAGGCTTGGAATCGATCAACGACAACAGCCCGCGCGCGTTGGCCCAGTCCTTTACCCAAGAGCAACTCGATCAAGCCGACTTGATCCTGCTCTGCGACTCTTATGAGAATCTGGCTGCACGAAATCAAACTGACCCCAGAGAACAGTCTAACGATTCTCATAACGCGGAGGCATGGAGGATCATTACGAAAATAGACCTGCGTGATCCCACGTGCTCTGAACATATTGTTGCACCGCACCGTTTTCCGATCAGCACGAAAACAGGGCAAGGGTTGGACACCTTAAAACTGGCCCTTCGAGTGTGGCTCTCTGAGAAGAATAAACAACTAGTCGATGCGATGCCTATGACCGCTGAGCGTTGTTACGACGCACTCCAAAATGCCACCCAAGCATTGGAGGAAGCAATACGAGCAAACGAGTATGCGGCGGGAGAAGAGATCGTCGCAGGAGAGATTCGATTGGCTTTGGATGAGCTTGGACAAGTTGCCGGGGTGGTCTATACCGACGACATTCTCGACGTACTCTTCAGCCGTTTCTGTATCGGCAAGTAAGTAACTCGTTTCATCGCACGCCCAGCGATCCTGCGTTGACGCTCACGGCCGGTGATGATTGCTAGAGTTGGTGAGTTCTACCGACTTGTGAACGCTCAGTGCAGGGCGATACCCAATGCGGTTAAACGAGCTTTAGCTTTGCTTGGCGACGCGCTGTAACTCTTCAAGCTTCTGCATGGCTTCGAGAGGAGTCATGGTCTCAATCGATAACGCTTTAAGCTGATCCACCACGGCGTTGTCTTTCCATTCAAACAATGTCATCTGAATCGTGCCCGTGGCGTTCTTCTTGGGCTTGGCAATCTTGGGCCGACCATACTTGTCTAAATGATTCTCTTCCAACTGTGAGAGAATCTCTTTGGCCCGATCGTTGACATCTTGCGGTACCCCGGCCAACCTAGCGACATGGATTCCGTAACTCCGATCCGCCCCCCCAGGCACAATGCGGTGCAAGAAGATAACGTTGTCATCCCATTCCTTGACCGATACGTTCCAATTGCGCACTCCAGGCAACGTGTTCTGCAACTCAATGAGCTCATGATAGTGAGTTGCGAACATGGTTCTCGATCGATTCTTGCTATGCAGATACTCGACAATGGCCCACGCGAGCGAAAGCCCATCATAAGTACTCGTCCCTCGACCAATCTCATCGAGAATCACCAATGACCGGTCCGTGGCGGTGTTGAGAATCCTAGCGGTCTCGACCATTTCCACCATGAATGTACTTTGACCACGGGCTAACTCGTCACTAGCACCCACACGTGCAAACAATCGATCGGCAATTCCGATGGTCGCTTTTCTTGCTGGGACAAAGCTCCCCATCTGAGCCATGATCGTTAGCAACGCGGTTTGACGAATGTAAGTGCTCTTACCCGCCATGTTAGGGCCGGTGATCAGCAAAATGTTCCCATGCTCCGTGCCGATCATCGAATCGTTCGGAACAAATGTCCCTTTGGGCATGGAACTATCTAGCACTGGATGCCGACCCTCGTAAATCTCAAGGATCGGCTCCTCGGTAATCACTGGCTTTATATATCCTTGCTTGACCGCCAACTCGGCGAGTCCAGCAAAAGCATCGAGCTCTGCCAAAGCATTGGCGTTGATCTGCAACGCCTGCGTTTGCTCATGGACTTTCTGGCGAAGCTCTAGAAACAGCTCGAACTCTAGCGACTTGGCGGAGTCATCAGCCGACAGTACCTTTTCTTCGTATTCTTTGAGCTCCGGTGTAATGTATCGTTCGGCATTCTTTAACGTTTGCTTGCGAATGTAATTCGGCGGTACGCGATCTTTGTGGGTATTGGTGACTTCGAGGTAATAACCAAACACGGAAGTGAAACCGACCTTGAGACTAGTGATGCCGGTCAATTGAATTTGTTCTGCTTGATAGCGGGCAATCCACTCTTTGCCACCGACCGCCAACTCACGCAGTTCATCCAATCGCGAATCATAGCCCGTACGGACGAAACCTCCATCCTTAGCAACCAGCGGGCAGTCATCTTCTAATGCGGACTCCAAATGATCTCGTAGAATCGGCAATAAATCGATGCGATCTCGCAATTGACCGAGACGTGCGGAATGACGTTCTTCGAGCAATGCCCTCACTCGAGGTAACTGCGATAAAGATTTGCCCAGTTGCCGCAAATCGCGAGGACTGCACCGGCCTGTAGCAACACGTGCTGTTAAACGCTCAATATCGTAGACGTCTGATAGGTGCTCTCGAACCGTATTGCGTAATCGATCGTTAGTGACAAACTCCTCAACGGCTCCCAATCGCAATTCGATTTGCTCTTTCGAGATGAGAGGCGAGGCGAGCCACTGACCAAGCCGTCGCGCACCCATCGAAGTCACCGTTCGATCGACGACATCGAGAAGCGATCCTTCGCGCGTGGCAGTGCGAATCGTTTGCGTCAGTTCTAACGAACGACGTGTGGCGGAATCGATCTCAAGACTTCGGCTGAGTCGCGCTGGGACTAGTTGCCGAATGTGATCGAGCGATGCCTTTTGAGTTTCTTGCAAGTAAGCCATTGCAGCTCCCGCCGCACTGATGGCTAACGCGTCTTGCAATCGCGTGTTGTGTGCTTTGGCGTCGGCCTGCAACTCCCAGCCCATCCCGGTCAAATCCAATATACCGAAATGCTCGTGCAGCACTCGCTGCGATTCTTCGAGACCGAATTGCCACGCGGGACGACGGGTTAGTGCCCAACGCTCGTAATCATCGCGAACGATGCTCGAATCGTCATCGCGGGTCAAAATCTCGGCAGGCTCAAGCCGTGCAATTTGGTCCGCCACGGCGGAAAAGGGAAACGCTCCCGCCTCAAACCGGCCCGTCGACAGCTCCACCCAAGCCAGTCCAACCCAGCCCGCCGAACTTTGACCCGGCGATGGATGGTAGACGCACAGCAGCAGATTACCCGTTCGCGGGTCCAACAACGCTTCATCGGTCAAGGTTCCCGCTGTAACGATCCGCTGAACCTCGCGGCGAACCAGACCTTTGGCCAAAGCTGGATCTTCCACTTGCTCGCAAACTGCCACTCGGAAGCCCGCCCGCACAAGCTTAGCTAGGTAACCTTCCAGCTGATGGTGGGGGAAACCGGCCATTGGGATTGGGTTTTCCCCTTTGTCCCGGCTGGTCAGGGTCAGCCCTAAAACGCGGGCCGCAGTCTTGGCATCATCATGAAAAAGCTCATAAAAGTCCCCCATGCGGAAGAAAAGGATGGCATCTCCGCTGGCGGCCTTGGCGTCTTCGTACTGTTTCATCATAGGGGATAGGTTCATGCCCGTGATGGTAACCAGCCTTTTCGGACGGTCCAAGTAGGTAAACCACCGGTAAGTCGCCGAAACAACAACGTGAGACCGGGGTTTTCCATAGTATGGGAAGAATCATCCAGCTAAAATCTAGGGATATTCACCAAAGTACTACCCAAGCGGGCGAAACGATTAGCTTGCTCACCGTAATTTTGCGTACCGAACCAGAATTTTGCGAATCCGATCCAGGATCCAAGTCATGAAAAAGAAACTATCCATTTTCGCCGCTACGATCCTTACGTCCGCATGGTTTGCTCCATCGATCGAGGCTCAGCCCCCGATGGGGATGTTCCCCGGCGGTCCAGGGGGACCCGGCGGTGCTCCCGGCGGCAGCCCTTTTGGAGGCCGAGGTGGTGACCGTGGAGGCATGCGAATGGAATTTGGAGGCGGAGGTGGTGGATTCGACCCGTCAAGCTTTATCAGCCGCATGGACCGCAATGGCAACGGAAACATCGACCCTGACGAAATGGAAGGACCAGCTCGATTCATGTTGGAACGCATGGCTCGGAACAACCCGAACATCGACATGTCGAAACCGATTCCCATCACAGCAATCACGGAAGCCATGTCATCTTTTCGTCGCGACCGCGGCGAAGGTGGTGGTGGCTGGGGAGGCGACTCCCCGTGGGGTGGCAACGGTGGTGAAGAAAACATGACCTTGGAAGAACGAGTTCTCGTCCCCGGCTTCGGTGTCAAAAAAGAACTCGCCCCAATTCCAGGCTTCGGATCTAATCCGTTCAAGTTCAATGTCAAAGTTGAAGAACAAGATCTTCGTGATGCGGGTGAACGCATTCAACGTTACGATCGCAACCGTGACGGGACCTTGGATGCGAATGAGCTACGCGAAGGACGTTGGGGGGATGATCCAATGACCTTTGATCAGAACGGAGACAGCAAACTCACTCGCGAAGAACTTGCGGTCCGCTCTGCCAAGAGACGCCAAAACGCGGCAACGAACCCAAGTAACCAACGAGACAATCGCTCCCAGGCGAGCAATGTTCAACAACCTCGCCAAGATGAAGAAAAAGACAAAGCCCCGAATATCTTCGAGAAGATCACCAGCTACCGCATGGCTGACAAAGACGGCAATCCAAAACGTCCTGCTGGCCTGCCCGAGTGGTTTGTTCGGAAGGATGCCGATTTCGACAACCAAGTTTCGATGAAAGAGTTCGCCAGCAAATGGACTGACGATGTGATCGAAGATTTTAACCGAGCCGACACGAATACCGATGGTCTTATTACAACGAGAGAATGTTTAGCAGCCGTAAAGCGAGGTTACATCCCAGGATCTTCAGGCTCTGACTCTGGTTCTAGCAGCAGCGCCAGCACCGCTTCAGCATCAAGCACCGGTGATACAGCCGCAAGCGGTTCTTCTAGCTCGGCCTCGAAGCCATCCAGCGGAGGTTCTTCCGCCGATGCTCGCATGCGTGACTGGGTTGCCAAGAAGATAAAGTCTTATGACAAGAACAACGATGGTAAAATGGATGTCGATGAGCTTCGAGCTTACGACTCCAAAGCGGACTTCTCTGCTATTGATACCAACAAAGATGGCCTAGCCGATGTCGAGGAACTTGCTGCCGCCCGAGCTCGCAAGTAACGAAAGACAAGACCAAAATCGAACACATACAAAAAGAGGGGTTTAACTGCCCCTCTTTTTTCGTTTTAAAACACCAATGCATTCCTCATGATAAAATCAGAACGTGCCGAGCTTGTTCTCTCAAGACTGAACGAGCTGTATCCCGAAACACCAATCCCACTCGATCACCGCGATCCCTACACACTACTCATTGCGGTGCTCTTAAGTGCTCAGTGCACGGACAAAATGGTCAACCGCGTGACACCCGATCTTTGGAAGCTGGCTGACAACCCGGCTGACATGAGTCAAAAGACAGCTGAAGCTATCCGTGAAATCATCAAGCCGTGCGGTTTAAGTCCGCGTAAATCGGTCGCGATAAAAGAACTGTCAACAATTCTTGTCGAGAAGCATGGTAGCAAGGTCCCGGAATCATTTGAGGAGCTCGAACAGCTTCCTGGGGTTGGTCATAAAACGGCATCGGTCGTCATGAGCCAAGCGTTCGGCGTACCAGCTTTTCCAGTAGATACTCACATCCATCGCCTCGCACAGCGATGGGGTTTGACAAGCGGAAGGTCGGTCGAGCAAACGGAAGAGGATCTAAAGGCCCTGTTTCCTCGCGAGTACTGGAATAGTCTTCACTTGCAAATCATTTTTTATGGCCGAGAGCATTGCACTGCTCGCGGATGTGACGGGACCGTATGCGGCATCTGCCGCGAACTCTACCCCAAACGCAAGAAGCCCGTAATCACAAAAAAGTAGACAATCCCGTTCAACCGCACGCCAATTGGGCAAGCGGTTAAACGATTCGATGAGCTAACACAGATCCGGATCCGCTTATGCGGGTTGGACTTTGGGGCTGCCGTTTTCCACCACAAAGGACTTGTAGGTTTCGCACTTGCCACCTGGTTGCAGGACGTCGCTGACGACGACGTAGTCCGATTGCCACGACTTGGGTGTGACATGGCATCGAATGTAGCCTCGCTCTTCATTGTGGAATTTCACACAAGGATTGTTGGCCAGCAATTCACTCAAATAGGCAGGCTCTCGTTTTCCGTTGCCACCACTCGACAATGAAGTGGCTACGAATTCGCTGGCCACCACGGCACTGTCGGTTAGCCGATCATCAACACGAAGCTCGTTTGCCCAGTTGGAGTGGATGTCCCCTGTGAGCACAACTGGATTCGAAATAGCTCTCTCCTGCATGAACTTGACAATGGCCTTGCGCTCGTGGGCATAACCTGGCCATTGATCCATAGAGTAAAGTGCTTCGCTATCCTTGGAGCGACCGGCCATACCCATCATGACTTGTTGGGCTAGCACGTTCCATTGAGATTGTGAATTAATCAACTCACGATACATCCAATTGCGTTGTGGTACTCCCAGCATAGTTTGCTTGCTGGATGTAGCGGCTTCGTTGAGTGGCGAGCGTTTGTCATTGTTGGGTTGATCAGAACGATATTGACGGGTATCCAGAACAAGGAACTGAGCTAGTTGTCCGAATTGGATACCTCGGTAAAGCAACATGTCAGAACCGCTTGGCAGAGATCGAGCTCTGAGGGGCATCATCTCGTAATAAGCTTGATAGGCATTGGCTCGTCTCACCAGAAATTCGACTGGGTCGATGCCAGGTTGTTCGGATATGTCACTGGCGCAATTGTTGTCGAATTCATGGTCGTCCCACGTGACAACCCATGGGCACAGAGCATGCATCCCGTGCAACAACGGATCGGATCGATACTGAGAATGTCGAACTCGGTAGTCATCAAGCGATTCAATCTCTGCCCCGATGTGCGTACGGACTTTGCCGTTCTTGCCGGCCGCATACTCGTAGATGTAATCACCCAAATGGAAAACGAGATCTAGATCATCTTTAGCCATTTGCTCGTAAGCGGTAAACAAACCTTGTTCAAAGTTCTGGCAGCTTGTTACCGAAAACTTGAGGCTGTCCGCTAGCGCATCCGCGCGAGGCATAGTCCGGGTTCGACCGATCGGGCTTTCCGCATCCCCTGCTCGAAAGCGGAACCAATACCATCGGTCTGGCTCTAGACCTTGTGCTTCGACGTGCACGGAATGGCCCAGCTGCGGCGCGGCAACGGTTGTACCCGAAGCCACGATGTTTGACATGGAGTCATCCGAGCTTATTTGCCAAGTTACTCGCACTGGTTCGTTGGTCATGCCACCGCCTGCTTCGAGCGGTTTTGGCGCAAGTCTCGTCCAGAGTACGACGCTAGAGGAATCAGGATCGCCAGACGCAACTCCCAAAGTAAATGGATTGCTGGAGAACATTGGATTCGAATTGGCCCAAGAAGTCCGGCTTAGCAACGGAATGGAGCTAAGCGCTCCCGCGTAAGCCATAAACCAACGGCGATTGAGTTGCTGATCCTTGATCGATCGCTGTATCTGTTCATAAGAAAACATGGGATTCCTCCTGGGGGACAATCGGTTTAACGTTTATGTAATACTAATCTAGGCGGCAACTTGCAGACACCCTTGCTTAGGGAAGCCAATAAATCACAACCCGCAGCGTAAGCAAGGGTCTGAATTACTGGAAATTCCCTCGCTAAAGGGCGTGTTGCTTTAATTAACCGTAACGCTCTAGCGTCCGGTTGTCGGCCGTTAACCGCGGGCTAGCGCCCTGCGGCTAATGCCTGTTTTTCGAAATGTGATTAAAGCAACACGCCCTTACGCATCGGGTTATGATCGAGATCGACTCCAAGATGCGGCACTAAGTTGCGATGAAACATCGCAAACCATTTTGGGCCGTTTTAACTGAGTTATCTCGAACGAACAAGCAACTAAATGCGGTCTTAGCAAGCTCTTCACAGACTCTTTACCGCAACTAAACAGTGTTTCTGACGCTTGCAACTATCCAGGATTTTGGGATACCGATTTTGTCGGGTGCGGGACTTTCTCTAGCAGTTTGAGTAACTCTGCAACGACCTCAGGATGTTGATCATGGTGGTTCCTGGTTTCTTCAGGATCTGTTTTGTAATCAAACAATTCCAATTGAAGATAACTATTGTTCTTCATATCTCCTGCAATCAGCCGCCACCGATCTGTTCGAACCGTTTTCTGACCGCCTGTCCAGAAACTGTACGCCGGCTTGCTTGTCGGTTTGTTCGGGTCTCTCAGTTGTGGCAACAGGCTTCTGCCGTTCAGATTCGTCGGAGACTGCAATTCGCATAGTTCCATAAGGGTGGGGAACAAATCAACAGTCTCCACGATGCCATGACATGGTACGCCCGGAAAAGATAGTCCTGGGTAACGAATCATAAGTGGTGACTGCAACGCTCTCTCATAGAGGCAGTGCTTACCCCAGATCGCATGTTCGCCCAAGAGGAATCCGTGATCGCTCCAAAAAACAACGATTGTATTATGATCCAGTTTCAGTCGTTTCAACTCATCCAGTACACGACCGACTTGCGCATCCATGTAACTCACACATGCCGCATAGGATCGTCGCATCAACTGAGCATATTCGTGGTCAGTTTCCGGATCACGTCCAGATTCATGACCGTAGTTAGTCCGAAACTCACCACTCTTATGCCAACCAGATCGCCACTCGGGCTTCTTCGCAACGGTCGGATCTAAAGTCGGTACGCTACTGGCGTGCATGTCATGCCATCGCTTCGGTGCAGCAAATGGCAAATGCGGTTTAAAAAATCCGACGCCAAAGAACCAAGGTTCATTTTTCGCGGCCAGATCTTGTAACGTTTCGATCGCCTCTGTCGCGATCCAAGCGTCTGGATACGCTTCATCCGGCCCTTCATGAGCCTCCCATGCAGGCGATTTACCAGGTTGTCGACGCATGCCATTCGCATAACCATGCATCAACCTCTCTGGTGTCTTCCACGGAGTGTTGGGAATCCATGATCTATCCCAGGCTCCAGCAAGCTCATCGGGCCCATCGACCCAATCTTTGCCTGTTTTGCCACCGGGGTGGTGCGTAATCTTGCCCAGTGCTAGTGTCCGATAACCTGATGCGCGAAAAATCATCGGCAAACTCTGTTCCCTCCATTCCGCTTGCGTTTGGAGGATCCCACCATTGTTGATTTGAGATGCTACCGTTGGATACAGTCCCCGTAACAAAGCGCAGCGGGAAGCGCCACATGTTGGCACCTGAACAAAGTGTTTGGTAAAGACTCTCGCCGTTTGTGCAAAGGCGTCGAGATGAGGTGTTTTGGCATGCTTAACCCCGAGCGACCCCAAATCACATCTCAAATCGTCAATCGCGATAAACAAAACATTTGGCCTCTCAGCTGCCTGTAATGGCGCGATTGCGACGGTGACCAATGCGACAATTATGGAAATGCAAGTAATACGTGAAAGCATGTTTAGGCTGGATTTTGCTCGGCTGGCGTACCAAGAAAGCGGAAATGGTGCGGGAGTGAAGCTTGCACGGCACCAACTGGTGGCTCCGTAGTTTATCGTCCTTTTGTGCGCGTTTCAGCGAAGAAGCTGGTTTGTTATGCAAGAATATACAATCGCATGGGACTACAATCGACCTCTCGGTTCCCAATAGAATCGTTCAAACATTGCGTTCTTCCTCTCAGCCAACCATCGGGACCATGACCGGAAAAGCTATTCGATGCGTCCTCCAACTTCTATCTTTCGCTTTCTTTCTGGGTTTCCAGCACGACATTCTGTCAGCGAAGACGCCCACAGATAGCCCCTTATGGCTCAGCTATCCAGGTGTCGACGGCCCAGGACGAGGTAAACATATCGTGCTGATCGCTGCGGAACAAGAATACCGCAGCGAACAATCGATGCCCATGCTGGCCAAGATTCTCAGCCAACATCACGGCTTTAATTGCACGGTCCTATTCGGCGTCAATCAACACGGTGAAGTCGATCCAACTCTTCCGGTCTATCCTGAAAAAGGCAAGGAGTCTGAATTCCAAGAGCATCACATTCCGGGCCTTGAGAAGCTAGCATCTGCAGACTTGGTTATCTTCTTTACTCGTTTGCTGACGCTGCCAAAATCGGAATTGGAACAAATTGTAAGTTACATTGACTTGGGCAAGCCATTCATTGCTCTACGAACCGCTAATCATGGATTCCGAACACAACTTCCTTACCGCATCGACGGCAAACAAATCCGATGGGGCGAAGACATTCTCGGTGGTACTTTTCTAAATCATCACGGCCGATGGCATGCCGATTCGACACGAGGCTTCTTCGATAAAGATCACAATGATCATCCAATCCTAGCCGGGGTGAGTGATATTTGGGGTGACTCGGATGTCTATCGAACCTACAAAGAAGGAACCG